>Ga0302169_10000280_pt1 | contig 16208 bp, 10 predicted proteins | sample I_Fen_N1_3_FD_193493 | JGI IMG/M metagenome (GOLD analysis project Ga0302169, IMG submission 193493) | Peat permafrost microbial communities from Stordalen Mire near Abisko, Sweden - I_Fen_N1_3 | ecosystem: Environmental > Terrestrial > Soil > Wetlands > Permafrost | place: Sweden: Abisko...
AAGAAAAGAAAGCCCGCGTTGAAGACGCCCTGCACGCTACCCGTGCAGCCGTTGAAGAAGGCGTGGTACCTGGCGGCGGCGTGGCACTGGTTCGCGCTCTGCAGGCTATCTCCGAACTGAAAGGCGACAACGCTGATCAGGACGTTGGTATCCAGTTGCTGCGTCGCGCTGTTGAAGCGCCACTGCGCCAGATCGTTGCCAACTCCGGTGACGAGCCAAGCGTAGTTGTCGACAAGGTCAAGCAGGGTTCGGGTAACTACGGTTACAACGCTGCTACCGGCGAATACGGCGACATGATCGAAATGGGTATCCTCGACCCGGCTAAAGTGACTCGTTCGGCTCTGCAGGCAGCGGCTTCCATCGCTAGCCTGATGATCACCACCGAAGCCATGATCGCCGAGATCAAGGAAGACGGTCCAGCTGGCGGCATGCCAGACATGGGCGGTATGGGCGGCATGGGCGGCATGATGTAAGCCAGCCTTACCCCTGTATAAAAAAACCCCGCCTGCGAAAGCAGGCGGGGTTTTTTATTGCCCTCATATCGGGCCAGTCAGGAGACCGAGTCGCTACCATCGCGGGCAAGCCCGGCTCCCACAGGTAGAGCGTGATCCCTGCAGGAGCCGGGCTTGCCCGCGATTACGGTCTGCCATTCAGCGCGGATGTCGGCTGGACGCAGGCCATCGTCGGAACGCCGCCCGGGGGCGGCTCACTCCTACAGTTTTTGATCTGTGTTTCAGGCGTTGACTGTTTTCGCTTTGGCCATCGACGCAACTTTGGAAGCCGGTCGATAAAGCACGTAGTAATACGACCCCAGGCAAATCAGCCAGCAGAAAACCGCCGTCCACACGTTGTGCGAAAAGAAGTGCGCGCCTTGCATCATCCGGCCAATCGAAAACACCGAACCCAGCGCGAAGGCGAAGACAAACGCCGCACGCGCCATGCGCGGACGACGGTCACGCAACACAAAGAACAGGGCAAACAGGGTGAAACCGGTGGCGGCATGGCCACCCGGCCAGCAGCGGCCAGGTTTTTCCGTGTGCGGGCGAGGGCTCAGCAGTTCGCTGTAGGTCTCGTGACCGCCGAATTGCTCCAGGCTCCATGGGCATTGCACCGCCGTCACTGCTTTCATCGGGGTGACAAAGGAAGTTGCCAGACCCAGCGACAGCACGAGACAGCCCAGCTCTCGTTTGAATGGCTTGAGCCTGTTCACGAAGAAAGAGGCGATAAAGCCGATGATCGCAAACACGGAAAAGGCGATGACCACCTGCTTGGCGCGGTCATGCAAGATGTCTTCCAGGAAATGGCTGTGGCGTCCGATGAAATCGCCCGCCACTGGATCGTAGAACAGCTTGGCAAGGTCCATGTCCAGGGACGTCAGTTCGAGCAGCACCAGAACGATCGCCGCGACGGCGGGAACACCCAGGCACACCCAGAAATTGAGCGGGCGCGAGGCAGGACGGACAACGGTTGATGACATGGTGGATCCTGAACAAAGGGAAAACCCCCGGGGCATCAGCCCGGGGCGATTCGGTTAACGTTCGCCGACTTGGCCGGCACCCTCCTTGGGCGCCTTCCAGCCAAGCAGCTGTTGCTTGAAGCCATAACTGGCCGTTTGGTAATACGTGATCGCACGGGTGATCAATGGATCATTAACGGTGGCATGGGACTCGCGACTTTCTGTCAGCGCGTCATCATGACGGCGCAACCCTTGGCGCGGGCTTAGGATCGCCAGATCCTTGCCGTCAAACAACCCCAGGTGTTGATAATTGCCAACCACCACGCGCGGCGGCAGCGGATTGTCCTGCAACAGGTTGCGACCAAAGAAGGTCGATTCGTAATCCAGATTCAGCAAGCCCAGCAATGTGGGTGCGAGATCGATCTGGCTGGCCAGTTGTGCGGTCTCACGGGTCGGGATCAACTTCGGTGCATAGATGAACAGCGGAATCTGGTAGTTGGTGATCGGCAAATCTTCTTTACCTGCGCTGCCCGCAGTGTGGTCGGCGACGAAGACGAAGATTGTATTGTCAAACCACGGCTTTTTGCGCGCCTGATCGAGGAACTGACCAATGGCATAGTCGGTGTACTTCACGGCGCCGTCACGGCCGTTGCCGGATTTGATGTCGATCCGGTTGTCCGGGTAGGTGTAAGGGCGGTGGTTGGACGTGGTCATCAGTTGCAGCAGGAACGGCTGTTGCTTCGCATAATCGGCGTCTGCCAGTTTCAGCGTCTGCGTGTACAAGTCTTCATCAGCCATGCCCCAGGCGTTCTTGAAGTGAATCTCGGCTTCATCGACGCTGCTCTGGTCGACCACGCGGTAACCGTTGCCGCCGAAGAACGCGTTCATGTTGTCGAAGTAACCGCGACCGCCGTAAACGAACACGCTGTCGTAACCCACGGCCTTTAGCTGTTGGCCGAGGCTGGCAAAACCGCTCTCACGGCCTATGCGCTTGACGATCGAGCGCCCCGGCGTTGGCGGGATGGCCAGTGTGATGGCTTCCAGGCCGCGATCCGTACGGGTGCCGGTGGCGTAGAAGTTGTTGAAGTACAGGCTCTGTTTGCGCAGGGCATCGAGGTTGGGCGTCAGGTTGCGCTGGTCACCATTGCTGCCCATGTACTTGGCACTGAAGCTTTCGATGGTCACCAGTACGATGTTGGGTTTGCGCAGGGTGCCAGGGTTATCGATGTCCCGACGGATGTCTTGCGGGTCCTTACCGACAAAACGTGCATTGGGTTCGCTGAGCTCGGCCCGAATCTGCTGTGCGACAACATCGGCCGGCAGCGTGCTGTAGAACTGCGGGTAATCCAGATCGTTGTTACGGAACGCTGCGAAAAACTGGTATGGGCCATTGCTCGACAGCTCGTTCTGGTAGGCGTTTCCGCCTTGTGCGCGAGGTGAATCCTGGCTGAGCAGTTGCAGGCTCAAACCGGCGACGATCAGTAAGCCCAAGGCATTCAGCAGACGCCCGCGCAATGGCGGCAAAGGGGCGTTCATCGCGGCATTGAAGGGCTTGCGCAATACGAAGCTCAAGCCGACCGCCAGGACCGCGAGCAGGCTCAACAATTTGCCGATCGGATAGGACTCGAGCAGGTTGTTCAGTACTTCATCGGAATACACCAGATAGTCAACGGCGATGAAATTGAAGCGCACGCCAAATTCATCCCAGAACAGCCATTCGGCCACGGCGGTGAACAACATGGCGAACAGGCTGACCGTCAGCAGGCCCTGAAGCAACCAGCGATGACCACGCAGGCGCCACAATGCTGGCGGACATAGCAGCAAGTACAGGCCCATAGGCAATGCTGCATAGGCAATAAAGCCCAGGTCATACAGCAAGCCGATGCCGAACACGGGCAGGAAACCGCTGCCGGCCTCGTCCAGGTGAGTGAGTAGCAGAACCGTTCGGGTCAGGAAGAAAATCGCCAGCCAGGCGCCGGTGACCAGCAAGAGAAAGCGCATTGGCGCCGTCTTGAAGAAGTCCATTGTGTATACCTTCCTTATTATCAATCGCGTGGGATTCTCGCCTGGATGCTGTTGCCAGGGTGTGAATCGACAGTGAAAAAGGTGTTAACCCTACCATTTGATGGAACGAATTGATTCTACGACGCGAAACCCTAGTCCTGAACCACACTTGGCCTTAAGCTGCGCGGGCCAAGACGGCCGTTACTGTGTTACCGAGGAGTGCCCATGCGAATTCTATTGGTTGAAGACAACCGCGATATCCTGGCCAATCTGGCTGATTACCTGGGCCTCAAAGGCTACACCGTGGATTGCGCACAAGACGGTTTGTCCGGCCTGCACCTGGCAGCCACCGAGCATTATGACTTGATCGTGCTTGATATCATGCTGCCCGGCATTGACGGCTACACCTTATGCAAACGCCTGCGCGAAGACGCCCGCCGCGACACGCCGGTGATCATGCTCACCGCCCGCGATCAACTCGACGACCGGTTGCAGGGCTTCAAGTCCGGCGCCGACGACTACCTGATCAAACCGTTTGCGCTGTCTGAGCTGGCCGCGCGGATCGAGGCGGTGATGCGTCGCACCCAAGGTGGCGGTCGTCGCACGTTGCAGGTCGGCGATCTGGCCTACGACCTCGACACCCTGGAAGTGACCCGCGAAGGGCGACTGCTGAAACTCAACCCGGTGGGCCTGAAATTGCTGGCCGTGTTGATGCAGAAAAGCCCGCACGTGCTGCGTCGGGAAATTCTCGAAGAAGCGCTGTGGGGTGATGACTGCCCGGACAGCGACAGCCTGCGCAGCCACGTCCATCAACTGCGTCAGGTGATCGACAAGCCCTTCGCCAAACCATTGCTGCAAACGGTACACGGTGTGGGTTATCGCTTGGCCGAGGGCCGTGATGGAGTTTAAGCAGAGCCTTGCTCAACGGATCATCATCGCCTTTGCGCTGATGAGCGCATTGGTGGCCGGCGCTTTTGCCATGGGCATTATCGCGACCGTGCACGTGGTGGAAGAAAAGCTGATTTCGTCCGGACTGGGTGGCGATCTGCAGCGACTGTTGCTGATGGACAGTATGTCGGACTGGAGCCACCGCCCCGAGCCGGATCAACTGTTCTACTTCAGCGGCGGGGCAGGGGATTTCGAACTGCCCAAGGATTTGCGTAACCTCGATTCGGGTTTTCACGAGGTTTTCCGCGATCAGCTGTCGTATCACGCCATGGTCGAAATCGTCGACGGCCGGCGTTACGTGCTGCTTCAGGACCAAAGCGATTTCGAAGAACGTGAGCGGGTGCTGTTTGCCGTGGTGCTGGTCGGCTTCGTCCTGAGCCTGGCGCTGGCGGTTTTTCTCGGCTGGGTCCTGGCGCGTAAAGTCATGGCGCCCGTGGTAAGACTGGCCCGCCAGGTGCGTCATCGCGATCAATTGTTGGGACTGGCGCCGCCTCTGGCGCCGGATTATGCCGCTGATGAAGTGGGCGAACTGGCCGTAGCCTTCGACGCCACCCTGGGGCGTTTGCGCCAGGCGCTGACCCGCGAGCGGTTGTTTACCAGTGACGTCAGCCACGAATTACGTACGCCCTTGATGGTGTTGGCCAGTTCCTGTGAGCTGCTGCTGGAAAACCCCGGGATCGATCAGCGCGGCCGCGCCCAGGTTGAGCGCATTGCCCGTGCCTGTGAAGAGATGCGTGAACTCGTACAAACCTTTCTGATGCTGGCTCGCGCACAACGTGAAGACGCCAGCATGTCGCCGCAGCAAAACCTGAAACAGGTTGCTGACGGGTTGCTCACGCTGTGGCGAGAACCCATTGAAACCAAGGGGCTGAAGCTGATTTTCGAAGCGGGTCCTCCGCCAACAACCCGTTACAACGCAACGCTCCTGCATGCGGTGATGGGCAACCTGTTGCGCAACGCGCTGCATTACACCGAACACGGTTTCATTCGCCTGACACTCTCAGCCACGGGTTTTGTGGTCGAGGACAGCGGGGTGGGCATTCCCGAAGAAAAACGCGAGGCGATGTTCGAGCCGTTCGTGCGAGGTTCGGAAAAACGGGGTGAAGGTCTTGGTCTAGGGCTGTCGCTGGTGCAGCGGATTTGTGAGAACCAGGGCTGGACCGTCAGCCTGACGACCATGGAGCCCAATGGCTGTCGATTTCAGGTCGAGTTACAGGCGTCGGACGCCAATTGATTGCCAGGTTGCGTTGGGATGGCCCTCAGCTATTGTTGATATCCTGTAAAACCTTGAAATAGTTCAGGGTTTCCATCAACGAAATTTTCACAATTGAATGACCTGACTCCGACACTAAACTACCTAAGGTTGGTGGCATCAGCATTTCAGGAGACCTGATGATGGACGGCCCGATCAAACTCGATTTTTCCGAAAAGTACGACGATCAACACGCTAAACGCTACCTGCAAAAGCATCAGGATGGCCTCGGTCGCAAGCTGTCCCACTGGCGCGACGTTCAGCTGGGGCGCAAGGCGCTGACGCTGGCCGGCGATCCTGGACTGGTGCTCGACCTGCCATGCGGTGCCGGGCGTTTCTGGCCAATGCTGGCGGAGAAGGCCAACCGCGCGATCATCGGCGCCGACAACTCTGAATCGATGGTGAAGATAGCTTGCCAGGCGCAACCCGCTGACGTGGTAAAACGGGTACAACCCTTGCACACTTCTGCGTTCGACATCGCCTTGCCTGATAACGCCGTCGACAGCATTTTCTGCATGCGTTTGCTGCACCACATCGGTGAAGCCGAGCATCGAATGGCGATTCTGCGCGAATTCGAGCGTGTCAGCCGTGACAGCGTGATCATTTCGTTGTGGGTGGACGGCAACTTCAAGGCCTGGAAACGCAAGCGTTCAGAAGCGCGGCGTGGGCAGGAAGGTTACCAAAACCGCTTTGTGTTACCGGCCGCAACGGTAGAAAAAGAATTCGAGCAAGCGGGTTTCCGCATCCAGGAAAAACTGGACTTTATACCGCTCTACGCCATGTGGCGCGTTTACGTATTACGCAAGAGGTAACAGGATGGCAGTGCAATGTGCAGCAGAAACGGAAGTTGCTCCCAAGGACCGCTTCGACTATTTCTGGAATCAGCGCGGTGAATGGGTAGAAGAACCCAACGTTCGCCGTGGCGGGGAAAGTGGCGTGCAGCGCGTCATGGGCAGCGATGGACAATTGCTCTATGCCAAGCGCCAGACCGGCCATATCTATCGCAGCTGGCTGCATCCGTTTGGCCGTCCGACCGTGTTGCGCGAGCAAGATGCACTGGTCGGCCTGCGCAAGCTTGGCGTGCGTGTTCCTGAAATCGTTTTCTGCGGCGCACAGCGCGACCCTGTACACAAGTGGCGCGCATTGCTGGTGACCAAGTCGCTGGATGGCTTCGAGGAAATCGAACACTGGTACGCCGGTGGTGGTCGCGAGCGTCATGGCGAGGCGGTGAATGATCGCGTGTTAAAGGATCTGGCCGAGAACCTCGCCCGCATGCACAAGGGCCGTTGGCAACACAGCTGCATCTATATCAAGCACGTGTTTTTACGGGTGATCGGCGAAGGTGAATCGGCCAAAGTCGAAATCGCCTTGATCGATCTGGAGAAGTGCCGACAGCGTATGACCGCTCATCAAGCGGCCTCTCATGACCTGAAGCAACTGCGTCGCCATTCGTCATTCAGCGATGCAGACTGGAAAAAACTCGTCTACTTTTATGAGACGGCGTTTGGCAGCGCTATCAAAGGTTTATAGCGATGAAACTAGAAATTGCACGAGGTTTGTTTTTAGTAGGAGCCTTGGCAGTTGCTTCATTGGCGGTGGCTGCCTGGGAGCAGCCACGCACGCAGGTCCTCAGTTCAGTGAGCAGCGATGCTCACTGTCCATTACCACGCGCAATCAAGGCCTCGACGGCGGCGCAACCTGACCATGATTTGTTATTGCTCATGTTCGGACTTGCCCAGGGAATGAGGCCGCAAAGTTGACCAGATTCAAGCCAAAATAAAAGGCCTCGCATGTTCGAGGCCTTTTTTTGTCTCCCATTTTCAGTCCATGACACTGATCAAATGTGGGTGTTCCTTGGGATCGGGTTTGGCCAGCAGGGTGTAGATGCACGGCAACACGAACAAGGTAAACAACGTCCCGATCGACATCCCCGTCGCGATCACCGTCCCTATATCAAACCGGCTCACTGCCCCCGCGCCCGAGGCAATGATCAGCGGCACCATGCCAAACACCATCGCTGCCGTGGTCATCAGCACAGGACGAAGCCGGATCGCCGCCGCTTCCTCCACCGCTTCGCGAGCGGTCAGGCCTTTTTCCTTGCGCAGCAGGTTGGCGAATTCGACGATCAGGATCCCGTGCTTGCTGATCAGCCCGATCAGCGTCACCAACCCGACCTGGGTATAAATGTTCATGCTCGACCAGCCGAGGAACAGTGGGATCAAGGCCCCGCAAATCGACAGCGGCACGGTCACCAGTATCACCAGCGGGTCGCGGAAGCTTTCAAACTGCGCGGCCAATACCAGGAAGATGATCGCCAGTGCCAGGGCAAAGGTTACCCACAGCGCACTGCCTTCCTGAACGAACTGCCGCGACGCGCCAGCATAGTCGACGGCAAAGCCCGCCGGGGCTTCCTCCCGGGCGATCTGGCGCACGGTGTCGATGGCCTCACCCATGCTGACCAGCGGCACCCCGGAAAGGATGGCCGAATTGAGTTGCTGGAACTGGTTGAGCTGTCGCGGTCGCGCACGGTCGGTGACGGTAATCAGGGTCGACAGGGCCAGCAATTCGCCCTTGTTGTTCTTCACGTAATAGTTGTTCAGCCAGTCCGGGTTATCCCGGAAGGGTCGTTCGACCTGGGCGATGACCTTGTAGCTGCGGCCTTCGATGGTGAAACGGTTGATTTCCGCCTGGCCCAGCAACGTCGCCAGCGTTCCGCCCAGGTCCTGCATCGAGACGCCCATCTGCGCGGCTTTGGCGCGGTCGATGTCGACCACCACTTCCGGTTTGTCGAAGGCCAGGTCGACGTCGACGAAGGCGAATTTTCCGGACTCCATGGCGCGCTTCTTCACCCGGTCCATTACTTGCAACAGCAACTCGTAGTCGTTGGCCGTGTTGATCACGAACTGAAACGGCAACCCTTGGCCAGTACCGGGCAGGGAGGGCAGATTGAAGCCGAAAATCTGCAACCCGGCGATGCCCTCCAGTTTGCGCTGGACCTCGGGCAGGATCGCCATCTGCGTGCGGTGACGCTCATTCCACGGTTTGAGCAGGAAACCGCCAATCCCCGATTGCACACCGTTGAACCCATTGATCTGGAACGAGGAGTAGTACTCGGGGAACTCCTTGAAAATGGTGACGAATTCGTCGGTATAGGTGTTGAGGTAGTCGAGGTTGGTCGGTTGCGGGGCGTTGGCCAGCATGAAAATGATGCCCTGATCCTCGTCGGGTGCCAGCTCCGACTTGGTGAATTTGAGCAGCACCGGAATCAGGCAGAGCACGATCACCGCAAACACCAGCACCACCGGCCGGGTGTTCAGGGTGCCGTGCAGCAGGCTTTGGTAACGACGCTTGAGACCTTCGAAAATCCGGTCCAGGCGGTGGGCGAGACCGCTGGGGTTTTCGTCGTGACGCAGCAAGAAGGCGCACATCATCGGCGACAGGGTCAGCGCCACCACGCCGGAGATCACCACCGCCCCGGCCAGTGTCAGGGCGAATTCCTTGAACAACGCGCCCGTCAGCCCGGTCAGGAAACCGATCGGCGCGTAGACCGCCGCCAGGGTGATGGTCATCGAGACCACCGGCATCGCAATTTCCCGGGCACCTTCGATGGCAGCATCAAAAGGCGTTTTGCCCTCTTCGATGTGCCGGTGAATGTTCTCCACCACCACGATGGCATCGTCCACCACCAGCCCGATGGCCAGCACCATCGCCAGCAGCGTCAGCAGGTTGATCGAGTAACCCATCATCTGCATGAAAAACATCACGCCGATCATCGACAGCGGAATGGTCACCACCGGGATCACCACTGAACGCAGCGCCCCGAGAAACAGGAACACCACGACGATGACGATCAGCACCGCTTCGAACAGGGTTTTCACCACTTCATCGATCGAAGCCTGAATGAACAGCGTGGCGTCGTAGGCGATTTCACCTTTGAGGTTCGGCGGCAGCTGGGCTTCCAGTTCCGGCATGATCTTGCGCACTTCCTTGATCACGTCCAGCGGGTTGGCACCCGGCGTGGCCTTGATGCCGATGTACACCGAGGGTGTGCCACCGAAGGAACTGATGGTGTCGTAGTTCTCCGCGCCCATTTCCACCCGCGCGACATCGCTGAGCAGCACGCGGCTGTCACCGTCGACCTTGAGCGGAATCGCGGCGAAGGCTTCAGCGGATTTGAGCTCGGTGTTGGCGTTGATGCTGGTAACGACGTACTCGCCTTTCACTTCGCCGGCGGCGGAGAGGAAGTTGTACTGGCGGACCGCGTTGGTCACATCGCTGGCGCTGAGGCCGAAACCGGCCAGCTTCACCGGGTCCAGCCACAGGCGCATGGCAAACACCTGGTTGCCGAGAATCTCGGCTTCGGCCATGCCGGGCAGGGTGGCCAGTTTCGGCTGGATGACCCGCGACAGGTAGTCGGTAATCTGCGGGTTGCTCAGCTCCTTGCTGAAGAAACTGATGTACATGAGCGCCGAGGCGTCAGCCGCTTCCTTGCTCAGCACCGGGTCTTCGGCGTCCTGGGGCAACTGGTTCTTGACCTCGTTGGCCTTGGCCAGCAGCTCGGTGAACAAGCGGTCGCTGTTGGAGCCGATACGTGCGTAGATCGAGATCACCGAGAAGTTCTGGCGACTGACCGACGTCATGTAGTCGATACCTTCGGCACTGGCCAGGCTCTGCTGCATCGGTTGGGTGATGTAGCCCTGAATGGTTTCGGCATTGGCCCCGGGGTACGCCGTGGTCACCGTGATCAAGGCGTTTTCCATTTGCGGGTATTGGCGCAGCGGCAGCTTGCTCCAGGCCTGGAAGCCCAGCAGCACAATCAACAGGCTGACCACGGTCGCGAGGACCGGGCGGCGGATGAACGGGTCGGTAAAAGCCATAGGGGTTCCTTGATCAGTCCGCGCGCGGCTGACTGCTCTTTTCGGCTAGGGTCTTGTCGTCGCTGATCGCGATGTGCGCACCGTTGTCCAGTTTGATCTGGCCGGCCGTGACCACTTTTTCGCCGTTCTGCACACCTTTGGTAATCATCACCAGCCCGTCGCGGCGCTCGCCGGTTTCGATGAAACGCCGTTCGGCGATCAGGATCGGTTGGCCCTTGTCGTCTTTTTCCAGGCTGCCGTCTTCGGCTTTTTTCTGCGCGACGACGTAGATCGAGTTGCCGTACAGCGTGTAGGTGATCGCGCTTTCCGGTACGACGATGCGTGGCTGCGGGTCGGGCAACAACACTTGCAGGCTGGCGAACATCCCCGGCAGCAACGTGCCGTCGGGATTGGCCAGGGTCGCGCGGACCTGGACGTTGCGCGTGCTGTTTTCGACTTTCGGGTTGATCGCACTGATGGTGCCGGGGAAGGTTCGCGTCGGGTACGCCGCGACAATAACCTGCACCGGTTGGCCGAGGGCGATCTTAGGGATCGACTGCTCGGGGATGAAGAAGTCCACATAGAGGCTGCTGAGGTCTTGCAGGGTGGCAATCATGGTGCCGGTGGCGACATAGTCACCGACGTCCACCTGACGAATGCCGATGGTCCCGCTGAAGGGCGCGGCGATGCTCTTTTTGCTGAGCGCAGCCCTGAGTTGATTGACCGTGGCCTTGCTCTTTTTCTGCACCGCTGACAGTCGGTCGAATTCGCCTTTGGAAATGGCCTGGCTGCCAACCAGCTGGCTACCGCGACCGTAATCGAGTTGGGCCAGCCCGAGGTCGGCCAGTGCCGTTTCCAGCAAGGCACTTTCCACGGCGCTGTCGAGTCGCAGCAGGGGTTGACCGGCCTTGACCTTCTGCCCTGACTCGAACTGCAAATCGATGACGGTGCCGTCGGTCTCCAGGCTCAGGTCCACGCCTTGCAACGCCTTGAGCGTGCCAACGGTGGGCAGGCGGGCTTGCCACGGCCGTTCGGTGGCGGTGGCCACGGCAACACTGATCGGCGGTTTTGGCGCGGAGAAGCCTTGAATCATCGTGTAGATGGAGAAGGCTTTATAACCGGCCAGGACCAGCACGATCAGCAGAACAACACCCAACATGATCAGCATGCGGCGACGCAGCATATTTCCAGTTCCTTGGAGAAAATCAGGTGAGACAGGGAGGCACATTACTCCGAGTGCGCGGGTGATTCCAACTGACACATTTCACAGGGCGCACAAAACCTGTGGGAGCTGAGCTTGCTCGCGATGGCGGTGTATCAGTCGGTCTATCCGTCGGCTGATACACCGCCATCGCGAGCAAGCTCGGCTCCTACAAGGTAGCGGGTGTTTAGATGAGATGCAGGTGGTTATCCCAGAGGCCGGCCGGCAGCTCCAGGGGTTTTGCAACAAGGTTTGTCTGGCGGCAATCGTAGTAGCGGCAGCGGCCCTGACCCGAGGTCACGACAAACCCATCGGCCACGGCGCCGACGCCGGCGCAATCTGGCAGTGGCGCATCCAGGCGCACTTCGCCGCTGTCCAGGTCCCAGATGAAGAAGCGATTGCCCCGTGGCGCGGTCAACGCCACCAGGCGCAGTTCGCTGTGCACCGCGACGCTGGCGGTGTAATGCCCCATCGCCTGCAATTGATGCTCGGGCACCGGGAACGCCACGAACGGCTGGCCGGGACGTTTGATCGCCAACAGCTCCGATGACTCGTGGGAGGCACCCATGAATTGCTGGCCGGCAACGATGGTGCCGTCGCTGGCGATCCCCAGATGCCGCACGCTGTTCATCTGCTGGGCGAGGGTTTCCTTGCTCAGCAGTGTGCCATCGCGCTGCATCAGCACCAGGCTCGGTTCCATGGCGTTGAGGTTCATCTCGACCCGGCTTTCGGCCTCGGTGCGAATGCCGCCATTGGCCACCACCAGGGTTTCACCATCGGGCATCCACGACACTTGATGCGGGCCGATGCCATGGGTGAAAATTTCGCCGCTGTGCACCAGCCGCTCACCTTCGAACTTATACACACCGAGCAAGCCGCGGCCTGGATCGGACGTATCGTTCTCGGTCGCGTACAGCCAGTCGCCGCTCTTGTGAATCACTGCGTGCCCGTAGAAATGCCGGTTTGGCAGCGAGGTCACGGTTTGCAGCAACGTGCCGTCGCGCAAGTCGATCAGGTAGCTCTCGGTGCCCGGACGACGGGCCACGAACAGTGCGATCGGCAACGTCGGGTGGTTGATGATGTCGTGGCAGCGCTGGCCGACCTGGGTGGCGAACACCCGGGTGCCGTCCAGCCGATAACCGACGGCGTAATGCTTGCCATCGGTATCGTCCCGCGCCGACAGCAGCAGCGGGCTTTTGTCCTTTTGCTTGAACAGCGTCCAGCCGCCCAGTGTCACTGCTCCCAGCAGCAAGCTACCTAAAGTCAGAGCCTGACGTCGCAGCATGGCACTCGTCCTCATCAGTCACCGTCGTTGGCGTTGAAGCCCAGTTGAATGCCCAGCGCCTTGGCCAGTTCACCTTCGTGCAGGCGATGGACCACGTTGAGGCTGTCGTAGAGATCGTTCAGTTGCTGGCGACCGGCATCGTCGTTGAGCATTTCGGTCAGCGAACGCTGGTTGCTGGCGAACAGTTTCAGCGAGGCGGCGTAGGCCGCATCGATCTTGTCGGCCAATGGTTTCTGATCGCTCGGCAACAGACCGCGCAGGCCTTTGTTGTCGACGCCCTCCCATACGGTTTTGGCCGCGGCGAGGCTGGCTTCGAGGCCGGTCAGGGACGACTGGCTGCGCCATGCATCGGCCTGGAACGGCTGCGGCACGCCCTTGCTCTGGCGGCCCATGGGCGTGCCGAGTTTTTTCTTCAGGGTGTCGATGGCGGTGACTTGCACACGCAGCAAATCGGCGATGGCTTCGTGGGAATCGGCGTAGCGCTGGTTCGGGAATTTGCTCATTTGCGCGAGCATGCCGTCGGTGTTGTTCCAGCTTTGCAGAATCTCTTCGGCCAGTTGTTTCTGACGCTCGCCGATGGCTTTCAACAGCGGGCAATACTTGGCTTTCTGCGCGTCATTGGCCACGTCCGGCTTGCTGTCGAACAGAATGTATTCATAAGCCGAGAGGCCTTGCACCACCACGCTGGACTTGGCCAGGGCAGCGGCATCGATCTGCGGCTGCGCGGTGACCAATTGCTCGACCTGACGGCCGACCAGGTTCTTCTTGTCCGGCCAGAATTGCACCTGCCACGAACGGTTGCCCTCGGCCAGTGGCCCGATCAGCAATGGTTGCAGCTCGGCCCAGGCCTTCTGCGCGTGCAGGAAGTCGGCGCGGGCGGTGTCGAGGTTTTCCTTGCCTTCGCAATAGGCGAGGGCGCTGACGGCCAATTGGCGATCAGCTTCAACCCAGCGGGTGTAGGTCGGCAGGATTACCGATTTGGCGATGGCGGCCGACGTCACGGCTTGCGGGTCCTGCGGTGAGCAGGCGCCCAGTGCGAGTGCGGCAAGGCTGGTGAACAACAATTTGGGGCGGAACATGTCGGGCTCCCGATTCTTTATAAGTGTTTAAAGAGAATTCAAAAATGCCAGCAACGCAGCGCGCTGCTCGGCATTGAAAGACAAAACCTGTTGCTGCGCGGCCTGAGCTTCGCCGCCATGCCAGAGCACGGCTTCGAGCAGATTGCGCGCGCGGCCATCATGCAAAAACTGGGTGTGGCCACTGACCGCTTGCGTCAAGCCGATGCCCCACAACGGCGGGGTACGCCAATCGCGGCCACTGGCCTGGAATTCAGTGCGGTTGTCGGCCAGGCCGTCGCCCATGTCATGCAGCAGCAGATCGCTGTACGGGCGAATCACTTGATTGGCTAATTCAGGTTCGGCGGCGTTGGCGGCGGTGGTGTATTTCGGCGTGTGGCAGGACTGGCATCCGGCCTGGAAAAACAGGTTTTTGCCGGCCAGCACTTCGGGCGCGCTGACATCGCGGCGGGCCGGTACGGCGAGGTTTCGGCTGTAAAACAGCACCAGGCGCAGGATGTTGTCGCTGACTTCCGGCTCGCCTTCGGGGCCGGTGCCATTCGGTGCCTGTTTGCAGGCGGTTTGCGCGTCGGTGCAGTCGTCGAAAGGTCGCAGGCTGGTCGTGAGACCCATGTCACCTGAAAACGCATGCACATTCTGTTGATTGAGGTTCGGTTGCCCGGCTTTCCAGCCAAATCGGCCGAGGACGGTTTTCTGTTGGGCGTCATCCCAGACCTGGTTCGGGCGTCCGGCGATGCCGTTTTTGTCCTTCGCCTGCGCATCGGCATTGGCCAGGATCGCCTCGTCGGGGATTGCTTCGAGCAAACCCAGGCCAATCATTGGCGGGGCGACACGCGCCGAGAACCGTGTGTCGGGGTGCATCGGACCGTAGCCCAATTGGGTGATGTTCAGGCTCGGTTTGCGCAGTTCGACTTCAGTCCCGTCCTTGAAGCGCACCGGAACAGGCGTGTATTCGACCCGCACCTTGCCTTCCGGGGCAACACCCGGCACGGCCATGTCCTGGAACTGGCCACCGTAGACCGGCTCCGGCACCACGCCGAGTTGCTCGATGACCTTGGCATAGGCCGGTGCGTTGGGGATCGACAGGCGCACCAGCATCGATACGGCATTCGGCGCGTCAGGCGGTGGCGGATGGCCGCGGCCGTCCTTGATGTGGCAACCCTGGCAGGCATTGGTGTTGAACAGCGGGCCGAGGCCATCGCGGGCGGTGGTGGTCGACGGGGCGATCACCCACGGGCTGCGGAAGAAACTGTTGCCGACGCTGAAGTCCACACGCCGGGACGGCGGCAGGTTGGCGGAGGGCAGGGAAAATGAGTTCTGATCGGTCTTGCGCACGGTCGCGCTGCCACCGGACCGGGCTTCGCCAGGTTCGGCCTTGGTAAAACGCGGGGCGTCATCGCAGGCACTCAGGCCCAGGGCCAGTAACAGTGCGGACAAGCGAAGAGGCAGCGGGGGCATCAGACATCCTGCGGACGGGCGAAAATAAAGGCGCAAAGTCTAACAGGGCACGGGAGTTTGAATAAGAGGAATTATCGTTTACTTGATGTGGGGCAAGGTTTGACATGAGACCGAGTCGCGGCCATCGTCGGAACGCCGCCCGGACCAAGCCACGCTCCCACAGGTTCTGCGCAAGACATTGTAGGAGCCGAGCTTGCTCGCGATAGCGGTCTTACATTCAGCATCTATGTTGGCTGACATGGCCTCATCGCAGGCAAGCCTAGCTCCTACAACGGCGGTGGTTGGCGGGTATGAAAAAGGCGACCCTGAGGTCGCCTTCTTGTACAGCAGCGTTGATCAGAACTCGTGATCAGCGTTGTCCGGGTTCAGGTCGCTGATGCCCAGTTTACCAGCGGCGGCTTCGATCGAACCGGTCTGCTTGACCAGGGAAGCGATCGCGTCACGGACGATCTGGTTGCCAGCGGTGTTACCGGCAGCGATCAACTGGTCGTAGTGCTCACCCTTGTTGGCGTGGTCAACCATGACCTGGATCTTGGCTTCGGTGGCGGCCAGATCCGCTTTCAGCGCGGTGTCGGCAGCCGGGTCGGCCTTGGCCACCAGGGACGACAGGCTGGCGCCGGTCATTTTGGTGCCGTCGACGCGGGTGTATTCGCCCAGGTACACGTTACGCAC
>Ga0302169_10000281_pt1 | contig 16141 bp, 12 predicted proteins | sample I_Fen_N1_3_FD_193493 | JGI IMG/M metagenome (GOLD analysis project Ga0302169, IMG submission 193493) | Peat permafrost microbial communities from Stordalen Mire near Abisko, Sweden - I_Fen_N1_3 | ecosystem: Environmental > Terrestrial > Soil > Wetlands > Permafrost | place: Sweden: Abisko...
CTGTAATCGAATCCGTCACTGGCGCTCTCAAGGCTGGCGACTCTGTTGTTCTGGTTGGTTTCGGTACTTTCTCCGTAACTGATCGTCCAGCTCGCATTGGTCGTAACCCGCAGACCGGTAAGACTCTGGAAATCGCAGCAGCCAAAAAACCAGGTTTCAAAGCCGGTAAAGCTCTGAAAGAAGCTGTCAACTAAGTTCGATTCAGGTTTTTGCCTATCCGGGTCGGGGTCATGCCTGACCTGGCAGCGGAGCGGTAGTCCAGTCGGCAGGTGCCGGTCCGAGACGCCGAGGCTCGCAAGTTCGAGTCATCGGTCCGCTCCGCCAGTTACGAGAAGGCGCATCCTCGGATGCGCCTTTCTTCTATCCGGATTCTACCCACGCTCCACGGTTGCCTAATTTTGAAGTTCAACCGTTTATGGGGGACGCATGCTGCAGAATATCAGGGACAATTCACAAGGCTGGATTGCCAAGACCATTATCGGGGTCATCGTTGCACTGATGGCTTTGACTGGTTTCGACGCCATTTTCAAGGCCACGACGCACAACAATGAAGCGGCAAAGGTCAACGGCGAACAAATCAGCCAGAACGAGCTGAGCCAGGCGGTTGATATGCAACGCCGTCAACTCATGCAACAGCTGGGCAAGGATTTCGATGCTTCCTTGCTCGACGAAAAAATGCTGCGCGAATCGGCCCTCAAAGGCTTGATCGACCGCAAACTGCTGCTGCAAGGCGCAGAGAGCTCGAAATTCGCTTTCTCCGAAGCGGCGTTGGACCAGGTCATCCTGCAAACACCTGAATTCCAGGTGGATGGCAAGTTCAGTCCTGAGCGTTTCGATCAGGTTATTCGTCAGCTCGGCTACAGCCGTCTGCAATTCCGTCAGATGCTGGCTCAGGAAATGCTGATCGGTCAATTGCGCGCCGGCGTTGCGGGCAGCGGTTTTGTCACCGATGCACAGGTCCTGGCTTTCGCCCGTCTGGAAAAACAGACCCGCGATTTCGCTTCCCTGAACATCAAGGCTGACCCGGCGGCTGTGAAGTTGACCGACGATGAAATCAAAGCCTATTACGACGAACACGCCAAGGAATTCATGACGCCAGATCAGGTGGTCATCGATTACCTGGAGTTGAAGAAGTCCTCCTTCTTTGATCAGGTCAGCGTCAAGGACGAAGACCTGCAAGCGGCGTATCAGAAAGAAACCGCGAACCTGTCCGAGCAACGTCGGGCGGCGCACATTCTGATCGAAGTGAACGACAAGACCACTGAGGCGCAAGCCAAGGCCAAGATCGAAGAGATCCAGGCCCGTCTGGCCAAAGGCGATAAATTCGAGGCTCTGGCCAAGGAATTCTCCCAGGATCCGGGGTCGGCCAACAACGGTGGTGATCTCGGCTACGCGGGGCCGGGTGTCTATGATCCAGCGTTCGAAAAAGCATTGTATTCACTGGCCAAGGATCAGGTTTCCGCACCGGTTCGCACCGACTTCGGTTTCCACCTGATCAAGCTGTTGGGTGTGGAAGCGCCGGAAGTGCCGACCTTCGCCAGCTTGAAAGACAAGCTGACTCGCGAACTGAAGGCCCAGCAGGTCGAACAGCGCTTCGTCGAGGCAACCAAGCAACTGGAAGACTCTTCGTTCGAGGCGTCCGATCTGGCTCAGCCGGCGCAGGACCTGAAGCTGACCGTTCACACCTCCAAGCCGTTCGGCCGTGAAGGTGGCGAAGGTGTTACGGCCAACCGTGCCGTGGTGACCGCAGCGTTCAGCCCTGAAGTACTTGATGAGGGTGCCAACAGCACTGCCATCGAGCTCGATCCGGAAACCGTGATCGTGTTGCGCGCCAAGGAGCACCTCAAGCCTGCGCAGCTGCCGCTGGAAAGCGTCGCCGGCCCGATCCGCGAGCAATTGACCAAGGAGCACGCCAGTGCTGCCGCCAAGACCAAGGCTGACGAGCTGATCGCCAGTCTGCGTGCTGGCAAGACGCCGTTGGACAAGGCGATCGACGGACAGAACTGGAAAGTCACCGCCGGCGCGACTCGCGCTCAGGAGGGGGTTGACCCAACGGTGCTGCAAGCGCTGTTCCGGATGCCGAAGCCTGTCGCGAAAGACAAGCCGGCCTTCAGTAGCGTGACGTTGCCTGATGGCAGCCTGATGATCGTGCGCCTGAACAGTGTCAACGAAGCGGCAACGCCAACCGAAGAAGAGAAGGCTCAATACCGTCGCTTCCTCGCTTCGCGCGTTGGCCAGCAGGACTTTGCGGCTTACCGCAAGCAGCTGGAAAGCCAGGCGGACATCAAGCGTTTCTGATGCCCGACTGAGTTTTGCGCTTATCAAGAACCCCGGCCGAAAGGTCGGGGTTTTTTGTTTGTGCAGTTGTCATCAATCTTCCGGGATCTTTTGCCTAATATCGGGATCAACGGACCTGTAACTGTTTTAAGACACAATCGTTGCGCCGCTAAGCATCGATCTGTTGCACAATACGCCCCGAACCGATTTCCTCAGGATGTTCAATGTTTAAATCATTTCCCATGCGTGTTGCCGGGCTGGCGCTGGTGCTGGCCGTTGCGGCCGGGTGCTCGTCGAAAAAAGCCACCATCTACGAGCATGAGAACTTCGCCGACTCCGGTACGTTTTCCCGTAACTATCCGGTGACTGATGCGCAATCCTGTGAAGCCGCCCGTCGGGCGTTGCTCAGCCAGGGCTATATCATCACCAGCAGTGATCCGAAACTGGTCAGTGGTCACAAGAGCTTCCAGCAGACCGGCGAGACCCATATGGAGATCAGCTTCAGTGTGGTGTGTGCCGATGATGGTAGCGAGGGGCACCACGCGACCATGTTCGCCAATGCCCTGCAGGACCGCTATGCATTGAAGAAGACCAACAACTCCGCCAGTCTGGGTGTCGGTGTGTTGGGTTCGGTGTCGATGCCAATAGGCTCGTCTGACGATTCGATGGTCAAGGTCGCCAGCGAAACCGTATCGTCGGCCAAGTTCTATGAGCGTTTTTTCACGCTGGTCGAGCTGTTCCTGCCACCGGAGGCGAAGAAGGCTGCACACATCACCGAAAAACCGAAAACCGATCTGGGAGTGCCTGAAGCCAAGGCTGCTCCGGCTCCGGTAGCAGCGACCCCGGCACCGGCAGCAGAACCTGCACCCGTAGCGGCCCCAGTGCCCCCAGTGCCCGCTGAAGCGGCTCCCGCAGCCTCTGAACCGGTTGCGCCGGCGGAAACCGCGCCAGTTGCGGCGACCCGGAGCGAAGAGCCGGCCGCGTCCTCGGAAACCATTACGCCGCCGACCCATTCAAGCGACATGCCGCCGCCGACAGAACCGATTCCGGCGATGCCTGTTACCGGCCAATAGCGGGTTGCAGCGTCGCGGGAGTGAAAAACCGCTCCCATTGCGCTGCACAGATTGACCCACGTCAAACCAGGCTGCCGTTCTGCGGTCTGTCTCGAAAAAAACGCTGATAAATGCCCGACCGCCTGCTACGTTTTATCGTAGAGCGAAGGCGTGTCGTGGCTGCGTCATTTTTCTTTCATGCGCGGACTTTATGCTCAAGTTGCTGGTCATTTATTCAGACAATTTTCAATGAGCCGTGGGGGATTCAAAATGGACGATTATCAGGAAGAGCTGCTCGAGTATCAGGCCTTTGAGCTGGACCCGCTGGAACCAGCCGAAGACGCGACCGAGCTGTAAGCGTCAGGCTAACTGACGGTGGCTGCGGCGAAATTCGCCGGGGGTCTGACCGTTCCAGCGCTTGAATGCGCGTTGAAAGGCTTCGGCTGAGGCAAAACCCAGCAGATAGGCGATTTCTCCGAATGCCAGTTCGGTGTCGCGAATGTAGGTCATGGCCAGGTCGCGACGTGTGTCGTTGAGAATTGCGCGAAATTGCGTGCCTTCTTCGGCAAGTCTGCGACGCAAGGTCCAGGTGGGCAGCTTCAGGCGTGCCGCCACTTCTTCCAGGTCGGGTTCCCGGCCGCCATTGAGCAACGGCCCCAGCAACTGAGTGATACGTTCACGCAGGCTGCGGGTGCGTGTCAGTTGCTCCAGTTCCCGCTCGCACAGTTGCAGCAAGTGACGCCAGGTGCTTGGACAATGTTCAGGGTTGCGCTGAGCGAGACTCTCCAGGCCCAGGCGCAGTTGATTGTGTTCGCAGCCGAACTGGATCGGGCAGTCACCCAACACTTCATAGTCCGCGCGGTAATCGGGGGCTTCGAATTCGATCTCGATGCGCTCGGCACGCAGTGGAGCAGGGCTGACGCTGGACAATTGCTGCAACCAGCCGGCGATGATCGAGTCGACCACAAAGCGGTTATAGCTGTTGTAAGGGCTGATCGAGTAAAACCTCAGCCAGGCACCCTGGGGGTCTTCGTGAAAGCTCGATTGTCCGCGATAGTTGGAACCATACAAGGCTTCAAAACGGATCAGGCAACGTGCGGCTTCGCGCACGGTCGGCGCCTGGGAGGCGGTAACTCCGGCGAGGCCAGCCTGGCTCAAGCGACTGTACCGGCCCATGCGCAGGCCGAGTGCCGGGTTATCGGTCAACTGAATTGCGCCATGGCCCAGGCGCATGTAGCGGGGTATCGAGAGTCGTGCACACGCTTCGCCGAGTCGCGCTGCGTCGAGGCCGTATTGTTCGAGCAAGGGTTGCGGGTCGACTCCGTGGCTGCGTATGGCGTCGGCCAGGCTGTGAACAAACCCCACTGACAGATCGCCCAGACGCATCGGAAGGGATTTCATGCGCTACAACCAGAGGTTCAGCAAGCGCGCACCATGCGCGTTGGCATCGATGAACTGCTGGCCGCTGCTGCTGATGAAGCTTTGTCCGGCGCTGCCCTGATCCCAGAATTGCCCGCGCAGAAACACGCTGACCCCGGCGGTGGCCTGACTGGCCGGTGCCTGGGTCGTGAGGGTCAGGTGCTGCCACGCCTGGCCTTCGCTGAGCTCTCCTGGCTTGAGGTTGACAGAAGCTGGCGTCGACGAGCCCCGGTATCCTCGCCACGGTTGATCCCAGGTGCCGCGCCCTGCCAAATAGGCGGGAACCGCAACCAGTTGCACGTGCTGATCGTCGAGCTTGCGATAATTTTCCGGATACCAGCTGTCGCGACCGATCAGCACGCCCAAACGTCCGGCCGGTGTGTCGACCACATTGAGTGAATGCTCGCCACTGGCCTTGATCCCATCCTGCTTGGCAAACATCGGGTGCATCTGGCGCTGCGGTTGCCCGATTGGCAGGCCATCGCGGCTAAACACGACGCTGCTGTTGTAAAGCGCACCGTGGCCGATTTTCAGGGTGCCATCGATGATGCTCGGCTCGGGCAATACAATGGAGCCTGCCACCAGTGTCACGTTGAATTCTTTCGCCAGGCCGCCAAACAACGCCTGGTAATCCTTGGCCATGCCTTTTGCTTTCATGCGCAGGTGAGCATCGTCCAGGCGATTGCCGCCTTCGGCGCTGATCAAGGCACGGACAAATTTCAAGGGGTTGCTCACGGCCAGCCAGTTCATGGCTTCCTTCAACGTGCTGGCCTGGTAAAGCTCATCCTTCTCACCGCTGACCATCAGCCAGGTGCCGACATGCTCCGGCAGGACCACGATGGTTTTCTCGTTCAGCAATCCCTGGTCCTTGGCTTTCTGCAAGTAGGCCGCGAGTTTTCGGTGCAGGCGTTCAGGGCTCTGATAATCGGTGGGAAAGAGTTCGGGCTGGATACCCAGCAGATTGCCGCGATCGGCAGGCGTGCCCTGATCGACGGCAAGGTTGATCCGCAAGTCCGAGAGGTAATGCCCCGCCGGGCGATCCGCGGCCCACATGGCGTAGGTCGCCAGGACAGCAATCAGCGCCATGGAGAAGGTCAGGTACAAAAGTTTGCGCATGGGGAAACAGTCAACGGCCGCGAGCAGGATTCGTCGACTAGGGTATGACCCATGTCGACGCTTGCCAAGGGGTGCTGCGCATTTGGATCAATAAGTTGTCAGTTATGGTCATTGAGTGACAACGACTCGGCTCTTAGTCTGTCGAACATGACTGACGGGGGCCACGAGAGCTTCCGCATTTTTCCCGTGATCGCTCGATGTGGAGTTTCCGATGACCGCCGCCCATTACCCGCACCTGCTGGCCCCGCTGGACCTGGGTTTCACCACGCTGCGCAACCGTACCCTGATGGGGTCGATGCACACCGGCCTCGAAGAAAAACCGGGTGGGTTCGAGCGCATGGCGGCCTATTTCGCCGAGCGTGCCCGTGGGGGTGTCGGTTTGATGGTCACCGGTGGCATCGGTCCGAACGACGAGGGCGGGGTGTATTCCGGCGCCGCCAAGCTGACCACCGAAGAAGAGGCGCTCAAGCACCAGATCGTGACGCGCGCGGTGCATGAGGCGGGTGGCAAGATCTGCATGCAGATCCTTCACGCCGGCCGTTATGCCTACAGCCCGAAACAGGTCGCGCCGAGCGCCATTCAAGCGCCGATCAATCCGTTCAAGCCTAAAGAGCTTGACGAGGACGGCATCGAGAAGCAGATCCGCGATTTCGTCACTTGTTCGACCCTGGCGCAACAGGCCGAATACGACGGCGTCGAAATCATGGGCTCCGAAGGGTATTTCATTAACCAGTTCCTCGCCGCTCATACCAACCACCGTACCGACCGCTGGGGCGGCAGCTACGAAAACCGCATGCGCCTGCCGGTGGAAATCGTACGCCGGGTGCGCGAAGCGGTCGGTCCGAACTTCATCATCATTTTTCGCCTGTCGATGCTCGACCTGGTGGAAGGCGGCAGTACCTGGGAAGAAATCGTGCAGTTGGCCAAGGCCATCGAGCAGGCCGGTGCGACCCTCATCAACACCGGTATCGGCTGGCATGAAGCGCGGATTCCGACCATTGCCACCAAGGTCCCGCGTGCGGCCTTCAGCAAGGTCACGGCCAAGCTGCGTGGTTCGGTGAACATTCCGTTGATCACCACCAACCGCATCAACACCCCGGAAGTCGCCGAGCAGATTCTGGCCGAAGGTGATGCCGACATGGTCTCGATGGCGCGGCCGTTCCTCGCCGACCCGGACTTCGTCAACAAGGCCGCTGAAGGCCGCGCCGACGAAATCAACACCTGCATCGGTTGCAACCAGGCGTGCCTGGACCACACCTTCGGCGGCAAGTTGACCAGTTGCCTGGTCAACCCGCGTGCCTGCCACGAAACCGAACTCAACTATCTGCCGGTCAAGCAGATCAAGAAAATCGCCGTGGTCGGTGCCGGTCCTGCGGGATTGTCCGCCGCGACCGTAGCGGCCGAGCGCGGCCATCAAGTGACGCTGTTCGATTCGGCCAGCGAAATCGGCGGCCAGTTCAACGTCGCCAAGCGCGTACCGGGCAAGGAAGAGTTCTACGAGACCCTGCGTTACTTCAACCGCAAGTTGCAGACCACCAACGTCGAGCTGTGCCTGAACACCCGGGTGGATGTGGCAAGACTGGTCGAGGGCGGTTACGACGAGATCATCCTGGCGACCGGCATCGCCCCAAGAACCCCGGCGATTCCTGGCGTCGAGAACGCCAAGGTCCTGAGTTACCTGGACGTGCTCCTCGAGCGTAAGCCCGTGGGCAAGCGTGTCGCGGTGATTGGCGCCGGTGGTATCGGTTTCGATGTGTCGGAGTTCCTCGTTCACCAGGGCGTGTCCACCAGCCTGAACCGCGATGAATTCTGGAAAGAATGGGGCATCGATACGCACCTGGAAGCGCGCGGCGGTGTCGCCGGGATCAAGGCCACGCCCCATGCCCCGGCCCGTGAAGTGTTCCTGCTGCAACGCAAGAAGTCCAAGGTCGGCGACGGCCTTGGCAAAACCACCGGCTGGATTCACCGCACCGGTTTGAAGAACAAGCAGGTGCAGATGCTCAACAGTGTCGAATACCTGAAGATCGACGACCAAGGCTTGCACATTCGCATCGGCGAAACCGGCGAGCCGCAAGTGCTGCCGGTGGACAATATCGTGATCTGCGCCGGCCAAGACCCTTTGCGCGAGTTGCAGGAAGGCCTGGTCGCGGCAGGGCAGAACGTGCATTTGATCGGCGGCGCGGACGTCGCGGCGGAGCTGGATGCCAAGCGTGCAATCAATCAGGGTTCGCGGTTGGCGGCTGAGTTGTAATAGCAGCCCTGCGGCGAGGGCGCGAACGCCCTCGTCACCCGTCAACTGCTAAGATGCCGGCTCTTTTCCCTGGGCCGGCATCAATGCTTTCTCCTCCCGCAAACTGGCGACCCCAAGCCCCCCTCGAACCACTGCAACTCGACTGGCTCAGCCGCGCCAGAATCGAAGTCGCCATCCTGCGCCTGGATCAGATCGACCCGCTGATCAGCGGTAACAAATGGTTCAAGCTCATCGAACACCTCAACGCCGCTGACCGGGCGGGTGCCGAGGGCATCATCAGCCTCGGTGGCGCGCACTCCAATCACCTTCACGCACTGGCCGCCGCCGGCAAGCGCCTGGGTTTTGCCACGGTCGGCCTGCTGCGCGGACACCCTCAGCAAACGCCCACCGTGAAAGACTTGCAGGCGTTCGGCATGCAGCTGCACTGGCTCGGTTATGGCGGCTATCGCGCGCGGCACGAAGCGGGTTTCTGGCAGCCGTGGCAATCCCTGTACCCGACATTGCACCCCGTACCGGAAGGCGGTGGTGGTTTGCCAGGCGCGCTCGGCTGCATGCCGCTGAGAGGGCAGGTCTCTGCGCAACTGGCCAGCGTGGGCTGGAGCGGCTACGACGGTTGGTGGCTGGCCTGCGGAACGGGTACGACCCTGGCCGGCCTGGTGCTGGCTGAAGCGGGGGATCATCCGGTTTACGGCGCGTTGGCGGTGCCCGACGATCATGGGGTCGCGCAGGCGGTCGAGAGGATCGTTGCAGAAGCGGGCGAAACCACGGCGGTTTATCAACTGTTCGACGCCAGTCGTGGCGGCTTTGCCCGCGTCGATCCGCCGTTGCTCGAATTCATCGAAAAGACCGAGCGCGCCAGCGGCATTCCTCTGGAACCGCTGTACACAGGTAAGGCGTTGCTGGCGCTCAAACAGCAAGTCGAGGCGGGCCGGTTTGCTCCCGGGACCCGACTGATCTTCATCCATACCGGTGGCTTGCAGGGCCTGCGAGGGTTCGGTTCGCAGCACTGAAGGGCAACAGAAACCAGTGTGGGAGCAAGCCTGCTCCCACACTCAGGTATTGCGGGTCTCAGGAATTGCGGCTCACTCGTTTGGGCATCATCCGCAGCAAGGTGTTATCGCCGACCACGTAGTGATGATAAAGCCCGGCCAACGCGTGCAGGCCAATCAGCCAATAGCCGATGGTTGCGCCAAGTTCATGCCAACCCTGGATTTGTTTGGCCAGTGCTTTGTCTTCAGCGATCAGCATGGGCAGGTCGATACCATAAAACATCACTTGATTGCCTTTGGCACTGGTGACCAGCCAGCCGAGAATCGGCATGGTGATCATGAAGAGGTACAGCGCCCAGTGCATCAGCCTGGCCATCACCGTCTGCCACCGAGGGGAGGCCGGGAAGATTTGCGGCGCCGGGCCCAGGCTGCGAGCAAACAAACGCAACCAGACCAGAACGAACACGGTCAGGCCGAGCATGAAGTGCGATTCCACGATCAGTGTTCGCCCGCCACTGCCCTTGGGAAAAATCCCGCGAAATTCTATGCAGGCATAAACCAACGCCAGCAAGACCAACATCAACCAATGCAGCGCTATCGAGACGGTGCTATAGCGCGAATCGGAATTTTTCCATGGCATACGGTGTTCCTCACAGGTCAGCTCAAGCCACCGTTCTTCTTCGACGGTGTGCTTTACTGTAATCCTGTTTCACCGTGTTTGCCTGTGGCGATGGGTCACGGGAGCACTGGTTCAGCTGATTGACAGCAAAAAGCGCCAGTTCCGTTCAAACACTGGCGCTGCATTTGGAGGCGTGGCAATCAGCAGGTTTGCGGCATCTCACCTTTGGCCAGGCGCTTGTTGATATCGGCGATCACGGCCGGCAAGTCGGTGATGGTGTCGATCATGTAATGCGGGCGCGAGCCTTCGAACAGCGCATGGATACGCGTGCGTTCGCTGTCCAGTTTATCGCTGTCCAAGGCGCGATAACCCTCGTAGTCCAGGCCCAGGGCGTTGCCCGAACAGATCAGCGCCACGGTCCACATGCCAGCGCGGCGACCTTCGAGAATGCCTGGCACGGTGTCGTCGATCTTCACGCAGGCGGCGACATCGTCGATGCCCAGGGCAATCACGTTGGCCAGTGCCTGTGCCGGCCATGGGCGGCCATTCGGCACTTCGTCGGTGGCGACCACGTGATCGGCCACGTAACCGTTGGTGGCGGCCAGTTCGACCACCTTGTCCATGACCTGTTTCGGGTAGCCGGAGCACGAGCCGATCTTGATCCCTTGCCGGCGCAGGTTGGCGATGGTGTCCAGGGCGCCCGGGATCAGTGCCGAATGCTCGGCGATTTTTTCGATCTGCAGCGGCATGAAGCGTTGATAGATGGCGGTGACGTCATCGTCGGTGGGCGTGCGGCCAAACACTTTGCGGTAGCGCTCGGCGACTTCCGGCTGATTGCACAAGGTGCGGATGTGGTCCCACTTGCCCATGCCCATCGGGCCACGGGCTTCATCGATGGACACCTGGACGTCGAACTCGGCGAAGGCTTCGACAAAGATCTGCGTCGGCGCGAAGGAGCCGAAATCGACCACGGTGCCGGCCCAGTCGAGGATGGCGGCCTGGAGTTTGCTTGGATGGGTGTAGTTCATGGTGATCAAGTCCTGTGGCAACTGGCTAATAGGGGCGATGTGGTTACTGTGGGGAAGGCGGTATGGCTTAGATCTCTAACACTTCCATCTCACGCAGCACGTCGCCAATCGCCGCCACCGCTTCGCGCATCTGCGCCGGGGTGACGTGACCGATGCAGCCGACGCGGAAGGTTTCGACCTGGGTCAGTTTGCCGGGGTAGAGGATGTAACCCTTGGCCTTGACCCGTTCGTAGAATTCCTTGAACTGGTAGCGTGGATCTTTCGGTGCGTGGAACGTGGTGATGATCGGCGCCTGGATGGCGGCCGGCAGGAAGCTGCGCAATCCCAGTTTGCCCATCTCTTCCATCAGTGCCTGGCAGTTGGCGGCGTAGCGCTGATGCCGGGCCGGCAGGCCGCCTTCTTCGTTGTATTGCAGCAGGGCTTCGTGCAGCGCCGCGACCACGTGGGTCGGCGGGGTGAAGCGCCATTGGCCGGTCTTGGCCATGTAGGAGTGCTGGTCAAACAGATCCATCGCCAGCGAATGCGAGTTGCCGGCAGCGTTGGCCAGGGCTTCCTTGCGAGCGAAAACGAACCCCATCCCGGGTACGCCCTCCAGGCATTTTCCGGAAGCAGCGATCAGCGCGTCGAACGGTATCTGTTGCGCGTCGACCGGCAGCGCGCCAAAGGAGCTCATGGCGTCGATGATCAGGCGTTTGCCGTGTTGCGCAACGACCCGAGCGATTTCCGGCAGCGGGTTGAGGATACCGGTGCTGGTTTCGCAGTGAATCAGTGCGACGTGGGTGATGCTGTCATCGGCTCGCAGCAGGCGCTCGACGTCGGCGGCGGTGGTGGGTTCGTCTTCGGCGGTTTCGAAGGTGCTGAACGAGCGGCCGAGCACTTCGCAGATTTTCGCCAGGCGTTTGCCGTAGGCACCGTTGATCAGTACCAGCACTTTGCCGTCGCGCGGTACCAGCGTGCCGATGGCCGCTTCGACCGCGAAGGTGCCGCTGCCTTGCAGGGGCACGCAGTGATGACTGGCGCCCCCGTTGATGATTGCCAGCAGTTGTTCGCAGAGGCTGGCGGTCAACTGGTTGAAGCGCTCATCCCATGAACCCCAGTCGACCATCATCGCCTGACGGGTGCGTGCTGAAGTGGTCAGTGGACCAGGGGTGAGCAGGATGGGGGCGGCAGTACTCATTCTCGTGTCCTCGCAATCGATGGGATGAAGCTACGGGGCCTAAATTGCAATTTGCCGTGTTATCAATCAAATTGTTTGTTGTTATGCCAGCCATCAGTGAGGCTTATTCATGAATCTGTTTCAGCTGCGTGCTTTCGACGCCGTGGCCCGCGAGGGCAGCTTTACCCGGGCGGCCGCACGGCTGTTCATCAGTCAACCGGCGGTCACCGGGCACATCAAGGCGCTGGAGGAGCACTACCAGATCAGCCTGTTGCGCCGCACCGCGCGACGGGTGGAGTTGACGGAAGAGGGCACCAAACTGGCGGCGATCACCCGGGCCATGTTCGGCCTGGCCGAAGAAGCACAGGCGATGCTGGAGGCCAACCGGCAGTTGCTGACCGGGCGCCTGGAAGTGGCGGCGGACGGCCCGCATATGGTTATGCCGATGCTCGCGAGCCTGCGGGCGCGTTATCCGGGAATCACGGTGAACCTGCGCTTGGGCAATGCCCAGGAAACCCTGGCGGCGCTGTTGTCCGAACATGCCGACGTGGCGGTGCTGACCGAAGTCGAGCCGCGCAAGGGGCTGCATCTGCAAGCGCTCAGCGAGTCACGCATTTGCGCACTGGTGCCCGACGGTCATCCGTGGGCGCAACGGTCCAAAGGCGTGCCACTCAAGGAACTGGATCAGGTGATCATGGTGTTGCGTGAGCCGAGTTCGATCACCCGGCGCACCTTTGATCAGGCGTGCGCCCATGCCCAGGTCAACCCAAGGGTGTTGCTGGAGCTGGACAGTCGCGAAGCGGTGACTGAAGCCGTGGCCGCCGAGTTGGGCGTGGGCGTGGTGTCTTCGGTAGAGGTGAGCCACGACCCCCGGGTGACGGCGGTGCCGATCATTGGCGAGGGGTTGGTGAACCGGCACATGATGGGGTGCATGGAACGGCGCCGGGATTTGCGTTTGATCCAGGCGTTTTTTGAGTTGGTGCCAGGCCGATAAACCGTGGCGTGGCTTGCCCGCGATGGGGCCAGACCTGCCTACCTCAGGCTCTCGCGCACCATTTCCAGAAACGTCGCCACCACCCGCCGCGAACTCTGCTCGCGCAAGCACACCAGCGTCTCGGTCAACCGCCGTTTGCAATCGGTAATCGGCAATGCACACACACGCGAATCCGCGCCGAATTCGGCTGCCGACACCACGCCGACACCAATTCCCACCACCACCGCTTCTCGCGCCGCCTCCCGCCCTTCGACCTGAATGGCCGAGCGGATGCGCAAGCCGGCGCCAGCCATTTCTTCTTCCAGTGTTTGTCGCGTCACCGAACCGATTTCCCGCAGCACCAGCGGCGTATCGTCCAGGTCCGCCAGGCAGATGGACTTACGATCGGCCCACGGGTGATTGCGCGACACGAACGCCACCATCGGGTCGTTGCGCAGCGGTAACGAGAGCAGACGTTCATCACTGACATCACGGCCCAGTAACGCCAGATCGGCTTGATAGTTGAAGAGCCGCAATAGCGACTCATCGGTGTTACCGGTTTCGATCTTCACGCTGATCCCCGGATAACGCTCACAGAATCGGGCGATCTGCGGCAGCACATGCACCGGCGCGTCCACCGCCAGAACCAGGCTGCCGGTCTGCAAGGCCTGGGAGTCTTGCAACAGTTCCTGGGCTTCGGCTTCGATCACGAACAGTTTCTGCGTGACGCCGAGCAAGCGTTCGCCCAGGTCGGTCAGGCGCACTGAACGCTTGTTGCGGTGGAACAGCAGCACACCGTAGCGCTCTTCGAGTTTGCGCACCTGATCGGAAATGGCCGGTTGCGTGAGAAACAGTCGTTCGGCGGCTTTGGTAAAGCTTCCGTACACGGCCACGGCGTGGAAGGCTTTGAGTTGGGCGTGGGAAACCGACATGCGAATCTCCAATAACAAGCTGAGCTTATTTTTGAAATACGATAAATCGATTTCACTTATTAATCAGTAGTTGTTTTTATCCACCTCAGCCCCGGTGACTGGTCAATCGAACAGCAGCGGGTGCCATGAGCCTGTGCGTGCAACAACAGGACTCATCTGACCGGAATCGCCCACAGGGACAAGGTGATTTCGCAGTGCTCAACAATAAAAACACAGGCGTTTTCTTTCAATTCTGCCGGCACACTCACACCCTGAGGTCAGAACCACAATGAACAAGCACATCGGCACCATCAAACGTTGGCGCGTGCAGATCTTCGCGATCACCTGGCTCGCCTACGCCGCTTTCTACTTCACTCGCAAAGCATTCTCTGTTGCAAAACTCGGGATTGGCGAAGACCCGACGTTCATGCTCGACAAAATGGCCATGGCCAACCTCGATGCTATCTATCTGACCGCTTACGCCATCGGCCAATTCACCTGGGGCATCCTGGCCGATCGCTTCGGCCCGCGGGTCGTGGTACTGGGCGGCTTGCTGATTTCTGCGGCCGCCGCGCTGGTGATGGGCAGTTTCGCCACGTTGCCGATTTTCGCCACTTGCATGTTGATTCAGGGCCTGGCGCAGTCCACCGGGTGGTCGGGGCTGTGCAAGAACCTCGGTAGTTTCTATCCCGCCGAGCAGCGCGGGCGGGTGCTGGGCCTGTGGAGCTCCTGCTACGCCTTTGGCGGTCTGGTGGCATCGCCCTTTGCCGGTTGGTGGGCTTATACGCTGATCGGCAGCTGGCATGCGGCCTTCATTTCCAGTGCGGCGGTGGTTGGGCTGGTCGCCGTGCTGTTTTTTATTTTTCAACGCAACAAACCCGAAGACGTCGGTTTGCCGGCTGTGGAGCCCGAGCCCGAGCTGACCGCTGAAGAGGCACAGGCTCAAAGCAAAATCAGCGTCCTGGAGCCGTTAAAGGAAATCCTGCGCAATCGTACGGTGCTGGTGCTCGGCCTCGCGTACTTCATGCTGAAACCAGCGCGCTATGCGATTCTGCTCTGGGGCCCGGTGATCGTTTTCGAACAGATGCCTTCGGTGGGCAAGGTCGGCGCGGCGATCATTCCGACGGCGTTCGAACTGGCCGGGTTGCTCGGACCGATCATGATCGGCCTTGCCTCCGACAAAGTGTTCGGCGCCCGACGTATGCCCGCCTGTGTGCTCAGTCTGCTGGCGCTGACCGTGTCGCTCGCGCTGTTCATGGGTGCCCTGCACACCGGCAGTGTGCTGCTGGTAGTGGCGCTGCTGTTTGTCATGGGGCTGACGCTTTATGGACCGGATTCGATGATCAGCGGCGCGGCCGCCATCGACTTCGGCACTGCCAAGGCCGGTGCGACCGCCGCCGGTTTCGTCAACGGTTGCGGCTCGGTCGGGGCGATTCTTGGCGGGTTGCTGCCTGGTTATTTCGACACCGTGACGGTGTTCATTGTCTTCGCTGGCTGCGCGATGTTCTCCGCACTGGTGTTGATCCCGCACTGGAACAGTCGCCCCGGTGGTTTGCGAACCCACTATCCCCTCGTGCCTAACCGGCCGATAAGCGTCAAATCCCTGCGTACCTGAACCCTGTCCGTCGCCGCCTGCTGCGTTTGCGGCAGGCTGGCGTGTGGACTATCGAATGGAGAGTGATCCCATGAGACCCTTTTGGCTGGAGCAGGCCTTGAAGACCGAGACGTCCGAAACCTGTCCGGCGCTGCAAGGCGACATCCGCGCCGACGTCTGCATCGTCGGCGGCGGCTACACCGGGTTATGGACCGCCATCATGCTCAAGGAGCAGAACCCCGGCCTGGAGGTGGTGCTGATCGAAGCCGATATCTGTGGCGCCGGCGCCAGTGGCCGCAACGGTGGTTGTGCGCTGTCATGGTCGGCCAAGTATTTCACCCTTGAACGCCTGTTCGGCGCAGAAGAAGCGGTGCGGCTGGTCAAGGAATCCGAGCGCAGCATCCATGCGATCGGGGCCTTCTGCGAGCGGTATGCGGTGGACGCCGACTACCGCCTCGATGGCACCCTCTACACCGCGACCAACCGTGCTCAGGTCGGCTCGACCGACGCGGTGATCGCCGCGCTGGAGCGCAACGGCATCAACTCCTTCAGTCAGCGACCGCTGGCCGATGTACAACGCATGGCCGGTTCCACCAGGCACCTGGAAGGCTGGTTTTCCCCGGCCGCCGCCAGCGTGCAGCCAGGCAAACTGGTGCGCGGTTTGCGCCGGGTGGCCTTGCAGCTTGGCGTGCGGATTCATGAAAACACCGCCATGACCGGGCTGGAGGAAGGTAAGCCGGCCGTCATCCAGACCGC
>Ga0302169_10000284_pt1 | contig 16098 bp, 14 predicted proteins | sample I_Fen_N1_3_FD_193493 | JGI IMG/M metagenome (GOLD analysis project Ga0302169, IMG submission 193493) | Peat permafrost microbial communities from Stordalen Mire near Abisko, Sweden - I_Fen_N1_3 | ecosystem: Environmental > Terrestrial > Soil > Wetlands > Permafrost | place: Sweden: Abisko...
CGACAGACCTGTTGGAGGCGCGGCGGGCCTGATCATCGTGAGCAGAATATCCTGGCGTGCGGCAGCTCCTGCAATATCGCGCAAATCGCTGCAGGCGCTGCCGCAGGCTGCGATCCTTTGATCTTCAGCTTTTCCAGGCAGCGCCATTGACCAGATTAACCGGCCGCTGGCCCGCCAGCGCCATCAACAGGTTGTCCACCGCACACCGGGCCATCGCTTCGCGCGTCTCATGGGTGGCCGAGCCGATGTGCGGCGTTGCCACCACATTGTCCAGTTGCAGCAATGGCGAGTCATGGCCCAGCGGCTCGCGCTCGAACACATCCAGCCCGGCAGCGCGAATCTGTCGTTCGCCCAGTGCCTGGATCAACGCTGCTTCATCCACGACTTTTCCTCGGGAAATATTGATGAAGATAGTTTCCGGACGCATCAGCGCGAACTGCCGCGCACCGATCAGCCCTTCGGTTTCGGCGGTCAGCGGCAGCGTCAGGCAGACAAAGTCGGCCTGCTGCAACAATTCATCGAGGCTGCGGTACTGCGCATTGAACCGCTGTTCGACCGCCGGTTTCGGCGAGTGGCTGTGGTAGATCACCGGCATGCCGAAGCCGAAATGCCCGCGCTGGGCCAGCGCCTCGCCAATGCGTCCCATGCCGATGATGCCCAGGGTCTTGCCGTGCACATCGCTGCCGAAATGTGCGGGACCGATATTGCGGGTCCATTTGCCGTCGCGAACCATGTTCGCCAACTCCACTACACGCCGCGCGGTGGCCAGGATCAGCGCGAACCCCGTGTCGGCGGTGGTTTCGGTAAGCACGTCCGGCGTGTTGCTGAGCAGGATGCGCCGTTCGGTCAGGTAGCCGATGTCGTAGTTGTCGACGCCCACGGACACACTGGCGATGGCTTCAAGGTGCGGCGCCAGATCAAGCAACGCGGCATCCAGTTTCAGGCTGGCGCCGAGCAAACCGTGGGCGCGGGGCAAGGCCTCGTGCAGTGTGGCCAGGCCTGCGGCATCGAGGTTTTCGATCAGCGTCACTTCGGCCTGCGCTTGCAGGCGGGCCATCAGCGCTGGCGACAGTTTCTTGTATAGAACGACCTGCTTTTTCATCCGGGTTCTCTCGACATCAATTCATGGGTGCGCAGCGGTAGGGCGAGTCAACGCGACCGTGGGCCGCTCCCGGTCGCTGGCGCCGGGCTTGAGGCACATGGTCAGCATCACCGAGAGCATCAGTGCGCCGCTCATCAGCAGGTACGATGCGCCGGGCGAGCCGGTGGAGCTGTTCAGGTAGCCGACCAGGTAGGAGCCGCCGAACGAACCCAGGGCGCCCATGCTGTTGATCAGCGCCATGGCGCCACCCGCGACGTTGGACGGGAGGATTTCCGGAATGATCGCGAAGAAGGGGCCATAAGGCGCGTACATGCAGGCACCGGCAATCACCAGCAGGGTATAGGACCACCAGAAATGTTCGGCGCCCAGGGCGTAGGAACCGTAGAAGGCGATGGAAGCAATCAGCAGCGGCGGCCAGACGAAACGTTTGCGTTTTTGCAGCTTGTCCGAACCCCAGGACACCAGCAGCATGCCGATCACTGCCGCCAGGTACGGCAGTGCCGAGAGCCAGCCCGCTTCGATCATGTCCATTTGCGCGCCGGCCTTGAGGATCGACGGCAGCCACAGCACAAAGCCGTATACGCCAATGCTCCAGCAGAAAAACTGCAGGGCCAGGATGATGACTTTGCTTGAGCGGAATGCTTCGGCGTAGTTCTTCACGGCTTTGATGCCGACCTGTTCGGCTGCCAGGGCGTTTTCCAGATCGAGCTTTTCCTGGTCGTTGAGCCACTTGGCCTGCGCTGGACGATCATCGGCCAGGCGCCACCAGATAAAGGCCCAGAGCACTGCCGGCAAACCTTCGATGATAAACATCCAGCGCCAGCTGAAATGCTGCACCAGATAGCCCGACACCACCGACATCCACAGCATGGTGACCGGGTTGCCGAGGATCAGGAAAGTATTGGCCCGCGAGCGTTCGGCACGGGTGAACCAGTGGCACAGATAGATCAGCATCGCCGGCATCACCGCGGCTTCGACCACGCCGAGCATGAAGCGGATGATCACCAGCCAATAGGCGTTGGAGACAATCCCGGTCAAGGTGGCCAGGCCGCCCCAGAGGATCAGGCTGACGAAAATCAGTTTCTTCACGCTGTGTTTCTGCGCGTAGATCGCCCCCGGCACCTGGAAGAAAAAGTAACCGAGGAAGAACAGCGCGCCGAGCATCGACGACAGGCCCGGGGTGATCATCAGGTCCGCTGCCATGCCGGAGGCGGCGGCGAACCCGTAGTTGGCGCGATCAAGGTACGCCAGGCTATAGGTGATGAACACGATGGGCATGATGTACCACCAGCGGCGGGCGGCGAGCGTTGCGGTTTTCATGGTGATGCTCCTGAGCTTGTTGTTTTTGTCGCAGCAGGTAACGGTGTTTGGTGCTTCAGTGACTGTGTTGGCCTCATCGCGAGCAGGCTCGCTCCCACATTGAATCTACGTTCGACACAAGATCCCCTGTGGGAGCGAGCTTGCTCCGGGCGGTGTTCCGACGATGGCGGCCTCGAATTCGACGGACATTTCGGCTCGGGTCGGCAACCCTTCCATATCCCCGCGGCTCTGCACCGCCCGGCTGCCAATCCAGTTGGCCCGCTTCACGGCCTCGGCAAAGCTGTGATTTTCCAATAGCGCGCTGATCATGCCGACGGCAAAACCGTCACCGGCACCCACGGTGTCGACCACGGTTGCCACCGGCACACCGGCGACAAATCCGTCATCCAGTTGCGTGCGGTAATAAGCCCCGTGTGGGCCGAGCTTGATCGCGACCGCTTCGGCACCCTGGTCAAGGTAGAAGGCGGCGATGTCGGCCGGGTCTTCGAAACCGGTGAGCAGGCGACCTTCACCCAATCCAGGCAGCACCCAATGGGCGAGGGCGGCGAGGCGGTTGATCTCGGTGATCATCAGTCGCTCGCTGGCCCACAGGCTCGGGCGCAGGTTCGGGTCGAACGACACACTGCGGCCGGCATCGCGCATACGGGTCATCAACTCGAAGGACATCTGCCGCGCCGTTTCCGACAGCGCCGGGGGAATGCCAGTGGCGTGCAGGTGCCGGGCATTGAGCAACTCAGGCACGATCGAATGCGCCGACAAGTGACTGGCCGCCGAGCCACGGCGGAAGTACTCGACGACAGGGTCGCTGCCATCGTCGGTACGCGACTTGAGCTGAAACCCGGTAGGGTGTGCAGGGTCGATGTCGACGTGGCGACAATCCAGGCCCTCTTTCTCCAGCGTATCGATCACAAAGCGCCCCAGTGAATCGGCGCCGACCCGGCTCAGCCAGGCCACCTTGAAGCCCAGTCGCGACAAACCGATGGCGACGTTGCTGTCGGCGCCGGCAATGCGCTTGTGGAAAGTACTGACACTGGCCAGATCGCCGGCCTGCTCGGCGACGAACATCGCCATGGTTTCACCGAACGACAGAATATCGATCTCAGACATGAGCGCTCTCCAACTGCGATTGGCCGAGGTGGGCGAGGGCGGTGACGTGTTCGTGGGTCAGTTGCACCAGGTCGTCGCCTTGCAGCGGATATTCCACCGCCCGCATGACACCTTGGGCCATGTGACGCAGCAGCTGTTCCCATTGTTGCAAGTCACTGGCGCTGGGTGGGATGGCGACCATTTTGCCGTCGGCGCGCTGCATCACTGCTTTGCAGTGCACATAACCGACATGGCGACCGAGCAGCCGTGCGGCGCTGGCGGCCGACTGGTCCTGCCAGTGCCAGTTGCCGATGTCGAAGGTCATTTTGATCGGCAGGTGATGTTGCTCGACTTGTGCGAAAAAACGCTGGAACGGTTCGATACGGCCACCGTGCAAGGTCTGGTCGTTTTCCACCAGCAACTGCACCGGGCTCTGCGCGAGTGTAAGGCCCAGGGCTTGAAGGTCGTTATTGTCAGTGAAATAGCCCAGTGAGACTTTCAGCCATTTGGCGCCGAATGCCTGGGCGCGCTGCAGGGCGTTGATCAGCTCGGGGTTAGCTTTCGACTGACCGGCCAGCCACAACTCCATTGGCGAGGAATACACGCTTTCAAGACCTTGGGCCCGGGTCGCAGCGGCCAGCGGTTCGGGGCCTTCGCCGGTCAGCAGCTCTTCACGCCATTCAATATGCGTGGCACCGGCGGCGGCCAACACGCCGATGAAGCTGCCCTGGCCGCGCTGACGCACCAGATCGGCACCGTAGCTGGACAGGCTGATGGAAACGGCTGGTTTATTCATTGTTTTTCTACCTCTGAAACCGGTTTCATTTTTGTTCAAAAAAAAGCTATGGGTGACAATCCGCGCCCTGTCGCGGGCAGCCCGCTCCCACACGCTTTTTTGGTGGATATCAAATTCATGTTCAACACCCATAACCCGTGGGAGCGGGCTTGCCCGCGATGAGGCCATGACATTCAGCCGGGATGTCCCTGGGTAGACCCGCGCACAATCAACCGCGCTGCAAAATCCACATTCCGTACCGCTCCGTCATCCCCTCGCAAGCGCTTGAGCAAACACTCAAACGCGCTAGCGCCAATCTCGGTGGTCGGTTGGGCGAGGGCAGTAATCCCGCTGCCCACCAACGGATACCAATCCAGGTCATCAAGAGCAATCAGGCCCACGTCGTTAAAAAGATCACATTGCAGTTCCCGCAAGGCATGGGTACTGGCCAACGCCGCAATCCCGTTCGCGCAAAACAGTGCCTTCGGGCCGGGTCCGGGCGTGTCGAGGAAGGTTTTCAGGTGTGCGCCCAGTTCGCTGCCAGTTTCGATGATGCTGCCTTGAAGGGCCGGGCGCAGGGCGATTTGCGCCTTGAAACTGCTGACCCGCTCGATCCGCGAACTGGTGCCGTCAAAGGGTTCGGTCACCAGCAACACGTCGCGGTAGCCACGTTGTTCAAGGTGGGCGATGGCCATCTTGACGGCTGCGCGATTGTCCAGCCCCACCATATCGCTTTCCAGGTTCTCGACCTTGCGGTCAACCAGTACCAGGGGCATTTCCCGGTGCAGTTCGAGCAACTCGTCACGGTGATGGCCGAGGGTGTTCACGATCAGGCCTTCGATGTTGTAGGAGCGCAGCAGGGCAAGGTGCTGGCGCTCCTGCTCGTCGTCGCGGTCGGTGTTGCACACCACCAGGCTGTAGCCATGCTGACGGCAGGCGGTTTCCACCCCGTGCATCACGGCGATTGAATAAGGGTTGCGGATATCGGCCACCAGCATGCCGATCAGGCGAGTGCGTCCGCGTTTCAGGCCCCGGGCCATCTGGTTCGGGCGGTAACCCAGTTCGGCAATTGCCTGTTCGATGCGCTGGGCTATGGCATCGGAGAGCAAGGCGCGGTCGTCGCCGATGAACCGCGAAACGCTGGCCTTGGAGACCTTGGCGTGTTCGGCCACGTCAAGCATGGTCACGCGGCTGCGCTGGGCGGCGGAGAAATCGTTCACGGTCTGAAACCTTCTTATTGGATTTATCAGGTCTGTGCCTTTGTGAAAGCACTGAAACCGGTTTCAGGAGACACCAAAAGCCAATTCGCCGTCAAGCCCTGGAGTGCAAATTGTCCGACAACCAGCGATGAGTGGAGCTCAGGGGTTTAGCTGTCTGGAAGATTCGAGCAGCGCTTCAGTTGAACAGCCCGGCGGCGATGTTGATCGAAAACCCGAGAATGGCGGTGTTGAACAGAAAACCGATCAGCGACTGCGCCAGTACGATCTTGCGCAAGTCGCGGGTCGCCACGCCCACGTCCGAGGTCTGTACTGCCACGCCGATGGTGAACGAGAAGTACAGGAAGTCCCAGTAATTGGGGGTGGTCAAGCCTTCGGCAAACCGCAGCGCCGGTTCCTTGCCTTGCCAGGTGTAATACAACCGCGCGTAATGCACGCTGAAGATCACCCCGATCAGCAGCCACGAACCGAACACGGTCAATGCGGTGAAACCGTAGTGCAGGAGTTTGCGGGTGGTTTCCAGGTCCTTGCTGCCGGCCAGTTCAAAGGTGATGGTCGCCAGGCTGGCAATCGCCGCAATGCACACCACGAACAGGACCAGCCCGGCGTTTTCGTCTTCAATGTCGGCAATGCGTTTCACATCCGCCGCTTTGGAGCGCACGACGAGCCAGGACATCAGGATCAGGTATGTCCAGACCCCGGCGTTCCAGCCGATGAGTATTTTGCTGATGACCGAATCGGCCGGAACCAGAATGCCCGCCGCGATACCGAACGCCACGGCGGCGGAGAGACGAGGGTGGGTGTGGGTGAACAAGGACATGAGCACTCGATGGTTCAGGGTATTGCAAGCACCTTAGCCCAGGGCGGCCGGTTGTGACCACAATCATCAGGTTTCAACCTGTCCCTGAGCCGGCTTGCCGGCGAAGGCGTTCTTGAAAGTTGCAGTGATATCAAGGTCGTCTTCGCTGGCAAGCCAGCGCCTGCAGAGGGAATGTGGCGTCAGATTTTCTTATGCCGGCGTCGCACCAGCTTCATCACCAGCACAAAAAACACCGGCACGAACACCACGGCCAGGGTCGCGCTGATCATCCCGCCAATCACCCCGGTCCCGATGGCCTGCTGGCTCGCCGAGCTGGCCCCGGTGGCGATCGCCAGGGGCACCACGCCGAGGATGAACGCCAGCGAGGTCATGACGATCGGCCGCAATCGCAGGCGCGCCGCTTGCAACGTGGCGTCGATCAGCTCATGGCCTTCGTCGTACAGGCTCTTGGCGAATTCGATGATCAGGATCGCGTTCTTCGCCGACAGGCCGATGATGGTGATCAGCCCGACCTTGAAGAACACATCGTTGGGCATGCCGCGCAAGGTCACGGCCAGTACCGCGCCGAGCACGCCCAAGGGCACCACCAGCAGCACCGAGGTCGGGATCGACCAGCTCTCGTAAAGCGCCGCCAGGCACAGGAACACGATCAGCAACGACAAACCGAGCAGGATCGGCGCCTGGCTGCCGGACAAACGTTCCTGCAACGACAATCCGGTCCATTCCTGGCCCAATCCCGCCGGGCCCAATGCGACCAGCCGCTCGATCTCCGCCATGGCTTCGCCGGTGCTGTGACCGGGTTTCGGTTCGCCGGAAATGGCGATCGCCGGATAGCCGTTGTAGCGGGTCAACTGCGCCGGGCCCTGGGTCCATCTGGCCTGGACGAACGCCGACAGGGGCACCATGTCCCCGGCGTTATTGCGCACGTGGATCTTCAGTACATCCTCGACCTGACTGCGTTGATCGCCTTCGGCCTGCACCACCACCCGTTGCATCCGTCCCTGATTGGGGAAGTCGTTGATGTAGGTCGAACCGACGGCGGTGGACAACACGCTGCCGATGTCGGCAAAGGACACCCCCAGGGCATTCGCTTGTTTGCGATCGACGATCAATTGCACCTGTGGCGCTTCGGCCAGGGCGCTTTCGCGCACGTTCATCAGGATCGGGCTTTTCTCGGCGGCGGCCAGCAATTCAGTGCGTGCGCTCATCAGCGTGGCGTGACCGAGGCCACCGCGATCCTGCAAGCGGAACTCGAAACCGCTGGAGGTGCCGAGGCCATCGACCGGTGGTGGCAGCACCGCAAAGGCCACCGCGTCCTTGATCTGGCTGAGGGCGATGTTGGCGCGGTCGGCGATCGAACTCGCCGAGTCGTCACTGCCGCGTTCCGACCAGTCTTTCAACGTGGTAAACGCCAGTGCCGCGTTCTGCCCGCTGCCGGAGAAACTGAAACCGAGGATCACCGTGCTGTCGCCGACACCCGGCTCGGTGGCGTTGTGCGCTTCGATCTGCTCGACCACCTGCACCGTGCGGTTCTTGCTCGCCCCCGGAGGCAGTTGGATGTCGGTGATGGTGTAGCCCTGGTCTTCCACCGGCAGGAACGAGGAGGGCAAACGACTGAAGCAAACCCCCAGGCCGATCAGCAGCACGCCGTAGATCAACAGGTAACGGCCACTGCGCTTCAACGCATACGCGACCCAACCCTGATAACGCTCGGTGAGTCGCTCGAAGCCGCGGTTGAACCAGCCGAAGAAACCACGTTTCTCGTGATGCTCACCCTTGGCAATCGGCTTCAACAGCGTCGCGCACAGCGCCGGGGTCAAGGTCAGGGCGAGGAACGCCGAGAACAGGATCGAGGTGGCCATCGATAGCGAGAACTGCCGGTAAATCACCCCGACCGAACCTTGCATGAATGCCATCGGAATGAACACCGCCACCAGCACCAGCGTGATACCGATGATTGCCCCGGTAATCTGCTTCATCGCCTTGCGCGTCGCTTCCCTGGGCGACAGGCCTTCAGTGGCCATGATCCGCTCGACGTTCTCCACTACCACAATCGCATCGTCTACCAGAATGCCGATGGCCAGCACCATGCCGAACATGGTCAGTACGTTGATCGAGAACCCCAGCGCCAGCATGGTCGCGAACGTGCCCATCAGCGCCACCGGCACCACCAGCGTCGGGATCAGCGTGTAGCGGATGTTCTGCAGGAACAGGAACATCACCGCGAACACCAGCAACATCGCCTCGCCGAGGGTGTAGAGCACTTTGGTGATCGAGACTTTGACGAACGGTGATGTGTCATACGGAATCTTGTATTGCACCCCGGCCGGGAAGTAGCGCGACAGCTCATCCATCTTCGCCCGCACCAGCGTCGCGGTACTCAGGGCGTTGGCGCCAGGCGCCAGTTGCACGCCGACGGCGGTCGATGGCTTGCCGTTCAGGCGCGTGGAAAACTGATACTCCTGGCTGCCGATCTCGACCCTGGCGACATCGCCGATGCGTACGGTGGAGCCATCGGCATTGGCCTTGAGCACGATGTCGGCGAATTCTTCCGGCGTCGACAGTTGGCCCTTGACCAGAATGGTCGCTGTGATTTCCTGGGTGGTGCGGCTCGGCAAGTCACCGATGCTGCCCGCCGAGACCTGGGCGTTTTGCGCCACGATGGCGGCATTGACGTCGGCGGGGGTGAGGTTGAATCCGAGCAATTTCTGCGGGTCGATCCAGATGCGCATCGCCCGCTCGGCGCCGTACAACTGGGCCTTGCCGACGCCTTCCAGGCGCTTGATCTCGTTCATCACATTGCGCGCCAGGTAATCGCTGAGCGCCACATCGTCGAGCTTGCCGTCGCTGGAGGTCAGGGTGATCAACAGCAGGAACCCGGCGGAGACTTTCTCCACCTGCAAGCCTTGCTGGTTGACCGCTTGCGGCAAGCGCGATTCCACGACCTTCAAGCGGTTCTGCACATCCACCTGGGCCATTTGCGGATCGGTGCCAGGCTGGAACGTCGCCTTGATCGTGGCACTGCCCAAACTGCTCTGGGATTCGAAATACAGCAGGTGGTCAGCGCCATTGAGCTCCTCCTCGATCAGGCTGACCACGCTTTCGTCCACGGTCTGCGCCGAGGCGCCGGGGTACAGGGCGTAGATTTCGATTTGCGGCGGCGCGACGTCGGGGTACTGCGCCACCGGCAACTGCGGTATGGCCAGGGCACCGGCCAGCAGGATGAACAACGCGACCACCCAGGCAAACACCGGGCGGTCGATAAAGAACTGCGGCATAAACAAGCGTCCTGCTTACTGGCCAGAAACCTGGGCAAGTGGAAGAGGGGTGTCATCGATCTGCACTTTCTCGCCGGGGCGAGCGTGTTGCAGGCCTTCGACGACAATGCGGTCGCCGGGTTTGAGGCCGCCGGTGACCACCCAGCGATCGTTTTGCACCGGGCCCAGTTCGACCGGCTGCTGGCCGACCCGTTGTTCGTCGTCGATCAGCAGCACTTGCGCCACCCCGGCGCTGTCACGCTGGATGGCCCGTTGCGGCACGCTGATGCCTTGCTGATTCACCGCTTGCTCGAGGCGCACGCGTACGAAGCTGCCCGGCAACAGGTCGAGATCCGGGTTGGGGAATTCGCTGCGCACAATGATCTGCCCGGTGCCTGGATCGACCGTGATGTCGGTGAACAACAGCTTGCCGGGCAACGGGTACAGGCTGCCGTCGTCCTGAATCAGCGTGGCCTTGGCCTGTCCTTGCCCCACTTCTTGCAACTGGCCGGAGCGAAACGCCCGGCGCAAGTCGTTGAGTTCGCGGGTCGACTGGGTGAGGTCGGCATGGATCGGATTGAGTTGCTGGATCAGCGCCAGCGGCGTGGTTTCGTTCTGCCCCACCAGCGCGCCTTCGGTGACCAGTGCTCGACCGATGCGTCCGGAGATCGGCGCGGTAACGGTGGCGTAACCCAGGTTGAGTGTCGCCCGGTCTACCGCGGCCTTATTGGCCGCGACATCGGCTGCCGTTTGCCGTACCGCGGCCCGCGCATTGTCGTAGTCCTGAGCGCTGATGGCCTTGTCGTCGATCAACTGGGCGTAGCGCTGCTCTTGCAGCCTGGCTTGATACGCATTGGCCTGGGCCTTGCGCAACGCCGCTTCGGCGCTTTCCAGGTCGGCCTTGAACGGTGCCGGGTCGATGCGAAACAGCACCTCGCCTTTCTTTACGTCGCTGCCTTCGCGGAAGTTGCGTTGCAACACCACGCCGGCCACCCGGGCCCGCACTTGGGCGATGCGCGGCGCCACAATCCGCCCGCTCAGTTCACTGCTGATCGACAGCGGTCGGGCCTCGATGGTTTCGATGCGCACGGTGGCCAACGGCGTCTGTTCTTCGGCGTTGGAGGACTTGTCGCATGCGCTCAGCGTCAACGCCAGTGCGACAAGACTGAGCCTGGCAAGCAGATTTTTTGACATGAATGACCCCAATAATGACCCCCAGCATCCTACTGGGCGTCGGCGAGGGTAGCGGTGAAGCTTTGTAGGTGCTGTGTGAAATTGTGTAAGGGTTTTACTCAGGTGTGGGCTGGGGCGTATATCCTGCAAGTCTTGAATTATATTGCGACTGTGAGGCCGCCTTCGCGGGCAAGCCCGCTTCCACAGTGGTCGGTGGTGTTCACACAATCTGTGTTCACATCAGATCCCTGTGGGAGCGGGCTTGCCCGCGAAGAGGCCGGAACAGGCGCCACGGCACTTTCTGGAACACCCCCCCATGCCCAACATCCTCCTGGTCGAAGACGACACCGCACTCGCCGAGCTGATTTCCAGCTACCTGGAACGCAATGGCTACTCCGTCAGCGTGATCAGCCGTGGTGATCATGTGCGTGAGCGGGCGCGACTCAGCCCGCCGGACCTGGTGATCCTCGACTTGATGTTGCCGGGGCTCGACGGCCTGCAAGTGTGCCGCTTGTTGCGCGGAGATTCGGCGACCTTGCCGATCCTGATGCTCACCGCGCGCGACGACAGTCACGATCAAGTGCTGGGCCTGGAAATGGGCGCTGACGATTACGTCACCAAACCCTGCGAGCCTCGCGTGTTGCTGGCCCGGGTGCGCACCTTGCTGCGGCGCAGCAGCCTCAGTGAACCGCAGACCGCCAACGACCGCATCCTCATGGGCAACCTGTGCATCGACCTGTCCGAGCGCACCGTGACCTGGCGCGAGCAATTGGTCGAACTGTCCAGCGGCGAATACAACCTGCTGGTGGTGCTGGCCCGGCATGCCGGCGAAGTGCTGAGCCGTGACCAGATCCTGCAACGCCTTCGCGGCATCGAGTTCAACGGCACCGACCGTTCGGTGGACGTGGCGATCTCCAAGCTGCGGCGCAAGTTCGACGACCATGCTGGCGAAGCGCGCAAGATCAAGACCGTGTGGGGCAAGGGCTATTTGTTCAGCCGTTCCGAGTGGGAATGCTGAGCCGATGTTCAGAATCCTCTTTCGTCTGTACCTGGTGACCATCGTTTCATTCAGCGCGGCCATTTATCTGGTGCCGGATCTGGTGATCAAGGTCTTCCACGAGCGTTTTGTCAGCTATAACCTCGATTATTCACGAGGGTTGCAAACCCTCATGGTCAAACAGTTCAAGGCGGTTCCGAGCGAGCAATGGCCAGCCCTGGCGGCAGAAATGGACCAGGATTTCCGGCCGCTGCGCATCCTGCTCAGCAGCAATGACGACGCCAGTTTGTCCTTTGATGAACAGCAACGCTTGCAGCGCGGCGAAAACGTGGTGCGTATCGGCGACTGGGGTTGGCGCACCCTGGCGGTGGCACCGCTCAATGAGCGCACCGTGGTGCAAATGGTCGTACCGCCGGACCCGCTGGACGTCAACCTGCTGTACTGGAGCATCAACGTGCTGATTGGCGCGACCATGCTCGCGTGCCTGTTGCTCTGGCTGCGCCCGCACTGGCGCGATCTGGAGCGGCTAAAAAGGGCCGCTGAACGCTTCGGCAAGGGCCATTTGAGCGAGCGCACGCAGATTGCCGCCAGTTCCAACATCGGCAGCCTGGCGAACGTCTTCGACACCATGGCCGGCGATATCGAAAACCTGCTCAATCAGCAGCGCGATCTGCTCAACGCGGTTTCCCACGAATTGCGCACGCCCTTGACGCGCCTGGACTTCGGCCTGGCCCTGGCCCTGTCAGACGATCTGCCGGCCACCAGCCGCGAGCGTCTGCAAGGGCTGGTCGACCACATCCGTGAACTCGATGAACTGGTGCTGGAACTGCTGTCCTACAGCCGCCTGCAGATCCCGGCGCGGGTGCCGGAGCAAATCGAGGTGTCGCTGGATGAATTCATCGACAGCGTTCTGGGCAGCATTGATGACGAACAGTCACCAGACATCGTCATCGACGTGCTGCTGCACGGCCAGTTGGAACGCTTCAGTCTCGACCCGCGCCTGACTGCCCGTGCCCTGCAGAACTTGCTGCGCAACGCCATGCGTTACTGCGAAAAGCGTATACAGATTGGCGTGCAGGTGTGCCCAAAAGGCTGTGAGATCTGGGTCGACGACGATGGCATCGGCATTCCGGATGATCAGCGTGAGCGGATTTTCGAGCCGTTCTATCGACTCGATCGCAGTCGTGATCGCGCCACGGGCGGGTTTGGCCTGGGGCTGGCGATCAGTCGCCGGGCACTGGAGGCGCAGGGCGGCACGTTGACCGTCGAAGCGTCGCCACTGGGCGGGGCTCGATTCCGGTTGTGGTTGCCGACCCCGGTCTGACACTCCCTCGCCACAGAAAAAGTGCATACCGCTTGCTTACGCGCTCAATCGGCCGCGCAGCATCGTGCCCATCGTCTCCAGGTCTGCCGACGGGTTATGCCCAATCAGCATCCAGGCATGTTGCATGTCTGCCCAATAGACAATGTTCATCCCGTGCCGACGCTCCCGGGCGAATGGCTGGCTGCCGCTGTTTGAGAGGGTGATGCACAGCGCCAGGGGACCGTGCACCGGGTCCAGGTAAGTGATCTGGGCGATCGGCACTTCATCGTATTCAAGGATTTGTGCGCGCTTGAATTCGACTCGCGGCAAGCTCAGCTGCGCAGGCGTGAGGGTCAGGCCCAGGCGCCCATCGAGGGTGCGCAATTGTGCGCGTTGGGTGGTCTCGTCGCTGGGCAGGTGGTCCAGGGTCTGCGGCACGTAGAGCACCATATAGTCGGCCACCAGGCCGCGCCAGTTGCTGGTTTGCTGACTGGCCTGCCAGCCCAGGAACAAACGGTCCGCCAGCACGCCACCGGCCACCAGTCCGGCCGCCGCCGCGAGGAACCAGCGGCGGCTGAACGCCGGGCGGGTCGGCGAGGGCAGCGTGTCGAGCATGGCCTGCAGGCGATCCACGGGGGCCTGTTGATGCAGTTGATTGAACGCATCCTTGAACGGCAGGCTGCTGCGATCCAGCCATTGCAGGCGCAGACCGATCATCGGGTCTTCGGCAATGGCCGCGTCGATGCGAGCTCGCTGTTCGGTATCGAGCTGGTCGTCGAGGTAGGCCACCAGTTGCTCATCCGAGAGTTTCGCGTTCATCGACGTTCTCCGCTGGAAGGGTTAGGCACCGAATGCAATGGCGGGTATTCGGCCAATTTTGCCCGCGCCGCTGCCAGGCGACTCATGACAGTGCCAATCGGCACTTGCAGTACCTCGGCGACTTCTCGATAGGACAAGCCCTCGACATACGCCAGAAATACCGTTTCCCGCTGCGCTTCGGGCAGCGCATCGACGCGGCGGATAACTTGCGAGGCAAGTACATGGGTTTGCGCCGCGTATTCCCCATCAAACGACAACGCGTTGTCGCTATCGACTAACCCCTGCCCCTGACGTACCCGCCGCGCGCGCACTTCGTTGATCCAGATCGAATGCAGGATGCTCATCAGCCAGCGGTCCATCCGTGTGCCGGAGTCAAATTGTCCGGCCCGCTCCAGCGCCCGCACGCAAGTGGCCTGCACCAGATCTTCGGCGACATGCCGTTGTCTGGACAGCAGCAGGCCGTAGCGCCATAAACGCGCCAGGTGCTGGCCCAATTCTGCCCGTATTGCCTGATCGCTGGCGATGGCGACCTCCGTCCGTTCGGGGTGTCAGGTTTTCGATGAATCGTTGATGGCTTGTGCCAGGTCCTGGTACTCCTCGCAGGAGGAGTTGCCGCAAATCGATCTGATCTGCTGCAACTGTTCCTGGGCCAGGTCCAACCGGCCTTTGATCACATAGGCTTCGCCGAGGTACTCGCGGACTTTCGCGTACTGCGGGTCGATCTTGACCGATTGCAGGTAGTACCCGATACCTTCGTCGGTGCGCCCAAGTTTACGCGTGGCGTAGCCGCGATAGTTTAGCGCCTTGGCGGTGTTGGGGTCTTTGAGTGTATCGAGCAGCGCCAGCGCTTCTTCGTAGCGACCGTCCTTGGCCAATTGATAAGCGTAATCGGTGCGGTCGGCGTCAGGCACCAATTTACTGGTTTGCATGACGCATTTTTGGGTTTTTTTGTCCAGGACCTGGCCTCGAGGGCATTCGGGCTTGGCGGGGGAATTATCATCGCCGTGTGCCAGCGCCAGGGTGCTGGCGAACGCGGTGGCAATCAACAGCGGGGCGATGAAAACTGAAAAACGGCTATTCATGGACAATGCTCCACAGGAATCAGGGCCGGGATATCGAACAGGTCGAAAATGTCGAGTTGTTCTGTTGGCTCCCGTCAATAGGTAAACACTGCAGCTTGAACAATTATTCATTTCGTAGTGGGGTTCTTTGCGAGGAAAGCTCAAAACGAGGGGTTATGCCCGTCAGCCTGTGTCATCCGCAACCGGTCCCGCTTTTGGCCGAACCACTGCCTTACTGACAACCGCGGTGCCTTGTTATAGTTCAGCTCTCTTTTTTTGCCCGGTAAAGGATCACTAGCATGTCCCAATACACAGCATTCAACGTCGAAATGGTCGATAAAATCGCCCATGTACAGATCAATCGACCGGAAAAGATCAATTCGATGAATGCTGCGTTCTGGAGCGAAATCGTCGAGATCTTTCAGTGGGTCGACGACACCGACGAAGTGCGGGTGGTGGTCCTCAGCGGTGCTGGCAAGCACTTTTCCTCGGGCATTGACCTGATGATGCTGGCCGGCGTGGCCAATGAAATGGGCAAGGATGTCGGCCGCAATGCGCGCCTGCTGCGACGCAAGATTCTCAATCTGCAAGCGTCGTTCAATGCCGTCGACAACTGCCGCAAACCGGTACTCGCCGCCATTCAAGGCTACTGCCTGGGCGGTGCCATCGATTTGATCGCCGCTTGCGATATGCGCTACGCCGCCGAAGATGCCCAGTTCTCGATCAAGGAAATCGACATCGGCATGGCGGCCGACGTCGGCACGCTGCAACGCTTGCCGCGGATCATCGGTGACGGCATGCTGCGCGAACTGGCTTACACTGGTCGCAGCTTCGGTGCCGAAGAGGCGCGTGGCATGGGCCTGGTCAATCGGGTCTACAGCGATAGCGCCAGCCTGCTCGACGGGGTCATGGGCATTGCCCGCGAGATCGCGAGCAAGTCGCCGATTGCCGTCACGGGTACCAAGGAAATGATCAGCTACATGCGCGATCACCGCATTGATGATGGCCTGGAATACGTCGCCACCTGGAACGCCGCCATGCTGCAATCCACTGACTTGCGCGTGGCCATGGCCGCCCATATGAGCAAACAGAAACCCGAATTTCTGGATTGATTGAAAAATGACTTCACGCTGGACCACTGCAGTACTGGACACCGATCAACCCGGCG
>Ga0302169_10000286_pt1 | contig 16032 bp, 10 predicted proteins | sample I_Fen_N1_3_FD_193493 | JGI IMG/M metagenome (GOLD analysis project Ga0302169, IMG submission 193493) | Peat permafrost microbial communities from Stordalen Mire near Abisko, Sweden - I_Fen_N1_3 | ecosystem: Environmental > Terrestrial > Soil > Wetlands > Permafrost | place: Sweden: Abisko...
ATTTTCTTCGATGACCAAGACGTACATTTGGAAGCGGCGGCAAATCTGGTACCCTCGGGCAAAGTGCCATACTTGACCAGATTTGATCCGGTGGACCTGATACCGGCTCAGGCTGAGTAGATTCGCCGCTTATGCGTGCAAAGGAATGCTAATGTCAGCTCAGAAGTACTCCGTTAACCAGCATCTCATCGAAACTATCCTTAGCTGGGTCAAGTCCGGCGAAATTGCGATTCCGGAAATTCAGCGCCCTTTCGTATGGGATGCTAGCAAGGTGCGCGACCTGATGGACAGCCTGTACCAAGGTTTCCCGGTCGGCTATATCATCGCGTGGCGCAACCCCACTGTTAAGCTCAAAGACGGCTCGTTGGCCGAAGGCAAGAAGGTGTTGATCGACGGCCAGCAACGCGTTACGGCGTTGACAGCGGCCATCGCTGGCCAGCAGGTGATCAACCAAGATTATCAGCAGATACGCATCCGCATTGCTTTCCACCCTATCGAAGAGCGCTTTGAGGTCAGCAACCCCGCGATCGAGAAGGACAAAGCCTGGTTCGCCGATATCGCACCCATCGTCAACGGTGAGCTGAAGTCACACAAAGCAGCCAGGGATTATCTGACTGCAAACCCTGAGTTGAATGAAGACCTGGTTTATGAGCGGCTAGACAGGCTATGCGATATCACCAAAAAGCAGATCGGTCTGATTGAGCTAGCGGCTGATCTGGATATCGAGACGGTGACCGAAATCTTCATCCGCATTAACTCAAAAGGCGTTGTGCTCAGCCAGGCAGATTTCGTCATGTCGAAGATTGCCGCCAACGAAGAGTTCGACGGCAACACTCTGCGCAAAGCAATCGACTATTTTTGCCATCTTTCCATTGCGCCTGAGTTCTACACTCACATCGAAAACAACGACAAGACGTTTGTTCAGACCGATTATTTCCGTGCGATGCGTTGGCTGAAAGGTGAGAACGACGATTTGTACGATCCCAGCTACTCGGACATGCTCAGGGTTGCGTTCACCACTAAGTTCACTCGTGGACGCTTGTCAGATTTGGTTGGACTGCTATCAGGCCGCAATTTCGAGACCCGTAGCTACGAAAAAGAGATAGAAGAATCGTCCTTCAAGACGTTGAGCGAAGGGGTCAAAGAGTTCATCAACGAGACGCACTTTAAACGCTTTCTGATGATCATCCGCTCTGCAGGGTTTGTGGATCGGTCCATGATTGGTTCGACCAATGCGCTGAATTTTGCATACGTGCTTTATCTCAAGCTAAAGCGCGACTTGGGCAATAACCCCAATATCGAAAGCTGGGTACGCCGCTGGTTTGTGATGTCGTTGCTAACTGGGCGCTACTCTGGTTCACCTGAGTCGCGCTTTGACAAGGATATTAGGGAGATCCATGAGCGGCCCTTCGTAGAGGTATTGGGTGAGATTGAGGCGGCTGAGCTTTCTGATGCCTTCTGGGACTTCGGCCTGCCGCAGGCTTTGACCACATCCTCTGTCAATGCGCCAGCAATCAAAGTGTTTTGGGCTGCGCAGGCTAATCGCGGCGAGAAGGGCTTCCTGTCAAAAGACATCACCGTCCGGGACATGCTCACGCACCATGGTGATATTCACCACATCTTCCCGAAGAACTTCTTGAAGCAGCGGGGGTTGCAACGAAGCAAGTACAACCAGGTTGCGAACTACGTGTACGTGCAGCAGGAAGTGAACATCAAGATCGGCCACACCGCCCCGGCAGCCTACATGGCCGATGTGCTCGCTCAGTGTGATAGCGGCGTGGCGCGCTATGGAGCTATCACACGCCTGGATGATCTCAAAGTCAACCTAGCCACCAACTGCCTCCCTGAAGATCTGGTAGCCTATCAGCCTGAGCAATTTGAAGCCTTTCTAGCCGAGCGCCGCCGGCTCATGGCGCAGAAGATCAAGCAGTACTATTGGGGTTTGTGAGGCGCGTCCATGGCGATTCTCCAAAATCGCAGTGTAAAAAAATTTACTGTTACGTAAGAAACTCCTCGTATGCAGCGGTCGCCTCTGCTCTGTAATCTCACCTAGTACACTGTTTTTACTAGAAAAAATAAGTTGGCATGAAATGCGCTATAGGGACGTAAACGCCTTATTACCAAGGAAGTACACAAATGTCAGAACTTAAGAAATTCCAGGTCCAAACTGCTCGCCCGCTGCCGATCATCGTATTGGCTGATACCAGTGGCAGCATGGCGGTAGACGGCAAAATTGAAGCCCTGAACAAAGGGCTCAAGGACATGATCGCCAGCTTCTCCAGCGAGAGCCGTCTTCGCGCAGAGATCCAAGTTAGTGTGATCACTTTTGGTGGTAGCCAGGCTGAGTTGAATCTGCCGCTGACACCGGCTCATCAGTTACAGAGCTTCACACGATTGGTGGCAGAGGGTATGACTCCGTTGGGCGGAGCCCTGTCGCTGGCCAGTCAAATGATCGAAGACTCTACTCGCGTCTATACACCTGTTGTCGTGCTGGTGTCCGATGGTTACCCCAATGATGATTGGGAAGTACCTTTTGCTCGCCTGATCAATGGTGAGCGCTCCTCCAAGGCCACTCGCTTTGCCATGGCCATTGGCGCCGATGCGGATGAGCAGATGCTCCGTGACTTCGCCAACGACCCCGAAGCGCCCTTGTTTCGTGCCGAGAATGCTCGTGACATTCACCGTTTCTTCCGGGCGGTGAGCATGAGTGTTAGTGCCCGCAGCCAGTCGGCTACGCCTAATCAATCAACGCCCTTACTGATACCAAGCGCCGACGACCAAGACTGGGAGTTCTGATGCGTCTGCTGGGAGGCGGGGCGTCGGTGCGAGGTCCGGCGCATCAGCTGGACGGAACTCCTAATCAAGATGCCCTGTGCGTCAGCGGTTTACGCGGCGGTTGGTGTATTGCCGTGGCAGATGGGTTAGGCAGTCGTCCACTTAGCCATTTTGGCTCTCGAAAAGTCGTTCAGCTCTTCAGGCAAATGGCCCGTGAGAGACAAAGCGTGCCGCATGGCGCTATAGATTCAGCCTTGCGCGATGCTTGGCTTGCCCACTTTGGTGACCGTTACAGGGCCTATGAAACAACATGTCTCTGGGCTCAGGTAGATGCTTTTGGGAGAGGTGTGGTTGGCCAGGTTGGTGATGGTTTGCTGCTTGTTAGAAGCCTAGGCGTGTTCAAGGTGCTGACTAACCGGCGTCTGGGCTTCAGCAATCAGACCACTACCTTGGCGCAAGCGAATCCCAAGGACAGCTACAGTTCCGACATCGAACTGAGGCAGCCGGGCGACGGGGTGTTGCTGATGACAGACGGCATATCGGATGACCTGATCCCGGAACAGCTTGAGCCTTTTTTCGATGCGCTCTATCAGCGTCAGTTGCGCAGCAGCAAGCGCGGTATGCGTCAGTGGCTGACTCGAGAGCTGCATGGATGGTCCACGCCTCGTCATGGCGATGACAAGACTATCGCTGGAATATTCTTAACGGATTGAAGCAGATGACCGCTACTACGGCAGTGCAGCAGAAGCGCATGGTGCAAGACACCAAAGGCTCAGTATACGAGCTGAGGGACGAATTAAGCCGAGGCGGTCAGGGTATCGTCTATCGGACACAGTACCCGCAGGTTCTGGTCAAGGGTTTTACGAAGAAGGATGAGCAAGCGCGCCTTCGCTGGCAGCAACATATCGCCTGGTTGGTGAATCAGGATCTCGGCGGACTGAAACTGGCCAGACCGTTGGCGCTTCTAGCAACTCCGCGCTTCGGCTATGTCATGGAGCTGATGGATGGGCTGGTGCCATTACAAAGTCTGCTCGATAGCTTCGTAAATGCCGAAGAGGATGCACCTGCTGATTATCTGCGGCAGGGTGGCTTGCGGCGGCGCATTCGTATCCTGAGCCAGTTGGCCAGAACACTGAATCAACTTCATACGCGTGGCATGCTTTATGGCGATCTATCCCCGAGCAACATTTTCGTGTCGGATGACCCTGAACATGCAGAGACCTGGCTGATCGATTGCGACAACATCAGCCTGGATGCACATAGCGGTCTGACCGTGCACACAGCCGACTACGGGGCGCCTGAGGTGGTGCGTGGAGATGCGCTTCTGTCCAGCCTGACGGATAGCTGGAGCTTCGCCGTCATCGCCTATCAGCTGCTTACCCACAATCACCCTTTCAAGGGCGAGCTGGTCTGTGATGGGGAGCCCGAGGAAGAGGAAGCCGCGCTACGTGGTGAGCGTCCTTGGGTTAACGATACGCAGGACGATGCCAATCAGAGCTTTGCCAATCTGCCCTTTCAGTTACTTGAGTACAGCAAGCTGCCTGCACTTTTCAGCTGCTGCTTCGAACAGGGACTTCATAGCCCTAGCGAACGTCCGAGTATGGCTGAGTGGCTGGAGGCTCTGGTTGAGATTGATGAGCGCACCTACTGCTGCACGGGCTGCGGTAGCACCAGTTTGCTGCCAGTGGATGTGGATTCCGTCGACGACGCTTCATGCTTTTTCTGCGATGAGCCTGCGGACACTCGCTTGGTGCTTTTTGAGGAGTTCATTGCTTTGCCTGCTGAGTTGCAGGCTTCCTCTGATACACCTGCCCAGATGATCGCAACGGGCCGAAAGGTCTGGCTACAGCCGGGGGGCGAGGTGGAGCTCAAACGGCTATTACCAACTTTCAGCTATGACCAATGGCCTGCCGACCACATCCGTATCGAGTATGGCGAGAGGGGGCTGGGTATTCACCCTCTGCCGCAGCGCAAACTGCATATCCAACGGGCGGAGACAATCAAGCCCCTCGAACGTTATCAGGGTTTCAAGGAGGAGCTGCGTGGACAGCATGCAGAGCCTTACCAGATCCATGTCGGCGAACTGGACCAATCCCATGTCATTTGGCAGTTCAGGTGGTGATCGCACATGGAATTTAAAGACTTCCCGATGCTATCCGAAGATGTGCTAACGCTCTCTACGGATGAGCGCATCGATACCCTTCAGGCTGGTCAGGCGATTTTCCTGCAGAGCTATCACGATGAATGGCTGGTAGCACAAGGTGACGCACGCATCAGGGTCAAATGCTCCGCGGCTGACCATGGCCTGTTTACCAGCTTGGTGTTGCGCGATCAGACCCGTTGGCTGCTGACCAGTAAACAAGGTGGCAGGCTGCTGGTGCAGTACTGCGCCCCGGTCGAAGTGTCCGCCATGCAGCTTGAGCTGGGTGTTGATGAGTTGCTTGCAGATGAGCTCTACACCAGGCAGGAGACCGCCGATAACAGCATCGATCTTGCTTGCCGCTGGTTCGCAGAGCAGTTTTTGGTGCGCGGGCTGTCCGAAGGTGACTGGCTCAGCGTAGCCAGGTTTGGCAATAGTGCCTCCAAAGGTAGTTTCCAGTTGCTGGGCAAGGGCTGGCGCGCTGATGTGGAGCAACGGCAGGACCGTGGCCTGCTGATCAAACGTGTGACTCGCCATTCCCGTCGTGACAGTGCGTTTTCACTGTTGTTTGGCCAGTTCGAGTTTCGTGACGCATCTGTTGCAGCAACTCTGCACAGTGCCAGTCAGCAAGCGTTGCTGGATGCCGCGTTACGCGATAACGCCAGCTATCTGGAGCTGTGGAACCTCTACAACGATAAGGAGTGGCAGAGTGAGCTGATGAAGGCAGAGCTCTTGCGTTCTCTGCGTTATGTGCAGTGTGAAGGGGATGAAGAGGGACGTGAGAATATCTGGCGCCTTACGCCGAAATCTCAAGATGACTATAGAGAGTTCAGGGAGCGTTGGCGCAATCTTGAACTAGCCTCTGATACTCAGGTTGACTTGGGTGATGAGCGACCTGACTGGCTGGAAGAGCTTTCCACTGAGGAAACCAAGACAGCTGCAAAAGTACCAAGGGGTACCATACGGTTCGAGCCCGATTGTGTGGTCTTCAAACCGGCCTCTAGTAAGCGTGACGTTCGTCCAAAGCAGGGCGAAGGGTGGCTGTATCTGTCATTGGCTGGCCAGCGCTCTGTCGGCAAGCGCCGTCTTGCTGCCAAACAATCAATTGACTCAGGTAAACGATTGCCGCAATTGAAATGGCTGCTCGAAGGCGTGGCAGTACCTGCTGCACGGCGACGCACCGTTGAGGCGCTTTCGCCTTATGTGCTGAAGGCCTTCAAAGGGGGCAAGCCGACCGAGAGGCAGAAGCTGGCTCTGGTCAGCGCACTCAATACCCCTGATCTGGCGATCATTATCGGCCCCCCTGGTACGGGGAAGACCCAGGTAATTGCGGCATTGCAGCGCCGTCTGGCCGAGGTGGCAGAGGAGCGGAATATAGCCTCGCAGGTTTTGATCAGCAGCTTTCAGCACGATGCGGTAGACAACGCGCTGGATCGTAGCGACGTTTTCGGAATGCCCGGGGCTCGTGTAGGCGGTAAGCGCGGCACCAATGATGAGGCGATGCTGATTGATCCGTGGCTGGAACGACAGGCGGCCCACTTGCAAGAGAAGATAGCCGCAGAGTATCGCAAGTACCCTGAACTGGAACTGGTAAGGGGGCTATCAGTCAAGCTGGCACTCGCTCGAGTTTCAGGTGCATTACCCTCTCAACAAGCTCAAGCATTCGAGAGCATTTTGGCTGGTTTGCGCGACTTGGATCAGCGAGGCGTGGTATTGCCGCCCAAGCTTGAAAGCCAGCTTGAGGACTATGTCTCGAAGTTAAAGCAACAGGCGCCGAGCCTTAGCGGGAGCAGGCTGGATGTCCAGGCTTTGCGGCATATCAGAGCATTGCGCGTCGAGACATCTTCGTTCTCTGACGATGGTCCGGACCGCGCCTGGGACCTGTTCAAATGGCTGCGGCGCCACGGTCAGGGCTGCCGCCCCGAGATCATGACCTTGTTGCAACAGGCTTCAGACAGTTCCGAGCGGGCTGAGCCGGTCTTGCATGCGCTGGCAGATTGCAAGGCAAGCCTGCTCGAGCAGTATTTGGCGGACTATCGGCCAGCAGAATTGAAGCGTAAGGCGGACCCTGAAGGTCTGGCTCTGCTGGACGATATCGACCGACATCTGGAGGGCAAGCTTCGGCAGCGCAAGCAAGGTGTTGCCTGGGTGCTGGAGCAGCTTGCCGATAGCCTGGCGGTTGACCGTCACGCAGCCAAGGCCGTCGTCAACGAGTACTCCATGGTAGTGGGCGCAACCTGTCAACAGTCGGCAAGCCAGCAGATGGCAAGCCTGAAGTCAGTCGCCGGCTTCGATAGCAGTCAGATCGAGTTCGACACCGTAGTAATCGACGAAGCCGCGCGTGCAAACCCCTTGGATCTGTTTGTCCCAATGGCCATGGCCAAGCGGCGCATTGTCCTTGTGGGTGATGACAGGCAGTTGCCGCACATGCTTGAGCCAGACATCGAAGGGCAGCTGCAAGAGGAGCATGCGCTTACGGAACTGCAGCTGGCTGCCTTTCGCTCCAGCCTGTTCGAGCGCATGCGCTTAAAGCTGCGGGATTTGGATTCGCCGGGCTCGATTCCTCGGGTGGTGATGCTCAACACCCAGTTCCGTATGCATCCGATATTAGGTGATTTCATCAGTAAGCAATTCTACGAGTCTATGGGGTTGGAGGCTCTCGATTCTGGGCGGGAGGCGAAAGACTTTGCGTTCACACACGAGTTTCTATGCGGTTTGGGCCCTTCGGCAGAGCACTACCGTGGGCTCGTCTGCCAATGGCTCGACGTGCCCGCAGTACAAGGCGCGGATGAGCGTCGGGGCACCAGCCGAATCAGGGAGATCGAGGCTCAACGCATTGCTGAAGAAGTTGTAAGGCTGCTGCTGGCCGGGGGCGATGTTTTGTCGATTGGCATCATCACCTTCTATGCGGCACAGCGAGATCTGATCATGGAGAAGCTTGCCCAGCAGCAGATCAAGGGTGTGCCCTTGATGGATCGACGTGATGGCACATATGAACCACATGAGCACTTCAAATGGGCCAGAAAGGTCCGCGAGGATGGCTCTGTCAGCCTCGAAGAGCGCCTGCGCGTTGGGTCTGTCGATGCTTTCCAGGGCAAGGAGTTTGATGTGGTGCTGCTGTCTTGTGTTCGTACTTACCAGCAAATCAAGGCGGGTAATGCTCTTGGAGAGCAAGCGCTTGATCGTGAGCAACAACTGAACCGCCAGTTTGGCTTTCTACGTTTACCAAACCGTATGAACGTGGCCATGAGTCGTCAAAGGCAAATGCTGATCTGTGTGGGAGATGCGAGTTTAGCGACAAGTCCGGAAGCCAAGGAGGCGGTGCCAGCCTTGGCCGCTTTCTACAAGCTGTGCGGAGGTGAGCATGGCTGTGTTCGCTGAGACCCGTTCATATCTGAAGTTTGGCGCGGTTCCAAGAGGGGCTAAAAGGCCTGTCCTCTGGCCGGTGTTAGTGCATCGCGTGCTATACCCCGAGGCCAAGCGGCCTCAGCTGAATCTTTTTCAGCGTGCGGTGCTTGGTCTTATCCGCGCACGCACCACTAATGCCGAGGCAATTGCTGAGCTAACCGGACTTCATCTGAACTTGATCAAGTTGGTGCTTGCACAGGGTATCAGTAATGGTTGGCTGATTGATGGTGCGAGTGCTCTAACTCCGAAGGGGGAAAAAACCCTGAATGATGAAGCGGTAGACGATGGCAGCCTTAAATCTGGCTACTTGCTACAGGACTCGCTGACAGGAAAGTTCTGGCCTCGGTTGATTGCAGAGCTCAATCAGGTAGAGCCCAGAGATACTTTGGCTCGGTATCCAGAATTTACGGATGAAAGAAAAACCGGTCATACGATCAAACCCTTCATGATCGCAAGCGGGAAATCCGACTTGCCAGCCCTTGATCACGAGTCCTTGATGCTGGCTTACCGGGGTTATCGGGAAGACTATCGAGCAAGCCAACAGCTTGACCAAGGTAGTTGGCTACCTAGGCAAATCAGTCTGCAGGGGGGGCAGCGACTCGATGATGCTCCTCAATCAGCGCGGGTTCTGGTTTGGATAACGGCTGATGCTTCCGGTCTTGATCTGTGGTCAGTCAAAGATCCATTTGAGCTCCGAGAAAATGCTTGGTGGCTGCAGAGCACTCTGCGGCAGGTGATCGATCGTGACGCAAATCTGTTGGCCCGGCTGGAATCTTTAGTGGGTATGGCGCGTGCGGATAGTCAGACTGTAGAGCAGTGGCTGGAAGCGTTGCGCAAGCAGGTTGAGCTGCAGGTCCTTGTCGAATTTCCTTGGGTGGACCGCCAGCCCGATATCAAACGCCATTTGGCTCCACTACTGGTGCGTAAAGAGAAACTGCACCAAGGTGATAACCATAACCAAGAGCTGGACGCCGCACTCATGGAGTGCCAGAAGCTATTGGAGGTCATCATGCAATGGCTGATTCGTACGTACCCAGCGGACGTGGGCCAGTTACCAAAACTGAATCGACCGGATCAAAAGCTTAATCAGCAGATTCTCTCAGCACTCCAGATCCCTGCCTTCACGAAAGATGTCATCAGGCAACTGGCTAGGCAGAGGATTGAGCAGGTTATCTGGGCCTGCTCAAAGCCTGAGTCTTCACTCAAAGCGCTCACCTTTGCTGCAGCCGTTGGGACTTTGAATGCACCCCAGCACCCGCTCAAGGTGCTGGGAGATCGTGACCTCGAATTGGGCAGGCTTTTGGATCTTGCTGATCTGCGAAATCGAAGTAGTCACGCTCAAAGCAGTTTTACCGGACGACAAACTACACAACTCACCCGTCAGATGACGCTGGACAGCATTCAGTATGCCCTGAGCTTCACTGCGTGTTTTAAGGAATGGATGTAATGGCGAAGAAGAACCCGAACAAATTTGGCTCGCCGCATATTCCGGCGGCACCTGTCATCACAGGAGCTTCACGTTCTTCACTGGAAAAGCTAGTTCCTGTCTGGAGCGCTTCATTTGAGAGTGCATCCAGAGTTTATCAGTCGTTTGATGTGAAGCTGGATATCCAGATCGATCAGGACTGGCTGCATAGCGTAATCGAGCGTCTTCAGGGCGACACTCATCTGGTCCGTTGGATTGAGCAGTTTGCAGATGTTTGCAGGGAGTTGACGAGATTCAAGGAACGCCTGCATGACGAGTGCTCCGAGCGCTGGAATGCGGCCAATTTAATCGCTTCGGATGCTGAGCTGAGCAAGCAGGCGGTGACGGACCTGCAGCAGACGCTTGAGCTTGCCCGCGCAGACTTGCAGCGTGGCAAGGCGCATCTAGCGAGTGAGCAGCAGGTATTTGCTATTAGGAAGTCTGAGCTGCTGGATACTGAGCGCTCACTGAGTGTTCGTGAAGCAAACGCGCAAGCCAACTTCCTCGAGCAGAACGAAGAAGCGCTACGTCAGCTCGAGGATCGTAAGCTTCAGTTGGCTCGGCAATGTGAAGCTCAATTGCAGCAGTTGCAGGAAGAGAAGCGCAAGCTGGATGCCGAGCTTTCGCAGACAGCCCGGCGTCTGGCGGAGGTCAAGTTTAATTGCACCGAGGAGGAGGCTGAGCGGATCAGGCAACTGGATCAACGTGAGCATGAAATCAAGCAAAGTAAAATCGAACTCGATCGAGCGCGTAGCAGGCTTGATCGCGAGTGGGCTGACATCAAGGCTGCAGAGGATGGGCTGGAGCAGCGTATCGCCGCTGAAATGGATGCGGAGCGTGTCAGCCATGCCCAAGACATTTCCAGGCTAGAGCGCCAGCGTGACAACGCCTGGAATAAAGCCGAAGAATTGAAGGAGAAGTGGGCAGAGATTCAGGAACTCAGGCAGGCGCTGGGTGAGCAATCTGGGGCTGAGATTCTTGAGCAGTTGGAAACCTTGAAGCAGAACAATAGAGCCCTGAGGCGTGATCTTGAACAGTCTGACGCCACCGAGCTGCACAGAGAAAATGAATATCTGCGGAGCAGCAAAGCTGATCTGGAGCGGGATATCTCAGTTATCCGGCCTGAGCTCGATGAGTTGCGGCGAGAGATGAGCAGCAAGCGCGTTGCCTCGACTGAATTGGAGGCTGTCGCGCGGGAGAAACGTGTGCTGGAACAGCATAAAAACACGCTGGCTGTGCATATTGATGACCTTGAAAGCCGAATCCAGCAACTGACCAACTCCCAGAAAACTCAGACACCCTTCCCAGCTATGTCGCTTATGGATTCCGACCGTGAGTATAGGGCTAGGATGGAGTTGGATGAGGTGCCTGACCTTAAGGTCTTTGCCGAGCAGTTGCAGCACCGTATTGCCCGGGCTGAAGAGCATGTAGAGCTATTCTACCCCCTCGAAGATATCCGAGTATTGCTCGGCGGCTTGGCCATGAGCCAGTTGCATGTATTCCAGGGTATCAGCGGTACAGGCAAAACGAGCTTGGCCAAGGCTTTCACCAAAGCGATGGGGGGGTTTTGCACAGACATTGCCGTGCAGGCTGGCTGGCGTGATCGAGATGATCTGCTCGGCCATTACAACGCTTTTGAGCGGCGGTTTTATGAGAAGGATTGCCTGCAGGCGCTGTACAAAGCGCAGACACCTCGTTGGCAGGACACCTGCAATGTCATCCTGCTGGATGAGATGAATCTCTCGCGTCCAGAACAATACTTTGCCGAGTTTCTCTCGGCGCTGGAAAAGAACAACCGGGGCGAGCGATTGATCAGCCTTTCCGAGACGGCGCTTCCCAATGCGCCCGCCATGCTGAGCGAAGGGCGAAAGATCCTGGTTCCAGAGAACGTGTGGTTCATCGGTACAGCCAACCACGACGAAACCACCAATGAACTGGCTGACAAGACGTATGATCGTGCTCATGTCATGACGCTGCCTAAGCAGGATCATCGCTTTGAAATCAAGGGAATGGAGCCGGCAAGCTACTCCTATCGCTCACTGCGCAAAGCGTTTACCAAGGCTCGGGCAGACCATAGGGAGGAGGTTGTCGAGTTGCTGCAGCGCTTGACGGGGGATGCCTTCACTGAGCAATTGGGTAGCCGGTTCGCGTTGGGATGGGGCAACCGTTTTGAAAAGCAGGCGTTGGATTTCATTCCGGTGATGCTGGCATGCGGTGCTTCTTCGGGAGAGGCGCTCGACCACTTGCTCTCCACACGTGTCATGCGCCAAGGCAAGGTAACAGGGCGCTATAACGTCGGGGTTGAAGCAGTCAGAAACTTGAGAGGCGCCTTAGAAGACTTCTGGGTCGAAGCTAGCCTTTACGGCGAGCCACAGAAGTCCATCGAATTGCTGGATGCGGATATTCGACGTTTGGACGGTCGACACTGATGTGGCTCGATCGACTCACTGGCGAGCAGTTCCGGCAGCTACCAGAAATCGTCGAGCCAGGCCGTTATCAGCACACCGGTGATGGGCCAGCCTTCAACGGGCACACGCCGGTTTTTACTGGCGTTCTAGTGAGTGATGGAGGCGAACGCTGCCAGCTGGGCAATGAGGTGCATTCTTTCTCTTTATCCCCCCAAGCGCAATCTGCGGAAATAGAGACGTTGTGCAAAGCCTTAGCGGCGATTGATGTTGGCCTGTCTCAGGATCCGTTGATGTCTCCGCTGATGCCGGCCGCGATCATTGATACCCAGAGTAATCTTCTGCCGTTTGAGGAGCATTTGCTTGATGTGGTGCAACAGGGGCACCTGCACCAAATTTCTCAGAGGCCACGGCTGGATCTTCACTACGAGGATGAGGTCGCCGATGTCGCGCGGGCACGTAGATTGGCTAAAGGAGCCCTGGTTCATCTGGCATCCCATTCGGAGCTCTGGCAACGGCAGACACTTAGCGGGGTGATCCCCAAGAAGGTTTTGGCACGCTTCAGCGAGGATGACTACGGTATTTACGAAAACCGCATATACGCCCGGTTGCTTGATAAAACCGAGCGCCATCTACGGGGACGTCTGTCAGCGCTTAAGGGATTGCAGGCAACCTTGGATCAGGCACTGAAGTTCTACGAATCTGAGAGCGTTGATTTTCGTCTTTCTCGCGAGGTTTGCCGACTCTGGGGGAAGACATTTGACCAAGCTGCAACCACTAGGGTTTCTGAGTTGTTGAGCCAAACGTTGGGAACTCTTGAGTATTTGCACCGAGTCATTTCGGGGTTGCAGCAGAGTGGTGTGTACCTGTTGGTCAGCCGGCAAGCCCAAGTCGTGGGTGCGCTGCATTTGACTAACATCCTGAGTCATGACCCGCATTATCGGCATGTAGCGTTACTCTGGGATCTTCTGGACCAAACGACGATGGCTACTCGAAGCAGCCCTGAAGAGCGGTTCAGTCATAATCAGTGGTTGGCTGATGCTTACTCGCGTTATGCCGGTCTAGTGTTGCGTCATGCGCTACGCCCGTATCTGCCTGAGCAAGACGAGGGCATATGGGCGGGCAGATGTATACGTCTCCAGCAGAGCGGGTTGGATTGGCAATTGGTCAGCGTTGTTTCAGGTGAGCATGCTTCTGAGGAAGTTCTTCTCACTGTAGTGCCATGGTTAACTGATGCGCATTTGTTGGATGAAACTCTGCAGCTTCCTCTGGAGAGATTCATCGCTTGGCCTGCTATTGGACAGGAGGCTCTACAGGCTGCATATAAGGGGCAGTGGATTACTTTATCACCGTCCGACATGTACTGCGTGGAACGCTTTGGCCAGCTTGTTGATAGAGTCCTTTACCGTATGGTGTTGCGTTCGTACGGTTTGCCGGTGACCAAAATTCCGGTGAAGGCACTGGTGGTCGCTGACGGTATCAACGGATTGCATGTTGACCGTCAGAATCACGCACTGGAGCTTAGGGAAGCTGTCTCCAGAGACTCGATTGCTGCGCTCAAAGATGCCCTCGTTGCTGCTAATTCTTCTCGGCAAGCGGAAGTTCTGGAGCGACATAATCAAGAAATCATAGCCTTGGAACAATGCCCCGTTTGTAAGGCTAAGGCTGATCTCATCTTCCAAAGTCCTATTGGCTTCCGAGCTAACTGCGATAAGTGTGGCACTGAGCGCTACCTGCGGCGTGAAGGCACTCAACTTGTATTTGACCAAACCGTATCAGGACGCAAGGATTTTGTGGCTCTCGGCCGCAGAGCGTTCTCTTTAGATGTTTCGCGGATTTTAACGTCAACTGGCTTGAGATGAGCAGTGGAATGCCTGATTTAGGCTGGGATATCTGCCAACCGCCTCCACCTCGCTTTGGTCGTGCGCATGTATTACGGTAGGCGTCCAGCCGAGTCAGCTCCCCAATTCCGCAGCGCTAAGACATGTTTTGCCCCGCACAGTTTCGCCGATGCCAAGTTGTCCGGTGGTTGAATAATATGAGACAGAGCATTGATCCTACTTGAACTGGAGTAACTGGATGGACCGTGAAGAGTTAGAGCAGTGGGTTCAGTTCAGGATTTTGAAGAGGTTCGACGTTTGGGTCGATTGTTCTAACCTGGAGACTTCCCTCCTTAAGAAGCTGGCAAAGAGACTGCCCCGCACCACCGGCGAAAATTTGACCTATGCCGCTTGGTGTGAGCAGGTATTCGGCTCAGGGCTTCGCCCGCGGGTTGCCATCAACCATAAGGAGGTTGTGGGCCAAACGCGCCTAAGCTCAATGGGTCTGGGTCTGGCCAGCGAGCTTCGCCGCCAGCAACGGACCCTCAAGGAGTTGCAATCCAGGTTGGATCAAAGCTTGGAGGAGCGGTCAGCTTCTCCTGAAGCTGCTCCCACTCCGCTACCCGCTATGGAAACCAGGGAGTCATGGGGCTGGCGCAACTTTTACGCAGGCGGATGGCGGGGTTTGCGTCGCTTGCTGGGCAAGGTTGAGAACGTCGGACATGGGCATATATTCGATTACCAAGGTGCGACCAATCGAGACTATAGGGTCGAGCTGATCGAGCTAGTCCAATCTACGCTCGCTAGTGCTGCGCAAGTAGGATTCGGTGTGAATGCAACGTTTCCAGCCGAGAAAATCGAAGATTTCGCTGTTGTGGCCAGAGTTTTCTATGGCAGCCCGGGAGAGGCGCCGAGGTATTCGGTGGGGAGTTTCGTCGTAAGCGAGATGCCGACTGATATCTTGCATCTGAAGGATAGCTTCCATCAGCAAGCGTCAGAAGAAGTGCGCGATGAGAAAGCCTCCCTTTTCGTGGAGGTTTACGAGCTTGGAACCCCAGCGCCGCTAGACGACGCGGCAGTGCAACACTTCATTCACTACCTCCAGAAGCTCTTTCAAGCTTTGGCGAAGTCCGCTGATAACGTTCCAAGGGGTGTTCTGCGCGAAAAGATCCTGCTGGGTCTTATGCTCTCGATCTCCGCGCCTAACTGTTCTCTCGAGCCATCTCTAGCGGACCTGAATTGGCCCGCATGGCGATCACCGTATGACGATGATTGGAACATCAGTGAAGAGCAAAAATTTGACCTGGATCCAGGGAAAATAGTGGATATGTTTATCGCCAAGTTGAGCCGCCAGCGTTTCTGACAAGCCTTACCTCAACTGTTATGAGCAATGATGAGTCTTGTGCCGCCAGGCCGTAGACCTGACACCTCAAGCCGCCCATGAGGGCTCTGCGTATGTGAAAGGTGCGTGGGACTGAGCCGGTTCCAGGGATGGATATATTTTCTCGGCGCTTCCAGCCCGCGTGGCTAGTGCTCTAACGAAAGCTATACGCATGAGGGGTGCGAGGTGGCGCGGCACGGTTTAGGCACAGAATTGGCACAGCGATAAACAAAAGGGCCTAGGTTTTCACCTAAGCCCTTGTCTTATATGGTGCACCCGGCGGGATTCGAACCCACGACCCCTGCCTTCGGAGGGCAGTACTCTATCCAGCTGAGCTACGGATGCTTGTGCGGGCGCCATCATACCCATGTCGACCTTGGGCGTCCATGCTGGTTTTTGGCCGTTGGCGGGTAGGATTTGTCTGTGTTGGGGCTCTGCGTCGGGCGCGAGGGAGCGGTGGCGGGAAACCGGGCTGAAGGTCGCTGATCCGATAAATCCGGCTAATGTGCGGTTTTTGTTCTTTTTTTCGAACATCCTATTGCCCTATACCCCCATTGATCCTAGGATTCGTTTGAGATTTCAAACGCTCTGTCTCCCGTGCGCTATCCACTTGCTTGCACGTAGGGGCTGATTTCCCT
>Ga0302169_10000287_pt1 | contig 16030 bp, 14 predicted proteins | sample I_Fen_N1_3_FD_193493 | JGI IMG/M metagenome (GOLD analysis project Ga0302169, IMG submission 193493) | Peat permafrost microbial communities from Stordalen Mire near Abisko, Sweden - I_Fen_N1_3 | ecosystem: Environmental > Terrestrial > Soil > Wetlands > Permafrost | place: Sweden: Abisko...
GAGCACCGAAGTCAGCCACCGGTTCATTCATCATCGACAACGTCGGGCCGGCGTCGTTGCTGGATTTGATCAACCAGAGTTTCGAGGTGATGCAGACGTCCCTGGCGCAGTACAAGATTGCCGGGTATCCGCCGGACATCCTGATCAACGTGCCGAAGCGGGTGTGCCGGTTTTTCGAGTTTTACAAGGCGCCGGAGCTGATCGCGCTGGGACGGGAGATTGCGCGGGATACGCTGGATCGGTATGAGAGCGAGCGCGAATCCTGAGTGAATTTGAGGGTGCCATCGTCGGAACGCCGCCCGGAGCTTGCTCGCGATGGCACCACTACAAACACCACAGCACTAAAGCCCCCCCTCACTCAACAACCGATACCCCACTCCCGCCTCGGTCACGATGAACCGCGGCTGGGTCGGATCGTCCGCCAGCTTCTGCCGCAAATGCCCAACCACGATTCGCAAATAGTGACTGTCCTCGGTGTGGGTCGGTCCCCAAATGTCCTTGAGCAATTGCTGCTGGGTGATGACCCGCCCCGGATGCCGCGCCAGTTGCGCCAGCACCGCGTACTCCTTACGGGTCAGCGCAACTTCGGCGCCCTCGAGCAATACCCGGCGATAGGCCAGGTCCACGGTGAGTGGACCGAAGGTCAGTGCCGCTTGCTGAGCCTCGCCCACTGGCGCCTGGCGTAACAACGCACGTATTCGCGCCAGAAACTCCTGAATGCCGAACGGTTTGGTCACGTAGTCGTTGGCGCCGCCATCCAGGGCTTCGACTTTCTGCCCTTCGCTGGCGCGTACCGAGAGCACCAGCACCGGCACCGTCGACCACTCGCGGAATTCGCGCAGCACTTGTTGGCCATCCATGTCCGGCAGCCCAAGGTCGAGCACCAACAGGTCCGGTTTGTTCAAGGCTGCCTGGGCCAGGCCTTCGGTGCCAGTGCCGGCCTCCAGCACTTTGTAGCCCTGGGAAGCGAGGCTGATACGCAGGAATTTGCGGATCTGCGGTTCATCGTCGATGACCAAAATGGTCGTGGTCTGGCTCATGGTTTCCGGTCGCGACATAGAGAGTTCCAAAGAGTATCAGGCTTCACTTTCAGCGCTCACTTTCAAAGGCAGGCTGTTCCTGCAACGGCAAGTGCAAGGTAATGCAGGTGCCACGCCCTTCGATGCCGTCGGCGACGCTGATACGACCGCCATGGGCGCCCACCATGCCCTGACAGATCGCCAGCCCCAGCCCCGTGCCCTGCCCGCCGCGATCACCGCGCGCGGCGGTGTAGAACATGTCGAAAATCTTCGATCGCTCAGCTTCGGGAATGCCCGGTCCTTCATCGCTTACCGAGAAAAACAGCTCTTGGTCAGCGACACCGGCGCGCAATTGCAGACGGCCATGCAACGGCGAAAACCGCGCGGCGTTTTCCAGCACGTTGATCAGTGCCTGTTCGATCAGTGCGGCGTGGACATACAGCAGCGGCAACTCGGCCGGCATCTCGACACTGACCTGCAACGGCGCCAGCACTGCACGCAGGCGATTGAGCGAACTGCCGACAATGTCGGCCGGCGACACCCAGTCCCGCGCCAGCTTCAAGGCACCGTGACCGAGGCGAGTCATGTCCAGCAGGTTTTGAATATAACGGTCCAGGCGCTCGGCTTCATCGCGGGTGCCTTCGAGCAATTCGCGGCGATCCTCCAGCGGGATCGCTTCACCGAGGGCCAACAAGCTGTCGATGCTGCCGCGCATGGAAGTCAGGGGCGTGCGTAAATCGTGGGACACCGAGGCCAGCAAGGCGCTGCGCAGTTGTTCGGTCTCGCCGTGCAGCCGTGCGGCTTCCAGATCATCGGCCAATTGCGCGCGAGCCAGAGCCTGGGCCAACGGTTGACTCAACGCGGTCAACAAACGCCGACGCTGGCCGCTCAAGGTCTGGCCTTCCTTGGCGCACACGCCGAGCAGCGCCAGCGGTCCATCCTCCACCGACAATGGCCACCACCACCAGCGCCCAAACGGCAGCGTACCGGTGCCGGCACCCGCCGGTTGATCGTGTTGCCAGGCCCAATCGGCGGCGGCGCGTTCGGCCTCGGTAAACTCCAGCGGACCACCGGTTTCGACTTTCCAGCCGCTTTGACCGTCGCGATTGAGCAGGCACAGTTGCAGGTCACTCCAGCCGTTGAGGTGCTGGGCGGCGGCGCTGATCACGGCCTGACGGTCAGTGGCGGCAGTGAGTTTGCGTGACAGGTCGAGCAACTCGGTGGTTTCTTCCTGGGTATCGCGCAAGGCCTGCAACTGTCGGCGCTGGCGCGCCGCGAGGTTGCCCGTGAGGGCCGCCATCAGCAGGAAGAACAATAAGGTGAGCACGTCTTCTTCGCGCTGGATGCTGAAGGAAAAATTCGGCGGAATGAACAGGAAGTCATAGGTCAGAAACGACAACGCGGCACAGGCCAGCGCCGGCCCGAGACTGCTGCGCACCGCCACCAGCAACACGGCGGCGAGGAACACCAGCGAGATATTGGGCAATGGCAGGACACTGGCCACGGCCCATGCCAACGCACTGGCCAAAATCGTTGCCACGACAGCGAGCGCATAGTCGAACCAGACCAGCGCATGCGCCGGATGTTGTCGGGGCGGATTTTTTTCTTCGTCACTGTCGAGGACGTTGATTTCCAACCCTCGCGCATCGCGCAACAAGCGTGCCGCCAGACCACCACCCAGCAACCGCCGACGCAGTCGCGGCCGGGACTGGCCGACCAGTACCAGGCTGGCACGGCGCTCGGCCGCGTGCTGGATCAGGGTTTTCGCTACCTCGCCGGCACGCAGCAGCACCACTTCGCCGCCCAGGCGTTCGGCCAGTTGCTGGGCGCTTTGCAGGCAAAGGCGTGATTGCTCGTCACGCACGCTGCCGTTGTCCACATGCACCAGGCTCCAGGGCAGATGCCGTCGCTGGGCGACGCGGCTGGCGTGGCGCACCAGGCGCTCGGCCTGGGCATCGCCGTCAACGCCCACCAGCAGGCGCCCCCGTACGGCCGGCGCGGCTTGACCCAGTTGGCGATAACCCTGGGCCAGATCGTTATCGACCTGGGCCGCCGCGGTTTGCATCGCCAGTTCACGCAGGGCAGTGAGGTTGGTCTGGGTGAAAAATGCGTCGATGGCGGCTCGCGCCTGCTCCGGCACGTAGACCTTGCCGTCGCGCAGACGCTCGAGCAGTTCCCGTGGCGGCAGGTCGATCAACAGCAGCTCGTAGGCCTCTTGCAGCACCCAGTCCGGCAAGGTCTCGCGAACCTGCACGCCGGTAATGCCACGGACCTGATCGTTGAGGCTTTCCAGGTGCTGGACGTTGACCGTGGTGAACACGTCGATGCCGGCAGCGAGCAATTCCTGAATGTCCTGCCAGCGTTTAGCGTGGCGACTGCCGGGGGCGTTGCTGTGGGCCAGTTCGTCGACCAGCACCAGCTTCGGTTTGGCCGCGAGCAGACCGTCGAGGTCCATCTCTTCGAGCATCACGCCCCGGTACTCCGAGCGCACCAGCGGTTGTTGCGGCAAGCCGCCGAGCAACGCTTCGGTTTCGGCGCGACCATGGGTTTCGACGACGCCGGCAATGACTTTCACGCCCTGGCGCAGTTGGGTGTGCGCTGCTTGCAACATGGCGTAGGTCTTGCCGACACCGGGTGCTGCACCGAGGAAAACCTTGAGTCGGCCACGGCCATCCCGGGGCAGGTCTGCTAACAGCGCGTCGGCGCGGCCGGAGTCGCTCATGTTTGAAGCTCTCTTTTTTCAGGTGTTGATGTGGTGATTGTTCAGCTGCCATCGCTAGCAGGCTAGCTCCCACAGGGATTGCTGACTTCCTGTGGGAGCTAGCCTGCTAGCGATTGACGCCGCCACCGATCTACAGTTTTTCCAACGCCATATTCAACGCCAGCACATTCACCACCGGCGGCCCCACCAGCGGCTGCTCGATGTGCGCATTCATCAATTGCTCAAGCGTAGACACCGGGACGTTGCGCGCTGCCGCGACACGCGCCAGTTGATAGGCAATCGCCGCCGGTGGCAAGTGTGGATCGAGACCACTGCCGGAGGTGGTAATCAGCGCCAACGGCACCGGGCCCTGACCGGGTACGAGCAGTTTATTGGCATCGTCGATCACCCGAGTGGCCAGCGCCGGGTTGCTCGGCGACAGGTTGCTGGCACTGCTCGACACGGTGGCAAATGCACCGGCCGATGGCCGTGGGTGGAACCAGGCGTCGCCGACGAAATCCTGGGCGATCAGCGCAGAGCCCCGGACCTTGCCCTGGGCATCGCGCACCAGGCTGCCATTGGCCTGATCCGGGAATGCAACCTGGGCCACGCCAGTGACCACCAAGGGGTAAGCCACGCCGGTGATCAGGGTCATCAAAACCAACAGGCTCAAGGCCGGACGTATCATTGTGGACATTTCAAAATCCTCGAATTCGCAGGAAAACCTGTAGGAGCGAGCTTGCTCGCGATGGATCTGAAGGCGCCGCGCTTTGTCAGAAAGGGCGCGTTATCGTTGACCACCATCGCGAGCGGGCTCGCTCCTACAGTGGGGGGTGTCAGATCAAACCAGATGCAACGCCGTCAACAGCATGTCGATCGCCTTGATGCCCACGAACGGCACCAGGATTCCGCCCAGCCCGTAGATCAGCAGATTGCGTCGCAACAATGCCGCGGCACTGGCCGCCTGGACTCGTACACCGCGCAACGCCAGCGGAATCAGCACCACGATGATCAAGGCGTTGAACACGATCGCCGAGAGAATCGCGCTCTGCGGGCTGCTCAGGTGCATCACGTTCAACACGCCCAGTTGCGGGTAGATCGCGGCAAACAGCGCCGGCAAAATCGCGAAGTACTTGGCCACGTCGTTGGCGATGGAGAAAGTCGTCAGCGCACCGCGGGTCACCAGCAATTCCTTACCGATCTGCACCACGTCCAGCAGCTTGGTCGGATCGCTGTCGAGGTCGACCATGTTCGCCGCTTCACGGGCGGCTTGCGTGCCGTCGTTCATCGCCATGCCGACATCCGCCTGGGCCAGGGCCGGGGCGTCGTTGGCGCCGTCGCCGCACATGGCGACCAGGCGGCCATCGTTCTGTTCGTGACGAATGCGCGCCAGTTTTTTCTCCGGCGTGGCTTCGGCCAGCACGTCATCCACGCCCGCTTCGGCGGCAATCGCCGCAGCGGTCAGCGGGTTGTCGCCGGTCACCATGACCGTGCGAATCCCCAGTTTGCGCAGCTCGGCGAAACGCTCGCGGATGCCGGGCTTGACCACGTCCTTGAGGTGGATCGCGCCGAGCAGTTTGCCGTCGGCACAGACCAGCAACGGGGTGCCGCCGCTCTGGGCGATCTTGTCGATTTCCCGCGACAGGGACGGGGCCAGCTCGGCGCGTTTCTGGCCAACGAACGCGAGCAGCGAGTCCACCGCCCCCTTGCGGTACACGCGACCTTGATAGTCGACACCCGACAGGCGCGTTTCGGCGCTGAACGGCACGCCGGTGAGCAACTCAGCCCTCGGTTCGGGTTGTGGATGCAGGGCACGCAGGTATTCGACTATGGATTTGCCTTCGGCGGTGTCATCGGCCAGCGAGGCGAACAACGCACCTTCGGCCAGCTCTTTCGAGCTGACGCCCGGGGCGGCGTATACCGCCGTGCAACGACGGTTACCGAAGGTGATGGTGCCGGTCTTGTCCAGCAACAGGACGTGCACGTCCCCCGCCGCTTCCACGGCGCGACCGGACTTGGCAATCACGTTCAGACGCACCAGGCGATCCATCCCGGCAATACCAATGGCCGACAACAGACCGCCGATGGTGGTCGGAATCAGCGTGACCAATAACGCCACCAGGAACACCAGCGGCAGACTGCCGTTGGCGAAGTGGGCGAACGGCTGCAGGGTGACGACCACCAGCAGGAAGATCAGGGTCAGGCCGATCAGCAGAATGTCGAGGGCCACTTCGTTCGGGGTTTTCTGGCGTTTTGCGCCTTCGACCAGAGCGATCATGCGGTCCAGGGTCGATTCGCCCGGGTTGGCGGTGATCTTCACCAACAGCCAGTCAGACACCAGCCGTGTGTTGCCGGTGACGGCCGAGCGGTCGCCGCCGGACTCGCGGATCACCGGCGCGGACTCACCGGTAATCGCCGCCTCGTTGACCGCGGCGATGCCTTCGATCACCTCGCCGTCACCGGGGATCATCTCCCCCGCTTCGACGCGCACCACATCGCCCTTGCGCAGGCTGGTGGCCGGCACCACTTGAAAGGTGCCATTGCTGGTTTTACGGCGAGCGCTGAGGCCTTCACTGCCGGCCTTGAGACTGTCGGCGCGCGCCTTGCCACGACCTTCGGCCAGGGCTTCGGCAAAGTTGGCGAACAGTACGGTGAACCACAGCCACACGGCGATTTGCGCGGCGACGAAGGTCGGCACCGCCGTGTCTGGAATGAAGCACAGCACGGTGGTCAGGATCGCCGTCAGTTCGACCACCAGCATCACGGGCGCACGCTGCAACTGGCGTGGGTCGAGCTTGACGAAGGCTTGCACCAGCGCCGGGCGCCAGAGCGCCGAGATCGCGGTTTTCGGTTGCTCCGGCGCTTTCGCGGCGACGGTTTTGGTTACGGGCATATTCATCAAATAGTCCTCAGAAACCCATGCTCAAGTGTTCAGCGATTGGACCCAGCGCCAAGGTCGGCAGGAAGGTCAAACCACCTACCAGCAAAATGGTCACGGTCAGCAGGGTCACGAACAGTGGGCCGTGGGTCGGGAAGCTGTTCTGGCTGATCGGTGCGGTTTTCTTCATCGCCAGGCTGCCGGCCAGGGCCAGTACCGGGAGGATGTAGCCGAAGCGACCGATCAACATGCCCAGACCCAGCATCAGGTTATGAAAGGGCGTGTTGGCGCTAAAGCCACCGAACGCGGAACCGTTGTTGGCGCTGGCCGAGGTGTAGGCATAAAGCAACTGACTGAAACCGTGGGCACCCGGGTTGCTCACTGCTGCTACCGGGCCTGGCAGGCTGGCGGCAATCGCGCCGAGCACCAGCACGCCGATCGGCATGACCATCAAAGTCACCACCAACAGCTGCACTTCCCTGGCCTGCAGTTTCTTGCCGAGGTACTCCGGGGTGCGCCCGATCATCAGGCCCGCCAGGAACACCGCGATCAACACGTTAAGCAACATGCCGTAGAGCCCGGCGCCCACACCGCCGAAGATCACTTCGCCGACCATCATGTTGACCAGCGCGACCATGCCACTCAGCGGGTTGAGGCTGTCGTGCATGCCGTTGACCGAGCCGTTGGACGCGGCAGTGGTGGTCACCGACCACAGCACAGTGGCCGTAGTACCGAAGCGCGCTTCCTTGCCTTCCAGCGGTGCGGTCTGCTCGACGGCGACGTTGTTCAGGGTCGGGTTCGGTTGGTATTCAGCCCACAGCGAGGTGGCGCCGCCGATCAGGAACAGCGCCAACATGCAGGCGATGATCGCGCGGCTCTGACGCAGGTCTTTCACGTAGTGGCCGAAGGTGAACACCAGTGCTACCGGGATCAGGATGATCGACGCCAGCTCGAACAGATTGCTCCACGCCGTCGGGTTCTCGAACGGATGCGCCGAGTTGACGCCGAAGAAGCCACCACCGTTGGTACCCAATTGCTTGATCGCAATCTGGCTGGCAGCAGGACCGAGCGGGATCACCTGATCGACGCCTTGCATGGTCACGGCATTCACATACTGCGCGAAGGTTTGCGGCACACCCTGCCAGACCAGGTACAGCGCCAGCAGCAGGCACATCGGCAACAAGCCGTAGAGGGTGGCGCGGGTCATGTCGACCCAGAAGTTACCGAGGCTTTTGGTCGACTTGCGGCCAATGCCACGGCACAGCGCAACCAGCACGGCCAGGCCGGTGGCGGCGCTGACGAAGTTCTGCACGGTGAGGCCGACCATCTGGCTCAGGTAGCTCAACGACGCTTCGCCGCTGTAGGACTGCCAGTTGGTGTTGGTCATGAAGCTGATGGCGGTGTTGAACGCCAACGTCCACTCCTGACCCGGCAGGTTTTGCGGGTTGAGCGGCAGATGGTCCTGGAACACCAGGATCAAGAACAGCAGCAAGAAGCCTGCGAGGTTGAAGGCGAGCAAGGCCAGTGCGTACTTCTGCCAGCTCTGTTCGGCCTGCGGATCGACCCCCGCCAACCGATAACAGCCACGCTCGACCGGGCCGAGGATCGGCGTCAACCAGGTGCGCTGACCTTCCATGACCTTGTAGTAGAAGCGTCCGAGAAACGGCGCCGGGACCAATACCAAGGCAAAAAACGCGAGGATCAGCCAATAGTCATAACTGTGCATAGCCGCTCCTAGTTCCGGTCCGCGCGCAACAGCGCAACCAACAGATAAATGAACAGCCCCACTGCCAGCAGCAGTGACACCCCGTCCAGAACGCTCATGGAAATTCTCCGTGTTACGGCGCATTGCCGCGTGTGGAGTCATTGTCGACAGGGAGGCTGTAAAGGAACGAGATCGAGGGGTGTGGCGGGGCATAAAGAAAGTGTAAAGAGTGGGTTTATGGCTTTGTTACAGCGGTGTTCTGTCGGGCCTTATCGCGAGCAAGCTTGCCCGCGATGGCGGCATGACTGACGACGACGCTCTCATCTGGAGCAAAAAATACCGGCATACAGAGCCGAACATCCCCGATACGACAGCTTTCATCGCTTTACGACGGCAAATCACGAAATGGCACGCCCACTGCACACGCCCTCCCCCCGAGCTGTCCAATCCGTTGAGGGAGCAAACGCATGAACACACAACTCAAACCCACGCTGGGCACCCTGCACTTGTGGGGCATTGCGGTCGGGCTGGTCATTTCCGGTGAATACTTCGGCTGGAGTTATGGCTGGGGCGTGGCCGGAACATTGGGCTTTCTGGTGACCTCATTCATGGTCGCCACCATGTACACCTGCTTCATTTTCAGCTTCACCGAGTTGACCACGGCGATTCCCCATGCCGGTGGTCCGTTTGCCTACAGTCGCCGAGCCTTTGGCGAGAAAGGCGGATTGATCGCCGGGCTGGCGACGCTGATCGAGTTCGTCTTTGCCCCGCCGGCCATCGCCCTGGCCATTGGCGCCTACCTCAACGTGCAATTTCCAGCCCTCGACCCGAAACACGCCGCGGTCGGCGCGTACATCGTCTTCATGGGCCTGAACATCCTTGGAGTGAAACTCGCGGCGACCTTCGAACTGGTGGTCTGTGTGCTGGCGGTCGCGGAACTGCTGGTGTTCATGGGTGTGGTCGCGCCGGCGTTCAGCTTCAGCAACTTCGCCCTCAATGGCTGGGCCGGTTCCAATGTGTTCGGCGCACCGGCGATTGCCGGGATGTTCGCGGCGATTCCTTTCGCCATCTGGTTCTTCCTGGCCATTGAAGGCGCAGCCATGGCCGCCGAAGAGGCCAAGGACCCGAAACGCACGATTCCCAAGGCCTACATCAGCGGGATCCTGACCCTGGTGTTACTGGCGATGGGGGTGATGTTCTTCGCCGGTGGCGTCGGCGACTGGCGCACCCTGTCGAACATCAACGACCCGCTGCCACAGGCAATGAAAACCGTGGTCGGCGAAAGCTCGGGCTGGCTGCACATGCTGGTGTGGATCGGCCTGTTCGGGCTGGTGGCGAGTTTCCACGGGATTATCCTCGGCTATTCGCGGCAATTTTTCGCACTGGCCCGCGCCGGTTACCTACCCGCCTCCCTGGCCAAACTGTCGCGTTTCCAGACACCGCACCGGGCGATCATCGCCGGCGGCGTGATCGGCATTGCAGCGATCTATAGCGATGGCCTGATCAACCTTGGCGGCATGACCCTGACGGCGGCGATGATCACCATGGCCGTGTTCGGCGCCATCGTGATGTACATCATGAGCATGCTCAGCCTGTTCAAACTACGCAAAACCGAGCCGAACCTGGAGCGCACCTTCCGCGCCCCGTGCTACCCACTGGTGCCGTTCATTGCATTGGTGCTCGCTGTGGTTTGCCTGGTGGCGATGGCGTGGTTCAACATGTTGATCGGGCTGATCTTCCTCGCATTCATGGCGGTGGGGTTCGTGTACTTCATGCTCACCGGGCAGTTACGTGCCGATGCGCCGGCGGATGCGATGTTGACCGGGCGTTAAAACAATCACGGTGCAGCTGACCTATCAGGCATAGAATGGAACCACTGCGAAAGTCATTCACTCAAAGTGGTATGCACGCGCGGTTGTCGAGCCTCGCCAACCGGCCTGCCTTCAAGGAGAGTCCTATGCCCTGGTATGCCTGGTTGATACTGGTAATAGCCATCGGCTCCATCGTTGGCGGTTTGATGATGCTGCGTGACACCGCCAACAAGGTCGATCTGACCGAAGAGCAACGTCGACGCGTAGCCGAGCGTAATGCGGAAGCGGACGCCAAGGATGCGCAGGACCGCTGAACAAAAAAACGCTGTGGCTGACGGCTTTGTTTTGTGTACGCAACCCAGTGTGGCGAGGGGCGGCTTCGCGCCCCAGCGGGAGCAAGCTCCCTCGCCACAGAAGCTCTCCACGACGTTTCTACTTTTCCCACTCAGCCTTGGCGATGTGCAAGCCGTGCATGCCTTTGTACGCTGCACGCTCAGGCGGGCTCCACCCCTCCAGCAACGATTCCTCCAATCGATAAATCTCCACGCCCAACGGACGACAAACGCTGAGCGGATCCTGCGCGTCAGGCCCCCACATGGCCAACGACAAGTCTCCGCCTGGACAGGTCGACAGTGCACACAGGAGGTCGATTTCGGCGAAAAATTCCAGGTAATCGCCCTTCTTGGCCGGACACGCTTTCATGAAGTACATGTCGTCGTGGTTCAGCCCCGTGCACTGGAAAATATTCAACACATCGTGCACATCGAACTCGGTCAGGCCGTAGGGCAGCACGGCGCGGGTCAGGTTGGAGTGGCAGTGGTGGTGAAAATCCTCGCCGGTGAGCATTTTGTTCACATAGGGATCGCAGCGAGTGCCGAGCAAATCGTGCAGTCGACCGCCATGTTCATCAATCCCGTAGCCCGCCAGGCTGTCATCGGTGATAGTCACCAGTGGCCGCAGAAACGGCAGGTTCGACCAGAGCCGGTCATGGGTGCTGACGTGTGCGCCTTGTAGCTGCCGGGTGCGCGACGCCCACAAGCGCTCGCGCGGGTCGTTGGCATTCCAGACGTTGAAATCACCCACTTGCGGCCCGACCGGTGTCGTCACGCGAAACACATGGCCGGCCGGGACTTTCCAGGCGCGGCCGGTGCGAATCGGTACTTCGAAGGACTCGATCAGCGTGCGTCCCTCCTTCACATCACGGACCCGCTCATAAAAGGCTTTATCCACCTGCAAGGCGGAGCCTTTGCTGACTTGATAGGCCGCCGGATAGTCTTTGTACATGGCACGAATCCTCGATCAGTGATGGGAAGAAGGCGCAAGCATTTGCAACAGCTGGTGTTCGGAATCGTCGAGATACAGGCCCATGGCCTCCTCGGCCGCACGCTTGTTGCCTTCGACCAGAAGTTCATGGATCTGCCGGTCGCGGGCCAGCCATGGCGCCTGAAAACGCGACTCATTGGGCGCGGTGCAAAACACCAGGCGCAATTGAGCCACGACATTGGTAAAGAACTCATCGAACAGCGGGCTGCGCAGCAACCCGACAATGTGTTGATGAAATTGCAGACTGTGGGTGCCGACGGCGCGCCAGTCCTCGCGCTCCCGCGCCAACTCTGTGGCTTCCAGGGCTTGGAGCATCCGGTCGGACTGATAGTCACGCAGGGGGTGACTGGCACTGATGGCTTGCAGTTCCAGCGTGCGCCGGACCTTGAACAGGTCCCGCACATCATCACTGCCCAACTTGCGCACCATGACGCCTTTGTTGCGCACATAGCGGGTCAAGCCATCCTGACCAAGACGATGCAAGGCTTCACGGATGGTGTTACGCGAGGCGTTATAGGCAGAGACCAGGTCGTTTTCCACCAGCGCCATGCCAGGCAGCAAGCGTCCACCGATGATGTCGGCGCGCAACTCCAATGTGATGTGGTCAGCCAGTGACAGTCCGCTGTTCATACTCATTGCCTCAGGATTGTTCAACAATCGTCAGCCAACAGGTAATCACTATTCGTGCCATCAGGTGCAATGCATCACGATCGGTTAGTCGCATCTGCATGCTTTTTAGAAATAGAAGTACAGTCACCATGCAATTTTCAAGGGTTAATATGGCGCATTGATGTGGAGATATCAGATGCGTTATTCGCAGGACCATAAAGCCCAGACCCACCAACGCATCATCAAGGAAGCTTCAGCGCGCTTTCGCCGTGACGGCATCGGCGCAACCGGCCTGCAACCTCTGATGAAAGCGCTGGGCTTGACTCACGGTGGCTTCTACTCGCACTTCAAGTCCAAGGATGAATTGGTGGAAAAGGCCTTACAGGCGGCAGGGGATGAGGCTGATGTCGTTTGTGCAGAGCTGTTCGCTCAGGATCGACCGCTGGACGCCTTCATCGATGCCTACCTGTCGCAACGGCACCAGACTTGCCCCGATCAAGGCTGCCCATTGCCCACGATGTCATCGGAGCTCGGCATGCGCGGGCAGCCGAGTCCGACTTCAGATGCGGTGCTCAATGCGCGACTTCGACAAATCCAGAACACCCTTGAAGGCGACGATACGGAAAAACGCAGCATTGTCATCATGTCCACGCTGGTCGGGGCGTTGCTGCTTTCGCGCTGTGTCGAGAATCCCGAGCTGGCCCGGCAGATTCTCGACGTAACCCGCGCGTCACTTAAACAATCACAAGGCTAACCTTCCCAGCGCTTGAACAACACGCTGGCATTGACCCCACCAAACCCGAAACCGTTGGACAGCGCATATTCGATGGCCATCGGCCGAGCCTGACCATGGACGATGTCCACGCCATCGGCAGCGGGGTCAGGATTTTCGAAATTCAGAGTCGCCGGTACGATCTGATCACGGATCGCCAGCAGCGTGAAAATCGCCTCGACTCCGCCTGCTGCGCCGAGCAAATGCCCGATCGCCGACTTGGTCGATGTCACGGCAATTTTGTTATCCGTTCCAAACAATGCCTTGATCGCCGCCAATTCCCCCAAATCGCCAACCGGCGTCGAGGTCGCGTGGGCATTCAAGTGCTGGACCTGCTCTGGCGCAATACCGGCCTGCGCCAATGCCAGCGACATGGCGCGGCGCGCGCCGTTGCCATCCTCAGGCCCTGCAGTCAGGTGATAGGCGTCTGCACTGGTGCCGTAACCGACCAGCTCCGCCAAGGGTTGAGCGCCCCGCGCCAAGGCGTGTTCCAGAGACTCGATCACCAGCAGGCCGGCGCCCTCGCCCATGACAAAACCATCGCGCCCACTGTCGAACGGCCGTGAGGCACGCTCCGGGGTGTCGTTGTAACCGCTGGACAAGGCCCGAGCAGCTGCAAAACCGGCGAGACTGACCCGATCGATCGCCGCCTCTGCTCCACCACACACAGCGATGTCGGCCTCACCACAACGAATCAGGCGCGCCGCATCGCCGATCGCTTGAACCCCGGCAGCACAGGCCGTCACGGGCGCCCCCAACGGCCCTTTGAAACCGTGTTGAATTGATACATGTCCCGCTGCCAGATTGACCAGAAACGACGGGATAGTGAACGGTGACAAACGTCGCGGGCCACGAGTGTCAGTGGTGCGCACCGCATCGGCTATCGCACCGAAACCACCGATGCCGGAACCGATGATGGTTGCCGTGCGCTCCTGGGCAGTAGCGGTTTGCGCTTGCCAACCGGCCTGTTCAATCGCCTGCCGCGCCGCTTCCATGGCGAACAAAATGAAGCGATCCATTTTTTTCTGCTCTTTGGGCGCGGTTGCCCGATCCGGATCAAAACCGGCCTCGGCATCCTCCGCCAGCGTTGGCACCGCAGCGCCGACCTTGGCAGGCAAATCGGCAACCACCTCATCGGGCAATTTCTGCAATCCGGAGCGTCCCGCCAACAGACGCGACCAGACAGCTTCGACCCCGCTACCCAGCGGGGACACCAGGCCCATGCCCGTTACAACCACTCGACGATTACTCATTACGCAAATACCTCATGCCGATTAGTGGCGCTTCATTTATAACGCGCGGCGGCCTGGCTTCTGGACAGATTCGGCGCCATCGCATGACGCGCCGCTACATACGACTCCCACTCAGAGAGATTCGGCAAGGAAGGGATGGTGATCAACTCACCTTGATCCAGACCCGACAGCGCAGCATCGACCATCTCTCCTGCTTCCATGACCATATCAGCGGGAATCTGGGTCGCATCGATACCGGAACGCTCCCAGATCTCGGTGCGTGTGACGCCCGGCAACACAGCCTGGACCTTAACCCCGGTGCCGTCGAGTTCGGCATTCAATGACTGGGTCAGGCTCAACACGTAGGCCTTGCTGGCGCTGTAGGTCGCGTTGAAACGCTCGGGAAACAAAGCCACGACCGAGGCAATATTAATGATCGTGCCCCGACCCGCCTTGGCAAAACTGGCGGCCGCTGCCGATGCCAAGCGCGTGACGGTAGTGACATTCAGCTGGATCAATCGCTCCAACTGATCGGTATCGGCATTGGCCAGCAAACCGTCCGCCGCAACACCGGCGTTATTCAGCAACAGATTGATACTCGAATCGCTGCGCAGACGCTGCTCGAGTTTCAGCACATCCTCCTTTTGCGTCAGATCTGCCTTCAACACTTCGACCTGAACCCCATGCTCGGCGCGCAACTGGCTCGCCGCTTCTTCCAGCCGCTGCAGATCACGAGCAACCAACAACAAATCAAAACCACGCGCCGCCAGACGCTGTGCGTAAACCGCCCCGATACCGGAGGAAGCGCCGGTGACGAGGGCCGTACCTTGGGATTGGGTGGAAGTCATGACTGTGCTCCTGGAAATGATTGAGAAAAGGTCAGCGCATTAACCTCAACGCGCCTCGACGGTTATTTATTATATGCATAATTTAAACGCCATATGATAGTCGTAATTTTTAGGCGGCGGACGGAAGGCGCAGCTTTGCGAACGCCAGAGCGCAAAAAGGCCGGTCAATGACCGGCCCCCTTGGCGTTGAATGTTTAGCTTAGTTCACTTCCAGCTTATCGCGATTACGATCCAAAATTGCCTTGCCGATTCCTTTCACTTCGAGCAACTCGTCCACCGAAGCAAACGGCCCATTGATATCACGATACGCAACGATCGCCTGAGCCTTCGCCTCGCCGATTCCGGAGAGTTCCTTTTGCAATGTGGAAGCGTCGGCAGCATTTAGATCGATTCTGCCCGACTGTGCAGCTGGAGAAACCTCCATCACCATGGGGGCATTATTGCTCTCCGGCTTCGCAGCGGGAGCCGCAGTAGCAGCGATAGAGGCGGTGGTCAGAAGGGCAAAAACCAGGGAGTTGAAGTAGCCAGTACGCATAAATGACGCTCCATGATATCAATTGAGAAAACAGCTTTCCGAAGCTGTCTCCCAAACTTAGGTGATGTCTGGAGCCTGTCAAAAATGTGTCCATTGCAGGATGTGAAACAATCAAGATTTGATCCCCATCCCATTACTACATCCCCAATCGCGGCTGCAACCAATCGAATTTACGGACCATCAAATCAGCCTGCACAACACTAATGAAGCGCCCACTGAATTGCCTTGGAAAACGCTTCAGTCGGAATAACATAACTACGATGATAACGATGTACTGAAGCTTGGTCCGGACAAGACACCCCCCGGACAAACAAGATCTGCGCACCACCAGCCTCGATAAAACTGGCATATCCCCGAAAATTGAAATCCGGGCAATCATTTATCAGAGCAACGATGCGCGCTCCGGCGTTACAGAAAATCGCGTTTGTAAGGGCCGAGCTACAAGAACCAACCACAATTGTGGCAGATTGAAATGCATCGACTTGTTCGGCGAAACTCATCGTTTCCGGGTAGATTGTTGTGAATCCTAAGTCGTGTAATATTTTTTCTAACTCGACTTCATTCACCAACTGTCGACTGCTGAAGCCACGCCTAGAC
>Ga0302169_10000288_pt1 | contig 15992 bp, 12 predicted proteins | sample I_Fen_N1_3_FD_193493 | JGI IMG/M metagenome (GOLD analysis project Ga0302169, IMG submission 193493) | Peat permafrost microbial communities from Stordalen Mire near Abisko, Sweden - I_Fen_N1_3 | ecosystem: Environmental > Terrestrial > Soil > Wetlands > Permafrost | place: Sweden: Abisko...
GGGCTTGCCCGCGATGCAGACAACTCGGTTTACCGTCAGACCGAGTTGATGCCATCGCGGGCAAGCCCGGCTCCCACAGGCCCGCTCCCACAGGGGTCAGGCAGCGATTTGGCGGACGAGTAACAGCAGGAGGAAATGCATCGGATAAAGCGCATACGCCCAGCGCCGCATCGGCGGTGGATGAAAGCCCTTGGCATGTCGCAAAAGCGCCATTCCCAACAATGGCGCAATCAGACAAGCGGCAATGCCCGGAACGGCAGCACTGTTGCCCAGCTTCGCGGCATACATCAGCACCCGCCATTCATTGGCCGCCAGACACACCAGCCCCGGCAGCAGCGCGAAATACCAGGGACGCCGGATCACCAGTAACATCGCCAGTGGCAACAACACTCCGAAGAAACCAAACATCAGTCGCTCCGGGAACACTGCCGCCAGCGTCAACGCTGCAATCGCCAGCAGTCGCGATTGCAGCGTCGCGTGCTGCCAGCCCCGCGCGACCAACAGCCCAAGCGCCAGTGTGGGCAACACGTTCAACGTGTCGGGATCAGGAATGTACAGCCTGTAAGGGACCTCGCTGATAGCGCTGAACAGCAGCAACCAACCCAGATACCGCCACTGATGTGTCACTTCCCGTGCACGGGAAACATTCACCGCCATCGCCAGACAGAACCACGGAAACGCCAGCCGTCCCGGGACATACAGCAGATCGGCGGAGTAACCGACATATCGCAGGTGATCGAGCACCATGCTCAGCAGCGCCAGCCACTTGAGCAGATCCAGTGCCCCATCCCGTTGAGTCATGTGCATAATTGCCCGTCGTCTTCGTATTTTTCTGTCAGACGCATCGCGTGTGCTCCCCGGATGATCTTCGGTAAAGTGCGCACCATCATTGACCACGAGTCGCTTCACCATAGGCGTCTCGACCACGGAAAGCAGGGCCATGACCGATAAGAGCCAACAATTCGCCAGCGACAACTATTCCGGTATCTGCCCTGAAGCCTGGGCTGCCATGGAACAGGCCAACCACGGCCACCAGCGCGCATACGGCGACGATGAATGGACCGCTCGCGCGTCCGACGATTTCCGCAAACTGTTCGAAACCGACTGCGAAGTGTTCTTCGCCTTCAACGGCACCGCGGCCAACTCGCTGGCTTTGTCGTCGCTGTGCCAGAGTTACCACAGCGTGATCTGCTCGGAAACTGCCCACGTCGAAACCGACGAATGCGGCGCACCGGAATTTTTTTCCAACGGCTCCAAACTGCTGATCGCCCGCACTGAAAACGGCAAGCTGACCCCGGAATCGATCCGCGAAGTCGCTCTCAAGCGCCAGGATATTCACTACCCGAAACCGCGCGTCGTGACCCTGACCCAGGCCACTGAAGTCGGCAGCGTCTACACCCCGGAAGAAATCCGCGCCATCAGCGCCACGTGCAAAGAGCTGGGCCTGAACCTGCACATGGACGGCGCGCGGTTCTCCAATGCGTGTGCGTTCCTCGGTTGCTCCCCGGCAGACCTGACCTGGAAGGCCGGCGTTGATGTGTTGTGCTTCGGCGGCACGAAAAACGGCATGGCGGTGGGTGAGGCGATTCTGTTCTTCAACCACAAGCTGGCCGAAGACTTCGACTATCGCTGCAAACAGGCCGGTCAACTGGCCTCGAAGATGCGCTTCCTCTCGGCGCCGTGGGTCGGGATTCTGGAAAACGACGCCTGGCTCAAATACGCCCAGCACGCCAACCGCTGCGCGCAGTTGCTGGCCGAACTGGTGAGCGACATTCCGGGTGTGGAACTGATGTTCCCGGTGCAGGCCAATGGCGTGTTCCTGCAACTCTCGGAACCGGCCATCGCCGCCCTGACCGCCAAGGGCTGGCGCTTCTACACCTTCATCGGCAACGGCGGCGCACGCTTCATGTGCTCGTGGGACACCGAAGAAGAACGCGTACGCGAACTGGCCACCGACATCCGCGAAGTCATGTCCCGCTAAGCATTAATCCGATCCCCTGTGGCGAGGGGGCTTGCCCCCGTTCGGCGGCGCAGCCGTCGTAAAACCAGCCAATGCGGTCTGCCTGACAGACCGCATTTTCAGTATTTAGGGCCGCTTCGCAGCCCAACGGGGGCAAGCCCCCTCGCCACAGTAAGCACGCCTACCTGAAGACTTCGTCTACATTGTCTGCGAGCGGTATTGACCCGCTCTCATAACAATAATCAGGAGCGCACGCATGTCCTTGAAAGGCAAAACCCTGTTCATCACTGGCGCCAGCCGCGGGATCGGCCGTGAGATCGCGCTGCGCGCGGCGCGTGACGGGGCCAATATTGTGATTGCGGCCAAAAGCGCCGAGCCACACCCGAAATTGCCGGGTACGATTTTCAGCGTGGCGCAGGAAGTTGAGGCGGCGGGTGGCAAGGCGCTGGCCTTGCAGGTGGATGTGCGTGACGAAGATGCGGTACGAAACGCACTCGCTCAAGCCAACGAGCATTTCGGCGGCATCGATGCGCTGATCAACAACGCCGGGGCGATCAAGCTGACCGGGGTGCAACACATCGAACTCAAGCGTTTCGACCTGATGCACCAGATCAACACCCGCGCCGTGTTGCTGTGCAGCCAGGCTGCCCTGCCCTATCTGAAAAAAACCAGCGGGCACATTCTCAACCTGTCGCCGCCGCTGAACCTGGCGACCCAATGGTTCGCCCAGTACAGCCCCTACACCGTGACCAAATACGGCATGAGCATGCTGACGATCGGCATGAGCGAGGAATTCAAGAGTTACGGCATCAGCGTCAACTCGCTGTGGCCACAAACCATGATCGCCACCGCCGCCATCGAATTTCAGCTTGGCTCACGCGAATCGTTCAAGCATGCGCGCACGCCCGAAATCATGGCGGACGCTGCCCACGTCATTCTGGACAGCAGCGGCCGCAGCATCACCGGGCGATTGCTGATTGATGAAGAGATTCTACGGGAGCATGGCGTGACCGAATTCGATCACTACCGCTTTGAGCCCGGCACCAACGACAAGTTGATGCCCGACTTATTCGTGGACTGAAACACAACCCAATGTGGGAGCGGGCTTGCTCGCGAAGGCGTACTGACATTCAACATCAATGTCGACTGATACGACGCCTTCGCGAGCAAGCCCGCTCCCACATTAGTTTTGCGGTGTTGCTTAGAACTCAATCCGCACGTCGCCCTTCGGCACGCTGCAGCACGACAGGATGAACCCTTCAGCTTCGTCTTCTTCGGTGATCCCGCCGTTGTGGTCCATCTCGACCTCACCACCCAGCTTCATCACCTTGCACGTACCGCAAATCCCCATCCCGCACGCTTTCGGAATCAACAAACCGAGCTTGGCCGCAGCCGCGTGAACGGTTTCACCCGGTGCCACACGAATGCTTTTGCCGGACGCGGTGAATTCCACCTGATGCAGGTCCGCTACATCGACTTCCGGCGCATCCGCCGCTTGCTCGGCTTGCTCTACGGCATCGGCGCGCGCTTCCGGTGGTGTCGCGCCGAATGATTCCTCGTGATAACGCGACATGTCGAAACCGGCGGTCTCGAGCATGCGTTTCACCGCGTTCATGTAAGGCGTCGGGCCGCAGCAGAAGACTTCGCGCTCGAGGAAGTCCGGCGCCATCAATTCGAGCATTTTGTGGTTCAGGTAACCGCGATAGCCGGCCCACGGCTCGCCCAGACCATGCTTTTCGCAGATCAGGTGCAGGCTGAAGTTGTCGATCCGCGACGCCATGTGTTCCAGCTCGCGGTGGTAAATGATGTCTTTAGGCGAGCGCGCGCTGTGGATAAACACCATGTCGACGTTGCCGTTGGTGTCGTAGAACCAGCGCGTCATGGACATGACCGGCGTGATACCGACGCCGCCACTGAGGTAGAGCACTTTCGGCGCGGTGAAGTCCATGGCGTTGAACAACCCGACCGGCCCGTGCACCGCCAGCTCCTGACCTTCATGCAGGGTGTCGTGCAGCCAGTTCGAGACTTTGCCGCCCGGCACGCGCTTGATTGTCACCGAGAAGCTGTAAGGCACCGATGGCGAGCTGGAAATGGTGTAGGAGCGCATGATCGGCACGCCTTCGATTTCCAGCTCCAGGGTGACGAACTGCCCCGGCTTGAAAAAGAACAGGATCGGCTGGTCGGCCATAAAGCAGAAGGTGCGCACATCCCAGGTTTCCTGGATGACTTTGACGCAACGGACGATGTGTCGACCATTGGCCCAGGTCTGGGTCGTTACCGGATTCAGGAAGCTGTTGGACATGCTGTTCTCCACCGCCGATGCTCGGCCTTATGTTGGCGATTCTGCGTAACGAGCGAACCGCCCATTTACCTATCTGCGACATTCACATACTTATCGCGACCAAGCCCCAACTGCCGGGGGTTGCGCGTCGGGAACAGAGTGGGCCATGTCGCTCGTAGATAAGGTTCCGGGCAACGCCGGCCCCACACTCGCTCCATACCAAGACACAACCATTACACCTTGCGTAGCAAACCTGATTAGCCACTTTCGCCGGCCGCACAGAATGGCCTTGAGGATTAAACGATGGACGTCACCACTACCCTGAGCCTGGGCGATCCGCTGGAACCCGCACGCAAGGCCACCGCACAGATGCTGCAGGAGCGCGAGCGTACTTACTCGCTGCCGCAGCCGTTTTACTCTGACGAGCGGCTGTTTGATATCGACATGCAGGAAATCTTCCAGAAAGAGTGGTTGATCGCCGGCATGACCTGCGAGATCCCGACCAAGGGCAACTTCCTGACCCTGGAAGTCGGCAAGAACCCGATCATCGTGATTCGTGGCGCCGACGGCGTGGTGCACGCATTCCACAACGTCTGCCGCCATCGCGGTTCGCGGCTGTGCACCACTGAAAAAGGCAAAGTCGCCAAACTGGTTTGCCACTACCACCAGTGGACGTACGAACTGGACGGTCGCCTGCTGTTCGCCGGCACCGAAATGGGCGACGACTTCGACATGAAGCAGTACGGCCTCAAACCGGTCAACGTCAAGACTGCCGGTGGTTACATCTTCATCAGCCTGTCGGAGAACCCACCCGCCATTGATGACTTCCTGTCGACGCTGAGCCATTACATGGAACCGTACGACATGGAAAACACCAAGGTGGCCATCCAGACCACCTTGTTCGAAAAAGCCAACTGGAAACTGGTGCTGGAAAACAACCGCGAGTGTTACCACTGCAACGCGTCGCACCCGGCACTGCTGAAAACCCTGCTGGAGTGGGACGACGTTACCGACCCACGCGCCGACCAGGCGTTCAAAGACCACGTGGCCGCCTCTGCCGCTGCCTGGGAAGCCGAGAAGATTCCATACGCTCACGCCAGCTTCGGCCTGCGTAACCGCATCGTGCGCATGCCGCTGTTAAAGGGCACCGTGTCGATGACCCTGGACGGCAAGCAAGCTTGCAAGAAACTCATGGGCCGGATCCAGAACCCGGACCTGGGCTCGATGCGCATCCTGCACTTGCCGCACTCGTGGAACCACTGCATGGGCGACCACATCATCGTCTTTACCGTGTGGCCGATCAGTGCGCAGGAAACCATGGTCACCACCAAGTGGATCGTGCACAAGGACGCGGTCGAAGGCGTGGATTACGACGTAGAACGCATGCGTAAGGTTTGGGATGAAACCAACAACGAGGACCGTCGCCTGGCCGAAGAGAACCAGCGCGGCATCAACTCCACGGCGTACCAGCCTGGGCCTTACTCCAAGACCTATGAGTTTGGTGTGGTGAACTTTGTGGACTGGTACAGCGAGCGTCTGCTGAACAACCTCGGGGCCGAGCCGGCGCCGTACCTCAAAGGTGTTCCTGTACAAGGCTAAAAGAGCTAAAAGAGCTAAAAGAGCTAAAAGAGCTAAAAGCTTCGCGAGCAGGCTCACTCCTACAGGGGATCCGACACAGATCAAATGTAGGAGTGAGCCTGCTCGCGATGGCGCCCTCCCAAACGACACATCCCTCCCCGATAGTCACCCGACTCAGAACTGTACGAAATCTGACCTATTCCGTTCAGCGCTATACCCTCCGCACCTCCCAGCCTTCCACAAACAAGTTATCCACACCTCCACCCACAGCTATTGGGGACAAGTGTGGTTTCACACAAAAATTTCTCCACAGAAACCGAAGAAAATCCGTGACTTATCCAGAAGCCCGGTTTTGGACAGCCACTGGTTGTTTTTTGATCGAAAGCTTACAGGGCACGGAAGCCGTGGCTTGCAGAGGATGGCAAACACCTTATCCACAGAAGCGCCAACAGACTTTGGGGGCAACTTCTGCGCATCTGTGGAAAACCGCTGAAAGCCGCAATAAATCGGGCATGGCGCGACGTTACAGGGTCCACACCGATGATTTGGTCGTTTTTTAACCAGAAGACTGAACAGCCCGTTTTACATGGCCTGTAGCGGTTAGCAAACATCTTATCCACAGAAGCGCCAACAGAGATTGGGGGCAAGTATTGGCGAGCCTGAAATCTTATCCACCGCAAAAAGCCTGTAAAAACCGCACGTTAGGCTGGTTGTTTTTTGTACGAAGGCTTGTAGCCCTTGATTTGTATGGGGTAGAGCGAGGGGCGAACATGTTATCCACAGAAGCGCCAACAGGGTTTGTGGGTAAATCATATTTTATTCAGGCACGAGCGATCCGACAGTGCGTCCAGGCTCAATTCATAATCATTGAATGCCCGCCACCCGAGCAAAATCGAAGGCACATACTGCCCGGACACTAACGACGGAGGAATGGTGAAGCCTGGATAGTATTTGTAGGTGATTGCCCGGATGTCGCCAGACAAATCCAATTCGCCCTTGAACGTCTGGTGACGCGAGTTTTCGGCGACGTGAACAGGCAAGTCACCGGGCGACGCCGATGTCAGGTAATCCACATTCCCGGTATCCAGAATCGCCAGCGTCGCCCGACGATCCAGCCGTGCGGCAATGGTCAGTCGTTGATTGATGTCTGCACGCGAATAGGTAACGGGCGAATCGCATCGCGCGGGAGGTTGCGCGTTGAGCTCCAGAGTCTTTTTCGTGAGTTTCAAACGCCCCAACTTGCCGACCAGATCCAGCCCCAACAAGTTATCCCGGTCACTGACAAACACCAGGACATTCCTGAACTCGCTCCCGCCGACCTTCAACGCTTGAAAGACGCCGAGTTTGGCCGACAGGTCGTGCTCCCCATAAAACGTGCTGTAGCCGTAATGCGAGTCGGTTAACAGCGTGACGCCCATGCGCTTGGCGGTTTCGACGTTGACCCGGGTCTGCGGTGCGCCGGTGTCGACAATGAAGCGTGAGGAGACGCCGTTGGCCGCTCTGACGTCGATGTAGGGCAACACTTCGTCCGTGACGTAACCCTCACTGGGGCGAGGATAAACCGTGAGCACTTCGTGCCGTTTGGTGCTGGACACCGAAAAATCGCCGGTCGCGCGCAGGGTCGCAATCGATTGACGGCCAAACATGGAGAACAGGACGTAGAGTTCGGGGTCACTCGCGATGGCCTGAAAATGGCGGCGCTTGATCGCCAGGTAGTAATCAGGCAGCTGATTGGCGGCTTTGGCCTCGAACATTCGGGCGAACACGGACACTGAACAGTTGAGGTTGTTCGTGGCGTCCACGACCTTGTCGCAGTGCTGGCGCAGTTGGGCCAAGGATGCTTTTTGCCCTTGGTCCGACGCTAGCCACTGATAAAAATCCTGATCGGAATCAATACTGGCAGCCGCCATCAACCCGGCAGGTACGCACACCACCCCACAGAGCAACCAGGCCGCACGCCAACGCAACGCCTTCATGTTCAACCCACGTATAAAAACGGGTTTTATGACTCAGCGCTGAACATCTGAAAGCTCCGTGAACCGTGCTGCACCCTTAACCAGCGCACAGCAAAACTGTAGTTCACCGCACGGTATGGCGGGAGGAAGCCCTACGGCCGGTACATCAGATAGGCTTCACCCGTGACCCGGATCATCGGGTGGGGCGTGATCTGGCAGGTGTCGACGATACGGAAGCCATGCCGCTCGTAAAACCGCCGGGCACCGGTGTTGGCGGCATAGTCGATCAGGCTCAGGCCATTGAGACCTAATTGATTGGCCCGGTCGTAAGCGTAGGCGAGGAATTGTTTGCCCAGGCCCTGGTTCCGCCAGCCCTCATGCAGCGCCAGGCTGGAAATGTAGAGGGTGTCGGGGATTTCCATCGTGGCGTACGGCGCCAGCACCGGGTCGGTGACGGGCGCTGCCATCGGGTCATGACGCATCACATAGCTGTGCATCATGCCGATGACTTCCCCGTTTGCCTCGGCGATCAGGCAATTTTGATAGGAGAAGTCCACACCGTCGCGGGCATAGCGCAGGGCGCCAACGTCCAACAGATCCTGGCCGGGCTCTGCTATCTGGCTCCAGATGTAATCCGACGCGCCCTCTGATGAAATCTGGAACAAACGAGCAATCTCCCGCGCATCCGCGCGCAGGGCCGAACGAAATTCAACGGTCATTGTTTCCCCAAACATGTCAGTGACACGAGCACCCTGTAGGAGCGAGCTTTTGTAGGAGCCGGGCTTGCCCGCGATGCAGACAACTCGGTTTACCGTCAGACCGAGTTGATGCCATCGCGGGCAAGCCCGGCTCCTACAAAGGCTCGCTCCCGCATCGGTTCTGCGTTGATTATCGGTTAGCGGACCACGCCTTCTTCGATCAATAACTTGAGAATGGCCTCGGCCCCCGCTTGCGCCGTCACGCCTTTGAGTACCTGCCCGCCGCCGCCACTGGATTTGGCCGTCGCCGCTTTCATCCGGTCTGCGCCGCTCTTGGCCTTGATCACCTTGAGGCGTTTAGGCCGGGGTTTGGCCGGTTGTAACGTGGCGACCGCCAGCAGTTCATCGTTGATCACTTCGACTTCATCGGCTTGCAGCACACCCCGCCGAGCCGGGCCGTAGGCGCTTTGCCGAGGCTTCGGCGCAGCATTATCCACAGTCGCGAGAAACGGCAGGCGCACTTTCAAGCGACGACGCTGACCTCGCGGCAACGCTTGCAGCACCAGCGCTGAATTACCGTCGATGGATTCAACTTGAGCCAGCCCGACCAGCAGCGGCCAGCCGAGGTTTTCCGCCAGCAGGAACGGCAACATGCCCGAGCCTTCACCGGTTTCAGCCTGACTGCCGGTGAGTACGACTTGCGCCCCCGCATCGCGCAAATAAGCGGTCAACGCTAGCAGTGCATCGGCGCCTGAAGGCTGCTCAAGCACATGCAACTGTTCCAGGCCCATGCCCAGATAAGCGCGCAGCGCCGGTTCCGCGACATCGCCGGCATGCAGCACTTGGAGGTTCTCCCCAGCCAGTTGCAGGCCCAGTTCCACCGCCCGCGCATCCTGTTCCGCGCGACGTGGCCGGCCGGAGGTCGGGTGGGCGCCGATGGACACCAGGCTGATGATTTTCGTGCTCATAACCCTTTCCTTTCCTTAAGCCGCATCGCGCTTGGCTTCGTTGCGGTAGGCCTCTACCGCCGCGATCAAGGCTTGAAGAATCTCGGCGCTTTCGCCGATCACCGACAGGTCGGCCCGTTTGATCATGTCGCAGCCAGGGTCGAGGTTGATCGCCACCACCTTGTCGCAGGCACCGATGCCTTGCAGGTGCTGGATCGCCCCGGAAATGCCCACCGCCACATAAACCCGCGCAGTGACCCAAGTGCCGGACGCGCCGACCTGACGGTCGCGCGCCATGAAACCATCGTCGACTGCCACACGGGATGCGCCTTCGGTGGCGCCCAGCGCTTCGGCGGTCCTGTGGAAAAGTCCCCAGTCCTTGACCCCATTGCCGCCGGAGAAGATGAACTCGGCTTCGGCCATCGGAATGGCCGCCGGGTCCACCGCCACAGCGCCCAGATCTTCAATGCGCGACAGGCTGCGTACCACGGCTGTGGATAACTCCACCGGCAAGGCTTCATGACGGGTTTCGCTGACCGGTTCGGCGCACTCGACGGCTGCCAGAATCAAGCGTGCCACCGGGCGCGCAAGGTCTTGCAAACCGGCACCGGCGCGGCCGATGCATTCCTGATCCTTGACCTGCCAGACCCGCGTGGCCGGGCGTTCGCCCAGTGCCGCGGCAAAGCGCCGACCGAGTTCACCGCCACCGCTGCGACTGTCCGGCAGCAACCAATGACGCGGGCTGAACTGGTTATCCACAGCCCGCAGACCCTGGACCCGTTGTTCCGGTGCATAACCGTTGAATTCTTCGCCTTCCAGCACCAGCAAGCGATCAACGCCCGCCGTCGCGAAGGCGTTTTCCTTGTGTTCGCCGAAGACCACGGCCAACACCGCGCCATCCTTGCCGGCCAATTGATGAGCCAGGCCCAGCAAGTCGCGGTCGTGGCTGCTCAAGCGGCCGCCGACCATGTCCGGAACCACGCTGATGTAGAACGCCGGTGCCGGCACTTGATGCAGCGGCAATTGCACTTCAACAGCGGCAGTGCGTTTGGTCGCCCCGCCCTGCTGAGCGCCGCTGCGGTCAATGCGCTTGATGCCGTTGGGGCCGATAAAACCGATGCCATGCAGATTCTTGCGGATGACGCCGTTCGGCCCCATCCAGCTGTGTTGCGCTGGTTGCATGGCCGCGTGCAGCGGGTGCAAGCGGTTACGGGCAATCCATTCGGCGCGGGGGTCGCGGCGGATAATGTCGCTCATCAGTGGGCCTCCGCGGGTTCACGTTGAGCCGGTGCCGCCGGTTTGCTCGGTGCGGAATCTTCGAGCAACGCGTCGGCCACCAGTTCGGCGATGTCCTTGATCAGCGGACGCGGTTCGACCACGCCTTCGAGCATCGCGGTGCATTGTGGACAACCCACCGCCACCAGTTCGGCGCCGGTTTCGCGAATGTCTTCCATGCGCATGTCGGGGATCCGTTGCTTGCCCGGAATGTCGGTGATCGGCGCACCACCGCCGCCGCCGCAGCAGCGCGAGCGGAAACCGGAGCGTTGCATCTCTTTCACTTCAATCCCGAGGGCGCGCAGCACTTCACGCGGTGCCTCGTATTCGCCGTTGTAGCGACCGAGGTAGCACGGGTCGTGATAAGTCACGCTGCTGCCTTTGTGCTGACCAAGATTGAGAGCGCCAGCGTCGATGATTTCTGCCATGTAAGTGCTGTGGTGCTGCACGAGGTAGTTGCCGTCGAAGGCGCCGTACTCGTTTTTCAGCACGTGGAAGCTGTGCGGGTCGCAGGTAACGATACGGTTGAAGCTGTACTTGGCCAGGGTCTGGATGTTGCGTTTGGCCAACAACTGGAACGTCGCTTCATCGCCCAGACGTCGGGCCACGTCACCGCTGTCGCGCTCTTCCAGACCGAGCACCGCGAAGTCGACCTTGGCCGCTTTCAGCACTTTGACGAAGGCGCGCAAGGTGCGCTGGTTGCGCATATCGAAGGCACCGTCGCCAACCCAGAACAGCACGTCGACGGATTTCTTCTCGCTCATCAGCGTGAGGTTCAGGTCAGCCGCCCAGTTCATCCGCCCGCCCGGCGCAAAGCCGCCCGGGTTGTCGGTGGCGATCAGGTTTTCCAGGACTTCGGCGCCCTTGTTCGGGGTCGCACCTTTTTCCAGGGTCAGATGGCGGCGCATGTCGACGATGGCGTCGACGTGCTCGATCATCATCGGGCATTCCTCGACGCAGGCACGGCACGTGGTGCAGGACCACAGGGTTTCAGCGTCCACCAAACCGTTGACGATCGGTTGATGCGGATTGCCCGCGTGCTCACCAATGGCTTTGCCTGGATACGGGCTGCCGGCGAACTTGGCATCGGTGCCACCGGCCAGGCCGACGACCATGTCCTGAATCAGTTTTTTCGGGTTCAGCGGCTGGCCGGCGGCGTAGGCCGGGCACGCGGCTTCGCATTTACCGCACTGCACGCAGGCGTCGAAGCCGAGCAATTGGTTCCAGGTGAAATCCTTGGGTTTTTCCACGCCCAGTGGCGCGGTCGGGTCGTTCAGGTCCAGCGGCTTCAAACCGGTGGAACGGCCGCCATTAAAGCGCTCGGCGCGACGGTGCCAAGCCAGGTGCAGCGCACCGGCGAAGGCGTGCTTCATTGGCCCGCCCCAGGTCATGCCGAAGAACAGTTCACTGACGCCCCACAGCACACCGACGCCGAGGATTGCAGCGACCAGCCAACCACCGAAGTTTTCCGGAAGGATGCCGGCGACCGGCAGGGTCAGCAGGAAAAACGATGCCGAGAACGCCAACAGGCTTTTCGGCAGGCGCATCCACGGGCCTTTGGACAGGCGCGCCGGCGGGTTGCGCCGACGCAGGTAAACGAAGATCGCACCGACGAACATCACAGCCGTCATCAACAGCAATGCATAACCCAAGATGCGGTTATGCAGGCCGAAACCGTGCACCAGAATCGCCAGCACGATGGACGCCACCGCACCACCGGCCGTGGCAACGTGGGTGTTGGCGATGTATTTGTCCCGCGCGACGACATGGTGCAAATCGACCATGTAGCGCTTGGGCATGGCGAACAGGCCGCCGATCAGGTCGACCTTCGAGGCTCGGCCCCGGCGCCACATGGCCACCCGCCGCAACGCGCCCAGGACAGCCAGGCCCAGGGCAGCGAACAACAGGATTGGAAGAAGGGTGTTCAACATGGTGGAGCTCCCAAAGACCGCAGGGTCTTGCACGGGTTCATGTGCGTGCCAATGAAGGCCTGGCACCTACCTGTGGCGAGGGGGCTTGCCCCCGTTCGGCTGCGAAGCAGTCGTAATCCGGCCAATGCATTTTTCCTGACAGACCGCATTGGTTGAATTGGGGCCGCTTCGCTGCCCAACGGGGGCAAGCCCCCTCGCCACAGGTGATGGTGGTAAATCCGTTAGAAATCCTTGCACAACCGCAGCGCGTCATAGATCGCCGCGTGGGTGTTGCGCTGCGCCACGCAGTCACCGATGCGGAACAGCAAGTAGCCGTCACCCGCCTGGCTCAGCGAAGGTTGTGGCTTGATCGCGAACAGGGCTTCGATGTCCATCTGGCCTTTGTTGCGCGAGCCTTCCTTCAGCGCGTAGTAGATTTCTTCGTCCGGGCGCACGCCGTTTTCAACGACGACCTGGTCCACCACCCGCTCCTCTTTGGCGCCGGTGTATTCGTTTTCCAGCACCGCCACCAGCTTGTCGCCTTCGCGGTAGACCTTCTCCAGCATCATGTCCCCGGTCATGATCACTTCTTTGGGGTACATGCTGCGGTAGTAAGTCGGGAACGAGGTGCCGCCAATCGCTACACCCGGCTTGATGTCGTCAGTGACGATCTCGACCTGGCTGCCCTTGTCGGCGAGGAAGTCGGCAGTCGACATCCCGGTGAACTCGCAAATGGTGTCGTAGACCAGCACATTCTTGCCCGGTGCAACCTTGCCATCGAGGATGTCCCAGCTGCTGACCACCAGGCCTTCAGCCGCGCCCCAATGCTCGTTCTGTTCCAGGAATGGATGACCGCCAACGGCGAGCACCACCACGTCCGGACGCAGGTCGAGAATAGTCGCTGCATCGGCTGCCACACCCAGGCGCAGGTCGACTTTCAAACGCGCCAGTTCCAGCTGGAACCAGCGGGTGATACCGGCGATCTGGTCCCGTTGCGGGGCTTTCGAGGCGGTAGTGATCTGGCCGCCGATGAATTCTTTCTTCTCGAACAGGGTCACGTCGTGGCCACGTTCGGCGGAGACACGCGCCGCTTCCATACCGGCAGGACCGGCACCGACCACCACAACCTTGCGTTTCACACCGGTCGATTTCTCGATGATGTGCGGCACGCCCATGTATTCACGAGAGGTCGCGGCGTTCTGGATGCATAGCACGTCCAGGCCCTGGTACTGACGGTCGATGCAATAGTTGGCACCGACGCATTGTTTGATCTGGTCGACCTGGCCCATTTTGATCTTGGCGATCAGGTGCGGGTCGGCAATGTGGGCGCGGGTCATGCCGACCATATCGACATAGCCGCCTTCCAGAATTCGGGTCGCCTGGTTCGGGTCCTTGATGTTCTGCGCGTGCAGGACCGGAGCCTTGACCACTTCCTTGATACCGGCCGCCAAGTGCAAAAACGGCTCCGGTGGATAACTCATGTTTGGGATAACGTTGGCCAGGGTGTTGTGGGTGTCGCAACCCGAACCGACCACACCGATGAAGTCGATCATGCCGGTGTCGTCGTAGTACTTGGCGATCTGCTTCATGTCCTCGTGGGACAAACCATCCGGGTGGAACTCGTCACCGCACAGGCGGATGCCGACGCAGAAGTCCGGGCCGACTTCAGCCCGCACAGCTTTCAACACTTCCAGGCCGAAACGCATACGGTTTTCGAAGCTGCCGCCCCATTCGTCAGTACGTTTGTTGACTCGCGGGCTCCAGAACTGGTCGATCATGTGCTGGTGCACGGCGGACAGTTCAACGCCATCCAGGCCACCGGCCTTTGCGCGCGCGGCGGCGCTGGCGTAGTTGCCGATCACTCGCCAGATTTCTTCCGGCTCGATGGTTTTGCAGGTCGCACGGTGCACCGGTTCACGGATACCCGACGGCGACAGCAGGGTTGGCCAATGCTCGCCATCCCAACGCGAGCGTCGGCCCATGTGGGTAATCTGGATCATGATCTTGGCGCCATGCTTGTGCATGGCATCGGCCAGGTTCTGGAAGTGCGGAATGATCCGGTCATCGGCCAGGTTGACCGACTTCCACCAGCCTTGCGGGCTGTCGATGGCCACGCTGGAGGAACCGCCGCAAATCGCCAGGCCGATCCCGCCCTTGGCTTTCTCTTCGTAATACTTGACGTACCGGTCGGTGGTCATGCCGCCGTCGGTGGCATAGACCTCGGCGTGCGCGGTGCTGAGCACGCGGTTACGGATGGTCAGTTTGCCGATCTGGATCGGCTGGAACATTGCTTCGAAAGCCATGACGGGGTCCTCGACTTACAACGGCTTGACGGTGAACAAACCGTCGTCGTGGCCTTCTTCGGAGCCACCGTAGACTTGCTCGGCAACCGTACGGATCTTGCTGCCGCGGGCCTGCAGGATCTGGTCCATGGCCCCGGCAAACCAACCGGTGAACATGTAGTCGACCTTGCGCCCGACCTTGCCGTAGACGTACACGAACGCCGAGTGTTCGAGCTTGACGCTGGCAGTACCTTTGTCGAGGTCGATGTCCTGGATCTTGAACAGGCCCCAACCGCGTTGCGACAGGCGCTTCATGTAGTGCTCGAACACCGCGACGCCTTCCAAGCCGTGGCATTCGGCTTCTTTTTCACACCAGTGCCAGGCGGATTTGTAGCCGGCCTTGTAAAGGATGTCGGCGTAGGCTTCGGCGCCCAGCACTTCCTCGATGCCCATGTGGTTATTCACGAAGAAGTGACGTGGCACGTACAGCATTGGCAGGGCGTCGGAGGTCCAGACACCGGTTTCGCTGTCGACTTCGATTGGCAATTGCGGGGCGATCTTGGCCATGGAAATTTAACTCCAGAAAAATTCGTGGTCGGTGCTGAGCAAAGCTTTTGCTTTGCTCTTATAAAAAAGCCGTATGAATGACTTTGGAGCCGTAGCGAGCACGTCGAGAGCAAGGAAGGACCGGAGCGACAAGCGAGACAGTACGGGACGTACGGCGAGCTTGGCGCGAGGACCTGACGCAGCTATCGACGAGCGGAGTAGGCTCCAGAGTTATTCATTCGCCCCAGACGTCTTTCAGGACGTTCACCCAGTTCTCGCCCATGATCTTGCGCACCACGCGCTCGGAATGACCGCGCTTGAGCAGGGTTTCGGTCAGGTTCGGGAACTCGCCGACAGTGCGGATGCCCAGCGGGTTGATGATCTTGCCGAAGCTGGTCAGGCGGCGGGCGTAGCCCTTGTCATGGGTCAGGTATTCGAAGAAATCCTGGCCATGGCCCTGGGTGAAGTCGGTGCCGATGCCGATGGCGTCTTCGCCGACGATGTTCATGGTGTATTCGATGGCTTCGGCGTAGTCGTCGATGGTCGAATCGATGCCCTTA
>Ga0302169_10000291_pt1 | contig 15862 bp, 8 predicted proteins | sample I_Fen_N1_3_FD_193493 | JGI IMG/M metagenome (GOLD analysis project Ga0302169, IMG submission 193493) | Peat permafrost microbial communities from Stordalen Mire near Abisko, Sweden - I_Fen_N1_3 | ecosystem: Environmental > Terrestrial > Soil > Wetlands > Permafrost | place: Sweden: Abisko...
TTGAGATCATTTCCCCCTACCCAGCAAGTCAATACACGCTGCTTCTTGGACACCGTCCTTGTTCCCCCGACTCATACTCCTGCTGGATCCAGACAGGGAAAGTTGTACTACGACTCTTAGGCCGGATACTAAACTATTGCGCCCAATAGAGCCTCGCAAACCGCACCCCCAAAAAAAGCAGTGGGGGCCTTTCGGCCCCTCCGTAGCATCAGTTGTTGACCAGGTCCTCTAGTTTTCCAATCAGGAAGTCTAGCGGGCTGCGTCCTTCCTGCCGCTTCTCAAAGATCTCGTTGCGATGATAGGAGACCCATGTCGCGAGCGCCTGGCGATTGTCCTTTTCATAGCCGGAACCCAAGACACAGATCAACTCGGATCCGTGAGGATTCTCAAGATAGTGGCCCAAGGCAGAAGCCAGGTGCTTCAAGTACTGATGCTCACGGGCTTCCAGCGCAGGATGCAGTTGCGCGACGTTATTGCGTTTGATCAGTTTCATATCGTGTCTCCTCAGGGCTTGAGATTGGCTCGGATCAGGTTGTCGAAGGCACTCCCGTCGCGGCGAGTCAGATTGGGCACATACCGCGAGTAGACGCGGAATAGCATCTCGGTAGTCGTGTGCCCCATTTGCCGGGCAATCCATTCCGGGTTCTCGCCCGCAGCCAGCCAAAGGGTCGCCGCCGTATGGCGAGTCTGGTAAGGACGTCGCTCACGCAGTCCCAGATGTCGAAGAAGAGGAAACCAGACCCGATTGTTGATGTTGCGATATGAATAAGGCGTGCCCTCTCTAGAGCAGAAAACGAACTGCCCGCTACCCGTGATCTTCTGCTGATCAAGCAATGCCTGATGTACAGGCCCCGACATATCGATCTCACGCTGTGAGCCATCGTTTTTCGTGTAATCAAGCTTGCCGCCCACCCAGCTTTCACGGACAAGGATCTGCCGCCTCTCGAAATCAACGTATTTCCACTGCAGACCATCCACCTCACCTGTACGCAGCCCAGTGAAAAAACGCACCGTGTAGTAGCTCCGAAAGTCGTCACGAACAGTGCCCAGGATCTGGAGCACCTCGTCCAACGTGAACGGCTCCACATCCGTCTTGGGAACCTTCAGCGATTTGATGTTGAGGTACGGTGAAGTAAACTCGAACCGGTCAGCTCCCTCACTCAGGATCATGCGCAATGGCGTCATGATGTGGTTGATTCGCGTCGCTGACAGAGCCTTTCCTTTCAACCCGGGAACTTTGCCGAGTGCCGAGCGGAAGGAAAGGATCTCTGCCTTAGTGATGGCGCTGATTTCGGTTTTGCCGAATGCCGGTAGCAGATGCTTGTCGAGCGTCTGGCGCACCGTTGTGATATGCGTATCTCGCCACTCCACACGTTTTTCGTCGAACCAACGCTGTGAGAAGTCCTTGAACAGAGGTGTCTTCAGCAATGCACAGCCTGCCTGTAACCGTCCGAACTCCTGAACCTTACTGCTCTGCGGGAAATAGGCTAAGTAATCAAAGCTTCCAAGCGTGATTTCCGCCTCAATACGCTCCAGGATTTTCTCCAGTTTTTTGCGGTTAGCCGGTGTATCAGGCAACGTCGTCTGTTCACGGCAGCGCTTGTCCAAATATGTGAAGTCGAAAAAAAGCTTCTCATTGTCAGAGCGGGCACGAATCTTACCCATGACAAACGCCTCCGCCCGCCATAGGGATCAGGCTGGAAGCACGGGAGTGCTTCTGCATGTCCTTTTCGACAGCTTCCCAAATGAACAGGATCTTTCGGCCACCAAAAGGGCGGAAGTAATGTATGCCCTCGAACAGTACCGAGTCCTTCAGGCGGTTGCGGATGGTGCGCACGTCGTACTTCATGCGCATGGCTAACTCTTCAGTAGTGAGATAGGTGTGAGACAAGGTTGTGCCCTCTCTGCTAAATTAAACGACAGAGGAGCCTTATGCACTCAAGAAACGCATAATGATCTCCTGAAGATCAATATAACGTCTTTTTTTGGTCTTCCAAAGAACAAAATGATCTTTAGGAGATTATTTTTGGAGATTGGAATGGTTAAGTGCCACCTGTCCCGCCTGATGGGGGCGAGAAAGCTGAAGATCAGTGATGTCGTTCGGGAGACCGGCATAAATCGTGGAACGCTTACGCGGCTCTACCATGAGACCGCGCAACGTGTGGAGCTTAAGGATCTGGAAACGATCTGCCAGTACCTCAACTGTGAAGTGGGAGATTTGCTTGAACTGCAGGGTGAGTCGGAAGGCTGATAGACGTTCCGGGTAACTCTCTTGCCGAAATCTTATTCGACGAGGGCCGATGGAACAATGCAATGCGAGGTCAGGCTGGGATGATGATTCGGTTGTGCCGAAGATAGTTAGACCATCCGAAGCTGATTGCCACGTCTTTGGTTATCAAACCGTCAAACGCAGTAACCCCGCACTCGCAAGCAGCGTCAACTCACTTGTCTTAGATTTAAAAAAAGGACACGATTCAGAAACTGCCTTCGAGGTAGGGCTCTCGCTCATGAAAGGAATTATGTGTGACGTTTGTCCAATGGATCTCTGACTTTCTAAACAAGCGTGGGCTGCTACAGCCGGATGGACGCCCACTTTTCGCATATAAGGTCTCGTCCGAAGAGTTCGACGCACTTCGCCAGCTATTGCAAAGCTCCACTAGCGAGCAGCGCACACTTCCTCATTATCCTCAGATCTGGCTGCTGTTTGCAGCCGAATGGTGGAAGCGAGAGTACTCAGGCGGGGCATGGCGCTGGGGACCACTCTGCGAAGCGGCTGGTCTGAGAAACATTTCTCATGAGAAGACCCGGAATCTGGTAATTGATGGGCGTCGCCATTGGTGCCTGCAAACCACGATTAAAAATGAGGGTAAGCGCTTCATTGGCCTAGTTGCTGTAAATGGCGGCCTGCCAATGCGACTAGTGGAGTCGGCACAAGGCGGGCTGTCCGGCCTGTTACGGATGGTGAGTGAGCAGGCCCTTCGCTACAACTTACAGGATGAACAGATACGTCAGGCAATCGAGGCCCAGGCGGCACTTCTACCCGCCTGCTACCAGCAGGCGCCGGTCTATGAGTTGCTCGACAATCTGGTTAAAGCGGTGCTTTACATCCGCAAGACCTATTCCTTGCAGGGCGCCCAAGATCCGATCATCCGACTGCGAGAGGAGTGCCCACACTGGGAAGATTTCTTCCCTATCGCGCTCGACTCTCAGGCCGCAGCCAGCCTGATCAAGGGGCTGGTAAAGGGAATCGTCAATATTACCCCCCAATCCCGGCGCCCACCTTTCCAGATACAACGAGGCCTGCGCTTCAGCTCTGATGGCTCTCCACCTGTATACGAACTGTCCTTCTCGATGCAGGCGCAATCAACGCGCGTACAAGTTGCCGAGGCCTTAGGTACGAATGAGACAGCGCTACCACCACACTTCCAACTGCTGCTACGCATCGGGGGGAAAGAGCATCTAGTGGGCGAGGCTCTGCTGAGGGACGAGGATTATCAGTTGATCGCCCGGCCCCTCCCAAGCATTTGCAGTATTCATGAACCAGCGCAGCTGGTTGTCAGTCGCTGGGGCGCCACTCTGCATGTTGCCAACCTGCCCGGCGGCGAAGCGCTGAGTCCTGACGAACCGCTGATCTTTGAGAATGCCTACCCCTTCGGCCGATTTCTCGCGCAAGGTGATGCGTTGATTAAGGGGGAGTCGGCACTCGCGGTAATGCCAGCAAGAACCGTTATATTTTCTGAGGAAGGTGAGCCTCGCGAGCTTTACGGCAGCCTTGCCGATGGCCAGATGTTAATGGAGCTTCCGACTGGCGTGACTCGGCTCGCCTACCGAAAACAATCGTTCACAGTGTCTATTAACTCTAATACTTCTTACCACCCAGAAGCCTACTGGCAGGGCAGTAGCCTAGAGGTATTATCCGCTCCAGGGCTTCTATTCCGAGGCAAACCGCGCCTTCGGATCGAGCAAGGGGCCGGTTTTTCTAGTCATGTGCCATCCCATGAGTTGTTTGTTCGGACCCAGTTCAAAGAGCTGAGCCTCGACCAAGCTCAGACACAAGGACTGTGCCGCCTGATATGGCGTAAAGATGGCCAGCGCGTGTTAAGCACGCGAGCCGTACTCCTCCCGGAGAAAGCCTCCATTATCTATGCTCCGAGCTCCAACCCTCTTAAAGGCAGCATTCGCCTAGAGCACTGGCCTGATGTGCCCGTGCGCTGCGAGAGCGACCAGATTGAATTGGAGCATCACCATGATGGAAATGACTTGGTCCTGAACCTGAGAAGCGTTGGCAGCCGCCCAGCCACCACGGTCTCGTTGTGCATGCAGTGGCCTGACGGAGAGCAGAGTCTCACACTGCCCTTCCCAGGCTATGGCGTCACCCTGCTGCGCGATGACATAGCTCTCAAGCCGAATCAGGCCTTGACCATCGAAGAACTGATCGGCTGTCGTGCAGTATTGATGTCGGCGTACGGTGCTGAAAACTGGCAGATTCGCCTGACATCAGGGGGCACCGATTCCCGCACGACCCTATCCCAAGAGATTCGCTACACAGGGATTCGCGAAATTCGCCTATTCGAGCTGATCCCGGTGATTCAGCAAATGCTGTCCTGTCATCCGGGACTCGACCATGTCGTGCAGTTGGAGCTGACTCACGCCCATCAGACCCATGCTCGTCTGCAAGTTGGTCGCTACTCGACGCACATCCGCCTGCACAGCCAGCGAGGGATGGCCTCCCTGAACGATGGCGGTCGCGACCTGCTACTTGAACAGACACAGGCTGAGAATCTGATGCTGGGCCTGCCGTTAGCCGAGCCGGAGCATGACCCAGTCAGCTTGCCGCTGCATTTTTCTGAGCAGGTTTTTACAGGTAACTGGCAGGTCAGCCTTCCGGACAGTGCAGACGGTCCGTGGCTACTCTACACTTGTGACGACTCCCCTCTGCACAGCCGACCGACCATTGTGCCGCCAAACGCGGGCGGACTGTCGAAACGTCGTACTCAACTAAGAGACGCCCTCTGCGAGTCCGCTAGCGATGCCCGCATGTTCCAGCTTCGGGCCGCGCTGCGCTCCATGGCCGCGAACCCTGAGGCCGAAGATTGGCAAACGTTGGAGTTATTGCTGGACCGGCTACACCACTTGCCGCTGGCTAGCCTGGATATCTGCCAAGCGTTGATCCACGAGCCACAAGCACTCGCAATGGCTACTCTGCTGCTGGACGACTTCTCCAGCCGCTTAGCTGAGCGCCTACCTTGCGAACTTCCCTTCGAATGGCTGCTGATCGCGCCGGAGCACTGGTTCGACACCTTCGCGATACTGCGTCAGCAACTGGCAGCCGACAATACGCGCTTGCAAACGCTGATCCGGGACGACATCCAGAACAAGAGCCAATTTCTCTCCCGCTGGCAGCCAGCACTACGATTCATCTTCGATCAGGGTCTACATCGCTCCTTCGATCTGCAAAGCCCGGATGTTGGATTTTTCCTGAAGAACCCGGCGATGCTAACTACCTCCTGGCAATCTCAACTATTTGATGGCGAGAACTCAGCCATGCAGCAAATGTTTCGGCGAAACCCCGCCGAAACCCACCAATATCCCGGCAACAGTAATCTAGATATTGGTGCATTTCTGAAATCGGCCCATGGGCATATGCTCTTCCGCCAATGCAAGCTTCCAACCAATGACTTCAAGTTGGCTGCGGTCCTGCTGCCTTTCATGGCTGCCTTCGACACTTACCTCGGCCATGGACCACGATGGCAGGCGGATCCGACACGCCTGTTCAGCCTTAGAAACGCTCGCCAGTTCGATACCGTCTGGTTTGACTCCGCCTATCAACTTGGCCTGGCAATGGCGCAAGCCGCCTCGATGCAGAAGTGAATTCTATGCTTTATCAGAAAAACTATTTCTCCGCCCTTACCAACAACTTAAGCAAACGTAGTGAGCGCGCCGCTCAGGGCCTGCTTAGCCTCGGCAATCCGCAGTTGCGCCAGTTTCTCCATGAGCGGTTGACCGCAGCCCCCGGTACTTCGGGCGCCTGGCTAGCGGATCCGGTCTTCGAGCCTACCTTTGGCTGGAAGGAAAGCGCTGAAACAATGAGTTCGCTAGCAGGCGGCAGCCTGTTGCACCAGCAGCTTGCCAAGGTCATGCAATCCCCGCCCAAGGACCTTGCCCAGGAGTATGCCTTCCCCAGCAACCGCCATCCCTTCACCCACCAACTGGCAGCTTGGGAAATCCTCAACCGCGACGAGCCGCAATCACTGGTAGTGACCAGCGGTACTGGTTCTGGCAAGACCGAATGTTTCCTGGTGCCAGTGCTCAATCATTTGGCAAAAGAAATCGACGCAGGCGAAGACCCAGAGGGAGTGCGTGCTCTGTTCATCTACCCGCTGAATGCTCTGATCAACTCTCAACAGAATCGCCTAGATGCTTGGACTGACGGCTTTGGCGGACAGATTCGCCATTGCCTTTACACTGGTGCGTTGGAGAACGAATGCAGGAGCACCGACCCGCAATACAAGGGGCAGGTAATCGATCGCAAGAGCCTACGCACCAGTCCGCCGCAAATGCTGGTGACCAACGCGACCATGCTGGAGTACATGCTCATCCGCACAGATGATGAGCCCATCCTGCAGAAGTCAGCTGGCAAGTTGCGCTGGATCATTCTTGACGAAGCACACACTCACATCGGTTCCCAAGCAGCAGAAATGGCGCTGCTGCTACGGCGGGTTATGCTGGCCTTTCAGGTTAAGCCACAGGATGTGCGCTTCGTAGCGACCTCGGCCACCTTCGGCTCAGACACCAAGACCATCGAGAATCTTCGCAAATTCCTCGCCGACATCGGTGGGGTGGACCCAGACCAGGTGCATGTCGTGCAGGGCCACCGTGATATTCCTGCCCTGCTCAACGTTACATCGGATCCCGAACAGGACACTCCCGAAGCCATCGGGGAGATTGACGCTGACCAAGAGCAGTCGCCGCTGCGCTACAGACGTCTAGAGGCCAGTCCAACCGCTCGGCGGCTGCGCGCCCTATTCATGCCTGATTACCAAGTGAAGCCGCAACGCCTGCAAGGGCTGACGAGCGAATTTGGCTTCACCCCGGATCACACGCTCGCCTGGCTAGACCTGATGTCCGGCACCAAGAATGCTGAGGGTCTGTCCTTCCTGCCGCTACGCGCCCACATATTCCATAACGTGATTCCGGCCATCCGCGCCTGCGTGGACCGCAACTGTACCTACAAAGTCGGTACACCGTTGCAACATGCCGACTGGCCATTCGGCATGGCTTATCTAGAAGAGCGAACTCATTGCCTCTGCGGCATACCTCTCATGCCGCTGGTGTCTTGCGAGGAATGTAACGAGTGCTTCCTGCAGGCAGGAAATACGAGCCACGGGAGACTTATCGATCAGTCGCAACAGCAGGTCGACGAGTTCTCCCTCGAAGAAGATGCCGTAGAGACAGGGGATGGGACAAAGGACGCTGTGTCGCTCATCCAGCTCCTTATCACCAATCGCCCCGCCAAGGATGGTAGTACGGACTTCTTGGATCGCGTTACCGGGCGGCTGACGCCTAATGACTCCAACGATAGCAGTGTTGAACTGCAGCTTTTCCGCACAGCCAATAACGAATGCCCTTGCTGTGGTGCCCATGTACAGGGACGCAACCTGCTGAGACCGGCACGCATCGGCACACCGTTCACCCTGAGCACGGTGATTGGCACCCTACTCGAATTCTGCCCGTCGGATTCGATGCCGACCGGCAAGCCGTTCCAAGGCCGAAAGCTAATATCTTTTACCGATAGCCGCCAAGGCACGGCGCGGATAGCCATCAAACTTCAGCAGGATTCCGAACGCAATCGGATTCGGGGATTGATCTATCAGCACCTACTGCAGGCACAACCGATCAATGGACTATCTGCAGAAGATTTGCAAGATCTGCAAGACCTTCAGTCTGCAGAGCAACTCAGTCGTTTCGAGCAAAAACACTTGCAGTCGTTGCTAGACATGCAGGCTGAAGCAGCGAGGGGGGCGGAAATCAGCTGGACCGATATGGCGAACCATCTAGCTGGCACCCCGGAGCTGCAGATGGGCATGCTCGATTACTACCACAACCTCGCACCGAATACCTTCGGCCAGCAGGACAGTGTCGCGCTGGCAAAGATGCTTCTTGCGCGTGAGTTCTATCGTCGTCCAAAGCGCGCCAACAGCTTGGAAAGCTTAGGCTTGGTTAAGGTCTGCTATCCGAAATTAGCCAGCATTACTGGCAAGCCTATCGCCTGGCCTACGCATCTGGATGTCGACTCCTGGCGCACCTACCTAAAGGTGCTGCTGGACTTCTTCGTCCGAGAAAATACCATCCTAACAATCGACAAACGCTGGCAATCGCTGATCGGCGCACGCATCAGCCCCAAATGGGCCGTCGCGCCGGTCGTGGGCGAAAAACCTGAAAAACTGCCGAGCCGCTTTGCTCGCTGGCCAGCGGTAAATACCGTCAACGGCATTCAGTCGCGGGCCATTCTTCTGCTCTGCAAGGCATTCAACTGGTCGACCGCGGCTCATCAGGATCAAATCGACTCGATTTTGGGTGAGGCTTGGCGTGTACTGACCCAACAAGTAAAACTGCTGACCTCCCTCGGCGACGGTTATCAGCTTGACCTCAAGGACATAAGTTTCCGGCTGCCTGAGGTGGTTTATCTATGCCCAGTATCACGGCGCTTCATTGACACCCCATTTGAGCAGTTGAGTCCTTACACTCCACGCACGGACCGCGAGATGGTCGTCAGGGTAACGCCATATAACTTGCCCCGCCTGCCAGAAGAGCTTCTGCATGTGCCGGGCGATGCGGGCTTGCTAGCGGTCCGCGACTGGCTAAACACCGAACCACAGGTTCAGCAACTGCGCAAAGACGCACTGTGGTCAGACGTCATGGATTTGGTCATAGAGGGTGGTAACTATTTCCGAGCGGCCGAACACTCGGCCCAGCAGCCTAAGAGTAAGCTAGACAGCTACGAACGCCTGTTCAAGACCGGCAAGCTGAATTTGCTAAGCTGTTCGACCACCATGGAAATGGGCGTGGATATCGGCGGCATCAGTGTGGTGGCCATGAACAACGTGCCCCCGCACCCAGCCAACTACCTACAGCGCGCCGGACGAGCCGGGCGCCGCAGAGAGGGACGTTCGCTGGCCTTGGCAGTTTGCAAGAACACCCCGCACGACCAGAGTGTATTCAATAACCCGCTTTGGCCGTTTAATACGCCTATGCGCATGCCAAAAGTGTCACTACAGAGTCCCGACCTGGTACAGCGCCACGTCAATGCCTGGCTTCTGTCGCACTGGCTTAAGCACGTCGTCGCCACCCAGGAAATCAAGTCGATGACTGCCGGCGCCTTCTTCCTCGAGGGAGAACTCCCTATACCGTTGGCCGCACGGTTCTGTCTGTGGTGCGATAATCAGGCGGTCGTTACCGAGTACCTGGTTGCTCAGGCGCTTAAGGACATCACCCGCCGCAGCATCCTCGATACGACCCCGCAGCCCGAGCTATTTAAGCGAGCAACCAACCGTATGGCCGAGATCATGTACGAATGGCAGCAGGAGTATTCGGCTAGCTATGCCCAACTGCTACAGATTTCCGACAAAAAAGCCGCCGCTTCTCGCGCCATGGAGGCGCAGCTCAACCGAATTTCAAAGGAGTACTTGCTCAGCGAACTGGCTGACCGGCGCTTCTTACCGGGCTATGGCTTCCCAACCGACATTGTCAGTTTCGACAACCGCTGCATGCAGACTTTGAAGCGTGAGGATGGCGACAAGCGCGAAGACAACCGTGCACGTTATCGATCACTGGCCTCCCGAGATCGCGTCACCGGCCTGCGCGAATATGCGCCAGGTGCCGAGTTGGTCATGGATGGATTGGTTTACAAGTCCTCCGGTATTACTCTGAACTGGCACGCCCCAGCGTCTGCCGAAAACGTTAAGGAACTGCAGCTCTTCAAGAAGGCTTGGCGCTGCGGGAAATGCGGTGCCAGCGACTCGGCCATTAATCCCGGACCAGAGATTAACTGCCAAGAGTGTGGCTCGCCAATCGAGTGGAATGAAGTCCGCGAATATCTAGTGCCCGCAGGCTTTGCCGTAGACTTCTTCGATGAACCGCACAATGACATCAGTCGCCTACAATACGTACCTGTTAAATCTCCTTGGCTGAATGTGCCCGCTGGTTGGATCAACTTAGTCAACCCGGCGCTCGGTCAGTTTCGTTCCAGTCAGCAGGCCCATATTTTCCATTACACCTCGGGCTCTAATGAGCAGGGTTTTACCATCTGCCTAGAGTGCGGTAAGGCTGAGCCTATGCTTAGTTACCCTGACGCCGCTGCACCTGAAAATGAAAAGTACCTACCCGCCATTTTCCGCCAGAAGTCACAGCACCGCCGCCTGCGCGGCGGTAAGAGCGACGACGGAGAAAACATCTGCCCGGGCAGCCATAATAGCTGGAAGATCAAGCAAGGCATCCACCTGGGCCATGACAGTCTTACAGACGCGCTGGAGCTAGTACTGCGCAACAATTCCAGCGGCGAGCTTCTCAACGACGACATCACTGCCTATTCAATCTCCGTGGCGCTACGCGAAGCGATCGCTGCAGAGGCCGGCGTGCAAGCTGAGGAGCTGGGCTGCGATAGCCATCCAATCAAAGTTGACGGCCAGCCAGCCCGTGCTATTCGAGTGTTCGACCTCCGCAGCGGCGGATACACAACCCAGATAGCAGAACGGATGAACGACACCAACCTGTGGAAGCGGGTTATCACACGTCTGGACAGTTGCAATTGCACACATGCCTGTCAGCGCTGCCTGCTTAGTTTCGACACTCGCTTCGAAGCTGATCGTCTGGATCGCCATGCAGCTCTTGCATGGGTCAATCCCGACTGGCTTTCCGGCCTGGCACTCCCTGCCGAGCTTGCCGTATTTGGCCCCGAAAGCCGGGCAGAGATTACGACCCTGCAAGAAGCAATCGAGCGAGAGATTACCCGCGACGACAGTGCAAAGACTATTGCAGTCTACCTTCCGGCGTCTGCCCAAGACTGGGACATGGCCGTTGCTCGCCGCATGCGCCATCAACTGCAAAGGTGGGAAAGCGCCGGACATCAGGCGCAGTTGCATTTAGGCGAAAATACCCTCTCAACCCTGCCAGGAGACCAAAAGGAATGGTTGGCAAAGCTGGCGTTCAGCGGAGTTCAGATCTGTGTGCATAACTTCATACCGGATCTAGGGCCACTGGCACTAAACGTCACCTTGCGAGGCCTGCAAGGTTGCATTGCCTGGGGTAGCGACAATACGAATTTGACCGTACCTGGCCACACATGGGATCTGGCAGAGGCCGGTGTGCGCATCGTCCGAGGTACATACTCCGCACCTCAGCCAGAACGCATGTTAAATGCAGTCGATCTGATGCCGACCCCACTCCCCGGCTTGATCAAGATTGAGATCGGAAGACAGCTGGATGGCTCGCTCGAAAACTTTGGTCACAGATTCTGGCAGTACCTCAGTACTGAGGCCAGCGGCCTGGTTAGTGATGCCCTTACAGGCAAAGACCCGATTACCGAAGTGGTCTATAGCGACCGCTATATATGTAACCCGCTAGCTGTGAACCTGCTCATCAGTGTGATCCATGAGCTCGGGCAGCTAAGCGATGCAGAATTCGCTATCCGTATTCTCGGCCGTCAGTATCAGCGAGAAGACAATCGTTCGCCATGGCTATGCTGGCACGACTGGCGCTCAGCACCTGAGCGCGATAAAGCCATCCGTCAGGCTCTGGAGTACTGTGGCATAGAAGGAGAGACGCTTAGCCTGCCCTCCTTGCCGCACTATCGGCAACTGCAGCTTCGTCTGCGATCTGGTAATCAGCTGATTATCCAATTCGATCAAGGGCTGTCTTACTGGGAGGCCGAGCGTAGCGAGCAGTCTTACCGACTCAGATTCGACTTCACTTCACATGACCTCGGAAAAGAAATCATGGAGCGTACCCAGTGCAGAGTCGTGGCGGCCGACGACGAAAAAACTCAGATTTTCATTTCATCCGTAAGGATGAGTTCCAATAGATGATTTGTTGGAGATTAAAAAAGGGACGGAAGGCCGATCAGCCTTCCCGCCCCCTTTATTCGCGAAAATGCCAGTCGATGGACGCCATCAACAATAGATAACGCAAAGCAGATCCAGAATGGTGGTTCTGCTGCTCCGCGTTCAGATCCATCGTCGCCCGAATCCCAAGATGTAGGTTTTCAACATCTGGGTTCTCAGGAATATGTTGCCTTATGGGTCGCCTGACACTGCCAAGCCTCTTGCGCCAGTAGGACTTGCTGATTTTTGGCTTGGCGGTGTCGTAGATGATCAGTTCGATTGATCGCGCAGGAATGCCAATGACGGTGAGCAGCCACATGTAATCCTGTGCATGCTCCTCATCTCGATCACGATAAAAACGCAGTGTGGTATCCGTCGCCCAACAGCGCTCCACAAAATCATCGATGACTCGCTGAGCTCGATGCCTGCTAGGCCCTTCAAGCTGTTCGTATAGACGTTGCGCATACAAAGTCACTGCATCTCTGCCTCCATGCTTAGGAGGTGACGGCAACAAAGATGAACATGACGATGCATCGGCATACAGAGTGGATTGAAGCTTGTGCTTCGATTTTGAGATGTTGCTCCTGACGCGCTGCGGCATGTCGCGGATGTAGCGCGCCCGTTCAAGCATGAGGGCCCGTTCATCAGTAGAGAAATCGACCCAGTTGAGATTTACCTCTCGCCCTGTCTGCTCAGCGTACGACGCATAAGCCAGCATCGACTCAATCGCACGGATTCGCGAAATAGCCCAATGGTGCACTACTGGCTTGAACCGTACCCGCGTAGGCTTATGCCGAGCGCTCCTTTGCTCTTTTAAAGCACTGATCCGGCCAAGAATCTCGAGCATCAGTCTGCACTCAGAACTGATATCGTCATTATCTCCGGCCTTGATAGTGGGCTGACTTACCCCAGCGATCATGGCGACACTGCGCGCGCTGAATAACCAGTTCCGAGGACTCCACTGCCAGGCCATTGCCATGATCTGAGGCAAGCTATGGATATAGTGCAGCAGTGTAGTTTTTGGGCTGCCGTGACCCAGGACAGCGCTGACTATGTGAATAATCCGCCGAGTCGGTCCTGCGTTGATGGATAACATCGTGTCACGCAATCTACGATCATCTCTCAGCCAGCGCGTGGTCAAGGGTGCAGCTCGAAAAATGAGCTCTGGGAAAAAGCCGTAAAGCGTTCCCATAAGCTTCAGCGACAGCCATGTGGCGCAGGAATGGCGCAGATGGTGGTAGTGAACGAGCTCATTGCCGGTAACTGCACGCATGCAGTCGTGCAACGCGGGAAGCAGGTAATCCTCACTGATCCACTGAGTCTTCAGTTCAGGAATGCAGAAAAGATACTGCGACGCGGGATTGATGGCTTCCTCGTCTAGTCGTTGTCGATGCCAATCGAGTAGAAGCTCCAACTCGTTCGGCTCCAACAAAACATTAAGAGGTGACCTACGCGTGGCGTTCTGTGTTTTTAGGCCGCGCTGCGAGTGAGGACGAACGAGAAGATCGACCGGGAGGGCCAAACCCGCTAACTCGTTGCCGGACAGCCTACGTCGATTCGGGTGCCGCGCTTGAATATGAGAACACTCATCTCCAGACAGGAGAGGCGTATGAAGGTCTTGAAGACGCAACTTCAAAGCCTCGTTTCGCCGCAGTCCCAACCTAAATCCTAAAACCAGAAGCAGCTTGGCGGCAGTGACCAAACGGGGAGTCCGTAACTCCAACCCGCAGGTATTCAACGCCTGCTGGATAGACTGAAACTGATCCTCGGAGAGAATACGAGCATCCACCCGGATCACGCCCCTACCAATTCCCAGCAGCGAGTGAGGACTAACCGGAGGATAGCTGTAACGCCGATGCAAAAACGTATGAAACTCATGGATGGCTTTGGCTAGAACGCGTCGTTTTCCCTCAGTGCTCTGCGCCTCAAGGACAGATTCGTAAGCGGTTTCCAGAGTATCGATTTCAACATCGAAAACACTCATCCCTTCTAGCTGAGGTGCTAGTGCAGCACCGAGTACTCGGGCGTAACGCGCTATCGTTTTGCGTTCAACTGCATTTCCATAAGCGGACGCCCCGCCAAGCATGTAGTCGATCCACTGTATGACCATCAACTCGAATTCGGAGGCGTCTCCAGAACACATAATGGGCAGACCTGCCCGAACCTGTCGGCACAGGTTCTCCAGCCACTCATGAACCCCTTCCGCATCTATCTTCCCCTCATCAAGATCGGAACGATCACCATAGGTTTCGGCGGGATCTTGAAGGCCGGAGTAACCAAAGAGTTCACCCCAGCAAGACGGTCTGAGCGACTGAGACACTACACCTTCTCGGGCCGCGAAACTCACTAGTAGTTGAGGTAAACGCGTTTGTATCTGAATCCGAAGCAGTTGAAACAGATCCCCCATGCTGCTAGGAAGCGCCAACTCCGGTAATCCTGTTTTTTTGAGTAGCGCTTGAGCAGATCTGAGGATGGCTCCGCTGCGCTGCATTCGAATACGCAGCGCTTGCATATCCCCTGAGCATCGGACCAAAAGCGCCAATGTCGCTGGATCCGGAAACCACTGCCGAAACTCCGCTTGCGTGTTGCCACGAATGGAAAGAGATAGCCTGATCTCTGGTATCCCGGCGATCCACTCGATTCGGTCAGGAGTAACATTGAGCATCGCATTCAGTTGAGCAGTATCCAGAAGACCACCGCAATAAGCAGCGCTCATAAGTAGTAGTCCAATGCGCTGCTCTTGGTTGAGCACCTCGATATTCGTTCTCAGCCCCTGCTGCAGCGATTTCAGAATTAGGCTGCTTCGCTGCAGGTCTTCTGCTGTGTAGACATCTGGGTTGATAGGGTTAGGGGCACGGTGGACCTCAATACAAACGCGAGCAAGTGGAAACGTTGGTATCTGCGTCCTAAGCAGCCAGGTGATGCTTCGCAACATATTGCGAAGGACATAGTCTTTCCCTAGGTGTAGCTCTACCTCGCGAACATGCTCGAGTCGGACCTCTCGCATGATGCAGGTTCCCAGCAGCCACCTTGCCAGCGGAAGCTCACTATCTCCGAGGACTAACTTCAGTCGCTCACGTACGTGCAATTTCCATTGTGGCTCGTGCGGCGCAGACGACCATAGAAAACCCAGTTGCTGTTCAGTCAACCTGGGCAGACTCATGCTTGCTCCCACGGACTGCGCAGTGCATACCAGCCCATTCCACCCAGTAACTGAGTGATCCATCTGCCAAGGGTTTCAGCATAATGAAACGGACAAAAACTCGAATGACGATCCTGAGGTTCCTCACCTCTCAGCCAGTGCCCCATAAACGCGGCAAGTACTTCGGCAGGACATCCCAGCTCAGCAAGTTCCGTTCTGACAAATTTGCGGTAGGCGTTAATGGGGTGAAGAACATAGCCGCTGACCAGCTTCATCTGCTGGCGAATCGTGGCCGGCCTGACCTCCAAACGGCGAACACCGCTCTCGCTGACGAATAGAAAGAATCCACGGCCCCATCTGCCGTGATCATCAGAAGGTAAATACCCAGTCATGACTCTCGCGATCGCGGCGCAGTGCCGAAAGTAGTACCCCAATTGGCGCCTCAAAACACCAGGAAGGCAGACGAGTCGACTCATGTGTCGATCATCCGAGTCTTTGTCAGACATCGCGCCCATATCAGTTACAGGGTCGAATTCATCGACGTATAGCAGCGGGTTTCGTATCGCTCGACATCCAGTCGACAGCATGAACATCTGCAAGACCCACAAGGTGTAGTTGTTGT
>Ga0302169_10000292_pt1 | contig 15830 bp, 15 predicted proteins | sample I_Fen_N1_3_FD_193493 | JGI IMG/M metagenome (GOLD analysis project Ga0302169, IMG submission 193493) | Peat permafrost microbial communities from Stordalen Mire near Abisko, Sweden - I_Fen_N1_3 | ecosystem: Environmental > Terrestrial > Soil > Wetlands > Permafrost | place: Sweden: Abisko...
GCGCATGGCGCAGTCGATGCAATAGGCTTGAGGAGAACTTCATGAACGGAAAAAAACTCTACATCTCAGACGTGACCCTGCGCGATGGCAGCCACGCGATTCGTCACCAGTATTCGATCCAGAACGTGCAGGACATCGCGCGCGCCTTGGACAAGGCCAAAGTCGACTCGATCGAAGTGGCCCACGGTGATGGCCTGCAAGGTTCGAGCTTCAACTATGGCTTCGCCGCGCACACCGATCTGGAATGGATCGAAGCCGCCGCCGATGTCATCAGCCATGCCAAGATCACCACGTTGTTGTTGCCTGGCATCGGCACGGTGCATGACCTCAAGGCAGCCTACAACGCCGGGGCTCGGGTGGTGCGCATCGCCACCCATTGCACCGAAGCGGATGTCTCGAAGCAGCATATCGAATACGCCCGTGAGCTGGGCATGGACACCGTCGGATTCCTGATGATGAGCCACATGATCCCGGCCGAGCAGTTGGCCGCCCAGGCCAAGTTGATGGAGAGCTACGGCGCCACCTGCGTGTACATGGCCGACTCCGGTGGCGCGATGAACATGCAGGATGTGCGCGATCGATTCCGCGCGTTCAAGGCGGTGCTCAAGCCGGAAACCGAGACCGGCATGCACGCCCACCACAACCTGTCGCTGGGCGTGGCCAACTCGATCACCGCCGTCGAGGAAGGCTGCGACCGCATCGACGCCAGCCTGGCCGGCATGGGTGCCGGTGCCGGCAACGCACCGCTGGAAGTGTTCATCGCCGCCGCCGAACGCCTGGGCTGGAACCACGGCACCGATCTGTACACGCTATGGACGCTGCTGACGACATCGTGCGCCCGCTGCAAGACCGGCCGGTGCGGGTCGACCGCGAGACCCTGGCCCTCGGTTATGCCGGTGTCTATTCGAGCTTCCTGCGCCACGCCGAAATTGCCGCCGCCAAGTACGGCCTCAAGACCCTCGACATCCTCGTCGAGCTGGGCAAGCGGCGCATGGTCGGCGGCCAGGAAGACATGATCGTCGACGTCGCGCTGGACCTGCTAAAGCGCTGATACCAGGTACCACCCCGACTGGTCGCCCACGCAGCGGCCGGTCGGCTCTGTTTTGCCCATTACAACAATAAAACGGGTATTGCCCATGACATCGTTCAACCTGACAGCACCGCTGTACATGACGCGGACCATCGGTCTGTGTTTCCTCGTCGCCCTGATGGAAGGCCTGGACCTGCAGGCTTCGGGGATCGCAGCCCAAGGCATGGCGGCGGCTTTTCAACTGGATAAATTGCACATGGGCTGGGTTTTCAGTGCCGGGATTTTCGGCCTGCTACCCGGTGCATTCTTCGGTGGCTTGTTGGCGGATCGCATTGGCCGCAAACGCGTACTGATGGCCTCGGTGGCCCTGTTCGGGCTGTTCTCGTTGGTCACCACCTTCGCCTGGGATTTCAACAGTCTGCTGGTTGCCCGCTGCCTGACCGGCGTCGGTTTGGGCGCCGCGTTGCCCAACCTGATCGCCCTGACCAGTGAAGTGGCTGGCCCACGCCTGCGTGGTACAGCGGTGAGTCTGATGTACTGCGGAGTGCCGCTGGGCGCTGCCTTGGCGGCCAGCATTGGCATCGCTGAACTGGCCGGTGGCTGGCAGGTGGTGTTCTACGTCGGTGGCATCGTACCGTTGTTGATCCTGCCGCTGCTGGGGCTTTATTTGCCGGAGTCCACACTGTTTCGCAGCCTCCAGAAAACGGCGCCGGTCGGTATGGTCCAGGGTTTGTTCCGCCAGGGTGCAGCGCTGCCAACGGCGATGATCTGGGCCAGCTACTTCTTTACGCTGATGGTCGTGTACATCCTGATCAACTGGTTGCCAAGCTTGTTGGTTGGCCAGGGTTTCAGCGGCTCTCAAGCAAGCTGGGTGATGCTGGCGCTGCAGTTGGGCGCAGCGACTGGCACCTTGCTACTGGGTTGGGTGATGGATCGCCTGCCGGCATGGGCGCTGTCCGCGCTGATCTATCTCGGCATTCTCGCGTCGTTGACCGCGCTGGGCCTGGCCAGTCAGTGGGAGAGCATGCTGGCGGCGGGTTTCGTCGCCGGCTTCTTCGCCACGGGCGGGCAGTGCGTGCTGTATGCCCTGGCACCACATTTCTATCGCCCGTCTGTTCGGGCCACCGGTGTAGGCAGCGCAGTCGCCATCGGTCGACTCGGTGCAATGAGCGGCCCGTTGGTGGCCGGCAAGATGCTTGCGTTGGGCACCGGCACGACCGGCGTGATGTTGGCCTCGGCACCCGGGATTGTTATCGCGGCGCTGGCGATGTTTTACCTGTCGGTACGCCGTAACGGTTGCGCAGCCGACTGACGTTCTATCCGTGACACCCCCGCGCCGCGATGGCGCGGGATTTTCCTACAACAATAAAAGTGAACACTGCCATGCTCAGGATTTCTCTTGGAGCGCTCAGCGCTTGCGCCTGCGTTTTGTCCATTGGCCAGGCTTTTGCCAGCGGTCTTGTCGAAGACAGCCATGCCGATCTGGTAATGCGCAACTATTACTTTGATCGCAATTACGTGAACACGACGCCACAGGCTGCCGCCCGCGAATGGGCACAAGGCTTCATCCTCAATATGCGCTCGGGCTATACCGAAGGGCCTGTCGGGTTTGGCCTGGATGCCCAGGGTTTGCTGGGTGTGCGCCTGGACTCGTCGCCTGACCGTACCGGGACCGGCCTGCTGCCGTACAACCCCACCACCCGCGAGCCGGCCAGTGAATATTCGGAGCTGGGCCTGACTGCCAAGGCCCGGGCGTCGAAGAGTGAGTTGCAGCTAGGCACCATCAGTACCTTCCTGCCAATTGCCTTCGCCAGCCCGACCCGCTTGCTGCCGCAGACTTTCCGCGGTGCGTACCTCAAGTCCCAGGAAATCGACAACCTGACCCTGCACGTCGGCTGGCTCGATCGCATCAACCTGCGCGACTCCACCAACTACCAGAAAATGTCGGTAGCCTCACCCAACGGCCGCTTCAATGGCGCCGCCGAATCCGACCGCTTTACCTTCCTCGGCGGCGACTATGCCTGGTCGCCGCAACTGACGCTCAAGTACTATCACGCCGAACTTGCTGACCTTTACCGCAAGGACTTCTACGGCTTTGTCGACAATCGCCCGATGGGCCCGGGCAGCCTTAAAAGCGACTTCCGGCTGTTTGTCACTGGCGAGGACGGCGCGGCCAAGGCCGGCCCCGTGGACAATCGCAATGCGGCACTGATGCTGACGTATGCCTTGGGTGCCCACAAATTCGGTGCCGGCTACATGCAACTGACCGGCAAGACCGCCATGCCCTACCTGTTCGGCACCGAGCCGTTAGTCATCACCGAAGGCACGCTGAGCTCCGAGTTTCTCAACCCCAAGGAGCGCAGTTGGCAGGTGCGCTATGACTACAATTTCGTCGCCCTCGGCTTGCCAGGACTCAACGGTATGCTGCGCTACGTCAGCGGCGACAATATCGAGTTGCCCAAGCTGGGCGGCACCCATCTGAAGGAAAGCGAAAAGGACATCGAACTGGCCTATGTCCTGCAGGGCACGCCCCTCAAAGGCCTGGCCCTGCGCGTACGCAACGCCTGGTACCGCAACGACTTCGCACCGCAGGCCAGCCATCGGGATGACAATGAACTGCGAGTGAATGTCGATTACACATGGAAGTTATGGTGAGTTCCCGACCTTGGTATTGTGAGTCAGCAGCGTATTTGGCACCGACCAGGACCTTACAAGAGATTCCGGGCTGACCGCTAGTAGCCGCGGTCGGCGGAGCGTTGGAGGGTTCTTCGGCACACCATCGGTGCCGACTACCTGACTCTGCTATACCTTCTATCAAATCACCGACCTTCACAGGCAACAGTCAAAAACAAGGCACCCGCTGCCTGGATTGACACCGGAGTTCATCATGCCCTGCCGCTACGCTCTACTGCTCAGCTGCCTGCTATTGCTCTTGAACCCGGTTGCCCGGGCAGATGAAGCCAAGGCCGCTGAAGGTCTGAGCGAGACGTTCCATGCAGTGCCCCTCAAGCGCGGCGGCACACTGAATATTTTGGTGGATAAGCGCAAGGGCGAGATGCCCACCACAGCTGTCCTGTTGTTTCCCGGTTACCCCGGGGTGCTCAACTTGAAGAACGCGGGCGGGAATATCACCTATGACCTGGGCGGTAATTTTGTGATTCGGGCTCGGCGCTTTTTGAATAACGACAGTAACTTCACGGTGATGGTCGATTGCCCGATAGATAAGTTGACCTCGTGCGATGATCGCTATCGCTCTTCCGCCGAACAAGCAGCAGATGTCAGCGACGTTATCGCAGCGGTACGAAAAGAGTTTGGTGCACAGAAGGTTTATATCCTGGGAACCAGTTACGGCACCGTCTCAAGCTCATTCCTGGCACGCAATCTCAGTGGACAGATCGATGGGGCTATTCACACCTCAACCTTCACCGACCCAACCGGGGCCAATACTCACGGCGCCGTCATGGCGTCCTTCGACTGGTCGCAAGCGAAGGTGCCGCAGCTGTTCGTGCACAATAAAGACGACCCTTGCCATGTCACTCGCTACTCCAGCATTGTCGAGCGCAAGAAAAACATCCCCCTGATCACGGTCGAGGGCAGCAAAAATCCGCGCGGTGATGCCTGCGAAGCCTTCAGCCCCCATGGTTTTGTCGGGCGTGAGAAGGCAGTCATGTCTGCCATTGACGAGTGGATCAGTCATCGCAAGGTGGCGGCGACCATAAGCGCAGACAACTGACAATCGCGCCGGCCTGCCAACCGATCCATTGACGCAAATGCGTGAACGCTGGCGGTCGATCACCGGGGCTGCAGCCTTTGGGCGCTGGCCTCACTGCCTCAAAACCCGCGCGGCGCATCAAGCCTGAAGGCTGCGCTCAGTGCGGTCAGTCGTCTCTATCGTCACGATCGCGATTACGTTCATACCCCTGGTCATCGTCGCGACGATCATATTTGCGGTCATGCCATCGATCATCGTCATAACGTCGGTCATATCGATGACCATGATCATAATCCCGGTCCCGACCGTACCTTTCCCCGTCGTCCCAGTGAGGGCCGCGCCTCCCAGCAGAAGAGAACCTGAAATGGCCATGAACAACATAACTGCACGCTTCATTTGAACGTCCTAAAGGCAAAGGTCGGCGATATGACCGTGAGTCTTCTGAATGATTCAGTGGTGAGTTACAGCAAACCCAGGCACCGAAACCAACCTTGAATCAGATGCCTCCATCGCGATACCACCCGCATGCGCGGCCCTTAGCGCAAGCACACGAATGGCGTGCTCAATCTGCGCTGGTAAACGCTTGGGCGAGACGTGACCTACATAGCGACTGGCGAAGCCTATAAAGATAGCAATATGATACCGATACTGGCATCCCATAGAGGGTAGCCAGAGGAAATCACACATAAAGGAATGCTCGTGAAAGACTTCGTTATCAGCGTAAACAACACCGTCCTCTATATTGCACTTGCGGTCATCTGGATCACCGCCCTGGTAATGCTGAGCCAGAGTTTTCTAGCCGGTCTTGGTACCTTCGTTGTAGGCACCCTGAGCTGGTGCATCATCTCTGGCTTCTGGTTTGTACAGTCGGCGACTTATGAAGAGCTCCGGAAGCTGAATTCAAGAAATAGCTGATTCATCGGGAATGCTTTACCGCGCGGCGCCGACGCGGACCATATCGGGCGATGCAAAACTTTTCATGAATGACTGGTGCGCCCCTAACTCGCAGTCACAAGCCTCTGCCCTCTCCCTCCTTCAAAGCCAAAAACAGGGCAAATTGCCCAGTTTCCGACACCACCCGGATACAACTTCCTCCGCGCCCAACGGCAACCAGCGAAATGGATGAGTGCAGCCGCGTTTTGTTGGATTAACTTGCGCCACTCTGAAGGCGACCATGACTTGCGAAGTGATTGTTGAAGGCCTTTGTGAACTAACGCTCAAATCGTGGATAGGCAACCGTCCAGGCTCACTGCCCGCCTTAACCTATCTCAGCGTGGACATTCTCTTGCTGAAGGGACCTGTTCGCAGCACACCGCCGCAATGGCAAAAAGTGTTCACTCGCAAGCAAAAAACAACTATTTCCCCAGTCCGCCTGACACCTGCATGACTACTGCCGAAGCTGAGCTTCGCGCCAGTCCCTGGGGGACAGCCCGTAGAAATCCCGAAATACTCGGCTGAAATGCGAGAGGTCATTGAAGCCCCAACGAAAAGCGATATCTGATATCCGCAACGTGGAGTTGGCCGGGTTCAACAGATCGACACTGCAACGTTCCAGGCGACGACGCAATATATAGCGCATCAGCGAAGAACCCTCATGTTCAAAAAGCTTGTTGATGTAGCGCGCAGAAAGACACACCCCCTGAGACACCTGTTGTGCGCAGAGTGCTGGATCGCGAAGGTTGTCGTTCACAAAGACCTTCACCCTCATCAAGGTCAGGGCCTGACTGCGGGAGTGCTCAGCATCCAACGTTTGCAAGTTGCCAAGCGTCAGCGCGATAAGATTGGTGGCCGACTCAGACAACTTGAGCATCTCGGCGGGAGAAAACTGGCTGATTTGGGAAGTCACGCTCTCCAGAAACATGCGCAAGACTCGTCCCACCGGGTTGTCCATGGATACTCGCGTCGCTACCCGGCTTTCCATACCCACGACCAGTTGATTCAGGCTGAGCCTTGGCAGGCTGACGATGATCTGTCGCCAATCATTGGCAAAATTCAGCTGATGCGGTCGTGTCGCGTCATAAATGGCGAAATCCCCAGGCATGATTATCGCCTGGTTTCCGTCCTGCTCCAAATGCTCGGTGCCCTCAAGCATCAACACTGCAAAGTATTTGTCTTCGTCCCGCGATCTGGGTTGCAGGTAACGACGGTTAACCGCCTGAGCAGCCGCGCTGACGTCACTGATTCGTAGTAACTCGCACTTCTGCGATCTGACTTTTCCGAAGAACTCGGGGTTTGGAATTGCGCCGATTTCAACGTCGGCGAACATCCGTAGAATCATTTCTCGCCAATAATCCACTCGCTCTGAAACAGAACCACTTTCGGTGGCGACGTCGATGTTCTCGCTGAACCAATTGGGCACCGACCTGCTGCCAATGTGCTCACCAGCGCCTGCCACCGATCTCTTCAGGTCCACCTCCAACTGATTCCCCATGTGCAAAGCCCTCTTCTTTCAGAAGTAATTCTTTGAATGACCCAGCAAGCTCCATACCACGCACATCCGCGGGCCTAACGAAACCACCTCTCCATTAACGTCTGCAAAAAATCGATCGGAAACTCTGGAAGACACCCTCCCCGAGACATCGAAACGATGCCCCCCATGTTCTCCAGCTTTAGAACACTTCATACATCACTCCCCAATAGCTTCGCCACAGGTAGCGACCAAAGGGCCGTCTGAGAAAACCTTTTGTTCCGGTACAGGCAAGAGGCCGATTCAGGATCGTCGCATCCTTGAACCAGCGCCGAACGGCAGTGGCAATGGGCACTGCCAACAAGTCGCTACCTCGTCAGCACTGACTGGCGAACATCACGCAGCTCAAGCTCCTGAAATGCCCCCCTACGAAGGGGCAATCCACAATAGGCGACAGACAATGCTCAAAATAAAAATATGGCTGGCACAACAGAAAAAGTCCGTATTAATAGGGCTGATCCTGATAGGTACCTCGTTCTCCACCATGGCAGTGGAAGTGGCACCGGGTGACTACGAGCAATACCCGATAGGGGCGACTATCGGAGCGGTCTATTACCAGCACGTAACCACTGACTCATTTCGATCCAATGGCCACCAGGCGGCTGCAGATTTCAACCTGACCTCCGATATCGGGATACTCCGGCTGCTGCATGTCTATCAACTGAGCGAATCGGTCACCATCGACCCGCAATTCCTGCTGCCGTTCGGTCAGGTTTCCGGGCATGGCAGCGCCTCGGCGCTCGGTGACACCAGCGGCACCGGCGACCTCATCCTGACCGCACCGATCAAGGTGCTCCTCAACAGCGCCCGAGACACCCTCAGCGCCAACGCCTACCTCTATGTGCCGAGCGGCAGCTACGACAAGAACGACCCGATCAACCTGGGTGAAAACCGCTACAAGGTCGATTTCCAGGGCGCCTACATCAAGCACTTTCTCGACAAGTGGGCTGTGGACCTGGTCGGTGATGCGATCTGGTATGGCGATAACGACGCATTCGGCCCCAGCTCTGCAGTGCTCAAACAGAAAACCTCCTACAGCGCACAGATCATGACTCGCTACATGCCGGACCCCGCAACCTCTTTCGCCGTGGGTTTCGGTCATATCTGGGGCGGGGAAACCCAGGTCGATCAGGTCGAACGCGATGACGCCATGCGCACCACCAATATTCGCTTGACCGCCACCAGGTTCGTCACCTCCCAGGATCAATTCCAGCTCCAGCTTGGCCGGGATCTCTCGGTCGAAAACGGTCCAAAAGAGGACTTCCGCATGAACTTGCGCTATGCGCGGGTGTTTTGAAGCTTTGCCCTCCTTACAGAACCCGCCCACCTGCACTGATTGCGTGCAGCAGGGATGCCATTGACCTGGATTTAAAGAGAGAAACGTATGGAATCCGCGATTGATAAACACCTGAAGTGCCCTCGGTCTCGCAACCGCAGAATTGAAGATGACTACAGCCCGCCTTACCCGGCGTGGGTCGCCCGAGCCGATGGATCGGTCAAGCAAGTGGTCATGGGCTATTTCGGCGTCCAGTCCAAGGGCGAGCATAACCTGGGTGCCGCCTGCGCGGCGCTTCAACAGATCGTCCAGGGCTTCAAGTTCGACGATGGGCCTGGCCATCACGATTTCACCAACTACGTCGATGCCAACGGCTACGACAACATGATGGCCATCGGTTACTGGGAGGACCTCGCTGCCTTTGGTCGCTGGGAGTCCGACAACGAACTCTCCCAATGGTGGTCCTGCGAAGAGCGGGGCCGCGACGGCCTGGGTTATTTCCGGGAAATCCTGATGCCAGGCGTAGAGCGCTTCGAAACCCTCTACACCCAGCCGGGGTACATGGAAGGTATTGGCGTGGTCATGGGTACCTCCAGCGCAGAGATCCAGGAGCACGGCTACTGGGGTTCGATGCGTGACCGCATTCCCCTCTCGCAGACCGACGCCATGAAACCCAGCGGCCAACTGGATACCGCTGAGCAAGCGCATCGGGTTGTCATCCAGGGGCACGAGAACCTGACGATCATCCGCTCCGGGCAGGACTGGAGCGAAACCGAAGGTAAAGAGCGGGATCTTTATCTGAACCAGATGGAGCCGGTGCTGCGCGCAGGCATGAATTTCCTCCGCGATGACGGCTTGTCGGTGGGCTGCTACAGCAATCGATTCATGCAACACATCGACGCCAACGGGCGACCACAGGAAAAAGCCGTCTCGGTCAGCCATTGGCGCTCCCTGGCGGACCTGGAGCGTTGGTCCGAGTCCCATCCCAGCCACATCGAAATTTTCGGCACCTTCATGCGCATGGTTCAGGAACTGGGGGGCGAGCTCAAGTGGAAGGGCTACCACGAAGTCAGCGTGCTGCGAGCTGAAGACCAGCGCTACGAATACATCAATTGCCACCCAGACACCGGTCTGATGCGCCGCGTTTGACGCCGTGCATCATCATGCATAGAGGAGACCGATCATGAGTAACGAATCGATCAAAGCAGTGGCCTCGGCATCCGATCGTGCTTTTGCCCTGAGCAAAGCCCTGCAAGAGCAAGCACTGATTCCCGAAGGCTACGTTGAAAAATTCACCGAGATCATGGAAAACGATTTCGACCCGGCCAATGGCGCGCGGGTCGTGGCCAGGGCCTGGGTCGATCCGGCATACCGCGAGTTGCTGCTGCGCGATGGCACCGCTGCGTGCGACCAATTCGGCTATACCGGGGCGCAGGGCGAATACATCGTTGCCCTGCAAAATACCCCCACCTTGCAGAACGTCATCGTCTGCACCCTTTGTTCCTGCACTGCCTGGCCGGTTCTGGGCCTGCCACCAGACTGGTACAAAAGCTTCGAGTACCGCTCCCGCGTAGTGAGGGAGTCCCGAACGGTACTGCGCGAGATGGGCCTGGATCTGCCAAACGAAGTCGAAATCCGGGTATGGGATACCAGCGCGGAAACCCGCTACATGGTACTGCCCTTGCGCCCGTCCGGCACCGAGGGCTGGACAGAAGCGCAACTCGCTTCGATCGTCACCAAGGACGTGCTGATTGGCATCGCCCGACCTGAAGTCCCCACCACCGGTACGCCTCCCCAATGAACCTATCCGCCCCCATGCAGCGTCATGAACCGATAGGGTCTTTCATCAGAAGCGAGTAACGAAAAATGGATGGCATACATGATTTGGGTGGTGTTCAGGGATTTGGCCGGATTCAGCACATCGCCAATTCGCTGAGCTACAAACCGGTGTTTCACGAAGATTGGGAGCACCTGGGTTACAGCCTGTTGTTCCTCGGTGCGGCGGAACTCGGGTTATTCAATGTCGATGAGCTCAGGCATGCGATCGAGCGCCTGGAGCCGCGACAGTACCTGGCCTCCAGCTACTACGATCGGATCGTTGTCGGGACGGCGTCGCTCTTTGTCGAGAAAGGCGCCATCACCCAGCGGCGCCTGGAGGAACTGGCGGGAGGCGCTTATCCGCTCGCCCTTCCTCTAGGCCCGGGGCGTGCAGCCAATCCACCGCAAGCGCCTTTCAATGTCGGCGACCCTGTGAAGGTACGGGACGAGTTCGTCTGCGGTCATACCCGCATGCCCGCCTATGTCCGCGGCAAGCACGGCATCGTGGTACATCGCACCACGCATGAATGGCCATTTCCCGACACAGTCGGGCATGGCTTGCCCTGCGCCTGCGAGCCCACTTATCACGTCCAGTTCACGACGCAGGAGTTGTGGGGCGATGCCGCGGATGCGGGAACGGTTGTCGTCGACCTGTTCGGCGGTTATCTCCTGAAAGCCTGACCACTCACCGCGCCCTGCGGCGAGCGAGCGTAATGGTGATGCGTCAAGGCCCCGCCATTGCGCCCTTCATCGCTGTCGGCGCGGTTTAACTCTATTGAGGGACTCCCTATGTCTGTTCGTCGACCGAGCAACACCCAAGTGGGTGAAATCGCCACCTCTCTCGGGATAAACCTGTCCCCTGAGCAAATAGTCCGTTACCAGGCCGTATTGCAGGCCAACTTCGATGCTTATGACCTCCTCGACGCCCAACCCGATTTCGTTCCTGAAGTCGCTTACCCGCGTGAAGAGGGCTACCAACCCGGCCCTGAGGAAAACTCCCTTGGCGCCTGGCAATGCAAATCGCGTATCCAGGGCAAGCCAGACGGTGTGTTGACCGGTAGAACCGTGGTGATCAAAGACAACATCGCCGTGGCCGGCCTGCCCATGCTCAACGGCTCCTTCACTCTCGACGGTTACCTTCCAGAGGTGGACGCCACCGTGGTGACCCGCCTGCTCGACGCTGGCGCGACGGTGGCCGGCAAGGCGGTTTGCGAGGCTTTGTGCTTCTCCGGTGGCTCGCACACCGCCGCCAGTGGACCGGTGCACAATCCCCACCGCCACGGCTACTCCGCCGGCGGCTCGTCCTCGGGTTGCGCGGCGCTGGTCGCCAACGGCGAGGTTGACCTGGCGGTGGGCAGCGATCAGGGCGGATCGGTGCGCATTCCCTCTTCGTTCTGTGGCGTGTATGGCATGAAACCGACCCACGGCCTGGTGCCTTATACCGGCGCAATGCCCATAGAAAGCACCCTCGACCACCTCGGGCCGATCACCACTAACGTCCGCGACAACGCCCTGATGCTCGAAGTGCTGGCCGGCGCCGATGGCCTGGACCCGCGCCAGCTGGCCGGATCCGCGCCCGCCCCGTATTCCGATAATCTGTCCCGCGGCATTGCCGGCATGAGGATCGGTGTGCTCAGCGAAGGTTTCGGGCATGCCAACTCCGAGGCGGACGTCGACCGGGCGGTTCGCCAGGCCTGCGAGGTATTCCGTGCGCAAGGGGCAATCGTCGAAGAGGTTTCAATCCCCATGCATGCATTGGGGCCAGTCATCTGGCTGGCGATCGCAGCCGAGGGCGCCACGCAACAGATGATGAAAGGTAACAGTCATGGCTTCAATTGGCGTGGCCTCTACCTGAGCGGCATGATCGAACACCATGCACGCTGGCGGGATCGGGCCAACGAGCTACCAGATACCGTCAAGACCACGATGATTCTCGGCGAGTATTTCAGCCGCCATTACCAAGGGATCTACTACGGCAAGGCGCAGAACCTGGGGCGCCAGTTACGCCAGGCCTATGATGAGATGCTCGCGCGCTACGATCTGCTCCTAATGCCAACGGTGCCACTGAAGGCGACCAAACTGCCAGCGAGCGATGCGCCTCTGGAAGACTACCTGGGGCGCGCCTTCGAAATGATCGGCAATACCTGTGTCGCTGACGTGTCCGGGCACCCGGCTATGTCGATCCCCTGCGCCAGCAGCGATGGCCTGCCCATTGGCTTACAGCTGGTGGGCAAGCATTTTGCCGAAGCCGATATCTATCGGGCGGCCTATGCATTCGAACAAGCCACCGACTGGAAATCACGCTAGCTCGGTTCATTTCAGGGACTTGTCTGAAACCTGATACAGGCCCGCTGGGCGCCGGTTTGTATTCAACGGTGTCCAGCCAGTGAAGATTGGGCTAAATCATTAAAAAATAGGGTCGGGACGGAGTGATTCGAACACTCGCCGGCATGTCGGGCACGCGGTCCTCCAAGAAGCGCCTCGACGGGCATAAAGTTGCGTGAGGAAGTTACGCACCCTCCTCCGGCGTTCTGCCAAAAATCGAACCTCGCCGCATCACCCCAACCGCTCATTCAGACGCTCGGCAGGAAAGGCAAACGACTGGTGTGCAGCACCGCGACAAGGATGCATTTGGAAGCGCCCTTTGTTTCTCTAACATTGCGTGATGCAGGTTAGCCAAAGGTTCGAACCATGAAGCGGTTAAAGGACTTCACAAGATCCTCCAGCCACACCTCAATCAAGCGCATTTTATTCAATTGCCCTCTCGGCACATGCAGTGTGTTTACGGTTATGTGATCAAGACCGGATAGGCTGTAAGTCTCAGCAACCGGGAAGTGGTGAGCAAAAGAATTCCGGAGGTCAGTTAGGGCCTTGAAAAAATCCGGGTCTTCTTCACGCATTTTGATCAGATGAGTTTTGGTCGGACCCGCCGCTAGCTTGTCGATGTCCTGCATTTCACACACCCTAATGATGTGGTCCTCTGCAAATTGAGCAGCCTCGCCTTCAAGAAGAATCCATTCGTTCATGAAAATCTCATCGACTACCCGCTTCATTTGGAGCACCAAGTCTTCGGTGGCAATTTTCTCGTAGAAATGACTATTGGAATCAACCATTTGGGAGCGTTGCTTGTAAAGATCAACAATCTCTACAAGCCGCCTCTGCATGTATGCGAGCCGACCGGAAAGCGCCATACCGAAAGTCGCTGGGGCCATGATCCTAGGTATGCCTGGAAACTTGCATAGCTTGATATATTCGTACTGGATAATTCCAAACTCGCGAGTCATTAGGTTACCAAACTCTGGCTGGTACCGGGCCGTAGGTGGTTGCCAGAAGTTATTGTCAACCATCGTCCAGCCCATTTCCTCGCTGATAAACACAGCAATCTGCTCGCCTTCGATTTCGATTGAAGGTGGTACCTGCAATGTGGCACAGGCAGGGATTAATGGTTCGCCAGTGATTGGGCAAGAGTAGGCATGATCTGTGCCGAGGTAAAACCTGTCGGTTGAATCAAAGCTATAAACAATCGTGATCATCGGGAGGCTGATCGTTCCATGAAATTGGCGATCGCTTATTGTACTCAGGCTTCCTTGCGATGTTGCAGCACCAACTTCGCCAAGCTCTGGTGGATGCGCCCTTGCGGATCGCAACTGCCAGCGCCAATTGATTGTTGTGCAGGCGTTTGAGGCCCCAGAAACCCCAAAGGAACGCGCCGAACAACTGGTGCTGCTACAGGTAGAGCCGACTGAGGCGTTCGAATGGTTCAGGGTGGAGCGCGGCGTCGGCGATGAGCGCAATCAAGGCCCTTCGCTCATCGAGCCTTTGGCCAATACGTCATAAGCCTGCTCGCAGGTCATTCCCCTGCCTCTGGCTTGGTCAGCAATTGCAGCCAGGTCGCCTGCTCTTTCGTCAGCACGCTTGAGCACGTCGGCAAGCACCATGACGGCGCAGGTAGTGATCCCGATCTGCTCGTCCGCGGGCTAGCCGCTCGCTTACAGCTACCAGGTTAGATAGCATTGTGCCCTCTATACGCGGAATCAAGGATGACCGACTTGAAGCTTTTCACCATTGCACTTGCCCTCCCCCTGACTATCAGCATCGCTTACGCCCAAGCCCCTTCGGACCAAGACATTCGATTGATGGCGGCCGCTCAGAAAGCTGTCGAGTCGTATCGCAGTGCTGGAGTAGCCGGATTGGGACAGACTGTCGAAGATTGTGAGTCAAGCTTAAGCCGCGCCTCAGGTGAAGAGGAGGTCGAATACTGCGTGGCGCTGAACCTTGCTGCAATGCATGTTGATGCGATTGCGACAAAGGCTGCAAACATCCCCCGGGACAATCGCTTCAAGGATGAGATGGTTGTGGCTCAGTCAGAAGAGGTACTGAAGTTCTATAGGGTTGTAACGCGATCAGATGATCTGATGCCCTACATCAATGACCGAAACGCGAAGGTTCACAGCTACGTGCTGACGGCAATAAATGGCCCCAAGGGTGCCACCGATCAAGCTGAAGCATCTAACTCTGATGAATTCGCCGCTGCAGCAAAAGCATTCACCGAATTTTGGACTTCAACAGATTGTGCTGAACTGCAAGAGCTAAGCGAGTGGCCTCAGCTTGTCAAACAGTTGCGCACTAACGACGAGCAACTGTGTAATACCTTTGTTCAGATGCATCAACGAGTACTAAAAGTGGACATCATTGGCGTGCAACCGCTCCCCGGTAACCGGGTTAGGGTTAAGGCGAACCTGGCACTCACCCCCCAAGGAAGCATGAATCAAGAAGACACTTTCGCTCTAGTCGATGGGAAGTGGGTGCTCTCTGCGCGCTAACCAGGCGCTGCGGCTCATCGGCATACACCCCGGACATACTCCTTCAAGGCTTGTCCGTGTCATATGCCACGGCGCTGATCGCATAGGTCCCGTCATCGCCTTCGCTGATGCTTACGACGCGGAATTTCTGCGTACCCAGCGTAGCTGTTGAGAGCACCCATGAAGCAGAGGCCAGCGGTGGCGATACGTTGATCTGTGTCGCGCCGACCGACACCGTGACATTCGCGCTGACATAGCTGCCATCGCTCATGATCACGACGACTACACCAGCACCCGCCATACCGATGGGGGCATCCAGTAGTCGTGTGGATTCCGTGGTCCCCGCCAACAGTCGCCCTCCCATTGCGTGCGCCAGCTCGCCCTTCCCTGCTCGACAATGGTGACCATGTACCGCGATCAAGTGTCGAAAATTCGGTCATGGGCACCCTCCCACCTCAGCGTCACCGACTCATCGTCGTTGAACGTCATGTCGATGCAGTGCGTCTCGGATATGTGCCGAACTTCTTCCTGGGTGATCACTAAGGCGACTACCTGACCTCCCCGCCCCAAAACCGGTATGGCACAGACTGGCAATGCGGTTTGGACTAAAAAAGTCGAATCTGGAGGAATGAGTCAGGCTCCAGGACGCGCTGGTTTGATTGCAAATCGGCCCCGGCGACTCGGAATCAAAAGCCTCAGCCAGCAACTAGAGACCGTCCGCAGAC
>Ga0302169_10000296_pt1 | contig 15759 bp, 13 predicted proteins | sample I_Fen_N1_3_FD_193493 | JGI IMG/M metagenome (GOLD analysis project Ga0302169, IMG submission 193493) | Peat permafrost microbial communities from Stordalen Mire near Abisko, Sweden - I_Fen_N1_3 | ecosystem: Environmental > Terrestrial > Soil > Wetlands > Permafrost | place: Sweden: Abisko...
CAGTCTCCACAAGGTTTACGAGAAAGGCATCAACCTGCCGGCCTCTCTATTTGCTCTGGATATCAATGGCTCGACGGTGGAAAGCACCGGCCTGGGCCTGGACATCGGTGATGCTGACCGAATCTGCTATCCAATCCCTGACACCCTCTGCAACGAGCCTTGGCAGAAGCGCCCTACCGCGCAACTGTTGATGACCATGCACGAACTCGAAGGCCAGCCGTTCTTCGCCGACCCTCGGGAAGTGCTGGCCAATGTGGTTCGCAAGTTCGACGAGATGGGCCTGACCATCTGCGCCGCGTTCGAACTGGAGTTCTACCTGATCGACCAGGAGAACGTGAACGGTCGTCCGCAACCGCCACGCTCGCCGGTGTCCGGCAAACGCCCGCATTCGACACAGGTCTACCTGATCGACGACCTCGACGAATACGTCGATTGCCTCCAGGACATTCTGGAAGGTGCGAAAGAGCAAGGCATCCCTGCCGATGCGATCGTCAAGGAAAGTGCCCCGGCGCAGTTCGAAGTGAACCTGCACCACGTGGCCGACCCGATCAAGGCCTGCGACTACGCGGTCCTGCTCAAGCGCCTGATCAAGAACATCGCCTACGACCATGAAATGGACACCACGTTCATGGCCAAGCCTTACCCGGGCCAGGCGGGCAACGGTCTGCACGTCCACATCTCGATTCTTGATAAAGACGGCAAAAACATTTTTGCCAGCGAGGATCCCGAGCAGAACGCCGCACTGCGTCACGCGATCGGCGGTGTGCTCGAGACCCTGCCCGCGCAGATGGCTTTCCTCTGCCCGAACGTCAACTCCTACCGTCGTTTCGGCGCACAGTTCTACGTGCCGAACTCGCCGTGCTGGGGCCTGGACAACCGTACTGTAGCGATCCGCGTTCCAACCGGTTCCTCCGATGCCGTGCGCATCGAACACCGTGTGGCCGGCGCCGATGCCAACCCGTACCTGTTGATGGCTTCTGTCCTGGCGGGCGTGCACCACGGCCTGACCAACAAGATCGAGCCGGGCGCGCCCGTGGAAGGCAACTCCTACGAGCAAAACGAGCAAAGCCTGCCGAACAACCTGCGCGATGCATTGCGTGAGCTGGACGACAGCGAAGTCATGGCCAAGTACATCGATCCTAAATACATCGATATCTTCGTGGCCTGTAAGGAAAGCGAGCTGGAGGAGTTCGAACACTCCATCTCCGACCTTGAATACAACTGGTACCTGCATACCGTGTAAGCGGTTGCAGTAAAAAAGAACGCCGTCGGCTGATAAGGCCGACGGCGTTTTTTTATGGGGGTTCATTCAGTTGGACCGAGGTGCCTGCTTCGCGAGCAAGCCCGCTCCCACATTTAATCTCTGTCGTACACAAACACTATGTTCACCGGAGATCAAATGTGGGAGCGGGCTTGCTCGCGAAAGCGGCCGAGAAGACAACACACAACCCTGCTCGTACAATGCCCGCTGCCCCCGCAGGAGACTTCAATGACCCGACTCGCCACCCCACGCAAACCCCGCGCCCGTAGCCAGGCACGGATCGATTCGATACTCGATGCCGCCCGCACGCTACTGGCCGCCGAGGGCGTGGCCAGTCTGTCGATCTACAGCGTCGCCGAGCGCGCGGAGATACCGCCCTCCTCCGTCTACCACTTTTTTGCCAGCGTCCCGGCGCTGCTGGAAGCGCTGACGGCCGACGTTCACGCCGCGTTCCGCGCCTGCCTGCAAGCACCCATCGATCATGGCGCCCTCAGCGGCTGGCGTGACCTGTCACGCCTGGTGGAGCAGCGCATGCTGGCGATCTACAGCGAAGACGCCGCGGCCCGCCAACTGATCCTCGCCCAGCATGGCCTGACCGAAGTCACCCAGGCGGACCGCCAGCACGACATCGAACTGGGCGACCTGATGCACAAACTCTTCGATCACCATTTCGAATTGCCGAAGCTGCCAACGGACGTGGATGTGTTTGCACTGGCCATGGAATTGGGTGATCGCGTTTATGCGCGCTCGGTGCAACAGCATGGGCAGATTACGCCGCGCATGGCGGAGGAAGGGATGCGGGTGTTTGATGCGTATTTGGGGTTGTACTTGCCGCCGTACTTACACAAGCGCGTTATTTCGCCCTGATTTCTTTATTGGCTGCGCGGGCCTCTTCGCGAGCAAGCCCGCTCCCACATTTGATCGCGTCCGTCTGGACAACTCGGTCAAGTGTGGGAGCGGGCTTGCTCGCGAAGGCCACGCCGCCGATCTCACGCCTTACAACTTGGCAATCGACACTTCAGTGGATTTCACAAACGCGATCACTTCACTGCCGACCACCAGTTCCAGCTCTTTCACCGAGCGGGTGGTGATCACCGAAGTGACGATGCCGGACGCGGTTTGCACGTCGATTTCCGACAGCACGTCACCCAGTACGATTTCCTTGATCGAGCCCTTGAACTGGTTACGAACGTTGATGGCCTTGATAGTCATGATGTTGATTCCTGTCGTTGAATAAGGCTTGAGTTAATGAGCCCAACGCAATTGCGTAGGCAAGGGTGAAACGGGTTCCGGTTCCGGCGGTTCGCCGGGCAGTGCGAGGACGCGATTGAGGACTTCGGTTTCCAGCGCCGCCAGCCGATGCGAGCCGCGAATCCGAGGGCGTGGCAGTTCCACCATCAGGTCGAGGCCGACTTCGCCCTCTTCGATCAGGATCACCCGGTCGGCGATCGCCACCGCTTCACTGACGTCATGGGTCACCAGCAGCACAGTGAAGCCATGTTTCTGCCAGAGCCGCTCGATCAGTTGCTGCATTTCAATTCGGGTCAGGGCATCCAGCGCGCCCAGCGGTTCGTCGAGCAGCAGCAAGCGCGGTTGATGGATCAACGCCCGCGCCAGCGCTACACGTTGTTTTTGTCCACCGGACAAAGCCGCCGGCCATTCATTGGCGCGATCCGCCAGGCCGACCGATTCCAGTGCTTCAAGGGCTTGCGCACGCCAGTCGCCTTTAAGGCCTAGGCCAACGTTGTCGATGACTTTTTTCCACGGCAGCAGACGCGCTTCCTGGAACATCAATCGGGTGTCTTCCCGCGCATCACTCAACGGCGCCGCGCCGGCGAGCAAGTCACCGCCCGTAGGCTTGTCGAGGCCCGCCAGCAAACGCAGCAAGGTACTTTTGCCGCAGCCGCTGCGCCCCACCACTGCAACGAATTGGCCGGCCGGAATGTGCAGGTCGATCTCGCGCAACACCTGCCGCGAACCAAAGGTTTTTTGCAGCTTGCGCACCACCAGCGGAATCCCGCGCAGCAGGCGTGGAGGTTGTTGAGCAGTCATGCCGCACCTCCTTTGACAACCTGATAAGCCGGGTGCCAACGCAGCCACACCCGCTCAAGTCCACGGGCCGCGAGGTCGGCCAGTTTGCCGAGCACCGCGTACAGAAGAATCGCCAGCACCACCACGTCAGTCTGCAAAAACTCCCGGGCATTCATCGCCAGATAACCGATACCGGAACTGGCGGAAATGGTTTCCGCGACGATCAGCGTCAGCCACATGAAGCCCAACGCAAAACGCACACCGACCAGAATCGAAGGCAGCGCCCCCGGCAGAATCACCTGACGAAACAGGCTGAAACCGGACAAGCCATAACTGCGCGCCATCTCCACCAGTGCCGGGTCGACGTTGCGGATGCCGTGATAGGTGTTGAGGTAGATCGGGAACAACGTGCCCAGCGCCACCAGAAAAATCTTCGCCGACTCGTCGATGCCAAACCACAAAATCACCAGCGGAATCAGCGCCAGGTGCGGCACGTTGCGGATCATCTGCACCGAACTGTCGAGCAGGCGTTCGCCCCATTTCGACAGGCCGGTAATGAAGCCCAGCACCAGCCCAATGCTGCCGCCGATGGTGAAGCCCAGCGCGGCGCGCCAGCCGCTGATCGCCAAGTGCGTCCAGATTTCACCGCTGCGCACCAGGCTCAGACCGGCTTCGATCACTGCGATCGGTGCTGGCAGGATCCGCGTCGACAACCAGCCCGCCGACACCGACAACTGCCACACCGCCAGCAGCAACACCGGCAACGCCCACGGCGCGAGGTTGTGGATGATTTTTTTCATGGCGCGCCTCAGCTCTGGGACGCGGCTTTAGGGAGGATGTCGTTGGCGACCATCTCGCCGAACGGACTGACGTAGTTGGCGCCCTGCGGCAACTCCGGACGTTGAATGTCCAGGTGCGGAAAGAGCAATTCGGCCACGCGATACGACTCTTCAAGGTGTGGATAACCGGAGAAGATAAAGGTGTCGATGCCCAGGTCCGCGTACTCCTTCACGCGGGCGGCCACGGTCGGGCCGTCGCCAACCAACGCGGTACCGGCACCGCCACGCACCAGACCGACACCGGCCCACAGGTTCGGGCTGACTTCGAGGTTGTCGCGGCTACCGCCATGCAGTGCGGCCATGCGTTGCTGGCCGACGGAGTCGAAACGCGCCAGCGAAGCCTGGGCGCGGGCGATGGTTTGGTCATCCAGATGCGAGATCAATTTGTCAGCCGCTTGCCAGGCTTCGGCGTTGGTCTCGCGAACGATCACATGCAGGCGAATACCGAAGCGAACCGTGCGCCCGAGCTTCGCCGCCTTGGCGCGCACTTGCTCAATTTTTTCGGCCACGGCGGCCGGCGGTTCGCCCCAGGTCAGGACCATTTCCACTTGCTCTGCCGCGAGGTCTTGCGCCGCTTCCGACGAACCGCCGAAGTACAGCGGCGGACGCGGTTGCTGGATCGGCGGATAGAGCAACTTGGCGCCTTTCACGCTGATGTGCTGACCGTCGTAATCGACGGTTTCGCCTTCGAGCACACGACGCCAGATGCGGGTGAATTCCACCGAGGCCTGATAACGCTCTTCGTGACTGAGGAACAAACCGTCGCCGGCCAATTCGTCCGGGTCACCGCCCGTGACCAGATTGAACAACGCACGACCGCCGGACAGACGATCCAGGGTCGCTGCCTGACGCGCCGCCACCGTCGGGGAAATGATCCCGGGGCGCAAGGCGACAAGGAATTTCAAACGCTGGGTCACCGGGATCAGCGACGCCGCCACCAGCCACGAGTCTTCGCAGGAACGCCCTGTAGGAATCAGCACCCCGCCAAAACCCAGGCGATCCGCCGCTTGCGCGATTTGTTGCAGGTAACCGTGGTCAACGGCGCGAGCGCCTTCGGCGGTGCCAAGGTAATGGCCGTCGCCGTGGGTAGGCAGGAACCAGAAAATATTGAGGCTCATGGAGTGGTCTCCTTCAGGGAATCGAATTACTGGGCTTGGGTTACTGAGCTTTGGGCAACAGTCGCCGGTGGCGTCCAGATCACGTCTTTGATGCTCAACGGCTTCGGAATCAGCTTGAGCTGGTAGAAGCTGTCAGCGATTTTCTGTTGCGCGGCGACCACTTCAGGCGTGAGGAACAGCGCGCCATAGCCCTGGCGTTTCACCGACGTCAGGGTGATGTCTGCCGGCAGGCCGAGCAGTGGCGACACCTGTTGGGTGACGTCTTCAGGATTGGCCTTGGACCATTCGCCGACCGCGCGCACTTCTTCGACGAGGGTCTTGATCACCTCAGGATTTTTCTGCGCGTAAGGTTTGGTCGCGAGGTAGAACTGATGGTTGTCGACGATGCCTTGGCCATCACGCAGGGTGTGTGCTTGCAGTTGTTTCTCGGCGGCGGCCTGGTACGGGTCCCAGATGACCCAGGCGTCGACGCTGCCACGCTCAAAGGCTGCGCGGGCATCGGCCGGCGGCAGGAACACGGTCTGGATGTCGGTGTATTTGAGGCCGGCGTCTTCCAGCGCACGCACTAACAGGTAGTGGACGTTGGAGCCTTTGTTGAGCACGACTTTCTTGCCCTTGAGGTCCTTCACCGATTTGATCGGCGAGTCCTTCGGCACCAGGATCGCTTCGCTGTGCGGTGCCGGTGGTTCGTAGGCGACGTAGAGCAGATCGGCGCCGGCCGCCTGGGCGAAGACCGGCGGGGTTTCACCGGTCACGCCGAAGTCGATGGAGCCGACGTTCAGGCCTTCGAGCAGTTGCGGGCCACCGGGGAATTCAGTCCATTGCACGTCCACGCCTTGGGCGGCGAGGCGTTTTTCCAGAGTGCCTTTGGCTTTGAGCAGCACCAGGGTGCCGTATTTTTGATAGCCGATTCGCAACACGCTTTCCTGGGTAGAAAGCGCTTGAGCTTGAGTAATGGCGCCGAAGGACACAGCCGCAACAAACAGAGCGACCAGACCACGACGCAAAATGACAGTGCGCATAGCGCTCTCCTTTTTGCAGTGAGGTTTTGGCTGCACCTGCTAAGCCGTTGGCGGCTGAGTAAGGTGATTTTTTGTTCGAAAAGTGCCTGAGCTTCGCTCGGCGACTTTTCAAACTAAAAAATTAAAAAGCGTCAAATGCTCCAGCGAGCACTCAACAAACGTTCATTCAACAGGTTCGGATCAAGCGGCTTGGGCCTCCGTGCCATGGCGCTGAAAAACAGTTCCAGCGACTCGTTCAATCGTTGTTCCAGCTCCGGCGCCAGTTGCGCCTGGGCGCTGCCTTCGCCATAAGCGATCTGGCTGTCGACCGCAAAAATTCCGTGAAGCATTTCCTGGGCTTTCAGCGCCGACAGCACGGGTTTGAGTGCGTAATCCACCGCCAGCATGTGGGCGATGCTGCCGCCGGTGGCCATCGGCAATACGACCTTGTGAGCCAGCGCTCGCTCGGGCAGCAAATCCAGCACGGTTTTCAATGCGCCGGAAAAGGACGCTTTGTAAACCGGTGTGGCGATCAGCAGGCCATCGGCGTTTTCAATCTGTTGCAGCAGGTCGATGACCTTGGGGCTGTCGAAGCGTGCGTGCAGCAAGTCTTCCGCCGGGAAATCCCGAATCTGGTAACTCACCACTTCCACCCCTTGCTCCTGCAACCAGCGCTGGGAGCGTTCCAGCAGCACCCCGGATCGGGAGCGTTGGCTGGGACTGCCACCGAGTGAGACGACCAGCATTCAGAGGATTCCTTGAACGGTATTGGCGATTCGCGGTTTGCGATCTCGCTGTGATGGGAGTGACCTTAACAGTTGATTGTTATATCCATAAATCATATTTATTCATTTAGTTATTCTTTATGGAGATATGCAAATCAGTGATTTCGAGGCATAAAAAAAGGGCGTCGAAACGGCCCGAAATCCCCTGCTATTGGATTTTGGTTCTGCGTTGCCTGTCAGGCCGTCATCGTCGGAACGCCGCCCGGAGCAAGCTCGGCTCCCACATCTGAAATGCATTTCCCTGTGGGAGCCGAGCTTGCTTCGGGCGGCGTTCCGACGATGACGATGTGAGCCGCGCAGATAATGCTTACCTGTTCGGCTGCGGTGTGAAGCGCAAATACGGTTTCACCGCGCGATAGCCCTTGGGAAACCGCTGCTGGATTTCATCTTCATCCTTGAGCGACGGCACGATCACCACTTCATCACCGTCCTGCCAGTTGGCCGGGGTCGCCACCTTGTAGTTGTCGGTGAGTTGCAGCGAATCAATCACCCGCAGGATTTCGTGGAAGTTGCGGCCGGTACTCGCCGGGTAGGTGATGGTCAGCCGAATCTTTTTGTTCGGGTCGATCACGAACAGCGAACGCACGGTCAGGGTGTCGTTGGCGTTGGGATGAATCAGGTCGTACAGGTCCGACACCTTGCGGTCGGCATCGGCGAGGATCGGGAAGTTGACGAGGGTGTCCTGAGTTTCGTTGATGTCCTCGATCCACCGGTGATGCGAGTCCACCGGATCAACCGACAGGGCGATGGCTTTGACCCCACGCTGGGCAAATTCGTCCTTGAGCCGGGCGGTGAAGCCCAGTTCGGTGGTGCACACCGGAGTGAAGTCAGCCGGATGGGAAAACAGCACGCCCCAGCTATCGCCCAGCCATTCGTGAAAACGGAGGGTGCCGGCGCTGGAATCCTGTTCAAAGTCGGGGGCGATATCGCCAAGTCTGAGGCTCATGGTGCTGCTCCTGGTGAGTGCTTGTTGAGCTCGACTTTGCCTGCATCCTCGAATAATTAAAAAGAATAAATATCGATTTATTTAGATCATAAAGAAATATTAAATATCTGTTCATTGGACGCGAACGGGCAACGCGCCCACCATCGCTCACAAGGTTCGAGAAGGCCTTGAGTGCTGCAAAGAGGAGAGTTTCGAGGCGGGTTTACGGGGGTGATCCCGCCTTGAAACGCAAAAGCCCCGCCGGGCGAGATGCCGGGCGGGGCTTTTTTTGTCTCGGTTACACGAGCGCTATTACAACAGCGGGATCGAGTAGCTGAGGATCAGGCGGTTTTCGTCCTGGGAGCGAGTGCTCGGCAGGTCGGTGCGCCACATAGCGTTTTTCCAGGCAACGCCCAGGTTCTTCAGCGGGCCATCCTGTACGACGTAGGCAACGCTCAGGTCGCGTTCCCACTCGGAAGCGCCGTTAGCCAACTGACCACCTTTAGCGTTAACGGTGTCGATGCTGTCACCGCGCAGGTAAACCATACCGGCGGTCAGGCCAGGTACGCCAACCTTGGCGAAGTCGAACGAGTAGCGTGCTTGCCAGGTTTTCTCGCCGGCACGACCAAACTTCTGGATTTGCGAATCGGTGATGGTGTAGTTCGACGAACCGTCACCCTGGTTCAGCCAAGGGAAGTCGCTGCTGCCGTTGCTGACCTGGTATCCGCCACCAAAGGTATGACCGGCAACCGAGTACAGGAACAGGCCGCTGTACAGGTTGTTGTCGACCTTGCCTTTACCGTTTGGCGCGTTGTAGTTGCCAGTGGTGTAGTACGCCGGGTCGTGACCGTTGGCACCATCATCGGTGCTGTTGAAGTAACGGAAATCCGACTTCAACACGCCCGGGCCGATGGCCCAGTTGTGAACCAGACCCAGGAAGTGTTGCTTGTAGAACTCTTCGAGATTGCCGTAGTAGTACTGGGCGGTCAGGTCCTTGGTGATTTTGTAGTCACCACCGGCATAGATGAACTTGTTGCTGTCGCGCCATTTAGGACCATGCGCGTTCGCACCGGAAATCGACATCTGGTCGTTGTTGCTGGAGTTACGGCCTTTGACGGCTTCGATCTGACCACCGACCAGCGACAGGTCTTTGATCTCGGCGGAAGTGATCTGGCCACCCTGCCAGGTTTGTGGCAGCAGACGACCATCGTTGGTCACGATCACCGGATTTTTCGGCTGCAGCGTACCCAGCTTCAATTCGCTTTGGGAGATCTTGGCTTTAGCCGTCAGACCCAGGCTGGAGAAGTCATCAACCGCTTCGCCGTTGGACTTGCTCGGGAACACTGTGCCACCGGAAGAGGTGGAAGTGGCGCCGCTGGTGCCGCCGCCTGAATCCAGCTTGACGCCCAACAGGCCGATCGCATCGATACCGAAGCCGACAGTGCCTTGGGTGTAACCGGAGATGAAACGCAGATCGAAACCTTGGCCCCATTCTTCGTTCTTGTTCGGACCGGTACCGTCACGGTAATCGGTGTTGATGTAGAAGTTACGCAGCCCCAGGGTGGCCTTGCTGTCTTCGATGAAACCGGCGGCGCCTGCTTGCTGCGCCAAAACCCCAACGGCCACAGCGATGGCCAAGGTGGACTTGTTCATTGTTTCGCTCCTCATTACTAATGCTTTTGGTCCTGGTCCTGGGTCGAATGCCCTGGATCCTAAGACGCGCAATTTTTGCCGAGCCTTCTAGGCCGGTCTTTTTGGCCGTGCAGGATACAGCTTCATAAAGCTAAAAAGAATTTTGTGTTTCTTTTTAATTCCGTTTAGGAATATGCCTGAACAGCACAGATCCGAGGTATCGGCATGAAAGCCAATTCCTTAACCTGCTCAACTGACTGTTGGGTACGTTACCTGGCTCCGGACCTCGTATAGCTACCAGGCGGGGCCTACTTTAGGTGCTTGCGAAAAAAACCAAAAAGAATAAAAAATAATCACTACTGCTGTTTTTGGAATATACACAGGCGAAAAAAAACCTCGCCGATTGGCGAGGCTTTTTCTGACAACGTACTTACAAGAAGCTGTAGGTGTAGTTGAAGATCAGACGGGTCTGGTCTTGATCAAGGGTGCTGGTGTTACCACGGTAAGTACCGTGACGCAGCGTTGTACCAAACCCTTTAAGTAAACCTGTTTGAATCACATAGTCCACGCGCGCGTCGGTCTCGTGCTCACTCAGGTCTTTACCAACGCCGTTGGTAGCCTTGATGTCCTGACCATTGAGGTAAGCAATCGAAGCTTTCAGGCCTGGCACGCCCAGTGAGGCGAAGTCATAGGAGTACTGACCAAACGTGGTGTTTTCACCGGCACGGATAAAGCTGCCAACCGTGGCATCAGTGAACGAGTAGAAGCTCGCGCCGCCGGCACCTTGCGGATTGTTGTTGCCATCGACAAGGTTGCCTTGGTTCAAGAACACGAAGCCGCCGTCATCGCTGACACGCTGGTGACCCAGCAGGAATGCGTTGCCACCCAGGGTGTAGGTGAACATACCGCTCCAGGTCGTGTTGTCGACCTCGCCCGGGGTTTTGGCGTAACCGTTGTTGTTGTTGAAGCGGTAGCCGGCGTCGCCGTTCTTGCCAACCGAGCCGCTGTCAAAGTAGCGGAAATCCGACTTGAACGACTGCTTGGGATCGATCGTCCAGACGTGCACCATCCCCAGGAAGTCCTGTTTGTAGTAGTCCTTCAGTTCCGCATGGTAGTACTGCAGGGTCAGGTCTTTAGTGACCTTCCAGTCAGCACCGCCGTAACGAAACTGGTTGCTGTCCTGAGTACCGCCCGCCACTGCCATGCCGGTCTCGTTGGAAGAAGCGCGACCTGCCGCGTGCTCCAACTGGCCCAGGTTGATGGTTACGTTGTCGATTTCCTTCGAGGAGATGGTGCCCCCTTCAAAGGTTTGTGGCAGCAGACGGCTGTCGTTCGCGATCAGGATCGGCAGGTTAGGTGCCAGAGCGCCACCCAAGTGGGCTTCGGTCTTCGAGAAGCGCGCCTTGACGTTGCCATTGATACGGCTCCACTCGTCGGCCGCATGATCGCCATCGCTAGGGAAGAATGAGTTGCTGTTACCGACCGGGTGATGCCCCTTGCCGCCATCCAGGTGGATACCCACCAGCGCCTGGGCGTCGATACCAAAACCTACGGTACCTTGGGTGAAGCCCGACAGGTAATCGAACTTCAGACCTTCAGCGGTTTCTCGCTGACGGTTGGCAGCGGTACTGGCACCTTCACGCATGTCGGCGTCGTAATACATGGTGCGGGAGCTGACGGACGCCTTGGAATCATCCAGGAAACCCGCTGCGCCTGCCTGCTGCGCCAAAACCCCTACGGCCACGGCCAAAGCCAAGTTTGACTTGTTCATTGTGATGCTCCTCTCGATTCTAATTCTTGTGTTCCTGGCCCCGAGTCGATGCCCGGAATCCTAAGATGCGCGATTAGCGCCAGAGCGTGACCCACAAGTCAATCGTAACTTTGTGTGTCTACGACCATGGTCTAATCCCCCGTTTTTTGGTCCATGCTGGTCATGAGTTCGTCATAAACCTGAAAAGAACTAGTTGTTTCTTTTCTCATACCCTTTAGGAATTACGCTCTTCGCCGCTCCCGGCCCCCAAAATAGAGCCCCCCACTCATAAGCTAATTCCTAAATAGTATTTATTAGCCGTTTTTTAGATCGTTTAGCGTTTGAAGCAATTCGGAAACAAAACCTTACCGAAAGGCCACGTCATGACGACTAAACGCGCACTATCCAGTCCAATTGTTACAGTTTGTGTGTCGCTATTATTTTCTCTCTCCGCTCAGGCGGGCAATCTGACCGTGGGTTATCAAACCGGCATCGACCCCAGCAAAGTCCCCCAGGCGGATGGCCTGTACGAAATAACCATCGGCGAGAAAATTGACTGGCGTCGCTTCAACAGCGGCCCGGAAGTGGTGACCGCCATCGCGTCCGGTGACGTGCAGATCGGCAACCTCGGCTCCAGCCCTTTGGCCGCGGCCGCTTCGCGCAACTTGCCGATTGTTGCGTTCATCGTGTCTGCCCAGATCAATGCGGCCGAAGCCCTGGTGGTGCGCAATGGGAGTGGCATCGATAAACCGGAAGATTTGATTGGCAAGACCATCGCCACACCGTTCGTTTCAACCTCCCACTACAGCTTGCTCGGCGCACTCAAGCACTGGGGCCTGGATGCCTCGAAAGTCAAAGTGGTGAACCTGCAACCGGCGGAAATTGCTGCCGCGTGGAAGCGTGGGGATATTGATGGCGCGTTTGTCTGGTCGCCGGCGCTGGGGGAAATTCGCAAGACTGGCAAGACGCTGACAGATGCCGCGCAGGTCGGTCAGTGGGGAGCGCCGACGTTCGAGGTCTGGGTCGCGCGTAAGGATTACGCGGAGAAACACCCTGAGGTAGTGGCCAAATTCGCCAAAGTCACGCTCGACTCGTTCGCCGACTACGCCGCGCATAAAGACAGTTGGACCGCCGATTCGGTGCCGGTACAGAAAATCGCCAAACTGACCGGTGCCAATGCCGCCGACGTGCCGGAGTTGTTGGCTGGTTCGGCGTTCCCGGATGCCAAGGCCCAGCAGACTACTGCGCTACTGGATGGCGGCACGGCGAAGGCGATTGGCGAGACGGCGAAGTTCCTGAAGGAACAGGGGAAGGTAGAGACTGTGCTGCCGGATTATTCGGCGTATGTCAGTGCGAAGTTTGTGGCTGAGTAACGGCTGAACCCTGTGGCGAGGGGGCTTGCCCCCGTTGGGTGGCGGAGCCGCCCCAGAATTGCAGCGGCAACACAAGTTTTACGACTGCTGCGCAGCCGAACGGGGGCAAGCCCCCTCGCCACAGCAAGCCCCCTCGCCACAAAAGCCTGTCCTCACAGGGTCTTTTCGAAGATCTTCGAATTACGCTGATAGTTGTACAGCGAAGCCCGCGCCGACGGCAGGCGCTCAACGCTGCTCGGCACGAACCCGCGCTCGCGGAACCAGTGAGCGGTGCGGGTCGTCAGCACGAACAGGGTTTTCAGCCCCTGAGCCCGGGCACGGGTTTCGATGCGCTCCAGCAGCTCATCACCGCGACCGCCATGACGGTACTCCGGGTTCACCGCCAGGCACGCCAGCTCCCCGGCGTCCGAATCGGCGATCTGATACAGCGCCGCACAGGCGATGATCATGCCTTCGCGTTCGACCACGCTGAACTGCTCGATCTCACGCTCCAGCACTTCGCGGGAACGACGCACCAGAATCCCCTGCTCTTCAAGCGGGCTGATCAGGTCCAGCAAACCACCGACGTCTTCAATCGCGGCTTCACGCACCACTTCGAATTGTTCCTGCGCGACCAAGGTACCGCCACCGTCACGAGTGAACAGTTCGGTCAGCAGTGCGCCGTTTTCGGCGTAACTGACGATATGGCTACGCGCCACGCCGCCGCGGCACGCTTCAGCTGCTGCATCCAACAGCTCGGCCTGGTAGTTGCTGCCCAGGCGCTGCAAATGCGCCGGCACTTGTTGTGGACGCAGTTCACGCACCAGACGACCGTTTTCATCGATCAAGCCCATGTCGGCGCCGAACAGCAGCAACTTGTCCGCGCCCAGGTCGATGGCCGCGCGGGTGGCGACGTCTTCGCAGGCAAGGTTGAAGATCTCACCGGTCGGCGAGTAGCCCAACGGCGACAGCAACACGATGGAGCGCTCGTCCAGCAGGCGATTGATGCCTTTGCGGTCGACCCGACGTACTTCGCCAGTGTGGTGATAATCCACGCCCTCAAGCACACCAATCGGCCGCGCCGTGACCAGGTTGCCGCTGGCCACCCGCAGGCGCGAGCCCTGCATCGGCGACGAGGCCATGTCCATGGACAGGCGCGCTTCGATGGCGATACGCAGTTGACCGACGGCATCGATCACACACTCCAGCGTCGCGGCATCGGTGATGCGCATGCCGTGGTGGTAATGCGGGGTCAGGCCACGCGCGGCGAGGCGGGTTTCAATTTGCGGACGGGATCCGTGCACCAGCACCAGCCGCACGCCGAGGCTGTGCAACAGCACCAGGTCGTGGACGATATTGCCGAAGTTCGGATGTTCCACACCATCGCCGGGGAGCATGACGACAAAGGTGCAATCGCGGTGGGCATTGATGTAAGGCGAAGCGTGACGAAGCCAATTAACGTATTCGGGCATGAACCTGGGCCTGTAATAAATAGCAGCCAAAAAATGGGCGAAACTGAAACCGCACAGCGGGCTGATGGTTATCGTCGGAACAGGCTTGGCGACACGCGCGCTCTCCTCATGAATACGGGTTGGGACACTGGCAATTTATACCTGTAGGAGCCGGCTTGCTGGCGATGCAGGCGCCGTGGTCCATCAGGTGAACCGCATCATCGTTCATCGCCAGCAAGCCGGCTCCTACAGGTTCAACCGACTGGCATTGGCGTTTTGGCCGGGGTCAGGCAGTAATGTTGAATCAGTTGACGTAATAGATGCACCGTAGGCTGCAAACGTGACATTTCGAGGTATTCCCCCGGCTGGTGAGCGCAGGCGATATCGCCCGGGCCGAGCACCAGTGTCTCGCAGCCAAGTTGCTGAAGATAAGGCGCTTCGGTGCCGAACGCCACTGCTTCGGCGCGATGGCCGGTGAGCTTTTCAGCGATCTGCACCAATTCCGCGTCCTCGGCCTGTTCGAAGGGCGGCACCTCGGGGAACAGCGGCGCGTATTCGATCTTCACCTGATGCCGTTCGGCAACCGGTTTGAGCCGTTGCAGAATCTCCGCACGCAAGGCCTTGGGGTCCATGCCCGGCAAGGGCCGCAGGTCGAACTCCAGCGAGCATTGACCACAGATACGGTTAGGGTTGTCGCCGCCATGGATGCAGCCGAAGTTCATGGTCGGCGTCGGCACGCCAAACTGCGGATTGCGGAATTCGCGCTGCCACAACAAGCGTAAGCCACGTAATTCGCCGATGGCATCGTGCATCGCTTCAAGGGCGCTGTGGCCCAGGCTTGGGTCGGAGGAATGGCCGCTCTGACCGAGAATGTCGATGCGCTCCATCATGATGCCTTTGTGCATGCGAATCGGCTTCAGCCCGGTCGGCTCACCGATGACCGCCGCACGGCCCAATGGACGCCCGGCTTTGGCCAGGGCGCGAGCACCGGACATCGAGCTTTCTTCATCGCAAGTGGCGAGGATCAGCAGCGGTTGCTTGAACGGCTGATCGAGCAGCGGGATCACCGCTTCGATGGCCAGGGCGAAAAAGCCCTTCATGTCGCAACTGCCCAAGCCCACCCAGCGACCATCGACTTCGGTGAGTTTCAGCGGATCGGTCTGCCACAACGCGCCATCGAACGGCACCGTGTCACTGTGGCCGGCCAGCACCAGGCCACCGGGGCCGGAACCAAAACTGGCGAGCAGGTTGAACTTGCCGGGGCTGACCTGTTGGATATCGCAGTCAAAACCCAGATCACCCAGCCACGTCGCCAGCAAATCGATCACCGGGCGGTTGGTCTGATCCAGGCTCGGTTGGGTGCAGCTGACCGACGGCGCAGCGATCAGTGCAGCGAACTGATCTTTCATGGACGGCAAAGGCATCGCTGACTCCAACTCCCGAATTGAAGTCCATCATAGAACCATCTGGCGACAGGAATAAACCGTCGCGGCGCGTAGGTTTAGCCAGTGCTGTACACTGCACGACCTTGGCAGCCACACATTCCCCCGGCTGCGCTCCCGATCCTGGATTTTCCGGCCATGCAGAAAGAAACCGAAATCAAGCTCCGCGTCA
>Ga0302169_10000297_pt1 | contig 15757 bp, 16 predicted proteins | sample I_Fen_N1_3_FD_193493 | JGI IMG/M metagenome (GOLD analysis project Ga0302169, IMG submission 193493) | Peat permafrost microbial communities from Stordalen Mire near Abisko, Sweden - I_Fen_N1_3 | ecosystem: Environmental > Terrestrial > Soil > Wetlands > Permafrost | place: Sweden: Abisko...
TCCAGTTGGCGAGGCCGATCCGGCCTCCCGGCCGACAGACCCGCGCCAGTTCCGCGGCAGCCTTGGGCTGGTCCGGCGCAAACATCACGCCAAAGGTCGAAAGCACCGCGTCAAAACTGGCGTCCTCAAAGGGCAACGCTTCGGCGTCGGCCACTTGAAAGACGACATTGTCATTCAGGCGCTCTGCCCTGACCCGGTCTTCACCGCGTTCAAGCAATGCGGCGACATAGTCCGTCGAGCGCACGATACAGCCTCGACGCGCCGCCGCCAGCGTGGCGTTACCGTTGCCGGCGGCCACGTCGAGCACCTGCTCATCGCACAGCAGGTCACAGGCTTCGGCCAGTTGCTCACCGACAATCTGCAACGTGGTGCCGATAACGGCGTAGTCGCCACTGGCCCAGGCGGCCATTTGACGGTTTTTCAAGGCAACAAGATCAATGGTTGTACTCATGAATTCCGCTCCGTTGCGGTGTGGAACGCAGCCCGGCTTATTCCGCCGTGGTGGGATCGATGATGTTGGTGACTTCGCTGATGCGATTGGCCGGGAAACCACTCTGCCTGGCGTGTTCCCTGATCTGCTCCTCGCTCGGCGAGATATACACGCAGTAGAGCTTGTCTGCAGTGACATAACTCTGAAGCCACTGCACCTGCGGCAAATCGCGCAACGCCCGGCAGGACTTTTGCGAAGCGGCTTGCAAATCCCTTTGTGACAGTGTTCCAGCACCTTGAATCTCGCGTTCTATGATGAACTTTGGCATGGCAACCTCTCATTCTCGTTATGGATGACAGGACCGGCAGACCCTGTTTGCCCACTATCGCGCCGGGCCTGGGTGACGTCCTGCCCGATCGTCGGCCAACACTGTCCGATCGTCCGGAGGTTTCATGTTTCGCTGCGACAGGCTCACAATCAGCTTTCAGCCACGATCGGCCTGGGAAAACCATCATGGATGCCCTGTCACAAACCCTGCGTGTCGTGCGCCTGGTGGGCGCGATTTTCATCAACGCCCGGTTCACCGCGCCCTGGTGCTACCAGTCGCCGAGCGCAGACACCGCGGCGCCGTTCCTGGAGCCCAACGCCGAGCGGGTGGTGATCTTTCATCTGATCACCGAAGGCGAGTGTTACGTCGAGCTGGGAAATGATCCGCCGTTGCTGCTGACGGCCGGCGATGTCGTGGTATTCCCGCAAGGCGACGCCCATCGCATGTGCTCGCAACCCGGCCTTGCGCCGGCCAGCGGCGCGCGTCTGGATGTGGTCTTGTCGCGCCGGCCCCGGCAGTTGAGCTATGGCGGTGGCGGCGCCGTCACGCGCCTGGTGTGCGGCTATCTGGCGTGCGACACGCGGTTGGCGCGGATGCTGCTGACGGGGTTGCCGTCGGTGGTGCGGGTCAATGTACGCGGCTCGGCGGCCGGTATCTGGCTCGAGTCTTCGGTGCATTACGCCCTGGCCGAAGCCCGTTCACCCAGGCCTGGCGGCGAAGGCGTGCTGGCGAAACTCGCCGAGGTATTGTTCATCGAGGTACTGCGCCTGTACATGCACCAACAGGGCAACGGCCGAACCGGTTGGCTGGCCGGCGTGAGCGACCGGATCGTCGGCGCCGCCCTCAACGCGCTGCACAACAAACCCTGTCACTGCTGGACCCTGGAAGAGCTGGCAAGAACCGCCGGTACATCCAGATCGGTACTCGCCGAACGCTTCCAGCAGTTGGTCGGGATTTCGCCGATGCAGTACCTGACGCAATGGCGGATGTTGCTGGCGGCCAATCTGTTGCGCAGCAGCAACAGTTCCCTGCTGCGGATTGCCGAAGAAGTGGGGTACCAGACGGATACAGCATTCAGTCGGGCATTCAGGCGTGAATTTGGATCGCCGCCAGCGGCGTGGCGGCGTAGTCAGGAAAATCGGACAACGGCGCATTGATCCATCTTTGGCTTTTACGCCGCTGGAGCGGCTGCCTTCGCCTCCTCCAATAACTGCTGGATCATCTTCTCCTGGGTCTCATAGCTGCCCTCGCCAAAGTGCGTGTATCGCACCTGCCCCTTGGCATCGATCAGGTAGTGCGCCGGCCAGTACTGGTTGTCGAAGTTGCGCCAGATCGTGTAGTTGTTGTCGATCGCCACCGGGTAAGTGATGCCGTATTCCTTCACCTTGTCCCTGACGTTGTCGATGATGCGTTCGAACCCGTACTCAGGCGTATGCACGCCGATCACCACCAGGCCATCCTTCTCGTATTTCTTCGCCCAGTCCTTCACATACGGCAGGGTGTGCTTGCAGTTGATGCAGTCGAAGGTCCAGAAGTCCACCAGCACCACTTTGCCCTTGAGCGATTGGTTGCTCAGTGCGGGCGAGTTGATCCAATCCACGGCACCGGACAGCGATGGCATGGCGCCTTTGGCGTTGTCCATGGACGAATCGGCCTTGACCTTGCTGACGAGGTAGTCGAGGACTTTCGGCACGGTTTCCAGCAAGCCCTTCTCGATGCCGCTGACCCCTTGCGACGAGGTATTGGCCAACAGGACGTCATCGGCGCCGGTGGAGATCATTGCGGCACCGGCCAGCACAGCCACCCCGGCGCCACGACGCAGCCAAGCGGTCAGCGGAATCGAGGGTTTCAGGCGATTGACCAGACCGCGACCAGCGAAGATCAAGGTACCGAGGGACAACGCACTGCCGGCGCCATAAGCCACCAGCAACAGGCTGGTCCCGGCATTCGCCCCTTGCAACATGGCGCTGGTGAGGATCACCCCAAGGATCGGCCCGGCGCAGGGCGCCCAAAGCAGGCCGGTGGCGACACCGATCATGATCGAACTCAGCGGGCCGGACATTTTGCCGCCGTTGGGCTCGATGTGGTTGCCCAGCAGAACGAAGGGCCGTGCCAGCCAATCGCCGACCCGTGCGCTGATCAGCGACAGGGCGAACAGCACCATCACGATCAGGGCCACTTGGCGCCCGGTGTTGCTGGCCTTGATCACCCATTCACTGCTGACCACGGCCAGGCTGGAGATCAGGGCGAAGGTCAGCACCATGCCGCCGAGGGTCAGGATGATCGATGAGCGCGTGCGATTGGCACCGGCGAACAGGAACGGCACGACCGGCAGGATGCAGGGGCTCAGAACGGTCAATATGCCGCCCAGGAACGCAATGAGTAACATGGGGTCACCTTGAAAAAAGAGGGTGGCAATTCGCACACGCAGCGGTGGTGTTTTCAGGCCATCTGGCTTTCCAGCTGCTTACCCTGCGGCGTGCGGCTATAACCGTTTTCGGCAACGACCTGTCCCTGCGGCGTGCGGTTGTAGCCGTCCTCGGCGAGGAAGGCATCAGCGCCCTTGTGCGCCACGGGCGTCAGTTGAAAGCAGGTATTGCTGCCGCAGGCGCTTTGTTCTACAGCGGCGTTGGCGTGGGCAGCGGCGCCGGCAACGGAGAAGGCAACGGCGGTCAAGTAGCGGCTGATGTTGTTCATGGTGTTCTTCCTGGATTCAAAGGGGATGGGTAATGGCTGATCACAGGACTCAGTTGTCCGAGTTGCAGTTGTCAGAAAACTTGCGGTAGTCCAGGACCCGGGTTTTGCTCTGGGAGTCCAGGTAGGTCAGTTGCGCATTCACAATGGCGCAGGAAGGCGTGGCGTCCTGTTTCAACGACAGCACTTTGCTGATGTCCAGTTGTGTGCCGTAGGTGTAGGTTTCAGGGCTCACATCGGCTTCGGCGCGGGCCGACAAGGTGCAGATGTTCAAGGCGGCAAACAGGCAAGCGGCATAGACGGCTTTGGTATTCATGGCTCTTTCCTCAAGGTTTCAACAGACAGGTCGTTTGTTGGCTGGAGGCGGTTGGGTGTGCCTCGATGGAACCTATTAGAAGCCCCCGAGGTATCCCGTATGTGTCGGGAACAGGCGCGGATAAATCGGCAAGTATCAAAGTCGGGCCGGGATACACAGGGATACAAAACCCCTGGAAATTCGCGTTTTTGCGTCTGCGTGTATCCCTCGACAGGCCAGATACACTGCAATACAAAGGGCCGCGGGCGAGCGGGCCAAGGCTCGATAGACTGTGCGAGATCCCCCACTGACAGAGGCAATTACCCATGGAACACGTCGATCACATTCTCATCGTTGACGATGACCGCGAGATCCGCGAACTGGTGGGCAACTACCTCAAGAAGAACGGCCTGCGCACCACGGTGGTGGCCGATGGACGACAAATGCGCAGCTTGCTCGAATCCACGCCGGTGGACCTGATCGTGCTGGACATCATGATGCCGGGCGACGATGGCCTGATGCTCTGCCGCGAGCTGCGCTCGGGTAAACACAAGGCCACTCCGGTATTGATGCTGACCGCCCGCAACGATGAAACCGATCGCATCATCGGCCTGGAAATGGGCGCCGACGATTACCTGGTCAAGCCGTTCGCCGCCCGTGAACTGCTGGCGCGGATCAACGCCGTGCTGCGCCGCACACGGATGCTGCCACCGAACCTGGTGGTCAGCGAAACCAGTCGCCTGCTGGCCTTCGGGCGCTGGCGCCTGGACACCTCGGCCCGCCACCTGCTCGATGGTGACGGCACCCTGGTCGCGCTCAGCGGTGCGGAATATCGCCTGCTGCGGGTATTCCTCGACCATCCGCAGCGGGTGCTCAACCGCGACCAGTTGCTCAACCTGACCCAGGGCCGCGATGCCGACCTGTTCGATCGTTCCATCGACCTGCTGGTGAGCCGCTTGCGCCAGCGTCTGCTGGACGATGCCCGCGAACCGGCCTATATCAAGACCGTGCGCAGCGAGGGCTACGTGTTTTCCCTGCCAGTGGAAATCGTCGGTGCCCCCTCATGAGTCGCTCGATGCGTTGGCCTCGCACCCTGGCTTCGCGGCTGTCGCTGATTTTCCTGATCGGCCTGATCCTCGCCCAGGCCCTGTCTTTCGGTGCGCAGTACTACGAACGCTACGAAAGCTCGAAAAACACCATGCTCGGCAACCTGGAAACCGACGTCTCGACCTCCATCGCCATCCTCGACCGCTTGCCGGCCAATGAACGCGCCGGCTGGCTGCAACAGCTGCAACGGGCCAACTACGGCTATCTGCTCAGTGACGGCGAAAAAGGCACGCCGATGGACATGGACATGCCCGAGGCGCCGATGGCGATGGCCTCGATCAAGGACGCCATCGGCAAGGATTACCCGATGACCTTCACCGACATTCCGGGGCCGAAAAAACACTTTCAGGTGCACCTGAAGCTCTCGGACGGCAGCCCGCTGACCATCGATGTGCGGCCTGCGATGGTGCCGCTGTCGCCCTGGCTGCCCATCGTGTTGCTCGGACAACTGGCGCTGATGCTCGCCTGCACCTGGCTGGCCGTGCGGATCGCCATCCGCCCCCTGAGCCGTCTCGCCGAAGCCGTGGACACCCTCGACCCCAACACCCACCCGGTGCTGCTCGACGAAAAAGGACCGACCGAAGTGGCGCACGCGGCCAAGGCATTCAACGCCATGCAGGTGCGCATCGCCGCCTACCTGAAGGAGCGCATGCAACTGTTGGCGGCGATTTCCCATGATCTGCAAACGCCGATCACGCGGATGAAACTGCGCGCCGAGTTCATGGACGACTCCGTCGAAAAAGACAAACTCTGGAACGACCTCGGCGAGATGGAACACCTGGTGCGCGAAGGCGTGGCCTACGCACGCAGCATCCATGGCTCCACCGAAGAAAGTCGCCGCACCGATCTGGACTCGTTTCTCGACAGCCTGGTCTTCGACTATCAGGACATGGGCAAGGACGTTCAGCTCAGCGGCAAGAGCGCCACCGTTATCGACACCCGCCCCCATGCCTTGCGCCGGGTGCTGGTCAACCTCACCGACAATGCCCTCAAATTCGCAGGTTCGGCACAGTTGCAGGTGCAAAAGCAGGCCGACGGCAGCGTGTCGGTGAACGTCATGGACCGTGGCCCGGGCATCGCCGAGGAGCAACTGGCCCAAGTCATGGAGCCGTTCTACCGCGTGGAAAACTCACGCAACCGCAGCACGGGCGGCACCGGCCTGGGGCTGGCGATTGCACAGCAACTGGCGTTGGCGATCGGGGGATCGCTGACGTTGAGTAATCGTGAGGGCGGTGGCTTGTGTGCGCAGCTGAAGTTGCCGGCTCGCTCGGCGTGAAAGGCCGGGGTTGCTGGTCAAACCGGAACCACGGCCACGGGCACGGCATCAAATGACAAACCGCGATACCAGCGCGTTCAGATTCACCGCCAGGCGTGACAGTTCATGGGAGGCGGCGCTGGTCTGGTCGGCGCCTGCGGCGGACTGGGTGGCGAGATCGCGGATGTTCACCAGGTTGCGGTCGACTTCGCGAGACACCTGCGCCTGCTCTTCGGACGCACTGGCGATGACCAGGTTGCGCTCGTTGATCAAATGGATCGACTGGGTGATCTGCTCCAGTGCGACACCGGCGGCACGCGCCATTTCCAGGGTGCTTTGGGTACGTTGATTGCTTTGCTGCATCGACGCCACGGCCTCACCGGTACCGTTCTGGATGCCGGCGACCATCTTCTCGATTTCCTGGGTCGATTGCGCCGTGCGATGGGCCAGCGCCCGCACCTCGTCCGCGACCACGGCAAAACCGCGCCCTGCTTCACCGGCACGGGCGGCTTCGATCGCAGCGTTCAGCGCCAGCAGGTTGGTTTGCTCGGCGATGGCGCGGATGACATCCAGCACCTTGCCGATGTCGCGGCCCTGGGCGGCCAGGCCTTCGATCATCAACGAGGTGGTGTGCACATCGTGGGTCATGGTCTGGATCGCGTCGACGGTTTCCACCACACGGTTGCGACCTTCGCGGGCGGCCTGGGTCGACTGGTTCGACGCTTCGGAGGTCGATACCGCATTGCGCGCCACTTCTTCCACGGCAGCAGTCATTTCGTTGACGGCCGTCGCCGCCTGCTCGATTTCGTTGTTCTGTTGCTGCAACCCGCGGGAAGCATCTTGCGTCACTGCGCTGAGTTCTTCGGCGGCAGCCCCCAGTTGCGTGGCGGAACCGGCGATCTGTTCGATGGTTTTGCGCAGGTTGGCCTGCATGATCGACAAGGCACCGAGCAATCGCCCCGGCTCATCCTGGCCATCGGCCTCGATGGTTTTGCTCAGATTGCCATCAGCAATGGTCTGCGCCGCCTGTAATGCGCGGTTGAGCGGCGTGACGATGCTGCGGGTCAGCAGCCAGGCCAACAGGATGGTCATCAGGGCGGCCATCACGGCGGCGACAACAATGCCGAGAATGGCGCTGTTGTAGTTGGCGCCCGCTTCGGCCGAGGCGGTTTTGGCATAACCGGTATTGAGTGCCACCAGCTGGTTGAGCTGATCACCCATCTGATCGGTGCCGTCCTTGATCCGCGTATTGATCAGCGAGCGCATTTCATCGAGCTTGTTCTGCCGCGACAACTCCAGCATCTGCTCCTGGGCTCGCATGTAGCTGTCCAGGGTGGCGGTGAACGTCTTGTACAGCAACGCCTCTTCGGCCTGGGACGGCAGTGCGGCATAACTGGCCTGCGCGCTGCGCAGCTTGTCGACCAACACGGCGATACGCGTCTGTGCTTCCTGCAACGCCGCCGGATCACGGTTGACCAAGACGCGGAACGACAGAATGCGCATGCGCAGCACGTTTTCCGTCATGTTGCCGAGGTAACCGACGCTGGGCAGTTGGTTGGTTTCCATGTCCAGTGAGGCCTGGCGGATGATGCTCATGCGATTCACCGCAAACACTCCCAGCACGATGACCAGCAAGGCAATGAAGGCAAAACCCAGGAAAGCTCGAGGCGCGATACTCAGATTACGCAATGACATAGGATGATTCTCGGGGGTGGTGGCTACGAGCATCCTTGCGTGATCACTGAACGGCAGGCGTTGGCGCACACCCTTTCAGATGGGCGCCTTTGCTGTAATAGGTTTGTGTGCGCCTGTCAGTTGTATCGGCCAGGCTTGAGATTTATTGCGGGGATCGCGCAAAAAAATTTCAAGGACTTACGAGTGTTTCACCGATGAAACACCCAGGGCAAAGTGACAGCATCCCCCGGAAAACTCCGCACCGTCGACTATTCTTGAAGATGTCCGGCCCGGTGCCTTCCACGGCTGAAGGAACTACCTACCATGTCCAGGTTGAACTCGCCCTCTGACGCCACGCCCTTGCTGGTCGCCCACGCGACATTACGCACCGGTGAAGCCAATATTCCCGGGTATTACTCCAGGCAACTGGATGTGTGGGTGGTCGACCACGCACAGGGCGCCGTGCCCATCGTCGAATGCAGGCAGATTCCCGAGATCCTGACCAAGACCCACGCCCGAGTGGAGGAAGATGACGACACGCCGTTCGTCCTGATGGACGCCGTCAGACGATACCCGCTCGAACTGCTCACCAAAACCCTGGCAGCGCCTGAGCAGGACGATCCCTCGCTGGATTACCTGCTTGAGTTGATCACCAAGACCAACGCGGTCGCGGAGAAGGACGATACTACGGATTCGACGCTGGACCCTGAATGCGTCGATGTCTCGGCGCCGGACACGCCACGCTGATGCTGCTTTTAGTGACCAACCAGCGGGACATTACGACGGATTTTGTCGTGCTCGAATTAAGGCGACGAGGTGTGGACTTTTTCAGGCTCAACACCGAACTCCTTCCATCCATGTCGTGCAGCTTCTCGGACCGGGTACTCGACGACTGGACGCTGACACTCGATGGCAAGACCGTCTGCGGCTCGCAGGTTTCGGGCGCTTACTTCAGGCGGCCGGGCAAGCCTCGGGCCTGCGAAAAGATCATCGACGATGCCGCACGCCGCTACGCGGAATCGGAGTGGGCCAGCTTGCTGAAAAGCCTTTACACGCGCCTTGAGGGGCGCTGGCTGAACTCGCCGACCCATATTGTCCTGGCGGAGGACAAGCCGCGACAGTTGCTGCTTGCGCATCGCCTGGGTTTTGACGTGCCGGCGGCACGTATCACCAACGACCTGCATACGGCGCAACAGATTACCGAGCACTACAACGCCATCGCCAAGCCCCTGCGAGAAGCCTTGCTGACGGGAGAGCGCGAGAGCGTGATGTTCACCACTCGACTTGACGGTCTTACCGCGGCGGATGCCCCCGCCCTGGCCCTTGCGCCGATCATCGTCCAACAAGAGATTGCCAAGCAGTACGACGTGCGGGTGACCGTGGTTGGACAGCAGGTATTTGCCATTGCGATCTGGTCACAGGTGCATTGCGAGACCACGGTGGATTGGCGTCGAGGTTCCCATGCCGACCTCAAGCATGAACTCATCCAGCTGCCCGAGCGCCTGCAACAACAGTGCATCGAGCTGACCTGCGCCCTGGGTCTGCGATTTGGGGCAATTGATTTGATCCGTGGTCAGGACGATCGATTCTGGTTTCTGGAAATCAACCCCAATGGCCAGTGGGCATGGCTGGAAAACATGACCGGCGCGCCGATCACCAGCGCCATTGTCGATGAGCTTCAAGGCATGGGTCGCCCATGAACCTGATAGATCTGGTCTGGCCGGCGATGGAGCCGCTCACTTCGCAAGAGGTCAAGCTGCAGGACGCCAGGCATAAGCAGGACATCGCCAGGATCAATATCGCTCACTGGGCCATCGACACCGATGCCGCACTGGAGGAGGCGCGGCGCCTCGATGACGCCGAGTCGGACCGCCGGAAAACGGCAGACAGCAAGGCCAGCATCTATTTGGCGGCTGTTACCGCGCTTACGCCGGTCTTGGCCTCTCTGCTTCCGAGCATCTGGAGCGAAAAATCAACGATTGGCTTCAGCGTCTGTTCGCTGGCCATTTTCTTTTTGGCCACGCTGTACCTGTTCAGGGCCGGCATATGGGCCTTCGAAACACTCAGGGTTTCGACCTCCAGCCGTGTCGATGCAACGGACCTGGCCAGCCTGTGGAGCGCTGCCACGCCCAAGCCCGAGCTGGTCAAGAAGCTGCTTATTGCAGTCCGGTACAACCACGCCGGGGCCAATCGCAAGGTGTCCTGCATCAAAATGACCCACGCCTTTCTGCTCAGGGCATTTTTGGCGTTCATTGTCCTGCTGATTGTCCAGGTGGCGTGGACACCGGCAGGTCAACTGATTGCGCTGGTGATCACTACGGTCCGGTGCTTCAACTGAAGCGCCCTGGTTGCTTGCCGCGAACCGCCGGCGAAACGAAGGGGACCCGGGGCCTCACGCCCACCACCCCTTCCCCATGCAGTTGTTGGATCAGCGCCAAGCCGTTAGCGAAGAACGTCGGCGACCCGGACGCACCCGCCTCCAGCGCCAGGCCCTGCAACTGCGCACGGCCGTCCAGCTCGGGAAACTCCTCGATGCGCTGCAACAAGCGCCACGCCAACGGGCTCAGTTGGGAGAACTTCACCTGCCAGTCTTCGGCCCGCCGCACCAACAGCAATGTCGGCTGGGCGGGCGCGGTGTCTGGCTGGTAATCCGGCCCCAACAGGTGCACCGGCCAGGCATAGGCCAACGGCCAGGCCAGCGGCGAGACGTGCAACGGGAGACTCAACAACTGCTCGGCATCGCCGGACGGCAAAGGCTCGGCCTCGGATTGCTGCAGCGCCATTTCGACCCATTCGTAATGCGCCAGCTCGACCATGAACGGCGGCCAGTGTCCCTCGGCCAACGCCTGCGGTGCAGAGGCCAGGAACTCGACAAACTCCTCGGCGATCTCCCCGAATTTGGGCGTGTGGGCACGGTAGTCGCGCAGAAAAACCCGCACCAGCGCACGCCACTGTTTATCGCCCAGAATGTTCACCAGCACCGCAAAGGTGCCGCTGATCAACAACGACAGGTTGGCGAACACCAGGTCGCGGTAAACCTGTGCCCGCGCCGGGTCCATTTCGGCGGGTGGTGCGCAGTGATCCGGGTCGCGCAGATAACGGCCCATGCTGTTTTGCTGCTCGTGCAACGAGCGATTAGCCACGGCTCACCTCCCGGGCCTGCAAACGGCGAACGGTCTGCAACTCGGCGACCAGTTCGCGGAACGCCGGAAAATTGAAATCCCGCTCCAGCAACGTCGGTTGCGCGCCGAACCGGGCATAGGCCTCGGCCAGCAACGACCAGACCGCCGGTTTGACCGACGCACCGTGGGTGTCGATTTTCAAGGTGTCGGACTCATCGAAATGCCCGGCGATGTGCATCGCCACCACACGGTTCGACTCGATATCGGCGAGGAAGCTGTATGGATCGAAACCGTGGTTGATCGAATTGACGTACAGGTTGTTGACGTCCAGCAACAGGTCGCAATCGGCTTCGCGCAATACCGCGTTGGTGAACGTCACTTCGTCCATGTCCTGCTGTGGTGCGGCGTAGTAGGAGACGTTTTCCACCGCCAGGCGCCGGCCGAGAATGTCCTGGGCCTGACGAATGCGCGCGGCAACGTGGTGCACCGCTTCTTCGGTAAACGGCAACGGCAACAGGTCATAGAGGTGACCGTCATCGCTGCAGTAACTGAGGTGCTCGCTGTACAGCGGCACGTTGTAGTGATCGAGGAAAACCCGTACTTCTTGCACAAAGCCAACGTCCAGCGGTGACGGCCCCCCGAGGGACAACGACAACCCGTGGCAGGACAACGGATAGCGCTCGGCCAGGGTTCGCAGTGCCGCGCCATGGGCGCCGCCGATGCCAATCCAGTTCTCTGGCGCCACTTCCAGAAAGTCGAAATGACCGGCCGGTGCGGCCAGCAGGTCCTGCATTAAACCGCGACGCAAGCCGAGCCCGGCGCGGGCCTTCGTTGATGGGATAAGGGTCTGCATGGTGTCGATCTCAAGGGTTGTCAGTACGCAATCACAGTTAATCGAAGCGGTGTATCGGGTCTGTGTCGCGTACCGACAGAAAACGGCAATGCTTGTATCGCCAGCGGGTCTGTACACACTTTGGTACATACCCTGTTTTCGGCATTACGCCAGATCGTATTTCTCGCGCACCAGATGGCCGATGCCGATGCGATCGAGCACGTCCATCGGGCACAGGAACGTCACGCGCACGGTGCCTGGCAGGCGGCTGATGTCGATCGAACCGGTGATGGTGGCGCGGTTGAGCACTTCGTCATACGGCAGGCCGGTGACCTGTGCTGCGCGCGTCAAGCCATTCTCTACCGCCAGGTTGAGGTTTTCGCCGCTACCGATGAAGGTCACCGGGCCGCTCTGCTCGATCTCGTGCTGGCCCCAACGGGCGCCCAGTTCGCGGACTTTGGCTCGTTGTTCGGCGCTCATTGGCCGTGCCATGGGCGGCAAGTCATCGAGGTTTTGCAAGAGGATCGGCCCGTCCAGCGTCAGGTTTTTCACCACCTCGACGCTCACTTCGGTTTCCCCGGAGCAATCGGTGGCGTGCCCGGCGATCTCGCCGTTGCCCTGCTGGGCGTGCATGTCGCCCATGTACACCCCGGCACCCGGGACTTTCACCGGGCAGATCAACACACAGCCCTCGCGAATCGAATTGGTGTCCATGTGCCCGTCGGTCTTGGCCGCATGCAATTCTTCGCGGGTCATGCCGAAACGGTGCGGTGCGTTGATCAGGTATTGGCCGAAGTCGGCGCAGTTGTGGGAATCAGGCAAATCGCGGGACGGCAGGGTGCCGATGTTGCCGAGGAACGGGCGCATGTGCGCGGCGACGCCAGGAATGTCGGCACGGGCCAGGGACAGGATCGAATGCTGCGCGGCGAATACCGGCAACGCCGATATTTCGCGGGCCTTGCCGGCCAGTTGATTGGCGATGTCCTGATTGACCGTCAGGCTGACCTGATTCTGTGCATCGAACACGATCACATAGCCGTGGCTGAAGCGAAACGCACTGACCTCGGCCCCGCAATGGTTACAGCGAATCGAATCCTCGCCGATGCCTTCGACATGGCTGGCCGGATGTTCGGTGCCGCACTTGGCGCAGAACTTGGAGACGAACGGATCGCCGTTGTAGCGTCCCTCTACGAAGGTCATGACCCCGGATGAGGTCGCCAGCGAGGTCACGCGCATGCTTTTGATCTTGATGGCCACCGCATCGCCGATTTGCGCACCGGCGATGGCCACCGGCTGTGTCACTTCATGGCCCCCCTCAAAGGCTGGGGTAATCATCGGCCCCCAGCAGCCCGGCGGCGTCCCGGTGATCAGGGTGCCGCCATCGGCCAAAGGCCCAAGCATCGGCTGGCTGGGGCCGATGATGCCATGGGTGTAGTGATCGACCCGCAGGCGATCGACCGGCGTGGCATTGAAGTTGGGTTGCGACACAAGCGTTGTCATTGGGGTCCCCTTGACCGCATCAGGCGCGGAACAATGTCAGGAGCGAACGGCCGCCGGTTGTGACGGCCAAGGAAAGGGTCTTGGCCGCCACGGTTCAGGGCGCCAGGACGGCCTTCACAGTTCAGCGCAGATTTGTATCTGGTCTATGTTCGGTGGCGCTCCGTAATTGAGCGGGACTGTATCGAAAGGCCGGTTAGATACATTGGGATACAAGCGATCACGGCAACCAGCACGAAACCCTGTGAGAGCAAGCTTGCCAAAGGGCTTAGCGCCAAATCACAGGGGCTTTCGTCGCTCCAGATACCCGGGAACGGCCTGCGAACTAAACTTAATGCACCCAGGACATGCAAATCGTCCTGTTCATCCCCCACGACCACCGCCCAGCGGCGACATGCCCAGGCAAACATTGCCTCTGGACCGTGATCCTCTTGAAGGAGCACACGTGATGGACGAGGCCAGACTCAATGACTTCATGGGCAAATTGGTGAATGACATGGGCGGTGCGGCAATGCTCGCCAACGTCATCCTCGGCGAAGAGCTCGGGCTGTACCGGGCCATGGCCGACAGTCAGCCAGTCACCCCTGAAACCCTCGCCGGCAAGACCGGCTGCAACCCACGCCTGGTACGCGAATGGCTCAGCGCCCACGCCGCGTCCGGCTATATGGAACACACCAACGGGCAGTTCCGCCTGCCCGAAGAACAAGCCCTGGCGCTGGCTATCGAGGACTCACCGGTCTACATCGCCGGTGGAATCGGGGTGGTCGCATCGTTTTTCCATGACAAGGACAAGCTGGTCAAGGCCATGCGCGGCGACGGCGCCCTGCCTTGGGGCGATCACCATCCGTGCATGTTCAGCGGCACGGAGCGATTCTTCCGCCCAGGCTACAAGGCCCATCTGATCGCCGAATGGCTACCGGCCCTCGATGGCGTGGTGGCCAAGCTGGAAGCCGGCGCGAAAGTGGCGGACATCGGTTGCGGGCATGGCGCCTCCACCGTGATCATGGCCCAGGCCTTTGCCGATTCGCGATTCGTCGGCTTCGACTACCACGCACCCTCCGTCACCGTCGCCACCCAGCGCGCCGAAGAAGGTGGGGTGGCCGCACGGGCGAAATTCTTCCAGGGCACGGCAAAGAACTACCCCGGCAACGACTATGACCTGGTCTGCTACTTCGATTGTCTGCACGACATGGGCGACCCGGTCGGCGCGGCCCGGCACGCCTACGAGTCACTGAAAGCGGACGGCACGGTGCTGTTGGTCGAGCCGTTCGCCAATGATTCGCTCGACGACAACATCAACCCGGTCGGTCGTTTGTTCTATGCCGCCTCGACCTTCATCTGCACGCCCAACTCGCTGTCCCAGGAAGTCGGCCTCGGCCTCGGCGCCCAGGCAGGCGAAGCCCGGTTGCGCAAGGTGTTCACCGAGGCCGGGTTCTCGAGTTTCCGCCGGGCTACGCAAACACCGTTCAACCTGATTCTGGAGGCACGCAAGTAACTGATGCTCGACCCGCTGATACTGTAGGAGCTGCCGAAGGCCGCGATCCCTTGATCTTGCTTTTGATTCAAAGCAGCAAAATCTAAAGATCGCGGCCTTCGGCAGCTCCTACACTGCAAACACATAAGGTTCTTCGGAGTGCTGAACATGCTCGACAGCCTTATCCACGAACAACTCGACCGCCTGCAGCGGCTCATGGACGATCAACCGTTCGTGGTCCTGACCGGCGCCGGGATCAGCACCCCATCGGGCATTCCGGACTATCGCGACAACCAGGGCGTACGGCGTGGCCGGCAGCCGATGATGTACCAGGAGTTTCTCAGCGCACCCGAGTCCCGGCGACGTTATTGGGCGCGGGCGATGCTCGGCTGGCCACGGGTGCGCCAGGCCCGGCCGAACGTGGCTCACGACACCCTGGCCCGCTTGCAGAGTACCCGGCAGATCAGCGGCCTGATCACCCAGAACGTCGACACCCTGCACGATCAGGCCGGCAGTCATGAGGTGATCGAATTGCACGGCAGCCTGCACCGGGTGCTGTGCCTGGACTGCGCGAAATGCAGCGAACGGGATTCGATCCAGCAGCTGATGGAAGCTCAAAACCCCTATCTGGCGGGTGTTGACGCGGTGCAGGCGCCGGACGGCGACACCTTGCTGGACGCCGCCTTCGAAGCCCGCTTCCAGGTACCACGTTGCCCCTACTGCGCCGGTGAGCGGATGAAGCCGGACGTGGTGTTTTTTGGCGAAAACGTTGCGCAGCAAACCGCCGCCAAAGCAATGGCTGCAGTGGAAAAGGCAGCCGGGTTACTGGTCGTCGGCTCGTCGTTGATGGCCTATTCGGCATTTCGCCTGTGCCGCGCGGTGGTGGATCAGGGCAAGCCATTGCTGGCGATCAACCTGGGCAAGACCCGGGCGGACGAGATACTTGATTTGAAAATAGAAGCTTCATGCGAGCAGTTCTTGCCGCTACTGGCCCAACGCCTCAGCCACCACTGATGCGACCCAATCCCTGCAGGAGCGAGCCTGCTCGC
>Ga0302169_10000299_pt1 | contig 15708 bp, 9 predicted proteins | sample I_Fen_N1_3_FD_193493 | JGI IMG/M metagenome (GOLD analysis project Ga0302169, IMG submission 193493) | Peat permafrost microbial communities from Stordalen Mire near Abisko, Sweden - I_Fen_N1_3 | ecosystem: Environmental > Terrestrial > Soil > Wetlands > Permafrost | place: Sweden: Abisko...
TGTCGCCGAACAGCAGGTGCAAGCCGCGATCAACGCCGCGACCAATTTGCTGCCCAAGGACCTGCCGGCACCGCCGGTGTACAACAAGGTCAACCCGGCGGACACCCCGGTGCTGACCCTGGCCATCACCTCCAAAACCATGCTGCTGCCCAAACTCAATGATTTGGTCGATACGCGCATGGCGCAGAAAATCGCCCAAATCAGTGGCGTCGGCATGGTCAGCATCGCCGGCGGTCAGCGTCAGGCTGTGCGGATCAAGGTCAACCCGGAAGCCCTGGCGGCCAACGGCTTGAACCTGTCGGACGTGCGCACCCTCGTTGGTGCTTCCAACGTCAACCAGCCCAAGGGCAACTTCGACGGCCCGACCCGGGTGTCGATGCTCGACGCAAACGATCAACTGACCTCGCCCAAGGACTACGCCAACCTGATCCTGGCCTACGCCAACGGTGCGCCGTTGCGGCTCAAGGATGTGGCGGAAATCGTCGACGGCGCCGAGAACGAACGTCTCGCCGCGTGGGCGAATGAAAACCAGGCTGTGTTGCTGAACATTCAGCGCCAGCCCGGCGCCAACGTCATCGAGGTGGTTGACCGGATCAAAGCCTTGTTGCCAAGCATCACCGACAACCTGCCGGCCGGCCTCGACGTCACGGTCCTCACTGACCGCACCCAGACCATTCGCGCCTCGGTCACCGATGTGCAACACGAACTGCTGATCGCCATCGCACTGGTGGTGATGGTGACGTTCCTGTTCCTGCGCCGGGCGAGCGCGACGATCATTCCCTCGGTCGCGGTACCGTTGTCGCTGATCGGCACCTTCGGCGTGATGTACCTCGCCGGGTTCTCGGTCAACAACCTGACCTTGATGGCCCTGACCATCGCCACCGGTTTTGTGGTGGACGATGCGATCGTCATGCTGGAGAACATTTCCCGATTTATCGAAGAAGGCGACAGTCCGCTGCAAGCGGCGTTGAAGGGTGCCAAGCAAATCGGTTTCACCCTGATTTCCCTGACCCTGTCGCTGATTGCCGTACTGATCCCGCTGCTGTTCATGGCTGACGTGGTGGGGCGCCTGTTCCGTGAGTTCGCCATCACCCTGGCAGTGGCGATTCTGATTTCGCTAGTCGTGTCCCTGACCCTGACGCCAATGATGTGCGCCCGGTTGCTCAAGCGTGAACCCAAGGAAGAAGAGCAGGGCCGTTTCTACCGGGCCAGCGGCGCGACCATCGACTGGATGATCGCGGCCTACGGGCGCAAGTTGCAGTGGGTGCTCAAGCATCAGCCACTGACCTTGATGGTGGCCATCGCTACCTTGGGGCTGACGGTGTTCCTGTACATGGTCGTGCCCAAAGGCTTCTTTCCGGTGCAGGACACCGGGGTGATCCAGGGCATTTCCGAGGCGCCGCAGTCGATTTCGTTTGCGGCGATGAGTGAGCGTCAGCAGGAGCTGGCCAAGGTGATTCTGGCCGACCCATCGGTGGAAAGCCTGTCGTCTTATATCGGTGTGGACGGTGACAACTCGACGCTAAACAGCGGCCGTATGCTGATCAACCTCAAGGCCCACAGCAAGCGGGATCTGACCGCAACGCAGGTGATTGCCCGCCTGCAACCGGAAGTCGACAAGCTGATTGGCATCCGTCTGTTCATGCAGCCGGTGCAGGATCTGACCATCGAAGACCGGGTCAGCCGCACGCAGTATCAGTTCAGCATGTCGTCGCCGGATTCCGAATTGCTCAGCCTGTGGAGCGGGCGTCTGGTCGAGGCCCTGGCTCAGCGGCCGGAGCTGACCGACGTCGCCAGCGATTTGCAGGACAAGGGTTTGCAGGTGTACCTGGTGATTGACCGCGATGCGGCGTCGCGGGTCGGGGTGTCGGTGTCGAACATTACCGACGCGCTGTACGACGCCTTCGGCCAGCGGCAGATTTCCACCATTTACACCCAGGCCAGCCAGTACCGGGTGGTGCTGCAATCGCAGTCCGGTGAGAAGATCGGCCCGGATGCGCTGAACCAGATTCACGTCAAGACCACCACGGGCGGTCAGGTGCGCCTGTCGAGCCTGGCGCACGTCGAGCAACGCCAGACGCAATTGGCGATCACCCACATCGGCCAGTTCCCGGCAGTGATGATGTCGTTCAACCTGGCCCCCGGCGTGGCGCTCGGGCATGCGGTGGACATCATCGATCAGGTGCAGAAGGACATCGGCATGCCGATTGGCGTGCAGACCCAGTTCCAAGGCGCGGCCGAAGCGTTCCAGGCGTCATTGTCGAGCACCTTGCTGCTGATCCTGGCGGCGGTGGTGACCATGTACATCGTGCTGGGCGTTTTGTACGAGAGTTACATTCACCCGATCACCATCCTTTCGACCCTGCCCTCGGCGGCGGTCGGCGCGTTGCTGGCGCTGCTGTTGACCGGCAATGACTTGGGGATGATCGCGATCATCGGCATCATCCTGCTGATCGGCATCGTGAAGAAGAACGCGATCATGATGATCGACTTCGCCCTCGACGCTGAACGCAATCAGGGCATGGCGCCGGAGCAAGCGATCTATCAAGCGGCGCTGTTGCGGTTCCGGCCGATCCTGATGACCACGCTGGCGGCATTGTTCGGCGCGGTGCCGTTGATGCTCGCTACCGGTTCGGGCGCGGAATTGCGTCAACCGTTGGGCTTGGTGATGGTTGGCGGGTTGCTGGTGAGCCAGGTGTTGACGCTGTTCACCACCCCGGTGATCTATCTGTATTTCGACCGTCTCGGTCGGCGCTGGGGCCATAAGTCTGAAGCCGTGGAAGCGGTAGAGCAGCCATGAACCTGTCCGGACCTTTTATCAAGCGCCCGGTCGCGACCATGTTGCTGAGCCTGGCGATCATGCTGCTGGGCGGTGTGAGTTTCGGCCTGTTGCCGGTGGCGCCTTTGCCGCAGATGGACTTCCCGGTGATCGTGGTCCAGGCCAGTCTGGCCGGGGCGAGTCCGGAGGTGATGGCCTCGACCGTGGCCACTCCGCTGGAGCGTTCCTTCGGCGCCATCGCCGGGGTCAACACCATGAGCAGCCGCTCCAGTCAGGGTTCGACCCGGGTGATTCTGCAGTTTGACCTCGATCGCGACATCAACGGCGCGGCGCGGGAAGTGCAAGCGGCGATCAACGCCTCGCGCAACTTGCTGCCGAGCGGGATGCGCAGCATGCCGACCTACAAGAAGGTCAACCCGTCGCAAGCACCGATCATGGTGCTGTCGCTGACTTCGGATGTACTGGAAAAAGGCCAGCTCTACGACTTGGCCTCGACGATCCTGTCCCAGAGCCTGTCCCAGGTTCAGGGCGTGGGCGAGGTGCAAATTGGCGGCAGCTCCCTGCCGGCGGTGCGCATCGAACTTGAACCCCAGGCGCTGAACCAGTACGGCGTAGCCCTGGATGACGTGCGCAACACCATCGCCAACGCCAACGTGCGCCGTCCGAAAGGCTCGGTCGAGGACGACCAGCGTTTGTGGCAGGTGCAAGCCAACGATCAACTGGAAAAGGCCAAGGATTACGAGTCGCTGATCATCCACTACAACAACGGCGCCGCCCTGCGCCTGAAGGATGTGGCCAAGGTCAGCGACGGTGTCGAGGACCGCTACAACAGCGGTTTCTTCAACGACGATGCGGCGGTGTTGCTGGTGATCAACCGCCAGGCCGGCGCCAACATCATCGAGACGGTCAACGACATCAAGGCACAACTGCCGGCACTGCAAGCGGTGTTGCCGGCCAGCGTCAAACTGAACCTGGCCATGGACCGTTCGCCGGTGATCAAAGCCACATTGCATGAAGCGGAAATGACCCTGCTGATCGCCGTGGCCCTGGTGATCCTGGTGGTGTTCCTGTTTCTCGGTAATTTCCGCGCCTCCTTGATTCCGACGCTGGCGGTGCCGGTGTCACTGGTTGGCACCTTTGCGGTGATGTACCTCTACGGGTTTTCCCTGAACAACCTGTCGCTGATGGCGCTGATCCTGGCCACCGGGCTGGTGGTGGACGACGCCATCGTGGTGCTGGAGAACATTTCCCGGCACATCGACGAAGGCGTGCCGCCGATGAAAGCCGCGTACCTCGGTGCCCAGGAAGTCGGTTTCACCTTGCTGTCGATGAACGTTTCGCTGGTGGCGGTGTTCCTGTCGATCCTGTTTATGGGCGGGATCATCGAGAGTCTGTTCCGCGAATTTTCCATCACCCTGGCGGCGTCCATCGTCGTCTCGTTGATTGTGTCCCTGACCCTGACGCCAATGCTCTGCGCCCGTTGGCTCAAGCCACACACGCCGGGCCAGGAAAACCGCCTGCAACGCTGGAGCCAGCGCGCCAACGAATGGATGGTCGGCAAATACGCCACCAGCCTCGACTGGGTGTTGCGTCACCGCCGCCTGACCTTGCTCAGCCTGATCATCACCGTTGGCGTCAACGTCGCGCTGTACGTGGTGGTGCCGAAAACCTTTATGCCGCAGCAGGACACCGGGCAGTTGATCGGTTTCGTGCGCGGTGACGACGGGCTGTCGTTCAGCGTGATGCAGCCGAAGATGGAAACCTTCCGCCGCGCCGTGCTCAAGGACGACGCCGTGCAAAGCGTGGCCGGGTTTATCGGCGGCACCAACGGCACGAACAACGCCTTCATGCTGGTGCGGTTGAAGCCGATCAAGGAACGCAATATTTCAGCGCAAAAAGTCATCGAACGCCTGCGTAAGGAAATGCCCAAGGTCGCCGGTGCCCAACTCATGCTGATGGCCGACCAGGACCTGCAATTTGGCGGCGGCCGCGAGCAGACCACGTCGCAGTATTCCTACATCCTGCAAAGCGCCGACCTTGGCTCGTTGCGCGAGTGGTATCCGAAAGTCGTCACGGCGCTGCGAGCCTTGCCGGAGCTGACCGCGATTGATGCCCGCGAAGGCCGTGGCGCGCAACAGGTGACGCTGATTGTCGACCGCGACCAGGCCAAACGCCTGGGGGTGGACATGGACATGGTCACGGCGGTGTTGAACAACGCCTATAGCCAGCGGCAGATTTCGACGATCTACGACAGCCTCAACCAGTATCAGGTGGTGATGGAGGTCAATCCGATCTACGCCCAGGACCCGATCACCCTTAAACAGGTTCAGGTGATTACCTCGACGGGCGCGCGGATTCCGCTGTCGACCATCGCGCACTACGAAAACAGCCTGGAAGACGACCGGGTCAGCCACGAAGGCCAGTTCGCGTCCGAGAGCATTTCCTTCGACATGGCCGAAGGGGTCACGGTGGAGCAGGGCACCGCCGCCATCGAGCGGGCGATTGCCAAGCTCGGGATGCCGGAAGACGTGATCGTGAAAATGGCCGGCACCGCCGATGCCTTTGCCGCGACGCAAAAGAGCCAGCCGTTCATGATCCTCGGCGCGCTGGTGGCGGTGTATCTGGTGTTGGGCGTGCTGTATGAAAGCTACATTCACCCGCTGACGATTCTGTCGACGCTGCCGTCGGCCGGGGTCGGCGCGCTGCTGTCGATCTATGCCTTGGGCGGGGAGTTCAGCCTGATCTCGTTGCTGGGGCTGTTCCTGCTGATCGGGGTGGTGAAGAAAAACGCCATTCTGATGATCGACCTCGCCTTGCAACTGGAGCGGCATCAGGGCATGAGTCCGCTGGATTCGATTCGCAGTGCCTGTCTGCAACGTTTGCGGCCGATTCTGATGACCACCCTGGCGGCGATTCTCGGCGCGTTGCCGTTGCTGCTCAGCCGTGCCGAAGGTGCGGAAATGCGTCAGCCGCTGGGCCTGACCATCATCGGCGGGCTGATTTTCAGCCAGGTGCTGACCCTTTACACCACCCCGGTGGTTTACCTCTATCTCGACAAACTGCGCCATCGCTTCAACAAGTGGCGTGGGGTACGTACCGATGCAGCTCTGGAAACTCCGCTATGACTGACCGTTCGCTTATCACTCTGGCTGCACCGATTGCCATGGCCCGGGGCTCGCGCTTGCTGAGCCTGGCGCTGTGTGTGGCGATGCTCAGCGCCTGCGCCGTCGGCCCGGACTATCAGCGCCCGCCCACCGCCGAACCGGCGCAATACAAGGAAGCCGAGGGCTGGCGTCAGGCCAACCCCAGCGATTCCCTGGCTCGGGGTGCCTGGTGGGAGTTATACGGCGACCGGCAGCTCAATGACCTGATCGAAAAACTCAACAACGCCAACCAGACCGTCGCCCAGGCCGAGGCCCGCTATCGTCAGTCCCAGGCCTTGGTGAGCAGCGCCCGTGCGGCGTTTTATCCGACGGTGGATTTGAGCGCGGGCAAAACCCGCTCCAGTCAGGGTTCCGGCAGCAGCAGTTCGAGTTTGAGCAGTTCCTCCAGCGGTATTCGCGATACCTACAACGCCCAGTTGGGCGTCAGTTGGGAAGCGGATATCTGGGGCAAGTTGCGGCGCGGGCTGGAGGCCGACGAGGCCAGTGCCCAAGCGAGTTTTGCCGATCTGGCGGCCATGCGCCTGAGCCAGCAGTCGGAGTTGGTGCAGAACTACTTGCAGTTGCGGGTGATCGATCAGCAGAAGCGTTTGCTCGAATCGACGGTCGCGGCGTATCAGCGCTCCCTGCAAATGACCCAGAACCAGTACCGCGCCGGTGTGTCCGGGCGTGATGCGGTGGCCCAGGCCCAGACCCAGCTCAAAACCACCCAGGCCAACCTGGTGGACCTGATCTGGCAACGGGCCCAGTTCGAAAACGCTATCGCCGTGTTGATCGGCAAGGCACCCGCCGAGTTCACTCTGGCCGAAACCCAGGACATCCCCAAACTGCCGCAGATCCCCCTGAGCCTGCCGTCGCAACTGCTCGAACGTCGCCCGGACATCGCCTCCGCCGAACGCTCGGTGATTGCCGCCAATGCCAACATCGGCGTGGCGAAAGCCGCTTACTACCCGGATTTGAGCCTGAGCCTCAGCGGCGGTTACAGCAGCAGTACGTCCAGCAACCTGATCAGCCTGCCGAACCGCTTCTGGTCGGTGGGGCCGAAAGTCACGTTGCCGCTGTTCGACGGCGGTGCGCGCTCGGCGGAAGTCGATCGCAACGAAGCGCTGTATGACGAAACCGTGGCCAAGTACCGCCAGACCGTGCTCGACGGCTTCCGCGAGGTGGAAAACTACCTGGTGCAACTCAAGGTCTACGAAAACGAAGCGGCGGTGCGTCAGGAGGCGTTGGACGCGGCGCGGGATTCCCTGCGCCTGACCGAGAACCAGTACAAGGCCGGGCTGATTGCCTATCTGGACGTGGTGGTGGTGCAAGCCACCGCGCTGAGCAATGAACAAAGCGTGTTGACGGTGTTGCAGAGCCGTTTGATTGCCAGCGTTCAATTGATTGCGGCGCTGGGTGGTGGGTGGGATGGGCAGCTGGAGATGAGCAAAAACCCGTAACCCAAATGCCATCTCTCTGTAGGAGCTGCCGAAGGCTGCGATCTTTTGACTTTGTTTTTTAAGATCAAGATCAAAAGATCGCAGCCTTCGGCAGCTCCTACAGGAGTCGTGTCAGACCTTTTAATTGGGTTCTGAGCGAGTTTTCTGGGGCTGCGCGAGGCCTTGATTTTCTGTCAAACAAGCGTTTCATCGGCTTGATGGCCTTTTGATAATTTTGTCAGTGCGTTCTTCTGGACAATCAGTACAATCGCGACTTTGCCCCCCGAGAATGGACGCAGTACGGTGGGGCGGTCACGAGAAATTCCATGCTCATCGGCACCTATTCCCCCACGTTGGTTTTCATCTCGCTGTGCGTGGCGATTCTCGCCTCGTATACCGCCCTGGACCTTACGGGCCGAATCGCTACCACCAAGGGCCGAGGGGTTCATTTGTGGACCGCCGGTGGCGCGGTGGCCATGGGTATCGGCGTGTGGTCGATGCATTTCATCGGCATGCTCGCCTTCAAATTACCCATCGACCTGGGCTATGACCTGGGCATCACCGTGCTCTCTTTGGCCATCGCCATCCTGTCCAGTGGCTTTGCCCTGTGGCTGGTCAGTCAGCCACAGCTGCCGGCCTGGCAACTGGCCTTTGGTGCGCTGATCATGGGCAGCGGCATCAGCGCCATGCATTACACCGGCATGGCGGCGATGCTGATGCAGCCGGGGATCGATTACGACCCGACGCTGTTTGGCGCCTCGTTGCTGATCGCCGTGGGGGCTTCGGCCGCTGCGTTGTGGATCGCCTTCCGCTTGCGTCAGCACACGCCTTACGTGGGCCTGATCCGTGGCGGTGCGGCGGTGATCATGGGCTTTGCCATCGTCGGCATGCACTACACCGGCATGGCTGCCGCGCGTTTTCCGGACGGCAGTTTCTGCGGCGCGGCCCTCACTGGCTTGAGCGGCAAAGGCCTGGATAACCTGGTGTTGATCACTACCTTGGCGGTGTTGAGCATCGCCTTGCTGACGTCGATCCTCGACGCGCGCCTGGAAGCCCGCACCGCCGATCTGGCGCACTCGCTGACCGAAGCCAACCGCGAACTCACCCAACTGGCCCTGCATGACACCCTGACCGGCCTGCCGAATCGTATGTTGCTGGCCGACCGGATCGAACTGGCCATGTCGAAGGTGCAGGAGCAGGGCGGTTGTTTTGCGCTGATGTTCATCGATCTGGACGGCTTCAAACCGGTCAACGACGCCTTCGGCCATCATATGGGCGATCAGTTGTTGCGCGAGGTCGGGCTGCGACTGCGCGAGGACTTGCGCAGCCAGGACACCTTGGCGCGGATCGGCGGTGACGAGTTTGTGCTGCTGGTGCGCCTGAATGAACCCAACGACGCCCTGAACCTGGCGGCCCGTCAGGTCAGCCTGATCGCGCGCTCGTTCCGGGTGGCCGAGCATGACCTGCAGATTTCCGCCAGCGTCGGCATCGCGCTATACCCCGGCAACGGCCAGACCCCACAAGAACTGCTGATGAACGCCGACGCGGCGATGTATCACGCCAAAGGCGCGGGCAAAAACGGCCACAGCTTCTTCGACGCCTCAATGAACAGTAACGCCCGCAAACAACTGCAACTGCTGCAAGACCTGCGCGCTGCCCTGGAACAGCAACAATTCAGCCTGTATTACCAACCCAAATTCGATGCCGGCAATGGCCGGCCGGTGGGCGCGGAAGCCTTGCTGCGCTGGGTGCATCCGACCCAGGGCATGCTGTTGCCGGACAAATTTATTGAGCTGGCGGAAAAGACCGGGCTGATCATCCCCATCGGTGAATGGGTGTTGAATGAAGCCTGCCGGCAGATGCGCGAATGGTACGTGCTCGGTTACACCGACTGGCGCATTGCGGTGAACCTCTCGGCGTTGCAGTTCTGTCACACCGGGCTGGTCCAGAGCGTCGCCAAGGCGTTGGCCACGCACCACTTGCCGGCCAACAGCCTGACCCTGGAAATCACCGAGACCACGGCCATGAGCGACGCCGATGCGAGCATGACCGTGCTTCAGGAGTTGTCGGAAATGGGCGTTGACCTGTCCATCGATGACTTTGGCACGGGTTATTCGAGCTTGATGTACCTCAAGCGACTGCCGGCCAACGAACTGAAAATCGACCGTGGCTTTGTTCGCGACCTGGAGCATGACAGCGATGATGCGGCCATCGTTTCGGCGATAGTTGCCCTGGGGCAGGCGTTGGGTTTGCGGATTGTCGCGGAAGGGGTCGAGACCGGTGTGCAACAGGACTTCCTGACGAAGCTGGGCTGCGATTCGCTGCAAGGTTATCTGCTCGGGCACCCGCTGCCGGCAGAGCGCTTTATGGCCGACATCCACCGTGGCGAGCAGTTGGCGGCGGGCTGAATGCCCCTTCGCCACAGGTAACTCGTTGAGCCATAGGCCCGCATTCTCAGCCTGATAGATGCAGGTCATGCAAATCCAGCCAATGACGGTTATTCTTGCCCCCGACTGATTTAGCTTGAAACGGGGAATGTCAGCATGGAAAAAGTCATTGTCATCACCGGCGGCAGCCGTGGAATCGGGGCCGCCACGGCGCTGTTGGCCGCTGGGCAGGGCTATCGGATCTGTATCAACTATCTGGCCGACGAAGTCGCGGCCCTGAGTGTGCTGGAGCAAGTCCGTGCCCTCGGCGCCCACGCTATCGCGGTGCGGGCCGACGTCAGTATCGAAGATGAAGTGATTGCGATGTTCCACCGGGTCGATACCGAGCTGGGCCGCGTCACTGCGCTGGTGAACAACGCCGGCACCGTAGGGCACAAGTCCCGGGTCGACGAGATGTCCGAGTTCCGCATTCTGAAAATCCTCAAGACCAACGTCCTGGCGCCGATCCTCTGCGCCAAGCACGCGATCCTGCGGATGTCGCCCAAGCACGGCGGGCAGGGTGGCAGCATCGTCAATGTGTCGTCGGTCGCCGCGCGGTTGGGCGCACCGGGGGAATACGTGGATTACGCGGCTTCCAAAGGCGCACTGGATACCTTCACGATTGGCCTGTCGAAAGAAGTCGCGGGGGAAGGGATTCGCGTCAACGCGGTACGTCCGGGCTATATCTACACCGATTTCCATGCGCTGAGCGGCGACCCGGATCGGGTCAGCAAGCTCGAATCGGCGATCCCGATGGCGCGTGGCGGGCGGCCGGATGAAGTGGCGGAGGCGATTGTGTGGTTGTTGTCGGATAAGGCTTCTTATGCGACGGGGACGTTTGTGGATTTGGGTGGTGGGCGTTAGGCCTTAACTTAAGGTTTGCGTTGCTGCAGCGGGCCTCTTCGCGAGCAAGCCCGCTCCCACAGGAGGTTGGTGGCGTTCACAAATGATGTGTTCACCTCACTCCCCTGTGGGAGCGGGCTTGCTCGCGAAGGCTCCAGTCCAGACAACACACGGCTGTCAGAACGACCGCACAATCCGTCCCAACGTCTCCATCGCCTTCTCCGACGCTTCATCCCACGGGCTGCCGTAGTTCAAGCGAATGCAATTCCTGAAGCGCTGGGTCGGTGAAAAGATCGGCCCCGGCGCGATGCTGATGCCTTGGGCCAGCGCCATCTGGAACAACTTCAACGAGTCCATCTGCGGTGGCAGTTCCAGCCACAGGAAGTAGCCGCCGGCCGGTTGGCTGACGCGGGTTTGCGCCGGGAAGTAGCGGGCGATGGCCGCGAGCATGGCACTTTGCTGTTCTTCCAGGGCATAGCGCAATTTGCGCAAGTGCCGGTCGTAGCCGCCGTGTTGCAGGTAATCGGCAATCGCCGCTTGGGCCGGCATCGAGGCGCAGAGCGAGGTCATGAGTTTCAGCCGTTCGATTTTCTGCGCGTAGCGCCCGGCGGCGACCCAGCCGATGCGGTAGCCGGGGGCCAGACTCTTGGCGAACGAGCCGCAGTGCATCACCAAGCCTTCGGTGTCGAACGCCTTGGCCGGTTTCGGCGCTTGCTGGCCGTAATAGAGTTCGGCGTAGACGTCGTCCTCGATCAGCGGCACCTGATGGCTGCGCAGCAACTCCACCAGTTCCTGTTTTTTCGCCTCGGGCATGGTCGCGCCCATCGGGTTCTGAAAACTGGTCATGCACCAGCAGGCCTTGATCGGGTGGCGCTCCAGGGTTTGCGCGAGCACGCCAAGGTCGATGCCGTCTCGGGGATGGACCGGAATTTCCACCGCTTTGAGTTTCAGGCGTTCCAGCACTTGCAGGCTGGCGTAGAACGCCGGGGCTTCGATGGCCACCAAATCACCGGGTTCGGTGACGGCTTGCAGGCACAGGTTCAGGGCTTCGAGGGCGCCGTTGGTGATCAGCAACTCTTCCATCGGCAGCATCAACCCGCCGACCATGTAACGCAGGGCGATTTGCCGACGCAGTTGCGGGTTGCCTGGCGACATGTCGGTGACGACCATGCGCGGGTCCATCTCCCGGGCGGCACTGGCCAGGGAGCGCGACAGCCGTTGCAGCGGGAACAGGGTCGGGCTGGGGAAGGCCGAGCCGAAGGGGACAGTGTTTGGGTCCTTGATCGAGTCGAGGACCGAGAACACCAGTTCGCTGACGTCGACTTCCGTGGACTCGTTGACCTGGGTGCTGATCACCGGCTCCGAGAACGGGCTTGGGGCGTGGGTGTTGACGAAGTAGCCGGAACGCGGTCGGGCGCGGATCAGGCCGCGACGTTCCAGCAGGTAGTAAGCCTGGAACACCGTGGACGGGCTGACCCCGTAGGTCTGGCTGGCGTAGCGCACCGATGGCACGCGCTGGCCGGGGCCGAGGACGCCGGAGCGGATCAGTTCAGCGATGTCATCGGCGAATTTTTCGTAGCGTTTCATCGTGTGCCCGGGTTGTGTCATTTAGAGAATTGGCGCGGTCGAAGCCGTCAAGATCGCAGCCTTCGGCAGCTCCTACAAGGCTGTGCATCTTAATGGCTCAACGATTCATCGGCGCAACAAACCGGCTCTTGGCCACGCTATAAATGTCCGGTTCATCACTGTCGACAATCTTGAAACTGATGGTCTGCGAGCTGCTGCTGCTGGGCCGTTCCGTGGTCATCGCCACCGACACCGGCACATCGACAATCTCGCCCGGCGCCAGGCTCAACTCGGTCTTGCCTTGCAACTGGAAGCCCTCACCATCCTCCAGGCTCAGGCGGTAATCCTGACGCTGCTGGGTCTTGTTGATCACTTTCAGGCTGTAGATGTTCTCGATCTGGCCCTGGCTGTTTTCACGGTACATGCCACGGTCCTTGGTGACGTCCAGCGACACCATCGGGCGCTCCACCAGCGCCAATGCCAGCGCACCGATCATCAGCAACAACACCGTCGTGTAACCGATCAGCCGTGGCCGCAGCAGGTGGGTCTTGCCACCTTGCAACTCATGCTCGGAGGTGTAGCTGATCAGCCCGCGAGGGTAATTCATTTTGTCCATGATCGAATCGCAGGCGTCGATGCACGCCGCACAGCCGATGCATTCCATCTGCAAGCCGTCGCGGATGTCGATGCCGGTCGGGCAGACCTGCACGCAGATCTGGCAGTCGATGCAATCACCCAGGCCGACCTCGGCCGGTTTCACCTCGCGTTTGCGCGGGCCGCGGTTTTCGCCACGGGCCACGTCGTAGGAAATGGTCAGGGTGTCCTTGTCGAACATCACGCTCTGGAACCGCGCATACGGGCACATGTGCATGCACACCGCTTCACGCAGCCAACCGGCGTTGATGTACGTGGCGCCGGTGAAGAAGATCACCCAGAACAGGCTGACACCGGCCATTTGCAGGGTCAGCAGCTCTTCGGCCAGTGGCCGGATCGGCGTGAAGTAGCCGACAAAGGTCAGGCCAGTGAGCAAACTGATCGCCAGCCACAAGGTGTGCTTGGCCGAGCGCCGCAGCAGTTTGTTCAGGCTCCACGGCGCGGCTTGCAGCTTGATCCGCTGGTTGCGCTCGCCTTCGGTGATCTTCTCGCACCACATGAAGATCCAGGTCCAGGAACTCTGCGGGCAGGTGTAGCCGCACCAGACCCGGCCCGCGAACACGGTGATCGCAAACAGGCCGAATGCGGCAATGATCAACAGCGCCGAGAGCAGGATGAAATCCTGGGGCCAGAAGGTCGCGCCAAAAATGTGGAATTTGCTTTCGGACAGGTCCCAGAGCACTGCCTGGCGGCCGCCCCAGTTCAGCCACACGGTGCCGAAAAACGCGAGGAACAGAAAGCCTGCACCGCTCATGCGCAAGGTGCGGAACAGGCCGGTGAAGCTGCGGGTGTGGATCAGGTTGTCGCTGGATTTGGCCTTCATCTTTGGACGCGAAGGCTCGAATGTTTCTACGGTTCGGACGGGGATTCTCTCGCTCATGGTCGTTCGCTCATCAGCCTCCATCAGGCCGGTGCACTATGAGCGTCGATCTGTTTGCATAACAGACTCAGGTATTGCAATAAAAAGCGGATCAGATGGGTTTTCAGCGGCGCCCTGCGACAAGTTGATGCACCCGGCGGCAAAGGCTGCGGGCGCCTATCTCAAGCGTGCGCAGCGGTTGTTGATCCGGGTCAGTCAAATCACCGAATCACTGTCGGTGGCCTTCAAATGCTTACGACCGTCGACCGCGCCTGCTACGGTCAATGCGTCGGCTTCTGCTTCGGTGATGTAGATCCGCTGGCCGTCGAGCTCCACTGCCGACATGGCGACTTCCGAGTCGGTGATGATGGTGATGTCGGGGCACAGGCGAATCTCTTCGCCGTTTTCGGTCTTGAAGAAGCAGGTCTGGTTTTCGATGCGTACGGTCATGGGACTGTCCTTATTTTGGCGGAGACTAATACGTTAGGGCGCCAGGAATGGGCATGGTTCTGTGCAACCGATTAATGGTCGGTGCGGTCCATCGTTTAACAACGACTACAAAGACTGGCCCATGGACGCCTGGTGGCATGAAGTTTGGGTGACGCTGCAAGCGGAGTTCGCCGATGTGGGCGATGCGAAGCAACTGACACAGATCACCGTGCGTCTGCTGATTGCAGCTGTGCTGGGCGGCATTCTCGGTTTTGAGCGCGAACACAAGGGCAAGGCTGCCGGGGTTCGCACCCACATGCTGGTGGCCCTGGGCGCGGCGTTGTTTGTGTTAGTGCCGCAGATGTCCGGCTCCCAGGCCGATGCCATGAGCCGAGTGGTGCAGGGAGTGATTGCCGGGATCGGTTTTCTCGGCGCCGGGACGATCCTGAAGAATTCCGAGGGCGACGAGGGGCATGTGAAAGGGCTGACCACCGCCGCCGGGTTGTGGATGACCGCCGCCATTGGCGTGTCGGCCGGGCTGGGGCGAGAAGCGACAGCGGTGCTCAGCACGTTGTTGGCGCTGGCGATTTTCAGCGTGATGCCAGCGGTGGTGCGAATGCTCGACAAGGATCGCAACCCGTAAGAAGACCAGCACCATCGCCTGGGTAGGAGCTGCCGAAGGCTGCGATCTTTTGATCTTAAGCTTTTGGCGTCTTGGAAATCGCCGAAGAACAAGATCAAAAGATCGCAGCCTTCGGCAGCTCCTACGGTGGGGTGTCCATGTTATGGATTGACGATCACCGGGGGCATGGTGGTCGGCGGGTCTTCACGAGGTGGCGGGGTGGTGCCCGGCGGCTCTTGCTCGGGCACCGGAGCCGGTTCAGTGTCGGGAATGGCCGGGTTGTCGATGTTCGGGTCCGGGGTTTCGGCGGGGAATGGATTGTTCATCGTTCAAGCTCCTTGTGGCACATGGCGTGAGTCGTGCTTAAGTGGATTGACCACCGCGCAAAGGTTTTGATTCCCATGAGTGCCAGGCAAATCCCCGTGAACTTTTAACGGCGCCTGTCGCTCGGAACCTAAGTGAGTTCATTCCGGGACGGACCGGCCCACGGGGATGAACATCTGGCAAATGAGCGTCCTTGGGGCGTAAAGGAGAGATGCTCGATGATCGCTGAAAAACCGACAGAACTCAGTTACAACCCGCACATGCCGTTGTCGCAGGCCTTGTTGTTGCCGCGCATCGCAATTGAAAACACCATGCCGACCCTCGATGGCGGGCAGTTCGCTGTCAAAGCCGTGGTCGGCCAGGACGTGCTGGTGACCAGCAAAGTGTTTGCCGACGGCCACGACAAACTGGCCGTGCGCATTCGCTGGCGCAACGAGGGCGAGGAGTCCTGGCACAGCGAAACCATGGTGGACGTGGGCAACAACGGCTGGCAGGGCCAGTTCCGGGTCGAGCGCCAGGGCCGTCATCTGTACTGCATCGAAGCCTGGATCGATCAGTTCGCCAGCTTCTGTTACGAGCTGGAAAAGAAACACACGGCCCGGGTGCCGGTCAGCCTGGAATTGC
>Ga0302169_10000300_pt1 | contig 15700 bp, 16 predicted proteins | sample I_Fen_N1_3_FD_193493 | JGI IMG/M metagenome (GOLD analysis project Ga0302169, IMG submission 193493) | Peat permafrost microbial communities from Stordalen Mire near Abisko, Sweden - I_Fen_N1_3 | ecosystem: Environmental > Terrestrial > Soil > Wetlands > Permafrost | place: Sweden: Abisko...
CCGTTCTTGATGATGAGCTTGGCCTTGAGCAAGGCTTTGGCGTCGTCCGGGGTTGGCTCGTAGGTGTGGGCATCGGCGTCCGGGCCGACCATGTTGGTGATCTGGATATGCTCGCCGCCAACCTGATGGGTCATGTCGGCAAGGATGCTGAAGCTGGTGACCACCTGCAATTTTTCAGCGGCAGACAACGACATCGACAGCATCAAACTGAACAGCACGAGTAAAGCGCGCATCGGGAAACACCTCATTGGGATGTGAGCAAAGGCGGGCGGCGCAGCAAGCCGTGCACCGGACCGAACACCACGGACAGCAGATACAAACCCCCAGCCACCAGCACAATCGCCGGGCCGCTGGGCAGCGAGTAATAGAACGACAGCAACAAACCGAACCACACCGAGAGGCAGCCAAGAACCGCCGAGATGGCCATGAGCACCGGCAAGCGGCGACTCCAGAAACGTGAGGCGGCGGCCGGCAACATCATCAAGCCGACGACCATCAGCGCGCCGATGGCCTGGAAACCGATCACCAGATTGAGCACCACCAGGGTCAGGAATACGCCGTGGGCGAGTGGCCCGAGACGGCTGACGGTTTGCAGGAACAGCGGGTCGAGGGTGTCGAGCAACAGCGGTTTGTAGATCAGCGCCATGGCGATCAGGCTGAAGCCGGAGACCCATAACATGCCGGTCAATGTCGGGCCGTCGACCGCCAGCGCCGAGCCGAACAACAAGTGCAAAAGGTCCAGACGCTTGCCGGCGATGCCGAGGATCAACACACCGCTGGCCAGGGAGATCGGGTAAATCGCCGCGAGGCTGGCGTCCTCCCGTAGGCCGGTGCGGCGGGTGATCCATGCGGCGAGACCGGCCATGCTCAGGCCGGCGCCGAGGCCGCCAATGGTTAATGCCGGAAGACTCAGCCCGGCGAACCAGAAGCCCAGCGCGGCGCCGGGCAAGATGCCGTGAGCGACCGCATCGCCGATCAGGCTCATGCGGCGCAGGATCAGAAACACCCCCAGCGGCGCAGTACTGCAGGCCAAAACCAGACCGCCGAGCAATGCCCGACGCATGAAGACGAACTCGTGAAACGGTTGCCAAAGTTGTGCGGCGGCGATCATCAGGCCACCTGCGTTTGCGGTTGTTGGCGGATCAGTTCGGTACTGGGTCCGAGGGTGCAGCCGCTGCTTTTGATCAGTAGGGTTTGTGGAATGTGTTGGCGAACGGCGGCCAGATCGTGGCAGACGACGACCAGGGTTCGACCTTCGGCGTGCCAGGCGTGGATATGTTTCCAGAGCAATTCCTGGCCGAGTTCATCGAGGGCTGCGTGGGGTTCGTCGAGGAGCAGCAAGGGGGCTTCGGCGAGACTCAAGCGGGCGAGCAGGGCGCGTTGTAGTTCACCGCCAGAGAGCGCCATCAACGGGCGATGCTCCAGGCCTGACAGGCACCAATCATTGAGTACGGCTTTGAGTTTTTGGCTGCGGGCTTCGGGCGATTGTTTGCTGCCCCAGAATCCGGCGGCTACCAACTCTTGCAGGCTGATGGGGAACTGCCGGTCCAGGTGTTGTTGCTGCGGCAGGAACGAGAGGCCGCCCTTGCGTGGAACCTCCAGTACGATTTTGCCGGCCAACGGTTTCTGCAACCCGGCGATGACTTTCAACAAACTGCTTTTACCCGAGCCGTTGGCACCGATGACGCCGGTGAGGCTTCCCTTGGGCAGTTCAAAATCCACGGCGGGCGTGAGCGGTTGGCCCGGTGCGCCCCAGCGCAGTGATTGGCAGCGGATCATACGGCCTCCCAGTTGAAACGGCTTTCGGCGACGGCGTCGTGGGCGTGGAGGCTTTCGGCGTGGACCACTCGCACGTGGAAGCCATGGATGCCGGGGGAGCGTTTCAGCGCGAGGTTCAAGCGTCGCGCGGCGTCTTCGCAGAACATCAGGTTCTGCCCGTTGGCCAAGGCGAAGGCTTGTTCATCCGCACGTTTGACGGCGGTTTGCACGGCGGTGCCGAGGGCCGCTTCGGCGTCGTTGATGACCGCGATCAGTGGCAAGTCATCGAGATAGTCGTCCAGGCGTAGCTGCAATTGCGCGGTGCTGCGTTGACTGTGTGGTGTGGCGACGATGCCTTTTGTGGAGCCGAGCCAGGTCAACACATCGGCGTGCTGCAGCGGCGTATTGGCGAAATCATCGAGGAATTGCTGTTGGATCAGTTGGCGAGACAACGCGGCTGAACACGGGCAGGTTGAGGAATAAGGCACGGCGATTTTTAGTTCCACGTGGAACATCGTGTTTTTCAAACTGGCTTCGATGCTGATCGGATAGGTTTTCCACCCCGATAACGGACTGATGAGCGCCGGCCTTTTGAGCAGCAGATCGGTGTGAATTTTCAAATAGGCGTTGTTGGATAAGCCTTCATGAGTCTCAAGAAAATTCTGCAAAACGCTGCGCAATAACCGGGGTGTGAGGTTTTCCCGCTCAAGCATTTCCAGCGCCAGATACAGCCGCGACATATGAATGCCACGGGCCTCACCGTCGTCCAGACTCACGCCGGCATCCGCCGTGGCGCTCAGCCGTTGGCCATCGAATAAAACAGGAAGAGCAATGCCGCACATGCCCACCCACTCCAGTGGCAGGGCTTGGCGTGAGGCCTGCGCGGCGATATCCGGCAGAGTCAGCGCATTCATGAGCAGGTCCATCGTGGGAGTTGATTTGGCATGTTATATTATTACATTCAAATCGACGATGCCTTTTTCACGAGCGGGCTTTCACCATGCACAGACGTCACTTGCTCAACTTGATCCTGGCCAGCGCGGCCTTCGCTTTACCCTTCAGTGTTTCGGCCACACAGATTCGCAGCGCACGACTCTGGCGTTCGGATGACAAGTTGCGATTGGTGTTCGATTTGAGCGGGCCGGTGCACTTCAAGACATTTTCCCTGAGCGCCCCCGAGCGGCTGATCATCGATCTGAGCGGCGCCAACCTCAGCGGCGACTTCACGCAGTTGGCGCTGAATAACACGGTGATCCGTTCCATTCGCTCCGGTCACTACGGCCAGGGCGATACGCGGATCGTCCTCGACCTCAGCGAGCCAGTGCAGCTCAACAGTTTTTTGTTGCCGCCACAGGACGGGCAGGGTCATCGGCTGGTGCTTGATCTGAAGACGTCCACGCCAATGCAAATCGCCGCTGCGCCAAGCCGTGAGCCGGTCACCGACAAGGCTCACCCCAAGCGCGACATCATCGTGGTGGTCGATCCCGGTCACGGTGGCAAAGACCCCGGCGCGGTCGGTTCCAAAGGTGAGCGGGAAAAAGATGTGGTGCTGTCGATCGCCCAGTTGCTGGCCAAGCGACTGAAACGCGAGAAGGGCTACGACGTGAAACTGGTGCGCAACGACGACTTCTTCGTGCCGCTGCGCAAACGCGTGGAGATCGCCCGCAAGCACAACGCCGACATGTTCATCTCGGTGCACGCCGATGCGGCGCCACGACTCACAGCGTCTGGCGCATCGGTGTATTGCCTGTCGGAGGGCGGTGCGACGTCGGCCACGGCGCGTTTCATGGCCGAGCGGGAGAACGGCGCGGACCTGCTGGGTGCCACCAGTCTGCTCAATCTCAAGGACAAGGACCCGATGCTCGCCGGGGTGATTCTCGACATGTCGATGAACGCGACCATCGCCGCCAGTTTGCAACTGGGCAGCACCGTGCTCGGCAGCCTGGCGGGCATCACCACCCTGCATCAGAAACGCGTGGAGCAGGCCGGGTTTGCGGTGCTGAAGTCGCCGGATGTGCCATCGATCCTGGTGGAAACCGGCTTCATCTCCAACGCCCGGGACAGTCAGCGGCTGGTCACCGCGCGGCATCAGCAGGCCGTGGCTGACGGTTTGTTCGACGGTTTACAGCGCTATTTCGAGAAGAATCCACCGCTCAACAGCTACGTCGCCTGGCAGCAGGAGCAGAAAAAAGCCCAGGTTTAGCAGCCGGTAATCCGGCTACAGGTGAACTTGCCACTGCTGCCGCCGGAGCTGGAAAACCGATTAATGGTGGTCCAGCCAACCCGGCGGGTGTAACCGACCCAGGCTTCGCCATCGGAGGCGAGGCCGGTGAAGAACGTCAGTTGCCCGTAGCGGCTGCTGGTCTGCGCCCAATAGCGTTTGCCGGCCACTTCAAAGCCCCGCAGATAGAGCGTGCTGCCGACGGTGTTGACGCTGTAGGCGTTGCCATCGCGGTCGACACAGGCGAGCAGATTGGCACTGCGGGTGCATTTGGCCAGGTTCGGGATCTGGCCCCACGCATCGACGGTGATCAACAGCGAAAGACTCAGCAGCGCGAATTTCAGGGCGTTTCCCATGGCATTTCTCAAGGAGCGAACGAACTCCAGCATCGTGCCCTTTGTCGTGGCGGACAAGAGGGGAGTGGTGTATTTGCATTGTTATGCTATAACATTAACGATACATCCGCTTTTGCCCCAAGAACGTGAAGAGCTGCGCGAACGCCATCAACGGTGTTTTGACCGGCCATAGCCTGTGAGGAATACCTGATGCCCCATCGTCTCCCCGTGACCGTCCTGTCGGGTTTTCTCGGCGCCGGCAAGAGTACGTTGCTCAATTACGTACTACGTAATCGCGACAATCTGCGTGTCGCCGTGATCGTTAACGATATGAGCGAGATCAACATCGATGGCAGCGAAGTCCAGCGCGATGTCAGCCTGAACCGCGCCGAAGAGAAACTCGTGGAAATGAGCAACGGCTGCATTTGCTGTACGTTGCGCGAAGATTTGCTGGAAGAAGTGAGCAAACTCGCCAAGGACGGTCGCTTCGATTACCTGTTGATCGAGTCCACCGGCATTTCCGAACCATTGCCCGTGGCCGAAACCTTCACCTTCCGCGACGAAGAAGGCCAGAGCCTGGCTGACATCGCCCGCCTCGACACCATGGTCACCGTAGTCGACGGCATGAATTTCCTGCTCGACTACCAGGCCGCCGAAAGCCTGGCGTCCCGTGGCGAAACATTGGGCGAAGAAGATGAGCGTTCAATTACGGACCTGCTGATCGAGCAGATCGAATTCGCCGACGTGATCCTGATCAGCAAGATCGATTTGATCAGCAGCAGCGAGCGCCAGGAACTGATCGCGATCCTTGAACGGCTCAACGCCCAAGCGGACATCATCCCGATGGTCATGGGCAAAGTGCCGCTGAACAAAATCCTCAACACCGGCCGCTTCGACTTCGAAAAAGCCGCCCAAGCCCCGGGCTGGTTGAAGGAGTTGCGCGGTGAACACGTGCCGGAAACCGAAGAATATGGCATCGCTTCCACAGCCTATCGCGCACGCCGACCGTTCCATCCGCAACGCTTTTTCAGCTTCATCGACCGTCCGTGGGTGAACGGCAAGCTGCTGCGTTCCAAGGGGTTTTTCTGGCTGGCCAGCAAACACATGGATGCCGGGAGCTGGTCCCAGGCGGGCGGTTTGATGCGCCATGGGTTTGCCGGTCGCTGGTGGCGTTTCGTGCCGAAAACCGAGTGGCCGCAGGACGAAGAGAGCACCGCCGGGATCATGGAAAACTGGACTGCCACCACGGGTGATTGCCGTCAGGAACTTGTGTTCATTGGCCAAAACATCGACTTCGCGCAACTCACCGCCGAACTTGATAGCTGCCTGCTCACCGACGACGAAATGGCCCAAGGCATCGAAGGCTGGCGCCTGTTGCCGGACCCGTTCGGCCCTTGGCACGAAGAGGCGGCCTGAATGCTCACGTTCATTCCCGCGAAAGCGTCCGCCCGGGCAATCCGTCAGCACCACGGCGCAACCCCGAAAGTCCTGACAAAGATTCTTCACGACGACGCCAACCTCGCCGTGTGGCAACGCCAACTCCCGGTGCACATCGCCGACTTCGCCAGTTTGTTGCTGTCCCTGAACGAACCGCTGGCCGAGTCGTTGTCCCTGGAAATCGCCAACGAAGACGCCGAACCCAACCTTCGCGGACTGGCCTCAGGCTTCAGCGACCTCGAAGGCTACGAAGGTTTTATCGCCGACGTGTCCTGGCTGGTCAGCGCGTTCGCCTGTTTGCTCGGCGCCAAGCGCATCGGTGTGCGCTTGCGGGTGCTGGATTCGGCCATGTGTCCGCGCTTCCACGTCGATCACGTCCCCGTCCGGTTGATCACCACCTACGCCGGCATTGGCAGCCAGTGGCTGAAAGAAGGGGCGATGGATCGCCGAAAACTGGGTAAACCCGAGGCCGAACCGCAGTCGCCGATCCAGCAAATCAACAGCGGCGACGTGGCGCTGTTCAAAGGGGAGAAGTGGCACGGCAACGAAGGCTTCGGCTTGATCCACCGTTCGCCGCAACCGGCGCCGGGGGAGCGCCGGTTAATCCTGACCCTCGACTGGCTGAGCTAGGGTTTGAGCCAGGTGCCCTGGCTCTGCGCCTCGCAAAACGGCTGCAAATACGCCGCGTCGGTGGCCACGCCGTAATAGTGAATATCCTGGCGGTAAGGCATATTGGCGACTTGGGCGTTGCTGCACACGCCGAAGGCGCCGGTGGGGCATTGATCGACGTACTGCACGTCGACTTTCTGGCCGGGAAGGTTTGGCTGGCAGAAACCGTCGGCGAAAAGTTTTTCCGGGATGTTGCGGTTCTGCTGGCAGACTTTCACGTCGAGCCGCTGCGCCGTGCTATGCACCACACACGCCTGGGCCAGCGCCTCGCCCGACACCAGCGCCAGCAGCAACAATCCCATCAACCGCATGCCTTGCCTCCTCAGAAAACGTCGACCATGTTGCAGAACATTCCCACCCACGTCATTGCCGGCCCCTTGGGCGCGGGCAAGACCAGCCTGATCAAGCACTTGTTGGCCCAGCGGCCCGCGCACGAGCGTTGGGCGGTGCTGATCAATGAGTTTGGCCAGATCGGCCTCGATGCCGCGCTGCTGACCCAGGACGCCGATGGTATCGCACTGGGTGAAGTGGCCGGGGGCTGTTTGTGTTGCGTCAATGGCGCGCCGTTCCAGATCGGCCTCGGGCGCTTGCTGCGCAAGGCGAAGCCGGATCGGTTGTTTATCGAACCTTCCGGGCTCGGGCATCCGGCGCAGTTGCTGCGGCAATTGAGCGAGGCGCCGTGGCTCGGGGTGTTGGCGGTCCAGCCGTGCGTTCTGGTGCTGGATGCCCAGGCACTGGCGGCCGGGAAACCGTTGCCGGCGGCGCAGCAAGAGGCGCTGAACAACGCGGGTTTGTTGTTGCTGAACAAGTCGGAAGGTCTTGAGGGCGGTGATCGTCGGCGAATCGCAGCGCTATTGCCGGCGCGTCCGTTGTACTGGACGCAGCAGGCCGTCATGCCATTGAGCGAATTGCCGGGGGTTGAGACCAACGCCGTGGCGGGTGTGGATAACTTTGTCGTGCCTAAGGGATTGGGGCAGATGCCGGCGATCTGGACTGATCCCGCGATGCCGATTTGCTTGAGCCAGGCACAGGAGGGCGGGTGGAGCATTGGCTGGCGCTGGCATCCGAGTCAGAGGTTTGATGCGGTGCTCGTTGGCCGGTGGCTTGAAAGCCTTGATTGGCTTCGCGCGAAAGCGGTTATCCACAGTGGTGAAGGGTGGGTTTCGGCGAATGCGCTGGATAACTCGGTGCTGGAGTGGCGGCCGAGTGAGTGGCGGCAGGATTCGCGGGTTTAGCTGATCTTCAATGAGCCGCAGGACGCGGCAGTGCTGCAAAGTGGTTTGTCTGGATGCCGGTTGAGGTGAAGATCAAAAGATCGCAGCCTTCGGCAGCTCCTACATTTGGAATGCAATCCCCTGTAGGAGCTGCCAAAGGCTGCGATCTTTTGATCTATGGCCGCCACTTCGTATGTTCCTGGCGCCACTGACTCAGCTCAATCACCTCCGCCCGAGGCCGCGCCACATCAACCACGGGGGCGGTGTCGTCGAACGGCATCGGATACGGCGCCAGCTCAATCTGTGCACTGTGCGCACCAAACTGGGTAATGGTCCCGTTATGGCGGGTCTCGCCGGTCACCGTAAATTCAAAGTTGTACACCCGCGCCAGGCGTCGACGGCCGCTCGCATCTTTGATAAAACCGATTTTCTTCAACGCCACGTTGCCATCCAGCAGCTCGATCTGGAGCTTGGCGCAATGTTGCTTGACCCGCTCCAGCGCCCGCTCGCGCAAGCCGTGGTTGTGCCACAGCCACGCGGCGCCGGTGGCCAGCAGCATCAGCACGAAGATATTTCCGAGGGTCAGCATCAACAGGGTGCTCCAACAAGATAGTGCCAGCTTAACTGCGTCGCCGGTCTGTCGTACAGGCTGCGTTTAGTCGCATACTGCGCGGCTCGAATTTCAATCGTTTTACGGAAAACTCACCGCATGAAACGTACGCCCCATCTGCTCGCCATCCAGTCCCACGTGGTGTTCGGCCACGCTGGCAACAGCGCCGCGGTTTTCCCGATGCAGCGGGTCGGGGTGAATGTCTGGCCGCTCAACACCGTGCAGTTCTCCAACCACACGCAATACGGGCAGTGGGCCGGTGAAATCCTGCCGCCGCATCAGATTCCCGAACTGGTGGAAGGCATCGCCGCGATTGGTGAACTGGGTAACTGCGACGCGGTGCTTTCGGGTTATCTTGGCAGCGCAGCCCAGGGCCGAGCGATTCTCACGGGTGTGGCGCGGATCAAGTCGATCAATCCAAAAGCGTTGTATCTGTGCGACCCGGTGATGGGCCACCCGGAGAAGGGTTGCAGCGTACCGGCCGAGGTCAGTGATTTTCTGCTGGAAGAAGCGGCTGCCGTCGCCGATTTCATGTGCCCGAATCAACTGGAACTGGACAGCTTCTCGGGGCGCAAGCCGCAGTCGCTGTTCGATTGCCTGGCCATGGCGCGAGCCCTGTTGGCGCGGGGGCCGAAGGCCGTGTTGGTCAAACATCTGGACTATCCGGGTAAACCGGAAGAGGTGTTCGAGATGCTGCTGGTGACGGCGACCGAGAGCTGGCACCTGCGCCGGCCATTGTTGGCGTTTCCGCGTCAGCCGGTGGGCGTGGGGGACCTGACGTCCGGGCTGTTCCTGGCCCGCGTGCTGCTGGGCGACAGCCTGGTGGCGGCGTTTGAGTTCACGGCGGCGGCAGTGCATGAGGTGCTGCTGGAAACCCAGGCCTGCGCCAGCTATGAGCTGGAACTGGTGCGGGCGCAGGACCGGATCGCCCATCCGCGGGTGCGGTTTGAGGCGATGCCGATCAGTTTGTAACGCAAGCCCGACGGAAAAGATCGCAGCCTGCGGCAGCTCCTACAGGGGAATGCGTACCCCGTAGGAGCTGCCGCAGGCTGCGATCTTTGGCTTTAAGCGTCGCCCTTGATTTCCTGATAGCGCTTTTCCAGCTCCTGGCGAATCTGCCGACGCTGCTGCGCCTGCATGAACCGGCGCTTGTCTTCGCTGTTCTGCGGTTGCAGCGGCGGGACGGCGGCCGGTTTACGCTGGTCATCCACCGCGACCATGGTGAAGAAGCAGCTGTTGGTGTGGCGCACCGAGCGTTCGCGAATGTTTTCGGTCACCACTTTGATGCCCACCTCCATCGAGGTGTTGCCGGTGTAGTTGACCGACGCCAGGAACGTCACCAGTTCGCCGACATGAATCGGCTCGCGAAAAATCACCTGGTCCACCGACAGGGTCACCACATAGCGGCCGGCATAACGGCTGGCGCAGGCGTAGGCCACTTCGTCGAGGTATTTGAGCAGGGTGCCGCCGTGGACATTGCCAGAGAAGTTGGCCATGTCGGGAGTCATCAATACCGTCATCGACAGTTGGGCGTTTCCGGGTTCCATAGCGTTCTCACGGGTCAAGGCAGGATTTCGGGGGCGCACCTCTGCGGGTGCGTGGTCGGCTTTTCATAACCAACAGTTATCGGGACGCCGGGCAAGGGGCTGCCGTCACGCCTGGATCGATCTGTTTCCATATATTGCACCGCCTTTCTGCCGGAAGTCGCGGTGTTACGCTCCGGAAAGTCGACCTCAAGGAGCCCCATGCCATGCATGCCATCAGTTTCATACAGGACCTGGCAGTGATCATGTTGGTCGCGGGCGTGGTGACCGTGCTCTTCCACCGCTTCAAGCAACCGGTGGTCCTTGGCTACATCGTCGCCGGCTTCATCATCGGCCCGCACACGCCGCCGTTCGGCCTGATCCACGATGAGCAAACCATCAAGACCCTCGCTGAGCTTGGGGTGATTTTCCTGATGTTCTGCCTGGGCCTGGAGTTCAGCCTGCGCAAGCTGTTCAAAGTCGGGGCCACGGCGTTTATCGCGGCGTTCCTGGAAATCGTGCTGATGATCTGGATCGGCTACGAAATCGGCCGCTGGTTCGACTGGAACACCATGGACTCGCTGTTCCTCGGGGCGATCCTGGCGATTTCCTCGACCACCATCATCGTCAAGGCCCTCAACGACCTGAAGATGAAGAACGAGCGCTTCGCGCAGTTGATCTTCGGTGTGCTGATCGTTGAAGACATCCTCGGTATCGGCATCATCGCGTTGCTGTCGAGCATCGCGGTCAGCGGCACGGTCAGCTCCGGCGAAGTGTTTTCCACGGTCGGCAAGCTCTCGTTGTTCATGATCGTCGCGCTGGTTGTTGGCATTCTGCTGGTGCCGCGATTGCTGGCGTACGTGGCCAAGTTCGAAAGCAACGAGATGCTATTGATCACCGTGCTGGGCCTGTGTTTCGGCTTCTGCCTGCTGGTGGTCAAGCTCGAATACAGCATGGTCCTCGGCGCGTTCCTGATTGGCGCGATCATGGCCGAATCCCGGCAACTACTGAAGATCGAGCGCTTGATCGAGCCGGTTCGCGACCTGTTCAGCGCTATCTTCTTCGTCGCCATCGGGCTGATGCTCGACCCGATGATCCTGCTGCAATACGCCTGGCCGATCGCGGTAATCACCGTGGCAGTGGTGCTGGGCAAGATGTTGTCCTGCGGCTTGGGCGCATTTATCGCCGGCAATGACGGACGCACCTCACTGCGGGTCGGGATGGGTCTGTCACAGATTGGCGAATTCTCCTTCATCATCGCCGCGCTGGGTATGACGCTTCAGGTCACCAGCAACTTTCTCTATCCGGTGGCCGTCGCCGTCTCGGTCCTCACCACGCTGCTGACGCCGTATCTGATCCGCGCGGCCGACCCACTGTCGATCAAGCTGGCGGCGGTCATGCCGCGACGCCTGAGCCGCGTGCTGGGGATGTATGGCGAATGGCTGCGCAGCATTCAGCCGCAAGGCGAGGGCGCGCTGCTGGCGTCGATGATTCGGCGGATTCTGTTGCAGGTGGGCGTCAACCTGGCGCTGGTGATCGCGATTTTCTTCGCGGGCGCGTTCTTTGCCGAGCGCATGTCAGCTTACCTGCAAGACTGGATCGGCGACCCGAGCTGGCAGAAGGCGTTGATTTGGGGCGGGGCGTTGCTGTTGTCGCTGCCGTTTCTGATTGCCGCTTATCGCAAGCTCAAGGCCCTGTCGATGCTGCTGGCAGAGATGGGTGTGAAGCCGGAGATGGCCGGCCGCCACACGCAGCGAGTGCGTCGGGTGATCGCCGAAGTGATCCCGATTCTCTCGCTGCTGGTGATCTTCCTGCTACTGGCAGCCTTGTCGGCCAGCATTTTGCCGACCAACAAGTTGCTGGTGCTGATCGCCGTGGTCACGGCCGCTGTGGCGGCGCTGCTCTGGCGCTGGTTCATCCGCGTGCACACGCGCATGCAGGTGGCGCTGCTCGAAACCCTGGACAACCACAAGGATTCGTCCGGGCATTGACGCACGTGAGGGCGTCGGCTGACTCAGCTTTCCAGCCAGACGTCCCGCGCCCAGTGCCACACCGATTCCCAGGTTTCTTCGGCAATCAGCTCTTCTTCGGCCTGCCACAGCACCACGGTGCCGTCTTCTTCGACCAGGTAGTAGTCGTCACCGTCCTGGCAGATCGGGATCATGCTGCGATCAACGCCAGCGTCCCAGGCGTTGGCGGCAACGTCCGGCAGGTAGGTGTGGGATTGCGGGTCGGTCACAGTGACCGGCTCCAGGCTGCCGTAGACCACGTCGCTGACGGTCAGTAAAAACTCTCTGAAGACGAACGGAATGTCGATGAACAGTTGTTCTTCGATTTCAACGATCTGATCTTCGTCGGGCAACTCCAAGGGGACCGGTACCGGTTCGTTGGCTTCACGCAGTTGTTCGATTATTTCTTCCACGTCCGGGTTCCTCTTGCTTGATGGCGCGGTTTAGTTGGGGCGGTTTATACAGTAGCTCGCTATAGATGCAACCGCGAAATAGAAAACCCCGGCCGAGGCCAGGGTTTTTTATTGAGGCAATATTGCGACAGGACTAACGCGCGTCGGTTCAGCCGTTCTGGCGGATACCGGCGACCAGCCAAGGCTGGTTCTCGCCCTGTGGACGTTCCATGTTCCAGCTTTCGCTGAACACTTCGCCCTGATCGAAACGCGAGGTTTTCGACACGCCACTGAAGGTCAGGGTCGCGATGGTCTTGTCCGCACGATCATCCACGCCGTCCAGTTGGACCTGAAGGTTGTCGATGTAGGTCGACTGGAAGCCGTCGCCCAGATCGGCACGTTCGCGTTTGAGGAACTCCAGCATTTGCGGGGTCACGAACTCGGCGATCTTGTCCATTTCGTTGGCGTCCCAATGCTGTTGCAAGGACTGGAAGTGGTTGCGGGCTGCTTCGATGAAGCTCTGCTCATTGAACCAGGCCGGCGCATTGATCACCGGACGAGCGGCGGCAGGTGCTGCCGAGCCGCCGAAGATCGATCCCATGGCTGCTGGCTTCTGCTCGAACACTTCACGCTGCATCGGTGCGCCAGCCGGAGCCAGGTGCTCCTGCTGCTTGCGGCGACGGGAGGCGATGAAGCGGAAGATCAGGAACGCGATGACGGCCATGATCAGGATGTCGAAGATCTGCATGCCCTGGAAGCCACCGCCCATGAACATGGAGGCCAGCAGGCCACCGGCAGCGATGCCGGCCAGAGGGCCGAGCCAGCGCGAAGCACCGCCGGCCTTGGCCGCCGCGCCTGCGGCACCGGCAGCCCCTGCGGTTGCAGCAGCACCGCCAGCAGCGGAGGAAGGCGCCATCTGACTGGTTTGGTGGGTCGGCGCAGCGCCGGCGCTTTTGCCGCCGCCAAAGCGCTTGGCATTGGCGTCGAGGCTCATCGTCAGGCCGATACACAACGCCATGGCGATGCTAAGAAAACGTTTCATAAGGGGAATTCCCATTTGTGGATTGCACGCGGGCCATGTTGCACAGCTGAAGTGTTGCTGGCTAGCGGCAGAGTGTTTCGGGCTTTTGCCTGACAGGTTGCGTTCAGCTTCAATCAGCGCAATAAGGCTTGTTAACTTTGGTCCGTGGGACAAGTGGATAAGCGTTGTAGGAAGGATGCCTAGCGTCGCAGCGCCAGCATGACCACACCGGCGGTGATCAGGCCGATTCCGCCCCATTGGCGCAGGTCGAGCCGTTCGCCCAGCAGGATCACGCCCAGCACCGCCACCAGTACCACGCTGAGTTTGTCGACCGGCGCGACCAACGAGGCCGGACCGAGTTTCAGCGCGCGGAAGTAGCAGATCCATGAGGCGCCCGTGGCCAGCCCTGACAGCAGCAGAAACAGGTAGCTCTTGGCAGTGATCGATCCCAAGGACTGATATTGGCCCGTGGCGTACAAAATCAAGGCCAGGCTGACCAATACCACCAGGGTACGCAGGAGGGTGGCGAAGTCGGAATTGACGTTTTCGATGCCGATCTTCGCGAAAATCGCAGTCATCGCCGCGAATACAGCGGACAACAGCGCCCAGAATGTCCAGGAGGAAAAGAAGCCTGAGCCCATGAGCATTGTCTTCCTTCAAGAGAGAGGGGGCTGAAAAAGATCGCAGCCTTCGGCAGCTCCTACAGGTGTACGCAATCCCATCTAGGCGCTGGCGGAGCCTGCGATCTTTTTAGCCTTATATGGCTTCCAGCTTGGCGTACCCGAGCATCAACCACTTGCTGCCCTCACCGAAATTCACCTGCACCCGAGCCTGTGCCCCGGCGCCTTCGAAGTTCAGGATAACGCCGTCGCCAAATACCGAATGCCGCACGGCCTGACCCAGGCTGAAACCGGTGTCCGGGATCTCGCTGCCGCCGAACAAACTGCTGGAGCTTTGCTGCTGGCCACCGCCGAACGGACGGCTGACGCTGTTGGACAGCCGCACTTCCTGGATCAGCCCTTTCGGCACTTCACGTACGAAACGCGACACCTTGTTGTAGGTCTCGCTGCCGTACAGGCGTCGGGTTTCAGCGTAGGTCATCACCAGGTTCTGCATGGCCCGGGTAATCCCGACATAGGCCAGGCGCCGTTCTTCCTCAAGACGCCCCGGTTCTTCCAGGCTCATCTTATGCGGGAACAGGCCTTCTTCCATGCCCACCAGGAACACGTAAGGGAATTCCAGGCCTTTGGCGCTGTGCAGGGTCATTAGCTGAATGCTGTCTTCGTGCTCGTCAGCCTGTGTATCCCCGGCTTCCAGCGAAGCATGGCCGAGGAAGGCGGCCAACGGCGTCAGGTCCTCGTCTTCTTCGGCGTTCTCGAAGTTGCGCGCGGCGCTGACCAGTTCCTCAAGGTTTTCTACCCGGGCCTGGCCTTTCTCGCCTTTTTCCGCTTCGTGGTAGGCGATCAGCCCCGACTGTTCGATGACAGTCTGGGTCATCAGGTGCAATGGCATGTCCATGCACTTGGCGGCGAGGTTTTCGATCAGCTCGATAAACGCCCCAAGCGCACCGGCAGCCCGACCGGTCAGGCCTTTATTGGCGACCAGCAGGCGCATGGCTTCCCACATCGAGACATCGCTGTGGCGCGCATGGTCGCGAATGGCTTCGACGGTTTTCTCGCCGATGCCGCGAGCCGGCACGTTGATCACCCGCTCCAGCGCCGCGTCGTTGCCCCGGCCTTCCAGCAAACGCAGGTAGGCCATGGCGTTCTTGATTTCCGCCCGCTCGAAGAAGCGCTGACCGCCATAGATGCGATACGGAATGCGTTCGCGCAGCAGCGCTTCTTCCAAAACGCGGGATTGGGCGTTGGAGCGGTACAAAATCGCGATATCACTGCGGGCCAAGCCGGTTTTCAGCGCGCTTTCGATGGTTTCCACCACATAGCGTGCTTCGTCGTGTTCGTTGAACGCGGCGTACAGATTGATCGCTTCGCCTTCGCCGCCGTCGGTCCACAGCTCTTTGCCCATGCGCCCGGTGTTGTTGGCGATCAGAGCGTTGGCAGCCTTGAGAATCCCGGCGGTGGAGCGGTAGTTCTGCTCCAGGCGAATGGTTTCGGCATCCGGGAAGTCGTCGGAGTACTGATAGATGTTCTCGATTTTCGCCCCGCGCCAGCCGTAAATCGACTGGTCGTCGTCGCCGACCACCATCAGGCTGTCGCCGCCCTTGGCCAGCAAGCGCAACCAGGCGTATTGCACGGCGTTGGTGTCCTGGAACTCGTCCACCAGGATGTGCCGGAAACGTTTCTGATAATGCGCCAGCAAACCCGGGTGATCGCGCCACAGGTCGAGGGCGCGCAGCAGCAGTTCGGAGAAGTCGATGACGCCGGCGCGCAGGCACGCGGCCTCGTAGGCTTCATAAATGCTGCGCATGGTCGCCAGGAACAGATCGCCACTGGCTTGAATGTGTTGCGGGCGCAGACCTTCGTCTTTCTGCCCGTTGATGAACCACTGGGC
>Ga0302169_10000301_pt1 | contig 15700 bp, 14 predicted proteins | sample I_Fen_N1_3_FD_193493 | JGI IMG/M metagenome (GOLD analysis project Ga0302169, IMG submission 193493) | Peat permafrost microbial communities from Stordalen Mire near Abisko, Sweden - I_Fen_N1_3 | ecosystem: Environmental > Terrestrial > Soil > Wetlands > Permafrost | place: Sweden: Abisko...
TGTTTACAGAGCTAATGATGGATTCAGCCGTTGGGGATTCCATGACCATCCGGACACCAGTTCCACCAACATCCGGACACTGATTCCACGCTGATCCGGACACTCATTCCACGAGCATCCGGACACCGATTCCACGGCTATTCGGACACTTTCAGGCAGGCAGCAACGCAGGATTATTCACTACCATCGACCTCTTTTATCGAAGCGAAGAGGTCGTCGTGGAGCGTTTATCCATGCGTAAAATCCGAGAGGTACTACGCCTAAAGTTCGATGCAGGCCTGTCCGTGCGCAAGATCGCCGCCAGCCTGCGACAGCCTTTACTGGGTCAGTTTTCGGTCAGCGGCAACAGTTGAAACTTCATTAAGTGTGTTGAAACTTCATTAAGGGTGTCGAATTTACTTCAATTCCACATCCTTTCTTATTTTTGTAGTTTGATTAATATCTATGTAATTCAATTAGTTAGTTATTTTTCCGGCTTGGCACCAAAATTGACTCATCTTCCTCGTGAACTGGCTTTCCCTGAGCAGAAGCTTAATAAGAAAAATAACGAGGACACCATGCAGAACAATCTATTTGACGTTGCGGTAGTCGGATTTGGCCCGGTTGGGCAATTACTCTCCATGCTCCTTGCGCGTAAAGGCCACAGTGTGCTGGTTATCGAGCGTTGGCCAGAGGTCTACCCTCAGCCGCGTGCTGTGTGCTACGACCACGAGATCCGCCGCGTGCTTGAGTCTCAGGGACTACGTGAGAGTATCGATCCACTGTCCCGCCAGGGCTGCCTTTATCAGTGGTTCAACGCTGATTGGGAGCTGTTGACGCAATTCGACTGGACCGCTAAATCCATCTCCGGAGGTCCGTTCGGCTATTTCTTCAACCAGCCCGAACTGGAACTGATGCTCAGCGAACGTGCTGCTCAATACCCTAATGTCACTCTGCGCCGAGGCTGGGAACTGACCGAGCTGCAAACCGGTGAGCAGCAGTGCGAACTGCACTTGCGCACCACCGCCGGTATTCAGCCCGACCAGCCCCAGCAGCACGAGAATCTCAGCGCGCGCTATGTGATCGGTGCCGATGGCGCCAACAGTTTCGTGCGCAAGGCCATGGGCGTTCAGTGGAACGACCTAGGCTTCAGTGAAGACTGGCTGGTGGTCGACGTGCGCCCCAAGAATGGCTTTATCGTCGACGTGCCGGACTTCGCTCAGTGGTGTAATCCCAGCCGCCCGACCACCATGGTTCCCGGTGGCCCGATCAACCGTCGTTGGGAGTTTATGCGCCTGCCGGGTGAAAGCCTGGAGCAGTTGCAATCCGATGAACAAGTCTGGTCCCTGTTGTCGCGCTGGATCAAGCCTGAACAAGGCGAATTGCTGCGCAAGACTGTCTATAACTTCCGCTCATTGATCGCCAGCGAGTGGCGTAAAGGCCGGGTCATGTTGGCCGGTGATGCCGCGCACCTGATGCCGCCGTTTATGGGGCAGGGCATGTGCACAGGCATGCGCGACGCGTTCAACCTGGCCTGGAAACTCGATTTTATTTTGCAAGGGCGCACTGGCGAGCAGATTCTCGATGACTACATGCCCGAGCGTCGTGCTCAGGTCGAGGCGACTATCGGTGCGTCGGTGACCATGGGCAAAGTCGTGTGTGTGTCCGACCCGGTTCTGGCCGCCGAGCGTGATCGTGCCTTTTTCGCCAATGAAGTGGCGCAGCCTCAACCCTTTCCACCGATACCGGAGGGCTTGATCTTCCGTAACCGTGACGGGTCACAGGGCAAGCTGGCGGGCACCTTGGGCATCCACGGTGAAGTTCGCTACCAGCAGCAACTGCACAACGTTGATCAGCTCAGTGTGGGCGGCTTCCAATTGTTGACCTTCGCAGCTCGGGGCGCGTTGGCACTGAGTGCGGCTGAACGGGCGATTATCGATGCCCAGGATATCGAAATCATCCACCTGCGCCGTGCCGGTGTCGAAGATGCCAACGCTTGGGTCGATGAGTCGGGTCGCTATGCGGAGTACTTCGACCAGCACCGAATTACGGCACTGCTGGTCCGGCCTGATTTTTATGTATTCGGCGCTGCCGACGCGCAATGCTCGATCTCGACACTGCTTGCCCGCTTGGCCCAAGGCCTTGGGCTGGCGCTGGTCGAAGAAAGCGTGGCACTGGCGGCGCACTGATTCGCTTAACAGGAGCAACACCCCATGATCAATGTCAACGAGTTCAGCATCAGCGATGCGGTGCTTGAACAGCATGCCGATTGCGAAAGTCCTCGGCTCAAGACCGTCATGACCTCGCTGGTCAATCATCTGCACAATTTCGCCCGTGAAGTGCGCCTGAGCGAGGAAGAGTGGATGCTGGCCATCGACTTTCTGACCCGCGTCGGGCACATCACCGATGATCGCCGCCAGGAGTTCATTCTGCTCTCCGATACTTTGGGCCTGTCGATGCTGGTCAACGCCCTGAACAATCAGAAAGACGAAGGCTGCACCGAGTCCACCGTATTCGGACCCTTTTTTGTCGAAGACGCGCCGCACTTCGAACTGGGCGACGATATCGCCCAAGGAGCCTCGGGCGAGCTGTGCTTTGTCAGTGGACGCGTCCTCAACCGCCAGGGCGAGGGTATTCCCGGTGCCGAGATTCAGGTCTGGCAATGCGACGACGAAGGCTTCTACGATGTGCAATACGCCGAGCTAGCCAAAGCCCAGTGCCGGGGCGTGCTGCGCGGTGCTGCCGACGGCGGCTTCAACTTCCGCTCAGTTTTGCCCGTACCCTATCCGATTCCCCATGACGGCCCGGTGGGACAGATGCTCGAAGCCCTTGGCCGCCACCCTTGGCGTCCGGCGCACCTGCATTTCATGATCAAGGCCCCGGGTTACCAGACCCTGATCACCCATATCTTCCGTGATGACGATCAATATCTGGAATCCGACGCGGTGTTTGGCGTGCGTTCTTCGCTGGTTGCCCATTGGAAGTCGCACCCGGCGGGCCAGGCACCGGATGGCACCTATAGCGAGCACGCCTTCCACAGCCTCAACTTTGACTTTGTGCTGCAGCCCGACGTGGTCAAAGGCACGACTCATACCACTCGACAAACAGGAGCTTTGGCATGAAGCCGTTTATCTATAACGAAGTCCCCAGCCGCGTGGTCTTCGGTGAAGACGCCTATAGCTGTCTTGAACGCGAGGCGCAGCAACTGGGGTTGTCGCGTGTGTTGGTGATTTGCACGCCTGAGCAGCAGGCCCAGGCGCAACTGGCGGCCAAGGCGTTGGGTGCGAGTTGTGTTGGTATTTGCGACCTGGCGGTGATGCATGTGCCGGTGACCATCGTCAACCAAGCTATCGATCAAGCACGAGACAGTCGCGCCGATGGCACCCTGGCGATTGGTGGTGGCTCGACCATCGGCCTGGCCAAGGCCTTGGCATTGCGTATTGGGCTGCCGATCATTGCCGTGCCGACCACCTATGCCGGCTCGGAAATGACCCCGGTTTGGGGCATTACCGAAAACCAGCTCAAAACCACTGGTAAAGACCCCAAGGTCCAACCGCTAACGGTGATCTACGATCCGGTCCTGACCTACAGCCTGCCACGCTCAATGTCTATCACCAGTGGCATGAACGCCATTGCTCATGCTGTGGAAGGTCTGTACTCGCGCGATGCCAACCCGATCATCAGCCTGCTGGCGGAGGAGGGGATCCGAGCCCTGGCCCAGGGCTTGCCGTCGATCAAAGACGATGACTCGACCGCTCAGGGCCGCTCGCAATGCCAGTACGGCGCCTGGCTGTGTGGCAAGGTGCTTGGTAACGTCGGCATGGCCTTGCACCACAAGCTGTGCCATACCTTGGGCGGTACCTTCAACCTGCCGCATGCCGAGACCCATACCGCTGTATTACCCCATGCGTTGGCCTACAACGCGGCGTTCGCCCCGCAAGCAGTGGCAGGCATCCAGCGGGCGCTGGGTTGCAGCAATGCGGCCCAAGGCCTTTATGACCTTGCGCGGGACAACGGGGCTTGCATGTCCCTCAAGGCGCTGGGGCTCAAGGCTGAGGATGTCGATGTGGCGCTGGACATTGCCTTGAACAATCCTTACTGGAACCCGCGTCCGCTGGAGCGCGAGCCGCTGCGACAACTGCTGCAGAATGCTTATGAAGGTGTCAGGCCTTAAGGGGCAAAGCACCGCAAGAGCGCAAGGTATTCAAGGCAGCTCTCAGTGAGTCATTGATAGCTGCCCTGGAGCACATCCAGAGTTCTAGTGAAGTGAGCCTCTCGATTAGCGCAATACGCCGGCTAACCGCCGGCCTAGTTCTTCAATTTCTCCAGCCGATAAATCATTTGCGCCCGGCTCAGTCCCAGCAGCCGAGCCGCCTGCGATACGTTGCCGTTGGCGTGCTTGAGGGCGCCTTTTGTCAGTCGGGATTCGAGGACTTCGATGCTTTGGCCCTGCTGCAACCATTGTTGAAAAAATGCTTCGTCGTCCGATTCGCTCGGGACAATGCGCCCCTGTTCATTGACGTGATTCAGCGGGTGGGTGGGCTCGCTCAGGGACGGGAACAGGCTGGGCAGATCAATCGGCTGATTATTTTCTACCAACAGCGCCCCGCGTTCGATCATGTTTTCCAGTTCGCGAATATTGCCCGGCCAAGCGTAGTGCAGCAGGGTCTGCAGGGCCTTGTCGGTCATGCCAGGGATACGCTTGCTATAGCGTTCCTGGAATTTTTCCAGGAAGTGTTCGATCAACAGCGGGATATCTTCGCGCCGCTGGCGTAGCGGTGGAATGGTCAGCGGGAAGGCATTCAGGCGATAGTACAAGTCAGCTCGAAACCGACCTTGCTCCACGGCCTGGCGCAGGTCTTCATGGCTGGCGGCGACGATTCGTACGTTGACTTTCTTGCATTGGCCGCCACCCACGCGCTCTATTTCACCCTCCTGCAATGCCCGCAGTAATGCCGCCTGGGCTCTGGGTGGCAACTCCACCACTTCATCGAGAAACAGGGTGCCACCATTGGCGCGTTCGAACTTGCCTTCGCGACTGTTATGGGCGCCGGTATAGGCGCCTTTCTCCACACCGAACAGTTCGGCTTCAATCAGGTCTGGCGGAAAGCACGCGCAGTTGACCGCCACGAAGGGGCCGCTGCGGCGTTCTGAGCCCTGGTGCAACGACCGGGCAAAAATCTCCTTGCCGACGCCGGTCTCACCCTGCAGCAGCACTGTAATGTCGGCGCGCATGGCTTTTTTCAGTAGAGCGCAGGCATGCAGGAACCCCGGCGAGCGCCCCACTGAGTGAACTATGGGGTCCAGTTCGGGGGCGGCCTGATTTTTCAGCTCAATCAGTTGGCCCTGTAGGTCCTGCAAGGTTTGTTCGAGCTTGTCCGGAGTCAGAAAGGCTTCCAGTTCCTCGCGTTCTGCCCACTGCTCAGCGGTCTTGCCGATAATCAGGCAATGTTCGGCACCGCAGCCTCTGCACTGAACTTCGCGGAACAGCACGCTGCGTCCCATATAGAAGGTGGTATTGCCGCTGGCGTAGCCAGTGAGGAACCAGCACATCGGCTCCTTTTTCGCGGAGCCCACTTCGATGCCCTCGACTTCAAAGGCATCGAACCATTCGAACTCCGCATAAAACAGCCCGGCGTCTCGATCTAGATCGAGCCGGCGTTGTTTAACGTTGACCATGCCTTTGAGTTCGGCGAACTGCGGGCCGGCCCAGAACTTCTCCTGCGGGCTCAGGCCCGGCCGCAAAGTTTTCGCCAGTTGAGCGTCGCGCCAGCCGGAGAGATAGCCCAGGCGCATCGATAAGCTTTTAGTGCGGGCAACGCCCAATGTGGTGATCAGTTCGGTACGCAAGGTGGAAAAAAACGCGGTCGGTGTGAGCAGCATACGCTGCTCATGTAACCAGATTTTTCCATTTCGCAGGTCAAAGCCAATTTGCGCCGTTAGATCGTTTTGTTCAGGAAGCTCGTGGTGGGATGTGAGGGGCATTGGCCTGTCCTTTTGTAATTTTTGGTAACGGGCGGCGTGCAGATTAACACCGCCAAGGTGGACAGCGCAGTGTTGTATTTTTTTCTACAGCAGTGTTTTAAAAACTTCAGTCCTGAGCTTCGAGTGGGTATCTGGGAACTTTCAGGTAAAAATAATTTAGTTTTTATATTCAATGTGTTAGGTGTTTTATGGGGATTTTATTCAGGCTGGCATGGGGTTTGCGATAACTCTTTTATTCCAATAAAAAAGAGGCTCAGCCCATGGCACTGGATATCGCCAGCACTCAGTTGCTTACCTATCTGGCTACACATTTGCAAGCCCCGCTGGCAAGCATGAGCCCAGTGCAAGCCCGGCAAGCAATGGCTGAGTTACGCCATCTAATGCCCGCCGGGCCTGGCTTGCACCAGGTCGAAGACTATGAACTAGGCCCCGAAGGCGAACGTTTTAGTGCTCGGGTTTACAAACCTGGGGCTTCGACCGGCGCGACCATCGTTTATTACCACGGCGGCGGCTGGGTACTGATGGACGTTGAGGATTTCGACGCCCTCGGACGCCTGTTGGCTCAGGACAGCGGATGCACGGTGGTCATGGTCAATTATCGACTGGCGCCCGAGCATCCCTTTCCTGCGGCACGGGATGACGCCTGGCACGCCCTGCTGTGGGCCGAAAGCAATCGCCAGCTTCTGACGGGACGCTTCGATAGCCCGCTGATCGTCGCCGGTGACAGTGCCGGTGCCAACCTGGCGGCGTTGATGGCTCAGCGCGCTACGCGGCTGAAAAAGCCGGCGCTGGCCCTGCAAGTGTTGATCTATCCCGTTACCCAACCTGACCTGAACACCCCGGCCTACCTTGACCCGACCAACGCTGGTCTTCTCAGTCGCGAGGACATGCGGTGGTTCTGGGATCACTACCTACCGGACGTCGACGCCCGGCGCAGCCCTGAGGTCTCGCCGCTGTTGACCGAGCGCGTGGACAACCTGCCTGCGACCGTCATGGTGACGGCTGAGCACGATGTGCTGCGCGCTGAAGGCGAGCAGTATGCCGAGCGCTTGCGTGCAGTGGGTGTGCCCTTGCAGATCAGAAATTTCGAAGGACAGATGCATGGCTTTTTCAGCATGCCCCAGATCCTTCCCGTCAGCGAGAGCGCACGACAGTTCGTCACCGACGCGATTCGCAGTGCGGTTGAGTGCTAGCCGGTTTCAAGCAGCTCCCTTCGAACGATCATACAAAAACAAGAGGTTAAACCTATGTCGTTTAATACCCCCCTGAAGCACATTCCAAGCGAAGCCGATCTGCGCGAACATATCGCAGGTGCAGATCTGACTACGTTGTTAATGACCACCGCGCACCTGAGCGGTGACTTCTCGATCCTCAAGCCGCAGTGGCGTCCGGAGCTGGAGTTGTCGGTCGCGGTCAGCCGTTTTTCGGCCCAAGAGCAACAGCAAGCGCGCAACCTGTGCCTGGAAAAATTGCTGGCCCTCAGCGATAGCGGTGCGCCTTTGCCACAGCGTCCGACCTTTGATCAATTGCAGCAGGTCGCCAACTGGGTAGTGGGCGAGGGCATCGAGTCCTACCTACCGATGATTGCCGAGGAGTTGAGCACCGACCAGGATGACCTGCGGCGGCCAGCCTGGCACAAGGACCAGGTGGCCCCTGGACGCGATTTCCATGTGGCGATCATTGGGGCGGGAGAAAGCGGCATCGTCATGGCCCTGCGCTTGAAGCAGGCAGGTGTGCCTTTCGTTATTTACGAAAAAGGCGACGAAGTCGGCGGTACCTGGCGCGACAACAGCTACCCAGGCTGCCGTGTGGATGTGAACAGCTTCCTGTACAGCTTCTCTTTTGCCCGCAAGAGCTGGAAAGACTACTTTGCGCCGCAGAAAGATGTGTTCGAGTACATGAAGGAAGTCGCCCGCACCTTCGATCTGTACCCGCATATCCGCTTCGGCACTGAAGTCAGCGAAACCCGCTGGGACGAAACCCAGAAGCACTGGCAACTGACCTTTGCCGATGGCCAGAGCACTCGAGCCAACTGCGTGGTGTTCGCCGTCGGTCAATTGAACCGGCCGATGATTCCGAATATCGCCGGCACTGAGCAATTCCGGGGCAACGCCTTCCACTCCGCACGCTGGGATCATCATTATGATTTCAGCGGCAAGCGCGTGGCAGTGATCGGCACCGGCGCCAGCGCTGCACAATTTATTCCGCAACTGGCCAAGACCGCCGAGAAGGTGACTATTTTCTCGCGCACCACCAACTGGCTGCTGCCCACTGACAACCTGCACCACAGCACCCCTGACAGCATGCGTTGGTTGCTTGACCATCTGCCCGGTTACTCGCTGTGGTATCGCGCTTCATTGGTCATCCCGCAGGTCATCGGCATTTTCGAGGAAATCAAGGTCGACCCTGATTACCCGCCCACAGAAGTAGCCGTCTCGGCGCTTAACGAAAACCTGCGCAGCTATATCGATAGTTGGATGCGCCCACAGTTTGTTGATCGTCCGGACCTGGAAGGAGCGATCATTCCCGACTCGCCGGTCGGTGGCAAACGCATCATTCGCGACAACGGCACCTGGATCTCCACCCTCAAGCGCGACAACGTGCGCCTGCAAGGCACGGCCATTGAATCCATCACCGAAGACGGCATCACGGTGGTCGATGGTGAACACGAGTTATTTGATGTGATCGTGTACGGCACCGGTTTCCATGCCTCGAAGTTTCTGATGCCGGTGAACATCATTGGCCGCAACGGGGTGAATCTGCACGAGTTCTGGGACGACGATGCACGGGCCTATATTGGCACCAATATCCCAGGCTTCCCCAATCTGTTCTGCATGTACGGCCCCAACACTAACCTGGTGGTCCAGGCCAGCATCATAATGTTCTCCGAACTTACGGCCCAGTACATCATGGACGGTATTCGCCTGCTGCTCGAGGGTGGCCATGACGCGATGGACGTGCGCAAGTCGGTGTTCGACAGCTACAACCAGAACGTCGATGAGGCCAACAAACTACGGGCTTGGGGCTTCTCCAATGTCAACAGTTGGTACAAGAACAGCAAGGGGCGGGTCGCGCAAAACTTCCCCTACAGCGCCGCTCAGTTCTGGCTGCGAACCCATGAAGTTCGAGCGCTGGAATACCAATTTAACTAAGCACCGATCAAACCGTGTGCGGGGTAACAGCCCGCGCCATGACAAATGCCATGGAATAAAACACTTGTTCCACTGACATTATTTCACGCAGTTGATGTCCTTTTATAAAAATAATAAATCAGGAACTCTTCATGAAAACATCGACCCAACGGGTTAGTCCGTTGTCGTTTCATATCGGTAGCTGCGCGTTGAGCGCAGCAATACTGATTGGTTTTCCAGCCCAAAGCCAGGCTTTCGCGCTCCAAACCGATACCACAGATCTGAGTGTTCGCTGGGACAACACTTTCAAATACAGTAATGCCTGGCGTCTCAAATCCCTGGATCGAAATGTCGCAGTCGGCACCGGCACCTCCAACCCTAATGCCAACCTGGATGACGGTGATCGTAACTTCAGCCGGGGATTGATCTCAGACCGACTGGGCCTGTTGTCGGAGATGGACATCAAATATCAGGATGTCGGAGCGCGGGTCAGTACTGCCGCTTGGTATGACTCGGTCTATAACAGCCACAACGATAACCACTCCCCCGACAAGGCCAACTCGCTCAGCGTCGAGCACAACGAATTTACCAACGACACCAAGGATATCCATGGGTGCAACGCCGAGATCATGGATGCGTTTGTCTATGGCTCGCGGCAGCTGGACAGTACTTCACTTTCCGGGCGTTTGGGGCAGTTTTCCCAGATCTACGGTGAGAGTTTGTTCGTTGGTGGCAACGGCATTGCTAACGCGCATTCCACAGTGGATCTGGTGAAGCTGCAGTCGGTGCCCGGCTCGCAGTTCAAAGAGATACTCATGCCGACCAAGCAGGTCGCCGGCACCTGGCAGTTGTCGGACAGCGGAAGTACATCCGCCGGATTTTTCCCAACATTTCCATGCTGATCACCCTGTGTTCTCCTGCTCAAAAAGTGAGCAAAAGCAGTTGAACACCTGGGTCAGTTTTCGGTCAGCGGCAACACGTAGATATTAGGCCGCTAGATGCGGAGAACGGCATGGCGACAGGACCGGCTCGCGGGCGATCAGAGCTGAAAACATCTCCGTGAGAAATTTTGTACTGACCAGTCGGTTTTTGGATGTATTCTGTCGTTCGTTGGTGCGTGCCATGCAGTGGACACATGGCATAGTCAGAAAAAATAACGCACCTATATATTGATGAAACTGCCGGTTATTCACTCACTCGAGGGATCTACGGATGAACAAGTTTTTCGTCATGGCGACCTGTTGCGCCCCACCTGTAATTACTTCCGAAGACCAGAAGTATTTAAGGGCTGCTCTGCACAGATCACAGTTTCTCAATAATACGGACTATGGCCAAAACAACATGTGGGAATAACCACAGGCTGTAGCGCAGGCTTTAAACACTTTTTTTTCATTAAGTAAGAGGTCGTCATGCAATATTCACGGTCCTGGTTCGCGCTCGCCTCGGTGTTTTCCATAGCGGTTCAACCCGCGTTCGCGTTAGAGAGTTTCAAATTGGGAACAGTCAAATTCGACCCGGCGTTAGAAGTGGGCATTGGCTTCGTAGACAACGTTCAGCAGGCGTTCGGTTCCAAGACCAGTAGTGCCGGCTTGCCAGTTGATCGCAGTGGCCAGCGGTGGGAGGGATATATCAAACCGTCGATGGCATTCGAAATTCCCACGTCAGAGGCCGGTACGTTTTATGGCAAGGCGAGTGTTGTTTCGGCAATGACCAGAGGCGACAGTGACGGCCTGGGATATACCCGCGGCGACCCCACGGACACCGATTGGGATGACGGTTACGTTGGTTGGAAAAGCGGCGATACCTTGTCGTGGCTAGGAACGGATGGTTTTTCGCTCAGTGTTGGCCGCCAGCCTTTCATGATCGGCAGTGGGTTTCTGATCGGCGAGGGGCATATCGACCAAGGCCATGAATCCAACTACTGGCTAGCGCCCAGAAAAGCGTTCGACTGGACCGCGCTAGCACAGTTGAATGTAGGCCAATTCCATGCCGACGTGTTCCAGCTCAAGACTCGGCAGGACATCGACGTCGTTGATTACACCGATAACGTGACGGTCAATGGCTTCAACACCGAGTGGCGCAGTCCGGCTATCGGAACCTACGGGGCCACCATGTTCTGGACCCGAGATAACACAAATCCAACGCGCGACGGCATGCAGGTCAAAGATGTACGCGCCTCGCTCAGTCCGCTTGCCAATCTACCAGGGCTGACTACTGCAGGGGAGTACGTCTGGCAGGAGAACAATAGGCAGGACCGGTCTGGGAACGCGTGGTTCATGGAGGCGACCTATACGTTCAAAGAAGTCCCCTGGCAGCCGGTGCTCACCTATCGGTATTCGAAGTTCTCAGAGAAGTACGATTCTTTGCTCTATGGCTATTCAGGCGACTACGGCTACTGGTTCCAGGGTGAAATCGTTGGCGAAAGCATGCTGTTCAACATGAATGAGCGTGTCAACATGCTCAAACTCAACGCTTATCCGACGGCCGAAGTGCGCCTGGGTGCGGTTGCGTATCAGTTCTCCTACGATAAAGCACCTGATGGGGTGAGCAGCCGGGACTTTGCCAAAGAATTCGATCTGTACCTGGATTGGATGCCAGATACTCACTGGACGGTGGGAACCGTGTTCGGGGTTGCCAAAGCAGATGACGGCGGTAAGCAAGCATTTGGCAACGATCGCACCTCTTATCTTTTCGAAGGGTATGCGACTTATAAGTTTTAGGAGGAATTTGCTGGTCTATTTTCCCTAACGCGCTGTCCACGGCAGCGCGACCGGAATCGCCTAATCGCAGGCAACCCATACCTTCCCGCTTCGCCAACTTCACACATCGGGCATCCGCTCGTTCTCCTTCCAGCAACTCAGTGTGGGCGACAACAGTCGCTTACACTGAACGTCTTACCGCGCGGGTGTCGGGCGCCCGAGATCTTTCAGACCCGGTCGCATCCTGAGACCGCCGCCTGATTATTCGTGCCTGCACATCTGTTATTGCGCAGCATGTTGGTGACTGGCCGCGAACAAGGGTCATTTAATCTTAGCACTGGCCTAAAGTCCCCCCATCTAAATAGCCGTGACCACCCGGCCAATCCCAATTTTAGAATTTACCTGGTCGCTCCCCTTCTGACTCATCGCCCGCCAATCGCCTGATTAAATGTTGTCATCACCTCTGGCCGACTCAGCGGTCGCTCTCACGAACGCGAGCTGTTTACGGCTTGCCGAGCCCGGGCTGGGGCTCAGTCGAGCGTGTTCGCGCCTGGTCAACACCCATCAAAGGAGGGTCTGCGATACAAGGCGGCTTCGGCAAGTATGAGCCAGAGCCGAATAGCTTCTGAAAACTTGTTAAGGTTGGAAACTTTTACGCAATTGCTCAAATTGCATCATTGACGAAACTGACCAGTCAGTATAAATTAGGTACTAGAATGAGTAAGAAGAAAGCAATCATCGACGCAGCTGCAGAGATCATTTCGCGGGATGGGGTTCGAAACCTGACGATGGACGCAGTCGCGACACTGGCGGGCGTTAGCAAAGGGACCATCTTTTACAACTTTGAGTCCAAGGACGGCCTCATCACCGCAATGGTACGAGAGCTTATCGACGTGACTGATTCAAAAATCAGCGACAGCCAAGTCTCTGATCTGGAACCGGGTTCCTGGCTTCGAGGATTCATCAATACCAGTTTGCGAGATGAGACCGAGTCTGCCGTTCTTCGCAATTTGTCGTTCGCAGTTATTGCGGCTATCGGCATCGATACAAAGCTTTTGAAGCCGATGGAAGAAGCACAAGAACGCTGGAGATCAAATATCAACAACGACGGTATCAGCGCACCTCTTGGCCATCTCATTCGACTTGCTGCAGACGGTATGTGGTTCAGCGACATTGCGGGCATTCCGTCTGTTAGCGAGGAAGAACGTAAGGCCGTGATTCAACTTCTTATAGAACTAACCCATCAGAAACCATAGAGAGTGACAGAAAATGCTCGACGAAACTTCCAAGAAAGGCATCGAATCCGGCGACATCATGCCGATACACAAACCGACTTTCCCTGCTCCACCGGTGTTCTTTGAAGGCGTCGAGACGCAGATAGTTGAGTTTCGGGTAGACCCCGCTGTCATTCAAGCTCACTTGCCTGCGCCGCTGAAGGCCGACCCTAGCGGTAGGGTCGTTGCTGTATCGCTGAGGGTCCCCAGATCGAACTGCGGCCCTTTCCTGGAGGCCGGACTTTTTATCGGCTGCTCGTATGAAGGCAAGGTGGGCGTTTTTAACTCTCACCTTTATCTGGACAACCCATCAGCCATTACGGCAGGCCGCGAGCTTTGGGGCTACCCAAAAGAATTCGCTCATATTCGCTTTACCGAGCACGAAGGCGTTCTTACCTGTGAGGTAGAGCGACAAGGCGCTACGATCCTGAAAATATCGACAGCTTGTCATGATCCGGTTGACGAGGCTTCTCTGCCGTCGATGGCGCCGCACTTCAACCTGAAGCTGATTCCGCGGGCCGATGGTCCTGGTCCCGCCCTCAAACAACTTCTTCGTAGCAACCAGGAACCATACGGCGAGAGTCGGCAATACGTCGGCACTGGTTCAGTGAGTTTCGGCGGGTCAGCCCTTACAAACCTGTCCGCATTCAGTCCTTTAGAAATCCTTTCGAGCCATTGCCACATCGGGAACCTGCGCGAGGACTACCACACCATCGTTCACGACTATTTGGCTTGACTCAAACACGATCTTTGACCGGAGCGGAACAATGATAAGTCTCAAGCAGGCTTCACTATGCGTGTTAACCCTCATCAGCGTGCCTTGCCTGGCATCCGCGAATGAGAGTGTCGAGTGTCTGAAGGTGAACATTGGAGATGGTGGCTGGACCGATAACCAGGCTCAGAACGGGTTCGCAGCGGTTGTTCTTCGTAAACTGGGATATAAGCCGGTGACTACGCTGTTATCGATCGGCGTCATGATGCAGGGAATGAAGAGAGGCGATGTCGACGTATTCATGGGGCAATGGTCGCCCAATGGCGACGCCGTAAGTCAGCCCTATCTTGATTCCGGCGTGATGCGCAAGATTAGTACCAATCTTACCGGAGCAAAATACTCGCTTGCTGTGCCCGCTTATACCTACGCCGAAGGCTTGCAGACAGTCCAGGATATTGCCAGATGGAAAGACAAACTCGGGGGCAAGATCTACGCCTTGGAGCCCGGCAACGACAGCAATATCGTTCTCGAGAAAATTCGACAAGAAGGCTCTTTGGGGCTTAAAGATTTCAATATTGTCGCGTCAAGTGAACATGCCATGCTTAGCGCTGTGGACAAGGCAGTCAAAGCGAAACGTCCGATTGTATTCATTGGCTGGGCTCCCCATCCCATGAATACAAAGTTCAACATGAAATATCTTTCTGGCGGAGATCAATGGTTCGGTCCTAACTACGGTAGTGCAACCGTCTGGACGGGAATGAGGCCAGCCTATGCTGACAAATGCCCGAATGTGACTAACTTTTTCCAGAACCTTGTATTTACGACTGATCTCCTGGGCGGCGCCATGACCAAGATAGCCGAAGGCACCCCAGCCGATCAGGTCGCGGAAGCGTACCTAAAGGCGAACCCTGCAGTTCTCGATAACTGGCTCGAAGGGGTAAAGACGGCCAGCGGTGGCGATGGACTCCCGACAGTTCAAGCAGCGCTTAAATAAAAGCAGCCTGCTTACCCGTGCACCTCTTGAACCAGGCGTGCATGGGCAAGCCAGGCGGTGTTGCCTGGCAGCGGATAACATCACTCTCCATACCGAACGGCTGCCAGATTGAGCCCGCAGCATTTTCACAGCGCTAACAACAATCTCTGCGAGTACCTGCGTTTCGCCCAGCGCTGTAGTTGTCCGTCATGTCCGAGTCCGCTTGCCGCACCCCTGCCATCAATGGCACGGCCGAGCGTATGTCGCGGGAACCTACTCTGAAATTTTAATCACGGCTTCTGGCAAGCAATTGCCTTAGGTCGGGGCAGTCATTTGCGGCTGACCGATTTCGACCGATTCTGTTGAAAAAGTCGGCCATGGTTTGCGCGTCAGAAAAGTAAGCGTCCGAGATTGAAATCTTTACTTTTGGCAGAGGCTTGCGGACTCGGATTTCACGTAGCAGCGCGCAAAAAAGGCATTTTCACCATCCAATGAGCAGTCAGTTTTGGATGACCGACTTTTTCAACACAATCGACCCGAAGCCGCTGCTCACGAAGGGCAGAAATCGGCCGATTCTGTTGAAAAAGTCGGCCATAGTTTCCACGATAGAAAAGTACGCGCTTGAGATTGAAATCTTTACTTTAAGCAGAGGGTTCCGCAGGCTCAGATTTCGCGTAGCTGCGCGCAAAAAAGTATTTTCAGCAGTCAGTACGAGGCAGTCTGGAAGGACTGACTTTTTCAATTCAATCGGCCGGTTGCAGCCTGCCGTGAAGTCTGTCGCGCGCGGCCACCTTGTTCGGTTCTGACCATGCCTAGTGCTTAGGACGTGACGCTCAAGGAAGAATGAAGGTGATTGCGGAGTAAAAAATTCAGATTATCGACGTGTTGAAATAAATACTTCATTGATTTAATCTCGGTCCCACGTTGTACGAGATCAACCGCTGTTA
>Ga0302169_10000302_pt1 | contig 15686 bp, 10 predicted proteins | sample I_Fen_N1_3_FD_193493 | JGI IMG/M metagenome (GOLD analysis project Ga0302169, IMG submission 193493) | Peat permafrost microbial communities from Stordalen Mire near Abisko, Sweden - I_Fen_N1_3 | ecosystem: Environmental > Terrestrial > Soil > Wetlands > Permafrost | place: Sweden: Abisko...
CGCGGGGGGTAGCGCTGAATGCCGGCGCAGTGGATATCGGTGCCTTGGGTGACGCGCCCTACGTATTCGCTCTCGGGGCTGGCGCGCCGATCAAGGTTGTCAGCATCGTGCATGCCGAGGGTCGCTACACCACCGCCATCCTCGCGCCCAAGGATTCGCCGCTGAACAACGCCAGCGACCTGAAGGGCAAAAAAATCGTCACCACCCGTGGTTCCATCGGCCACTTCCTGGCAATCAAAGCCTTGCGCAGTGCGGGCCTGAGCACCCAGGACGTGCAGTTCATCTACTTGCTGCCGAGCGAGTCGCGCATCCTGCTGGACAACGGCAGCGCGGATGCCTGGTCGACCTGGGACCCGTACACCACCATTTCCACCACCCAAAGTCAGGCCAAGGTGCTGGTCAGCGGCGAAAAACTGCTGACCAATCATCTGTACTTCGCCGCCACCAGCCAGGCCATCGCCAACAAGCGCCAGCAACTGGACGACTTCATCGTCCGAGTCGATCGCGCCTATCGCTGGACCAACGCCCATCCCGAGGAATATGCCGCCGCCCAGGCGCGCGTTACCGGACTGCCGCTGGACGTGCACATCGCCGTGGCCAAAGGCACACACATGCAACCGGTGGAGATTGACGATCAGGTCATCGGCGGCCTGCAAACCACCGCCGACATCTATCAGCAAGAAGGCATTCTCAGCAAACACATCGACGTTTCCCAAGGCTTTGACAAGAGCTTCAACGCCAAGCGCGCCCCACTCAACCAGGCATCTCGATAACGATGCGACGGACTCAGGAGTAAGACCATGAGCAAGCAACGCCAACTCAAACTCGGTGCGATGGTCCATGGCGTCGGCCACGGATGGGGCGAATGGCGCCACCCGCAGGCCCAGCCCAATGCCAGCGTGAGCTTTGATTTCTACAAACAACAGGCAAAACTGGCCGAGGCGGCCAAGTTCGATTTCGTGTTCATTGCCGACAGCCTGCACATCCATGAGAAATCCAGCCCGCATTACCTCAACCGCTTCGAACCGTTGACCATTCTCTCGGCCCTGGCGGCCACCACGCAGCATATCGGGCTGGTGGCGACCGTCACCGTCAGCTACACCGAACCGTTCCAGGTTGCCCGCCAATTTGCCTCGCTGGATCACATCAGCGGCGGTCGCGCCGGGTGGAACGTGGTGACGTCCTGGCTCAGCGGCACCGCCGACAACTTCGGTAAATCCGAACACCCACCCCACGCCGTTCGCTACCGCATCGCCAAAGAACATGTGAATGTGGTCAAGGGCCTGTGGGACTCCTGGGAAGACGATGCCTTCGCTTATGACAAGCAAAGCGGCGAGTTTTTCACCCCCGGCAAGTTGCATGCCCTGGAGCACAAGGGTGAGTTTTTCTCGGTGAAAGGCCCGCTGAACATTTCCCGTTCAAAGCAGGGCCAGCCCGTGATCTTCCAGGCCGGCACCTCTGAGGATGGACGCAATTTCGCCGCAGAAAACTCCGACGCGATATTCGTCAGCCCCGAAAGTTTCGACGACGCACACGCCTACTATCAGGACCTGAAAAACCGTGCGGTAGGTTTCGGTCGCGATCCGCAGAAATTGTCGATACTGCCGGGCATCCGCCCGATCGTGGGTCGCGATGCCGCCGAAGTGGAAAGCCGCTACCAGCAGGCCGTCGAGCTGGTGTCTATCGAGGACGCCATCGTCGCCCTTGGCCGGCCGTTCAACGATCATGACTTCAGCCAGTATCCACTGGATGCGCCGTTCCCCGAGTTGGGCGATCTGGGGTCCAACAGCCAGAAAGGCGGATCGGACCGGATCAAAAAGCTCGCTCGGGAGGAAGGCCTGACCTTGCGTGAAGTCGCCCTGCGCTTCTCACGGCCGCGCCGTGACTTTGTCGGCACACCTGAACAAGTTGCCGATGCCATTCAGAAATGGTTCGAACAAGGAGCGGCAGACGGTTTCATCATCAACTCACTGCTGCCTGATGGCCTGCAATATTTCACCGAGCTGGTGGTGCCCGTGTTGCAAAAACGCGGCCTGTTCCGCGATGAGTACAGCGGTAGCACCCTGCGCGACAACCTTGGCCTGCAAGTCCCGGCCAACCGTAATGTTCACGCCTTGGTCACGGCTCGGGAAGACAGCGAGGCACTGGCATGAGCGAATCTCTCAACCGCTTGCTGGCGGACTTGCATGCACAACGGGTGGCGACCTGGGAGCCGGCGGCGCTGCAGGTCAACATCGATCAGCGCCAGCGCCTGGTGGATGAAGCCCGGACTGAAGACTTCGTCAAAGTCGGCGACACACTGGAGTCGTTCAACTTGTTAAAGGTCGAAGGCGGCAGCCTGAGCCGCGACGAGTTACTCGCCAAGGGACCGGCGGTGCTGATTTTCTTCCGCTTCGCTGGCTGCCCGGCCTGCAACATTGCCCTGCCCTATTACGAGCGTCAGCTCTATCCGCAACTCCACGCCCTGGGCGTACCGCTGGTAGCGGTCAGCCCGCAGGTGCCGGAACGCCTGGTGGAGATCAAGACCCGCCACCACCTGAAACTGCAAGTGGCCAGCGACCCGGACAACCAGCTCGGGCGCCGCCTGGGCATTCTCTACAGCTTCGATGACGCGTCGCGTAAAGCCGCACTGGCCAAGAGCAACAGCATCGGTGAAACCACCGGCACCGGCACCTGGGAACTGCCGCAACCCACCGTGGTGATCATCGCAAGGGACGCAACCGTGGCCTTCGCCGACGTCAGCCCGGACTGGCTGGTGCGTACCGAAGCCGACCCGATCATCCGCGCCGTCGAACAGTTACTGGGGCAAGTCTCCGTGCAAATCGCCATCTGACAAGAGCCTGACCATGACGAAAAAGATATTACAGGGACAGTTCAATCGTCGCGGCTTCCTCACGGCCAGCTCCATTGCGCTCGGTGCGTTGGGGCTGTCTTCCCTGGGGCTGGCCCCGCGCGCATTCGCCCAGACCAACAAGCTCACGGACCTGACCCTGAGCGTCGCGACTTATCGAGGCCAGGACTCGTATTTCGCCGAAGACGCCGGCACCGCCAATACCCCCTACAAAGTCGAATACGCAGAATTCGCCGGCGGCAATCTGATTGTCGAAGCCTTGGCCTCGGGTAGTCTGGACGTGGGTGGCATGAGTGAGATTCCCCCGATCTTCTCGATCCAGAGCCATCGCCAGCCGCGACTGATCGCGGTGCTGCAAAGCGATGTGAACAACCAGGTGTTCCTGATCCCCAAGGACTCCAGCATCGAATCGGTCGGGCAGTTGCGCGGCAAGCGCGTCGGCTACGTTCGCTCCACCACTTCGCACTACTTTCTGATCAAGGCGCTGAAGGAACAGGGCCTGACCATGAAAGACATTACGGCAGTGGCGCTGACGCCCCAGGACGGTTTCAGCGCTTTCCAGAGCGGCCAGCTCGATGCCTGGGTGATCTATGGCGTGTTCATCCAGTTAGCGAAATTCCGCAGTGGCGCCCGCGTTCTGAAAACCGCGCTGGGGTATCTGTCCGGCAACTACTTGATTGCCGCCCGCCCCGCCGCGTTGGAGGACCCACTGCGCAAGCAGGCGATTCAGGACTACCTGCAGCGCGAGGCCCGCACCCTGGAATGGATCAACAACAATCCCGAGCCTTGGGCCGCCAAATCGGCGCAACTGTTGGGCGTCGACAAAGCGGTATTCCTCGATATGCACAACAACCGCAGCCAGGCTTCGAGAATCATCCAGGTCAACGATCAGGCCATCGCCTCGCAGCAAGAAGTCGCGGACCTGTTCTTCGATGCGGGCGTGTTGAGCGAACGGCTCGATGTCAGCCCGTTGTGGGACAAAAACTTCCCGCTGCTGCCGCTGTGAGCCCGCGCCATCCATTTTGATCGAGTGAATTCATCATGAGTCTGACTTCTCAACTGTCTCCACCCCTGCGATCCATCGAGGTGGCCAATTTCGAGGCACTGCTCGAACGCCTCAGCGAACAGCTCGGCGCCACCGCCCACATCTATGACGAAAGCGGTGCCTTCCCCAAGGACAACTTCAAGCTGTTGCATGACCATGGACTGGTCGCGCTGACCGTCCCCAAGGCCCTGGGGGGTGGCGGCGCCAATCTCGCGCAGGCGCGCAAGGCAATCCGTGCGATCGCCAAGGGTGAGCCGTCGACGGCGTTGATCCTGGTGATGCAGTACATCCAGCATGCGCGCCTGCAAGACAGCCCGACCTGGCCCGAAGCCCTGCGTCTGGCAGTGGCGCAAGATGCCGTGCGAAATGGCGCATTGATCAACGCCCTGCGCGTCGAGCCTGATTTGGGCACCCCCGCGCGTGGCGGTCTGCCAGCGACGGTGGCCCGACGCACCGCGGCCGGCTGGCGCATCAGCGGTCGAAAAATCTACTCGACAGGCAGCCACGGCCTGACCTGGTTCAGCGTCTGGGCACGCAGCAGCGATGAAGATCCGCTGGTCGGCGCCTGGCTGGTACACAAGGACACGCCGGGGATCAGCATTATCGAAGAGTGGGATCATCTGGGCATGCGCGCCACGTGCAGCCATGAGGTGGTGTTCGACAACGTACTGGTGCCGCTCGATCACGCGGTCAGCGTGAGCCGCTGGAGCGCGCCGCAACCTGAACTCGACGGTGATGGTTTCCTGTGGATGTCGGTGTTGCTGTCATCGGTCTACGACGGGGTGGCCCAGGCCGCCCGCGACTGGTTGGTGGACTGGCTTCAGACACGCAAACCGTCCAATCTCGGCGCCTCACTGTCGACCCTGCCGCGCTTTCAGGAAACCGTCGGCCACATCGATACCCTGCTGTTCGCCAACCGTAGCCTGCTCGACGCCGCCGCCGAGGGGCACACGCCGTCCAGTAACGCCGCGCAGCTGAAATACCTGGTGACCGGCAACGCGATTCGTGCGGTAGAACTCGCCATCGAGGCGTCCGGCAATCCCGGCCTGTCACGCCAGAACCCACTGCAACGGCACTACCGCGATGTGTTGTGCAGCCGAGTCCATACCCCCCAAAACGACGCCATCCTGCAAGGGGTCGGCAGAGCCGTCTTCGCCCAGCGCCAGTCTGCATTCCAATTTGGGGAACGCCCATGAGCCAACTCGTCATCGCCAGCCAACTGGATGAAGACTTCAACGAAGTGATCCGCCAGCGGCTCGCTAAAACCCACCCTGAGGTCCGTGTCATTAGTGTGCCCATCGGGGTGCCCAGCGATTTGCCGGCCGAGGTCAGCGTGCTGCTGGCACGGCCGATCAACGTGCGTGGTTACCTGGCGCCGGACACGCCGCCACCGGGTTGGCCTTATGGGCTGCACTGGATTCAGGTGGTGTCATCGGGCATCGACTTCTACCCGAAATGGCTATTCAATGGCCCGCCGGTGAGCACCTCGCGCGGCAGCGCCGCTGAAAACATCGCCGAGTTCGCCTTGGCTGCGATCTTCGCCGCGGCCAAGCGCCTGCCGGACATATGGGTTCATGACGCGCAATGGAACTTCACCGCGCTGACGCCTCTCAAGGGCACGACGTTGGGGATTCTCGGCTTTGGCGCGATCGGTCGCAGCCTGGCCACCAAGGCACAGGCGCTGGGTATCAACGTACTGGCGCTGCGTCAGAGCCAGACACCGTTCGAAGTCGAAGGCGTCGAATCGGCGCGGGATATTCATGAGCTGTTTTCCCGCTCCGATCACCTGGTGCTGGCGGCGCCCTTGATCGATTCAACCCGACACATTGTCGATAGCGCCGTTCTTGGCAGCGCCAAGCCCGGCCTGCACCTGATCAACATCGCCCGTGGTGGTTTGCTTGACCATGGAGCGCTACTGGAGGCGCTGGACAGCGGCCACATCAGCCTGGCCTCGCTGGACGTTACCGAGCCGGAACCGTTGCCGGACGGACATCCTCTCTACACCCATCCACGGGTGCGCCTGTCACCCCATACCTCGGCGATTTCCAGCAACAGCCGGCATGAAATCGCTGACAGCTTCCTGACCAATCTCGAACGTTTTCTCAATGGCCTGCCTTTGGAGAATCAGGCGGACGTTCAACGCGGGTATTGAACCAAACGCAAATCTACTGTGGGAGCGGGCTTGCCCGCGAAGAGGGAATGTCGATCGACAAAAATGTCGTCTGACACTCCGCTTTCGCGAGCAAGCCCGCTCCCACAGTTGTTTGTGCATACCGCCGCAAATAACATCAGGATTACGCATTTTTACGAATAGCTTAATGCGTAGTTTTTATAATTAACTTATAACTAATCGGACTTTTACACAGCTCGCTTATATAAATATTGTTACAGCCATCACCGACCCCTGACCAGGTGGAGGCTCACGGAACCACTCGTTTTTCCGGCCGACACCACTCCACGGTCAACCGTTACACCCAAACCAAAACCGGCTCAAGCCAATCCCGCCATGGCTTTCAAACCATGGTCACGGCAACGCTTTGCCCAAAAAATAACGACGCCAACGCAGCACATACACACCTGGGGCTCACCATGCACAACACTTTGCGCTCAAACCGTCTGACGCTGACCCTGTCGCTGGCAATGCTCGGCCTGTCAGCCCACGCCGAAGAAAACACCAAGGATGGTGCCCTCCCCGTCGTGACCGTCACCGCCGAACACCATAGTGAAGACCTGCAAAAGACTCCGCTGGCCATTTCCGCATTCGACGAAAAGGCCCTCGAAGACAAACAGATCAAAAGCATCCGCGACCTGTCAGGCCAAGTGCCGAACCTGACCCTCAGCCGCCAGTCGATTTCCTACAGCGCGCAGACCTACGGGATTCGTGGCATCGGCGAAACCGATCCGATACAGGAGTCCGCCGTCGCGGTGTACGCCGATGACTTGTACATCCCCCGAGCGATTTCCTCGATGCTCGACTTCAACGACGTCGAGCGCGTTGAGGTCCTGCGCGGCCCGCAAGGCACGCTGTATGGGCGTAACAGCAGCGCCGGTGCGATCCGGGTGATCACCCGCGATCCGACCCAGGAAACCCGAGGTTTCTTCGAGATCGGCGCCGGTAATTACAACGCGCAAAACGGCCGCCTGCTGATCAGCGGCCCGCTGGTGGATCACGCGCTGTTCGGCAGTTTCTCGGCGATCCGCCTGACCCGTGACGGCACCGTCTCCGACCCGACACGCGGCACCGATGTGAACAACATCGACATCCAGTCCTACCGCGGCAAGCTGCGCTACAACCCGGATGACTCGCCCTGGGATGTGCAACTGACCCTGGCCGGCACCTTCGACCGTGGCGATACCACCAGCTACACGCCGTTCGATTCCAACGGTCACTTCGACAAATTCAAGAGTTACAGCAGCCTCAATCCGAAAAATCGTCTCGACCAGGGCAGCTCAGTGCTGCGCGCGATCTACACGATTGATGACCATCTGAACGTCAAGTCGGTGACGGCCTATTCCGCATTCAACCAACCTGTGGACTATGACAACTCGGGGCAGGCCGCCCTGATTCAGAACAACCTGATCAACTACAACCAGGACTACGCCACCCAGGAATTGCAGCTCAACGGCGACTACGACGATTTCAGCTTCAGCACCGGCCTGTACCTGTACCGCGAAACGTTCGACGCCGAGCGCGACAACCTCACTTTTTCCGTCGCACGCAACCGGGTGATCGGCCAGGGCCAATACAGCACCACCGATACAGAGAGCTACGCGCTGTACGGCCAGGGCAGCTACAAGGTCACTTCAAAGCTGTCGCTGATCGCCGGGCTGCGGTTTACCCGCGAGCACAAAAACTTCGACTACACCAACTACGCCATCACCACCACACGGCAGATTACCGGGACCAACTTCAGCGCCGATTCGAGCAAATCGTGGCAATCCACCAGCCCGAAAATCGGCTTCGAATACGCCTGGACCCCGCACCTGAACCAATACGCCTACGTGGCCAAGGGTTTCAAGGCCGGTGGCTACGATAACCGCGCGCCGACCAAAGCCGCCGCCGAACAAGCCTTCTCGCCGGAGGACGTGACCACGTGGGAAACCGGCTTCAAGGGGGACTTCTTCGACCGTCGGCTGCGCGCCAACGTCGCGCTGTTTTATAACGACTACAAAGACCTGCAGACCAACGCCTACGACCCGGCACTGGGCGTCAGCCTGCGCACCAACGTCGGCCAGGCACACACCTACGGGGTCGAGCTGGAAACCCTGACGGCCCTGACCAACGACCTGCAACTGACCGCCAACGTCGGCTATCTGGAAAGCCAGTACGACGACTTCCAAAACGCCGGTGGCGCGGGTGTCGACGCCAATGGCAAACAGCTGGTGTTTTCACCGCGCTGGAACGCCAGCGTTGGTCTCACCTACACCATCCCGGCGGGTCTGCCCGGCACCTGGCTGGCGGGCACCGATGCGCAGTTCCAGACCAAGTCCTTCGCCAACGCGCTGAACGACGATATCCAGGAAATTCCCCAGCAGACCTTCTGGAACGCGAACACCCGCTACATCTCCGGTGACGGTCACTGGACCACCACGCTCGCGGTGAAAAACCTGCTCGATCGCGCTTACCCGCAATCGGTCGGCTTCGTGCCGTCCAGTGGCGCCCGCTACTACGCGATCAACGACCCGCGAACCCTCTTGTTGTCTGTGCGCTACGACCTTTAACCCCCAAATAAACAAGCATGCCAAGGAGCACTTTATGGCTTTCACTCGCAGGGAACTGATCTCCCGTATCGCCGCCGTCGGTGGCTATTCCGCCGCTGTCAGCGCCCTGGGCGCACTGGGGCTGACGCCACAGGCGGTGGCAGCAACTTTCAATCCGTTGCAGCTGGGCAGCAGTGGCAAAGGCAAGAATGTGGTGGTGGTCGGTGCCGGTATTTCCGGCCTGGTCAGCGCCTATGAACTGCGCAAGGCTGGTTTTACCGTGACCCTGCTTGAAGCGCGGGACCGGGTGGGTGGGCGTAACTGGACGCTGCGTCGAGGCAGCAAAATCGATTTCGACGATGGCGTCAGCCAGACCGTCGACTTCGACGACGGGCAGTTTTTCAACGCCGGTCCCGCACGCATCCCCAGCCACCACCAGACGATTCTCGGCTACTGCCGCGAGTTGGGCGTGGAGCTGCAAGTGTTGGTAAACAGCAGTCGCAACGCACTGGCCTTACCGGACACGAAACAACCGGCGTTCCAGTTGCGCCAGGCTGTCAACGATACCCGTGGTCAACTGTCTGAACTGCTGGCGCGGACGGTCAGTCGCAAAGCTTTGGATCAGGACTTGAGCGCTGATGACCGTCAAGCGCTGCTGAAATTCCTCAAGGTCTACGGCGACCTCAACGCCGACTTCCAATACAAGGGCTCGGTGCGCTCGGGGTATACACGGGTGCCCGGCGCCGGTGATCAGACCGGCATCACCCGCACGCCTCTGGAGCTGCAAACGCTACTCAACCCTAAGCTCTGGGGCGCGCTGGTGTTCGATGAAATCCCGGAGTTCTCCTCGACCATGTTTCAACCGGTAGGCGGCATGGACCGGATTCCTTATGCGTTCTTTGAGAAGCTCAAGGACGCGGTGCGCTTCAATGCAGAGGTCAGTGACATCCAGACCTCCGAGCACGGCAGCCGCATCACTTACCGCGATCGCAAGACCGGTGTCACCCAGACCCTGAACGCCGATTACGCCATCGTTACCGTGCCTCTACCGCTGCTGGCCAAGCTGCCGAGCAACTTCAGCCAGCCGTTCAAGCAAGCGATCCTCAGCGCGCAAAGCGATCAGGCGAACAAGGTGGCCTGGCAGTCGCCACGGTTCTGGGAAACCGACTTCAACATCTACGGCGGACTTTCCTACCTCGACCATGAAGTCAAAGGTCTGTGGTACCCCAGCGATCGCCTGAACAGTGCCCAAGGGATTCTGGTGGCGGCCTACAACACCAGCGAATCGGCCCAGGCCTTCAGCAAAAAATCCCTCGCCGAACAGTTCGCCTCCTCCCGCCAAGCCGTGGAACTGCTGCACCCCGGTCACAGCGCCAAGCTGCAAAAACCGGTGGCCATCAACTGGGCCAAGGTGCCCTTCAGCAAAGGTCCGTGGATCGTCAACGACGAGGTCGGCGAGAGCGCCTACCAGCTCCTCAACCAACCGCAGGGCCGAACCTATCTCGCCAGCGATGCCCTGGCCCATGGCGGCGTCGGCATCTGGCAGAACAGCGCCGCCGACTCGGCGCGACGCATCGTGTCGCTGATCGGCCGGCATGCCGAGCGCAACCAACCGGGCGTTGCCGCCTGACTCATTGAACAAAAGGACTGAACGATGAAAGCCATTACTTTGCTCACAGGGATCCTCATGACCGCCACCGCCCTCACCAGCCACGCCGACGACATCAAGCGCATCGCCCTGCCGAATTCAAACTTCCCGATCTCGTTGGCCGTGTCGGTGCCGGCGCAGACCGACCTGTTGTTCGTCAGTGGCCTGCTGGCCGACCTGCACGACCCGAAAGCCGCGAAGGATTCCTTCGCCGCCTATGGCGATACCGCGACCCAGACCACCTCGATTCTGAACAAGCTCAAGGGCGTACTGCAAAGCCAGGGCCTGGGCCTGGGCGACGTGGTGCAACTGCGAGTGTTCCTGGTCGGTGATCCAGCCAAGGACGGCAAGCTCGACTTCACCGGACTGCAAGAAGGCTATACGCCATTCTTCGGCAGCGCCGAGCAACCGAACAAACCGGCACGGACCGCCATTCAAGTAGTGGCTCTGCCGCTGCCCGGCGGCCTGGTCGAAATCGAAGCCGTCGCCGCTCGCAAGAAGTGACACGGAATTCACCCGCCATTCAGGAGTTTCACCTTCATGCTCAACTGCCCTGCGCGCCGAACGGCGCCTCCCTATCGCCCTTTATTAGTACCGTTGTCCATCGCTTGCGGCCTCGCCTCGTTCAACTTAGAGGCTGCCGAAACCAGCTCACCTACCCTCAACACCGTGGTCGTCACCGGTAACCGTGGCACCGAGCAACGCACCGTCACCACCAGCCCGACACCGATCGACGTGGTCACGGGTGAACAATTGCGCTCAGTCGGAAAACCGAGCCTGCTGGAAGCACTGAGTAAATTCATTCCGTCGTTCAACCTGCCCGACCGGGCGGGCTGGGATGCCAGCGGCGTAGTGCGCTCAGCCACCTTGCGCGGGCTGACGGCCTCGCATGTGTTGGTGCTGGTCAACGGCAAGCGCCGCCATACCAGTGCGACGTTAAACATCAACGGCATCAACAGCGGCGCGGCGCCCAGCGACCTCGACCTGATTCCGGTGGCCTCCATCGATCATATCGAGGTGCTGCGCGACGGCGCGGCCGCCCAATATGGCTCGGACGCCATCTCCGGGGTGATCAACATCATCCTTAAGCAAACCACCGGCGGCAGTTCCGACACCACCCTCGGCCAGAACTACGACGGCCAGCGCGGCACCGGGCAGGAAGCGCTCAACTACGGTTTTGAAGTGGGCGAAGCCGGCGTGCTCAACGTCTCGCTCGATACCCGCTATCAGGAACGTGACAACAAGGCCGGCAGCAACGGCTACAGCTCGCATTACTATCCATTGGCGGACGGTTCGCCCGATCCGCGCGAGGCAACGGCCAGCCATCACACCTACAAAGGCTACGGCTTGCCACGCAGCCAACTGGCGGATGCCGCCTATAACCTCGATCTGCCACTCAACGACGCGGTTACGCTTTATTCGTTCTCGACCGTGGCCACCCGCGAGAACAACGACGGCCAGAATTTCCGTCTACCCAGCGGTCGCAATACCATCACCACCGGCCCAAATGGCTACCCTGACGGTTACAGCCCGTATTGGCTGATCAACGAAACCGATTTCCAGTCGGCCTTCGGCGCCCGGGGCGATAACATCGGCATCGGCGGCTGGGCTTGGGATTTGAGCAGCACCTACGGGCGTAACTACGCCAAGCAGCGTACCTACGACAACCAGAACCCGTCCCTCGGGGAAAACACCCCGAACAAATTCACCTCCGGCATCTACATCGCCGATCAACTGACCACCAACCTGGACCTGAAAAACAACTACGACATCGGCCTCGCCAAGCCTCTGGATGTCGCCTTCGGTTTTGAGCATCGACGTGACGGCTACGAGACCCGCGCCGGCTCCGAAGCCTCTTACATCGACGGCGGCTACGTGTTCCCCGCCGGCCATCCACGCGCCGGACAACGTCCTGATCCGGGCGCGCAGGTGACCAATGGCATCACCCCTGACGATGCACAAGAAGTCAGTCGCAACAACGTTGCCAGCTACATCGACCTGGGCTTCTACCCCGTCGAGCAATGGTACCTGGGCGTCGCCGCGCGCTATGAGCATTACAACGAGGGCGTAGGCAGCACGCGCAGCGGCAAGATCAGCAGCCGTTATGAATTCAACCCGGTGTTTTCGGTGCGCGGCACCATCAGCAACGGCTTTCGCGCACCGTCGCTGGCCAATGAGATTTTCACCGCGCGCTCGACCGGGTTTGACACCATCAACGGCATCTACCAGTCCTACAACTACGTGATTCTGCCGGTGGATTCGGTGGGTGCGCAGGCGCTGGGGGCCGAGTCCCTGAAGCCAGAACGATCGACCAACTTCAGTCTCGGTTTCGCGCTGACGCCCAGCGATGACCTGAGCCTGACCGTGGACGGCTACGTGATTAACCTGCGCGACCGCCTGGTACTCAGTGAACGCTTCCAGGGCCCAGGCGTCGCCGCCCTGCTCGACGGCATCGGCGTGCCGGCCACCGCCGGGGCGCAGTTCTTCACCAACGGGGCCAGCACGCGTACCTCAGGGGTCGATGTGGTGGGCAATTATCGACAGAACCTGAACAGCTTCGGCTCGGTGAGATGGACCGCGGCGCTGAACTACAACCACACGCAAATCCTCAGCGTCAATGACACGCCGGCGCAACTCACCGCGCTCAATAGCAGCTATCAGTTGCTCGGCCGCCAGGCGCGCGCGCTGATCACCAAGACCTCCCCCAGCAGCAAGGCGATTTTCTCCGCTGACTGGGCGATCCATGACTTCGACGTCAATCTGCGGTTGACCCGTTATGGCACGTACACCGAGGTCAACAGTTCCAGCGACCCGAGCCTGGACCGCGAGTACTCGGCCAAATGGATCACCGACCTGGACGTGGCCTATGCGCTCACCAAACAGCTGACCGTGGCCGTCGGCGCGCAGAACCTGTTCGACAAGTACCCCGACCATATCGGCGTGCCCAACTCCTCGTTCGGTGATAACTGGGGCAGCTACTCGCCGTTCGGCTTCACCGGTGGGTACTACTACACCCGTTTGCAGTACGCGTTTTGATGAGGAAAAACCCACTAAGCTAATGCTCAAAAAGTATTTATAAAGATTTTTTTATAACCATATTATTGATCCAGATCGTCTAATCCACTTACTGAATATCGAGCGTGCCATGTCGAAGTCCACCCGAAATGCTCAATCAATATTTCATCATCCCCTGCTGACAGGCCTGGTTGTAGCGCTGGCCGCTTTATCCTTTGCCCTCCCGTCCCAGGCCCGGGAAACGTTGCGGATCGGTTACCAGAAATCATCGACCCTGATCACCCTGCTGAAGACGCAAGGCAGTCTGGATAAAGCCCTCGCGCAACAGAACATCGATGTCACCTGGCATGAATTCCCAAGTGGTCTGCCGTTGCTGGAAGCACTTAACGTAGGCAATGTCGACATCAGTGCCGACGTGGCGGACACCGTGCCGATTTTCGCGCAGGCCGCACAAGCCAAATTGACCTACTTCGCCCAAGAAGCGCCTTCGCCTTCAGCCCAGGCGATCGTCGTGCACAAGGACTCGTCGCTGCAGCAACTATCGGATCTGAAAGGCAAGACAGTGGCCGTGACCAAAGCGGCCGGTTCCCACTATTTGTTAATCGCGGCCCTGAACAAGGCGGGCCTGCAGTTCTCTGATATACAACCGGCCTACCTGTCGCCCGCCGACGGTCGCGCAGCCTTCGAGAACAACAAGGTCGATGCCTGGGTCACTTGGGAACCCTTCCTCACCAGCGCGCAACGGCAGCTGCCGACCCGCATCCTGGCGGACGGCCAAGGATTGGCCAGCTATAAACGCTATTACCTGACCAGCACCAGCTACGCCCAACAGCACCCGCAAGTGCTCAAGGTGGTTTACGACCAGCTGTACAACACCGGTAGCTGGATCAAAACCAACCCCCGTGATGCCGCTCAAGTACTGAGCCCGCTGTGGGGCAACCTGGGGGTGGAAGTCGTCGAAAGCGCCAACGCCCATCGCAGCTATCAAGTGCAGCCGGTCGCAATCGATCAGTTGGGTGAACAGCAGAAAATCGCCGATGCGTTCTTTGCTGCCGGCTTGTTGCCCACGGCTGTTGACGCGAAAGACGTTGAAATCTGGAGGCCGTGAAGCTATTGCGCGGCTCTCTACTTGCAGCACACTCGATCGCCTTAGGCGCCCGCCCGTTCAAGACAGTAACATTCAATCATTAGGCGGAGTCAATGTGCCATCATCACGATTCCGAAAAGCGTTAGCGATTACCTAATTCATTGAATTTATACAGGATAATTTATTATCTTTTTTATCAGTAACCACATCTCCCTCAGTGCCCAATTGCTCATCAACAGCGTCGTCATGCTGCTTGGGTGTTGTCCTGCGTTTCGTACTGTATTGGATTGCCAGTTTCATTGAGCAAAACTTCGCCCGCGCCCCGAAGCAACGCAGGACCAGCAACCACATCGTGTGCAGACACGTGCAGCTAGATACACCGCACGCGCCATCGCCAACGGCTCCTTTTGCAGCCCGTATGCAACGAGGACATGGCGAAAAAACTACTTGGCGCGCAGCGCTCATGAATTATTTCTTCTTTATTCACAGCAGCCGAACTGAGCATCACGCAGCTATCACTTGACCAAATCAAGTCCGGAAGTTTGAGTACTAGGTATTTGCCATCGCGTAGCAAGTTAGACAGTCCTTCACTCCAAGCGATGCAGCACTGCAGACGTAAAAGCTGTTCAATTTCGACATCGACTACTGCCCTGCCCCTCGCCCCATCTGCTCGTTGCCATTCTGTTACGAGAAGTTGTCCTGTCATGCAAAGCAGCGGGGTTATCAGGGCCACTGACGTTTGAGGGCACGTGAAATTGATTATGCAATAGCAGTTCATACCTTCTAGGTATCAAACACCACTCAAATGATATTAGACCCCGTTAAGTTTCGAACTTAGCCTGTGATCCGTAAGGCTATGCGTACGCATAAAAAATAAAAATGCCTTTTAATGGAGCAATTATGAGTACTCATTGTTCGATTCCCAAGCTTCTCGACGGCACTCGAATCAGCGCATTTCAATGGAAAGTGTTTGGCCTCTGCTTTTTCGTAGCCATACTCGACGGCTTTGATACTCAAGCCATTGCCTTCACAGGTCCCTCAATCACTCAGTTTTTCGGACTGGGCGCAGGTGCATTGGCACCGATTCTCACCGCCGGTATTGTCGGCATGGTGCTCGGGGCAATGACATTGGGACTGTTGGGCGACAAATTTGGTCGACGACCGACCATTATCGGGTCGGTCACCTTATTTGGTGTGGCCTCCTTAGCCACCGCATTTGCGCACACTACCGAACAAATTCTGGTTTTGCGGTTTATCGCGGGACTTGGAATGGGTGGCGCAACGCCCGTGGTTCTGTCGCTTGCGGCCGAGTACGGCAGCGCCAAACATCGCGGCACAA
>Ga0302169_10000303_pt1 | contig 15662 bp, 10 predicted proteins | sample I_Fen_N1_3_FD_193493 | JGI IMG/M metagenome (GOLD analysis project Ga0302169, IMG submission 193493) | Peat permafrost microbial communities from Stordalen Mire near Abisko, Sweden - I_Fen_N1_3 | ecosystem: Environmental > Terrestrial > Soil > Wetlands > Permafrost | place: Sweden: Abisko...
GATGCTGTCACTTCCAGAGCCCGAGTTCATTGGACGCTCCATACTGCCCTCCTTGGGTGGTGAGCAGTGGCGTACCCGCTATTTCGATCTCAAGAGTCAGCTAGAGGTTGCGCCGCGTATCATGCCGACCGAACTTGGTTCACCCCCCAAATCCAGCCCCGATGAAGCCATGAGTCCTTTTGAGCGCTGCAACCTGTGGTTGCAATACAGTGCGCTTGCATGGGGGGTAAACAAGGTGCGGTTTATCTGCCTGTGGAATGGCAGCGGTGGCGACGGACCGGGTGGCACCGAGCATATGTACAAGGAAGTGAAGCGCCGGACGGGGCGAGTAGCCTGGCTGGATACACGCAAGCTTTGGTAGGGTGCGTATTTCGCTCATCGTGACCGGTCATTTCGCTAACAACGTGACCGGTTTCTCCACCCGATTGCGCGGGGTCTAAATTCTAACCGCATCGGTCACGATACCGCTTCTTCTTCCGTCTTTTTACGTCGCAACGACTCGCCCTTCATCACGATTCGATACGCGCTGTGCACCAACCGATCCAGTAAGGCGTCGGCTACCGTTGGGTCGTTGATCCAGCCGTGCCAGTGATCAACCGGCAGTTGGCTGGTCAGTACCGTTGACCGCGAGCCGGCGCGGTCGTCGATCACTTCCAGCAGATCGTGCCGGGCGTTGTCTTCCAGCGGGGCCAGGGCCCAGTCGTCCAAAATCAGCACGTCGACTTTGGCCAGTTGTTGCAGCGTGCGGCCGAAGCTGCCGTCGCCGTGGGCGATGCGCAGTTGTTCCAGCAGGCGCGGCGTGCGCAGGTATAGCGTGCTGTAGCCTTGGCGGCAGGCCTGGTTGCCCAGGGCGCAGGCGAGCCAGGTTTTGCCGACGCCGGTTGGCCCGGTCAGCAACAGGTTGTGCTGTTGGCGGATCCAGTCACCGCTGGCCAGGGTCGCGAGCTGGCGGTCGTCCAGGCCTCTGCCCTGGCGGCGGTCGAGGTCTTCCAGGCAGGCACCGGCGTATTTGAGCTTGGCGTGTTTGCGCAGTCGCTCCAGGCGTTTGTTGTCGCGCCAGGCCAGTTCGCGGTCAAGCAGCAGGCCGAGCCGCTCATCGAAGCTCAAGCTGTGGCTGGCTGGCAGTGTCCACTGCTCTTCCAACGCCTTGGCCATGCCGCTGAGGCGCAGTTGATGCAGCTGGTTAAGCGTGTATTGGATCATCATTGAACAGCTCCTTTTGGGTGTAATAGTCGGCACCGCGCACGTTCTCGTGGCAGGCAGGTTGAGCGGCGGCGGTGGCCTTGGGCAGCGGTTGCTGGTCGAGCCCTTGTTTGAGCAGGTTGCGTACGGTGCGGCTGTTGAGCGCGCGCAGTTGGACAGCTCGATGGGCCGCCGCTTCAAGGCGCTCGTTGCTGTACTGGCGAGCCAGCGAGAGCAGTCCCAGGCAAGATCGGTAGCCCATCTCCGGATGGGGTTTGTGGGTCAGTTGATGTTCGACGATCTGCCGCACATGGGGGCCGATCCGCTCGCCCCAGTCGAGCAGGCGTTGGGGTGTCCAGTCGCGATGGGCCTTGTGCGAGGCCGGCATGTGTTCACTCTGGGTGCTGTAGCCGCCGCGCCGCGCGAGCAACAGGTGGCTGGCGACCCGGCGGTTGCCATGCAGTATTTCGACGGTATGGGCGCCCACTCGGGCGTCGACGCTTTGCCGGGCCAAGGCCGAGGGCACACTGTAGAAGGCTCCGTTCACTTCGACGTGGTAGTCGATGTTGACCTTGCAGCGCTTGAAGGTCACGACCTCATACGGATGCGCCGGCAACGGTTTCAGCGCCGGCTGGTCGAGTTGCTCGAACCAGTCCCGCCGGCATCCGTCGAGCTTTTTGAACGGGCGCCGGTTCAAGTCCTCCAGCAAGACGGCGATGGCCTGATTGAGCGCATGCAGGCTGAAGAACTGCTGATGCCGCAACCGCGCCATAATCCAGCGCTCGACCACCTGCACCGCGACCTCTGCCTTGGCTTTGTCCTGCGGCTTACGCGGTCGCGCCGGGAGCATGATGGCGCCGTAATGCTGGGCACACTCCAGCGCGGCGCGGTTCAGACCCGGCTCGTAACGGTCGGGACGGGCAACCAGGGCGCGCGGGTTGTCCGGGACGATCATTTCGGGGACGCCACCGAAGTAGCTGAGGGCCTGGCTCAACGCCGTCAGCCAGTCCACTTGGGTCTCGCCCGGCGTGGCGCACGCGTAGGTGTAGTTCGAGGCGCCGAGGGCCGCGACGAAAATGTGCGCCTGGCGGATCTCGCCGGTGGCGGCGTCGATCACCGGCAACGTCGGCCCGGCGTAGTCGATGAACAGCTTCTCGCCGGCGCGGTGCTGCTGGCGCATCGAGCGCTTGAGGGTACGGGCGTAGCTGCGGTAATGCTCGACGAACTGGGTATAGCGGTAGGTCGGCCGGTCGGGATGAGCAGCGGTGTACTCCTCCCACAGCAGTTGCAGCGTCACGCCTTTGCGACGTAGCTCGAGGTGCAGGGTGATCACGTCGGGCAACACGCGGTCGCCGCGTGTGTGCACGACCTTGGCGGCTGGCATCAGGGCGGCTCCAAGCGCTGCCTCATCCAATAGAGCCAGCGCGGGCCAGTCGATGCCGGTGTCGCGCGCCGCCTTGATGTACTTGCTGACGACGCCCTTGGACAGTTGCAAGGCGCGGGCGATCTTCTCGTGGGACAGGTCGGCCTCGAACTTGAGGCGCAGGCATTCTTTGATATTACGGATGGCTACTCGCTGCGCCGCCATCCTTCGATTCCCCGAAATGGGGCTGAGGGTGGTGGCGCGTCAGGTCATGCGCAACGCAGTGGAGGGTATTTCGCTAACAACGTGACCGGTCATTTCGGTAAGGGCGTGACCGGCTGTTTCGGAACAGGCTGAAAATCGGTCACGTTGTTAGCGAAATGAGCGGTCACGCGTTAGCGAAATGGTCGGTCACGATGTACCGAAACGGGCGGTCACGATGGGCCGAAATACGCAGGTAGGGAGGCGATTGAATCGACTGCGTATCGTCAAATATGAGCTACACCTAGCAATGTCCGGAATTCACTGATTCACCCTAAGCCGCCAACCAAATATCTGAGCATTCACCATGAGCCAACAACTCGTCAGCCGCATCGAATCTGCTGAACCGAAAAAAATCCTTGCCTGTGACGGGGGTGGTATTCGCGGCCTGATGAGCGTCGAGATCCTGGCCAAACTCGAAGCTGATTTGCGTATCGCTAAAAATGCGCCAACGCTGGTTCTTGCCGATTTCTTTGATTTTGTTTGCGGTACCAGTACCGGTGCAATTATCGCTGCGTGTATTTCTGCGGGGATGTCCATGGACGATATTCGTGCGTTTTACGTGGGCAGCGGCAAGGACATGTTCGACCCCGCATCGGTGTTTAAACGTCTGCAGTACACCTACAAGGCCGATCCCCTGGCGACAAAACTGCGTGCGGAACTGGACCGAGCACTGAAACATTCGTCGACACCGCAAGAGCCCAACGCCACGCTGGGTAGTCATGGACTACGCACGTTGTTGATGATGGTGCTGCGCAACCACACCACCGACTCACCCTGGCCGGTGTCCAACAATCCTCGCGGAAAATACAACCAGCTTCAGCGCAAAGACTGCAACCTGCGTTTGCCGCTATGGCAGTTGTTGCGTGCCAGCACCGCGGCTCCGACTTATTTCCCGCCCGAAGTTGTAACCTTTACCCCGAATACCGACGCTGAGTACCAGTTTGTTTTCGTTGACGGTGGTATCACGACGTACAACAACCCGGCCTTCCTGGCGTTTCAGATGGTGACTGCCGAACCTTATGCGATTAACTGGAAAACGGGCGCCGACAAATTGTTGATCGTTTCGGTCGGCACCGGCAGCGCCGCTGAAACCTGGCAGGATTTGAAGATGAGTGACATGAACCTGGTTCACTACGCCAAAAACCTTCCGGGGGCACTTATGAATGCGGCCAGTGCAGGGTGGGACATGGCTTGCCGGACACTGGGGGCGTGTCGTTTCGGAGGGGCGATTGATCGAGAGTTTGGCGAAATGATGATGGTGAAAGACAACGTCAAATCGACCTGCCCGAATTTGTTCAGCTATGTGCGTTACAACCCTGAGTTGACCCGGTCCGGGCTGGATGGGCTAGGTCTCACAGACGTCGACCCCAGTACCATTTCGAAACTGGACTCAGTGGCGAACATTCCGGATATCCAGCGTGTTGGTGTGTCGTATGCGGCGCGGAGTGTCTCGCTCTCACATTTGAAAGGTTTCGTGTAATTCATTGTGCTGCCCGCGGTCGGGATTTGCGTAACGAGGTCAGGACGTATGCCTCAACACTTTATTCACTATGTGCCTAGGCGAATCGTATTGCGATTCCCTGATGATCCCAATCATCCCTGGTTCGCAGGTGTACAAGACCTCGGCGCCGGTTTTTCCTGCCCGAAATTTCATGTCAGTCGCCGTAAAACCGGACCCACACAGCAGGTGAGAAAGGGGGATACGATTTGGATTCTTGGGCAAATTTTTTCACCGTGGGGTGCTCTTCCTCCGGGCCTTGATGCGCGCATTGAAGTTAAACACGTTGAAAAGTCAAACGATGGGAAACTTCGGTTTATTGCAACGAGGCACTCGCATTGGTTTCCGTTATCCGATGTTTCACAGGTTCTTCCTGGTCTTGAATCGGTAACGGGGCAAGGGCGTATAAACCCATTGTTCAAAGATCCTGAGACCCCCATTGGCCGGAGCTTGCAGAGCATGCGGCTTTTGGCCTCGGCTGATCCTTTGGAGGAGCATCTTGGGAGACTGAGTCTTCAACCGGTAAACTTCATCAGTTACCGGATTTGCGATGGCACCCATTCTGCGTTCATAAAGACGCAGGCGCTTCTCGCGCAGGGGCAGACGGTCTTCTGGGATCGATGGTGCCTTCCTCGCCGACTGGCAGAGCGACGTGAGCTGGTCGGTAGTGAGGTACTGGATCGTCACCTGATGAAGCAACTTGCGTCAGCGGGGGTGGTATGGGGAATCGAGTCCCCTGCTTATTCGGCGCGGGGTAGTTACTCGGCGAAAGAAAAGCGCAAGGCTGTTCGCTTGGGTACTTACCAATCTGTGCCTGACTTTTAGTTAGGGAAATCCTGAAAAAGACTTTCTGATTTTGCAAAATACCCCGAGTTCCCTCGCCGAGCCATTCCATGAAGCAGATGACCTTCGCCGACGCCGAGTACGCCGGCAAACGCAAACAGACCCGCAAGGAGCTGTTCCTGATCGAGATGGATCGGGTGGTTCCGTGGAAAGGACTGATTGCCTTGATCGAACCCCATTATCCAAAGGGTGAAGGGGGTCGCCCGGCCTATCCGCTGATGGCAATGCTGCGTGTTCACCTGATGCAGAACTGGTTTGGCTACAGCGATCCTGCCATGGAGGAAGCGCTGTACGAGACCACTATCCTGCGCCAGTTTGCCGGGCTTGAACTCAAGCGCATCCCAGACGAAACGACCATCCTCAACTTCCGTCGTTTGCTGGAAAAACATGAGATGGCGGCCGGGATTCTGGGGGTGATCAATGGTTACCTGGGCGATCGTGGACTGTCGTTACGCCAGGGCACCATCGTGGACGCCACGCTGATCAATGCCCCCAGTTCGACCAAGAACAAGGATGGCAAGCGCGATCCGGAAATGCACCAGACGAAGAAAGGCAACCAGTATTACTTCGGCGCCAAGGCGCATATCGGCGCAAAATGCTATCTCCTTGGGTGAACAGCTTTACGCTCAGTGAACGGCGTTTTTATGTAAAGTTTTTGAGATGGACTTTACCGGTGGTTTTCATGGGGTGTGTTGGAAAGTTTTATCAGGAAATATCAAGTACTGATTTTTTCTGAGTGGCTGTTGAGACGGTCTATCAGGTGATCATATGTGGTTGATCGCGAAGATCGTTAACAATCGCGCAAGTCTGCGATCGTGCACCGACTTCATCCCCGCGGATCTCCCGGTAGATAATGCCCCGTCACCTTGAAAAACGCCGCTGATGTCCTGTCCCCGGGCGAACCATCGACCTTTACAAATATTCCAGGGAACGTATTGAGCCACCGTTGCAAGTCCTCCGCCCTGGCCACGTCCTCCGGATTGACCGGTTTGGTGGCCGAGTAGTTAACGATCGGACCGTCTTGCTCAGCAGGAGCCGGCTGATCCTCGAAATCGATATAGCCATTTTCAGCCATGCGCCGCAGCAATACTGCTGCACCACATTGCGCCGACTTCGCCGAGTCCGACCAGGTGCCGTCACTTACGTACTTGCCGCTTTGGTAATGGTTACTGAAGCTCCACAGGTAAGGCGACAAAACATGGGGGTGATACAGGCGATAACCAATTCCATTGAACAGCTCAAGCTGATACAGGGTAACGGACAGTGTCCAGTCGGTCCTCGTACCCAGCTTGCGCAGGCTCAAGGCATCGACGGCACTGGCTTCCCAGGTGAAAGGCGGTCGGCCAAGGGGCGGGCGGCCTGCGGGCACGTGTACGGTACGCGCGCTCAAGGGATCCCCATTATGCAGGTGTTTATTGAAGTTCTGGCTGGACTCCATGTTGTGCACCACTGCAATAAAGCCCCAAGGGATGCCCATTTTTTCGGCGACGCCCTGATACTGTTCGCGGTGCTCGTACAGGGCATTTACCAATGTGTTTACATCATTGACGCGTGAGGGGTTTATCAGGCAGCTATTGAATAGCTGTTCATATTCATTTCTTAACGCAGGGGTAAGGCTGAGTTTGGCCATGGCGTGTACCTGCGTAACTTTTTAGTTTGAACTGGACGTGAGCCATGGAGGAGGGCTCGGTTTTTGGACCAAGGCAAGGTGCGGCGAGATAGAGCGCACTTAACTGTCAGTCCATCGATAAGCATAGCGTGCAGGCCAACCTACGCCAGTAGGCATAGTTGTTTTTTGCATGGGGCTAGTGTGTCAAGGTTTTTACACGTGCCCCTGTCTTTATTCTTAAGTCCAAACTATTGGCTCTAATGTAATTGGCGAAAAAGTATAATGGTGGCGCGGTGATGGCCTATTGTAGATAAACGAAATTACAAACAGGCCGCGCGTCAAGGATGTTTAAGTGAACATAACGTTTGTTGTTTCGGGCCACGAACAAAGCACCTCCAAAATTGGCGTACCCTTGCAACTGCCCGGCGGATTGACCGAGGGAACGGTGACATGCTCGGTTCAGGTGGCGGTCCGTCGTGGTACGGGTAGCGAAGTGTCGCTCAACCTGGACCCGGACAAAGATGTAATGGCCGTGCACGTTGCCAACGGCCCCGTGCTGATTCTGAACCCGGAGACCGCGCGCGAACTGTTTCTGGCACAGCAGAGCTCGGCATCCCGAGGTGCTCAGGGCGCTGACAGCGTACGGATACCCGCGCAACTGGCGTGGGATGGCCAGGCCGAAATCCAGGGGCAGACCCGTGGCCCGTCACGTGGGCCGCTCGGCAAGGTGCTGGTGAAATTGATCCAGATCGTCACCGGTGTCGGTAAGGACAACGTCGCGGATGCTGCCGCCAAGCTGGCATCGAACAAGGTCGACAGCCAGGTAGACCCCGGCCTCTACCGCCTCAACCCCAAGGTACTCGATTCACTCAAGGGCAGTGCGCCGGCCACCGGGATTGTCGTCGACGACAAACCCCTGTTGGTGCTGTTGCATGGCACTTTTTCCAGCACCCAGGGCACTTTCGGAAAACTCTGGATCGACCATCCGGCCAAGGTCAATCGTCTGTTTGACGTCTACAGCGGTGTCTATGCACTGGACCACCCAACCTTGACTGCCAGCCCGATCCAGAACGCCATGGAATTGGCCAACGCGTTGCCCGAGGGGGCGGTGCTGCATTTGCTTTCGCACTCGCGGGGTGGGCTGGTCGGTGAGGTGTTGGCCAAAGTGTGCAGCGGTGGCGAAGACCTCCTGCAAAGCTTCGAGGCTCTGGCGAAGGGCGATGACTACAAGGATCAACGCGAAGACCTGCAACAGTTGATCACACTGGTCCGCGACAAGAAGCTCAAGGTCGCGCGCTTCGTGCGTGTTGCCTGCCCCGCACGCGGTACGTTGCTGGCCTCCAACAGACTGGATGCCTACCTTTCGGTGCTCAAATGGAGCATGGAACTGAGTGGTCTGCCGGTGGTGCCCGAGTTAGTCGACTTGATGGCTGAAGTGGCGCGACGCCGCAGCAATCCGCTGTTGATGCCAGGCCTGGCCGCACAGATGCCCGACAGCCCGCTGGTCCAGTGGTTGCACCTGATTCGCAGGCCGATCGACGGTGAATTGCGGGTCATTGCCGGTGACATGGAAGGGGACTCGGTGGTCAGTTGGCTCAAGACCCTGCTCTCCGACACGTACTTCTGGACCGATAACGACCTGGTGGTGCAAACCAGTTCCATGTACGGCGGCGCACCCAGGGCCAGTTCGGCGAGTTTCCTGCTCAACCGCGGCGGTGCGGTTTCGCATTTTTCCTATTTCAGCAATGAGCGCACCGCGGCGGCCATCGTCGACGGCCTGACGCTGGACGAACCCAGGGATTTCAGCACCATCGGGCCACTGTCCTGGCAAGGCCGTGATGCCGGTGGTCAACGTGGCGGGGGCAGCGACAAACCTGCCGCGCACAAGCCCGCGGTATTCGTGTTGCCAGGCATTTTGGGCAGCAACCTCAAGGCTGGCGACCGACGTATCTGGCTCGGGCCGTGGCTGATCAATGGCCTCGATGAGTTGAGCTACAAGGCCGATGTGGACGACGATGTGGAGCCCGATGGTGCGGTGAGCCTGGTATACGAGAACCTGATCGAATACCTGAGGGCGACCCACGAGGTGATCGAGTTTGCCTACGATTGGCGTGTGCCCATGGAACGGGAGGCCCAGCGTCTGGGCGACGAAGTGCAAAAAGCCCTCAACGACAGGTCCGGAACCCGGCAACCGGTAAGGATGCTGGCGCACTCCATGGGTGGCTTGTTGGCGCGAACGATGTTGCTCAAGTGCCCGCAAGTGTGGGCGCGTATGATGGCAGATCCACAAGCACGGTTGTTGATGCTCGGTACACCCAACGGCGGTTCCTGGTCACCGATGCAAGTGTTGTCGGGGGATGACTCGTTCGGCAACAGCCTGGCGTTTGCAGGGGCGCCGTTTTCACCACAGAAGTCCCGGGCACTGATGGCCACCTTGCCTGGTTTTATTCAGCTGCAGGCCAACCTGCTCGATCCGGTGTTCAACCTGGGCAGCACCGCGACCTGGTCCGACCTGGCAAACAAGGATCGCCAGTGGCTCAAGGAACACAGTTTCTGGCACAAGCTGGCTATCCAGCAGGACTATTACGATTGGGGTGTGCCCAGCGCCGAAGTGTTGAAGGCCGCCACAGAGTTGCGAAAGGCACTGGATGCCCAGGACCTGAGCCTCTGGCAGAGCAAGCTGTCAATGGTCGTTGGCGAGGCGGAATTTACCCCGGATGGGTATGCCATCAGTGCTGAAAAGGGATTCAGTTACCTGGATGCGGTGGGGGGAGGCGATGGCAGGGTGACCCTGCACAGTGCTCTGCTGCCCGGTGTGCAGACCTATCGATTGGCTTGTGCACACGGTGACTTGCCCAAGCAGACTGCTGCTTTCCCGGCATTTCTTTCGTTGTTGCAGACCGGTCGCACCACCGAACTGGCGGAATTGAGCGAAGCAACCAGTCGGAGCGGCTCCACTCGAAGGTCGCTGACTTACGTGGCGAGCAGGCCGGTACGGGACAATCGGATCAATTTGCCGGTCAGCGTCCGAGATGTTTTCGCCCTGTACAGCCAGGCGATCACCCCGTCCGCGCGGGAAGAACTGCCACCGCTGCCGGTGACCGTGATCAACTGCAATCTGAAGTTTACCCGCGATCCGTTGATCATCGGTCACTATGCCAGCACGGACCTCACCGGCAGCGAACGGGTAGTCGATGAAATGGTCGGCGGGCTACTGGGCGATGCCCTGAAGATGAGCCTCTATCCCTCGGCTCCATGCAACAACCAAGTGTTCATGAACATCGCCGCGAATGGCGAAAACCCATTGCAATTGCCGCGTCCAGAAGCGGTCATCGTGGTTGGCCTGGGGCAAGAGGGCAAATTGAACTCTAACGAACTGCTGGAGACGGTACGCCAGGGCGTTCTGGCCTGGGCACAACGCCTGGCCGAAAAGAATCGCGGTGCGCCGGTGCAGTTTGAGATCGCTTCTGCGTTGATCGGCAGCGGCTGGGCAGGCATGTCGCCGGGACAGTCGGCAGCGTTGATTGCCCAAGGGGTGCGCGAGGCTAACGTTCGGCTCAAAGAGAAGGATTGGCCCACTGTCAGCCATCTGCACTTGACCGAACTGTACCTGGATCGCGCCACCGATGCCTGGCGCGCTGTGCAGGTGCTCGGTGTTTCACGGCCGAAAGAGTTTCTGCTGGCACCGACCATCAAGACTGGCACTGGCTGGCTGCGTCGACCACTGGAGGGCGGCTATCGAAGTACCCGTTACGACTTCATATCCGCCGTCACCCAGTACGACGAAAATCAGCTGCCGATGATTGCCTATACCCTGGACACCCGGCGTGCCCGCTCCGAGGTGCGGGCTCAGTCGACGCAAATGGCGCTGCTGCAAGAATTGGTCAGCGCCTCGTCGAACCAGCCTTCGGCCGGAAGCATCATGGGGCAGACCCTGTTCAAGTTGTTGGTACCTCTGGAGATGGACGCCTACCTCGGTGGCACCACGGAAATGCAGATCGAGCTGGACAGTTCCACTGCGGCCATCCCGTGGGAGCTACTCAATACCGAGCGCGATCCGGGCAGGCCCACGACCGAAGAACAGATACCCTGGGCAATTCGCAGCAAGCTCCTTCGCAAGCTGCGCACCGAGAACTATCGCGAACAGGTACTCGATGCCACCGCCGACGCCTATGTGTTGATCATTGGAGAGCCCCTCACCGATGCCAGGCGCTATCCACGGCTGCCTGGCGCACGCACCGAAGCCCGTGCCATCGCTCGCTTGATGGAAAGCTACCTGTCGACCGACAAGGTGCAGTCCTTGATAGCCGAGGACACCGCCCCCTGCCTCAAGGTTAATGCCATGGCGGTGATCAGCGCCTTGCTGGCCCACGACTGGCGCATCGTGCACATCGCCGGCCACGGGGAGCCACCGCTGTTTGAGGAGTTGCCTGTGCCGGACATCGATGTGCCGACCAAAGCTGGTGAAACCCAACCCAAGATCAAAGACCCGCGCGGGGTTGTATTGTCCAACAATATCTTCCTCGGTCCGCGGGAAATGAAGAGCATGCGCGTAGTGCCCGAGTTGGTGTTCATCAACTGCTGTCACCTAGGTGCGATCGACCCGACCAAGCTATTGAAGGTCGCGCATTTGAGTTACGACCGCACCCGTTTCGCCGCTTCGGTGGCCGAAGAACTGATCGCCATCGGAGTGCGTTGCGTGGTCGTCGCGGGCTGGGCGGTGGATGATGATGTGGCCAGCCTGTTTGCTACCCGATTCTATAGCCAGTTGCTCAATGGCAACCGTTTCATCGATGCTGTGGCATCGGCACGCAGGGATGCCTGGCAGGCCGCCCCCGACGGTAACACCTGGGCGGCCTTCCAGTGTTACGGTGATCCGGACTGGGTGTTCACGCGCACGCAGGGCGATGCCAACCAACCCGCTTCAGTGCAAGACCAAGGCTTCGACAGCATCGCCTCAGCCCAAGCCCTGGTGCTGGCATTGGAAATCGCCATCGATGACAGCCGATACAAGAAAGTACCCAAGGCGCAAGTCATCAATATGATCGAGATCCTGGAAAGCCGCTTCGCTCACCAGTGGATTGAGATGGGCGCAGTGTGCGAGGCGTTTGCTCAGGCCTGGGCCGAAGCCGGCGAAACCGAGCGTGCAATCGACTGGTTCGAGCGTGCTATCGGTGCCAATGACGGTGGCGCCAGCTTCAAGGCCAGCGAACAGTTGGGTGATTTGTGGGCGCGTCGAGCCTGGTTGCAAGTGAATGCAGCGGCCAAGCAATCGATGCAGGCGCTGAGTACGGTGCTTAACTCGGCACGCAAGCAGACCCGTGATGCGATCAATTTGCTGACCCGTGTATGCAAATTGCAACCGACGTTGGTGCGAGCCAGCCTTTGCGGTACAGCGTACAAGCGCCTGGCCTGGATCGAGGTGCTGGCCAAGGACAAGCCCGCCGAACAGGATGCCTTGCAGAAAATGGAGGCGTATTTTGCCGAAGCTCAACAACGGGCCATCGCCAGCGACCCGAGCCGCGCCTATGAGCCGGCCCTGGAACGCCTGGCTGCACAGCTGTTCATTGCTGCGTCAGCGCCCGTCAAGGCCGACATCCTTCGAGTCCAGGCGCAACTCAAGCCATGGGTAGAAAGCAGCCCGGACTTCCAGAACGTCGTCGCGCTGACTCTTTCCGGTTTGTACCTGGTCTTGCTTGACGGCAAGTTGAAGTCCAATGGCGATCGGCTGCTCAATGAGTTCGCAGACCTGAAACGGCGGGTGCCGGCCGTGCTGAAATGGCGTGAGGTGCAGATGCAGGCCGACTTCGTGTTGGACCGTTATAAGGCTGTGGCCAGCAAAGCGGAGGCAGTGGCAGTAGAGGAGTTCAAGGAGAAGATGAAGGACTGGGTGAAAGCGCAGGATTGAAGCGTGACGGATTGGCCTGGCGGATGTTCGTCAGGCCAGGGCAGGCTGGGTTGTGCTTTCTGGAATATATTTTGAACGCGTACCGGTCCCGGTGGGTGTCGTAAAACTGCCAGTAGGAGGCATACCTCACATCAGACAAAGACGGTTGAAAGTATCGCGCCACTTATGTCGTCCACTTGTCGTTGGGCGAACCCTAAAACATGAGGATCTCCAAACAATGTGATCCACACACGGAGGCAATAAAATGGCTGCAACCTATTATTCGACTACCACATTCCTGACGCTCGCCATAAACAAGCACCTATACGGCGGCAAGCATTTCACGTATGTCGCCGAGGGATTTTTCCCATACGGAAAAGGAAATCCCAAGTCATCGAACCCGCTGTTGATTTACATGGACCTGTATCAGCCATGGAAAGACCGGGATCAATACGACAAATTCATTGCGCAGCATCGTATGTCGGTCCGCAAAGGCATTCTTGCCAGGGAAAAAGACGGAGCGATCACCCCAAGCATGGCGACAGACCTCAACCGGGTTGCCGACCGTATACACCTCGACTTCTTTTATCCAGTGGTCTACAGGGTCAAGTCCGATATCAGTTCGTTAATCGCCAAAGGGAGAGCTGTTTTGGCGGGCTCCGGGTTAACTGGATCAAGGGAATATCTAATCCAGGATCTCGATGATTTGGAGTTCGATATCTATTTTGACGACAATCAAACGACCAAGTACGGGAACCTGAGAGAACTAACCGGGTACTACGCAGGCCAAGAGTATGCCCTGCGCGAGCTCACTTTCTGGAGTTGATAAGATGGCATTCGAATACCTGCCCGTGCAGTACTTTGCACAACTGAAAAACATCGAGGACTTCAATAACTACGTGAGCGTACTTGTTCTGCTCGACGACTTGCTTTGCAGGTACGACTCGGTGCCTCGGCATCCAGAGTATTTGCCCTCTGGAAGGAATTCTGAACAAGTGGGAACCCCAGAACTCCTTTCAGAGCCAATGCGAACGTGCGTCAATAAGATATCCTCCGACGATCTACGCTGGATTCTGGAGAGGAATATCAATATAGCGCTGAATCTATACGAGGCGCGCGCTACGGAACAGATCGAGATTATCGACTTTCTCGCCGAACTTGTTCGGCAATACTCGGAACTGATTCATCCAGCAGTCTATCCGGGTATGGCCGGCTGACCGCGCAGTCTGTCTCGGGCTCGCCTAACAAACGCACGAATCTTGAATTAAGGAAAAACCTGCTTCATAAATATATTGAAAGGCAATATCCCCCAATCCCTATTCAGTAATTAATAGGAGTATGAAATGTACGCAACAATTGAAGAGGTGTCTTCGGCGGCCGCAAAAGAGATTTCGCAAATAGTAAAGCTCGCAAAAGAATTAATCAGAATTGATCATGCCGTAAAGTCAGAGCTAGATAAAAGAAAAATACGAAATATATGCGAGTCACTGAGGGAGCTTTACTTTAGTCCGCAGGGAGTTATCAAGCCCCTGCAGGAAGCGCTTGATGCTCCATTAACCTTTCATCAGGGTGAGCTTTATGACAAATTGCATGAGGCAGAAAAAGCAATCATCGCCAGTCGGGCGACTGTGGCAAAAGCATTGTCGGAATTGCAAAATTTGAAAGTAGATGATAATTTCGAGGTTGATTTACATGTTTATAGTTTTATATGGAAAGTTTCGCACGGAAAAGGGAAGTTCGGGGAAAGAATGGGCTCAGTGATTACATATATTGCTAATGACCTGGATCAATACGGAAACGATCCGGGAGCAATAAAGGCGCACATACAACTGTTCGTCAATGAGATTCATAGCCTGAACGACGAAATATCTGAACTGGAGAAGCAGTTAAAATCACTGCTTAAGTAAGTGTAGGCTTTGGAAATAGATGCGACCTCTTCGAATTTAATGCGACTGAGATGCGCACCCTCGATCGATTTTCGTTGTAAGCAGCGGATCAAAATATCCCCGACGTGGCGCTAGTGTGCTGTCTCACAAATAAAGCTCCTCATGCCTGTGAGGTCATTGCCTCACGGGCTCGCTGTATCTTGTTCAAAATATCTTCCCCCTTGGCGTTCCAGACGTAGCGAGTCGGCTGCGCATTTCGCAGTGCCAGGAACGTGGTGATCGAGCTTTCCAGTTCGCGAACCGAACTGAAACTGCCATCACGCAGGTACACCGTGATATCGCGAAAGAAGCGTTCAACCATGTTCATCCACGAACTGGAGGTCGGGGTGAAATGCATGTGGAAGCGTTTGTGCTTCTCAAGCCACGCCTTCACTTTGGGATGCTTGTGCGTGGCGAAGTTGTCGACGATTAAATGCAGCTGAAGATGCTTGGGCGTTTCGCGATTGATCTTCTTGAGAAACTCCAGCCATTCCTGATGCCGGTGTTGGCGCTCGATGGAACTGATCAAGCGTCCCTGAAGATAATCCAGCGCAGTGAACAAGGTGACGGTGCCATGGCGGACATAATCGTGCGATTGCGTGCGGATATGCCCGATCCCCAAAGGCAGTCCTGGCTGAGTGCGCTCCAGGGCTTGAACCTGGCTTTTTTCATCGCAGCAGAGCACCAACGCCTTGTCTGGCGGGTCGAGATACAGGCCAATGACGTCCCAAAACTTCTCTTCGAAATGTGGATCATTGGACAGTTTGAAGGTGCGTGTCAGGTGCGGTTTTATGTCGTTGGCGGCCCATATACGCTGGACGCTGGCCGGTGAGATGCCGGCGACTCGCGCCATGCTTCGACAGCTCCAGCGAGGCTGACCGATACGCGGCTGAGTGACTTGCTCAAGGGTCCGTTTCAACGCTTCGGCCGGCAGCGATGGCTTGCGACCTCGTCCGGGCAGATCCACCAGGCCTTGTAGACGCAGCTCTTGAAAACGCTTGCACCAGCGGGTGACTGAAACAACGGAGAGACCGGTCAACTGGGCAATCTCGTTACGAGAACAACCTCGAGCGGCTAGCAAAATCACCCGC
>Ga0302169_10000306_pt1 | contig 15644 bp, 8 predicted proteins | sample I_Fen_N1_3_FD_193493 | JGI IMG/M metagenome (GOLD analysis project Ga0302169, IMG submission 193493) | Peat permafrost microbial communities from Stordalen Mire near Abisko, Sweden - I_Fen_N1_3 | ecosystem: Environmental > Terrestrial > Soil > Wetlands > Permafrost | place: Sweden: Abisko...
GTTGGTGTTGAGCAGGAATCTTTAATGAGTACCGGTAGAATCCAGTTCGCCGAGCAGGACGGCACCTTCGTCCTCAAGTTCGTCGGTGAAGTTCGCCTGACCCTGTGTTCGGCGTTGGATGCGACTATTGATCGGATCTTCACGGCGTTGAATTTCAACACCATCGTGATCGACCTGACTGAAACCCGCAGCATCGACAGCACCACCCTTGGCCTTCTGGCCAAGCTGTCGATTCTCTCGCGGCAAAAGGTCGGTCTGCTGCCGACCGTCGTCACCACCCACGAAGACATCACCCGGCTGCTGCAGTCCATGGGCTTCGAGCAAGTGTTCAACATCGTTGACAAGCCCGTGCCGTGCCCGGAATGCCTGGACGACCTGCCGGATCAGGACCAGTCGGAAGAAGTGGTGCGAATCAAGGTGCTGGAAGCGCACAAGATCCTCATGGGGCTGAACGACCATAATCGCGAAGCGTTCCATGATCTGGTGAATGCGTTGGAGCGGCATTGATCCCCTGAGGCCCTTGCGAAGCCAACCTATTGCCTGATGCGCAAAAAAAAGGGCGAACCCAATGGTTCGCCCTTTTTTGCACGTGCGCTGAACTAGATCACAGCTTGGCTTGCAGCAATGCTTCGAGTTTCTCCTGATCGCGCGCGAACTGACGAATACCTTCAGCCAGTTTCTCGGTCGCCATCGCGTCCTCGTTGGACAACCAGCGGAACTGCGCTTCATTCAGGCTCAAACGTGCTTCACCGGCATGCCCTGGCGCCAGTTTGCGCTCCAGCTTGCCAGTGTCCGCCGCCAGCTTGTCGATCAGGTCCGGGCTGATGGTCAGACGGTCGCAGCCGGCCAGGTGTTCGATCTGGCCCAGGTTGCGGAAGCTCGCGCCCATCACGACGGTTTTGTAGCCGTTGGCCTTGTAGTAGTTGTAGATGCGCGTCACCGACTGCACGCCCGGATCGTCCGCGCCGGTGTAGTCGTTGCCGTTGGCTTTCTTGTACCAGTCGTAGATACGGCCCACGAACGGCGAAATCAGGAACACCCCGGCGTCAGCGCAAGCAGCCGCCTGAGCGAAGGAAAATAGCAGGGTCAGGTTGGTCTGGATGCCTTCCTTTTCCAGAATCTCCGCCGCGCGGATGCCTTCCCAGGTGGAGGCGATCTTGATCAGCACGCGGTCGCGGCCGATGCCGGCCTTTTCGTACAGTTCGATCAGACGATGCGCGCGCTTCAATACGGCGTCAGTGTCGAACGACAGGCGCGCATCCACCTCGGTGGAAATGCGCCCCGGGATCACTTTCAGGATTTCTTGACCCACTGCAACGCCAAACCGGTCGCTGGCCAGGCCCACATCACCCTTGCAGTCGTTGACGCAAGCATTCAGCAATTCAGCGTAAGCAGGAATCGCCGCCGCTTTGAGCAGCAAGGAAGGGTTGGTGGTGGCGTCTACCGGTTTAACCCGAGCGATTGCTTCGAAGTCGCCGGTGTCGGCAACGACGGTGGTCATTTGTTTGAGTTGTTCCAGCTTGGAAGTCATGGGCGTGCTCTGTCCTATGGGTCTGATGACATTACCCGAGCGCTGACAGCCACTCAAGGGCGCTTACGTGTATCGATGGCCCCTGCGGCAACAACCTGAAAACGGCTGTTTGAAAGGCGGGGCGCGGTATCGGTAAATACGATGCCAAAACAGACCACAGGTTCAAAGCAACCGACCGTCAGCGCCCTTCAAGCAACGCCGCCGCCTGATCCAGCAACGCCAGCGGGTCTTTGGCCTTGTGGATATCCACCGACAGCAACTGCCGGAATTTGCGCGCACCCGGAAACCCGGTGCCCAGGCCGAGCACATGCCGGGTAATGTGGTGCATCGAACCGCCGGCATTGATGTGCGCAGCAATATAAGGCCGCAATTGCGCCAACGCCTCGGCGCGAGTGATCACCGGCGCCTTGCTGCCGAACAACTGCTGGTCCACCTCGGCCATTACATAAGGGTTGTGATACGCCTCACGACCCAGCATCACACCGTCGAACGTCTGCAAATGCTCGTGACAGGCTTCCAGCGTCTTGATGCCGCCGTTGAGAATGATCTCCAGCTCCGGAAAATCCGCCTTCAACCGCGCCGCCACGTCATAACGCAGGGGCGGAATGTCGCGGTTCTCCTTCGGCGACAACCCCTCCAGAATCGCAATCCGCGCATGCACGGTAAAACTGGTGCACCCGGCATCCCGAACCGTCCCCACGAAATCACACAACTCTTCGTAACTGTCCCGCCCATTGATACCGATGCGATGCTTCACCGTCACCGGAATCGACACCGCATCACGCATCGCCTTCACACAATCAGCCACCAACTGCGGATGCCCCATCAGGCACGCACCGATCATGTTGTTCTGCACCCGATCACTCGGGCACCCGACATTCAGGTTCACCTCGTCGTACCCATGGTCCTGGGCCATGCGGGCGCAGGCGGCCAGATCCAGCGGAACGCTGCCACCGAGTTGAAGCGCGAGAGGATGCTCGGCTTCGTTATGGCGCAGAAAACGCTCGTGATCGCCGTTGAGCAGAGCACCGGTGGTGACCATTTCGGTGTAGAGGAGGGCGTTTTTTGAGAGTAGGCGCAGGAAGAAACGGCAGTGTCTATCCGTCCAATCCATCATGGGTGCGACGGAAAAACGACGGGAGAGCGGGGCAGGCTTGGCGTTGGTTACGGACATTGGGGGTCTGGAATCGGTGAGGCTGGGAGCTGGGGAGTTTAACAGGATTGTGCTATTCGCTGAGATTCACGTTTGGGGTGATGCAACCGCGCCTCGTGAACTTTCAGGTTGTTGATGCCATATAGCAAATCGCCGAGCTTGGTCATCGACCAGGCTGGGCTTGAGTGCGGTGGCGGTGCTGGCCCGGGGCTGCACGCTGCGCGGATCTGCGGCTCCCAGCGCTGCACGTGGTTGATCAGGTGATCATAGTCGTCGAGCGGGGTAGGACTCGACGATAGGAAGTTGCGCGGTTGTGGACTGGCACAATAAAGGCGGGGCAGTGCACACAAAGGCGGGACACTGGAGCAGGCGGTGGGCCGGTCGAAGCCATTCCCGCGTAATCACGACGGCTAAAGTTTTCCGGCAGGTTGTCGACAACTTGGAAATCGCACGCCATTGGCGTGCCAATAAGCGGTGTTTATACTCGGGATCCGCAGTGCGCCAGTAAGAGTGTTCTCAGTCAGGTCGCGGTTGTGAGTTTTCAGGGATATTCAATTTCAGGGATTTTTCAATGCGCCTGTCTCGTTCAGCTCGAAAATTGCCGTTCGCCAGTAATGTTCTCGCTTTCAGTGGCTTGTTGATGCTGAGCGGTTGCTCCACGTTGAAGTACGACGAAGCGGCGCTGAAGGAGTCGGATGTGCGCCCCATCGTGGCGGCGGACAAGGCCGCACTGGTACGTGATGTCGAACCCCTGAACGGCCCGTTGACGCTCGAAGGCGCCGTGGCCCGTGCCATCAAGTACAACGCCGAGCAGCGCTACCGGGCGATGGAAGAGGCGGTCGCCGCCGGGACCTTCGAGGTCGGGCAGTTCGACATGCTGCCCAAGCTCATTGCGTCCGCTGGCTATCGCGGGCGTAACAACGAGCTTATTACCAACAGCAAGGACTCGGTCACCGGTGCGCAATCGTTGGCCAACCCATACATTTCCTCCAGTCGCGAAGCTGTCACCAGCGAGATCGGTATCTCCTGGAGTTTGCTCGACTTCGGTCAAAGTTATTACGCGGCGCGGCAGAATGCCGATCGCGTAATGATAGCCTCCGAGCGCCGCCGCAAGGCCTTGCACAATCTGATGCAGGATGTACGCAGCGCCTATTGGCGCGTGGTGGCCGCGCAAAAACTGATGCCGCTGGTGCGCACCACCATCACCGACTCCGAAGCGGCCTTGCAGGATGCGCAAAGTGCCGAAGAAGTAAAAGTCCGCTCGCCCCTGGAACCGCTGCGCTATCAGCGACAGTTGCTGGAAAACCTGCGGCTGATGGAGTTGGTCGAGCAGGAATTGTCCACCGCGCGGGTCGAGTTGGCGGCATTGACCAACTTGCCGCTGGGTGCTGATTTCGTCGTCGTCGAGCCTGCCACCGACAATAACGGTAGTTGGTTGAATCAGCCGGTGGAGCAACTTGAAGAATATGCGCTGGTGCGCAACCCGGACCTGCGCGAAGGAATCTACAACGCACGTATCGCCCAAGAGGAAACCCGGCGCACGCTGCTGAAGCTGTTTCCAGGGATATCGTTCAACTACGGTTACAAGACCAGTAACGATCAATACCTGATCAACCGCAATTGGACCGACGCAGGCGTGCAGATCTCCTACAACTTGCTCGGGCTGTTGTCGGCGCCCGCGCAAATGCGCCTGGCCAATGCCGGGGTGGCCTTGGCGGATCAGCGGCGCATGGCCACGCAGATGGTGGTGCTGACCCAGTTGCACATTGCACGCCTGCAATATGCCAACGCTACTCACCAGTTGGCGCGTGCTGATGCCATTGCCTCGGTGGATGAGCGCCTGGCACAGCAAGTGGCCAACCAGGCCGAGGCGGCGCAGGTCACGCCACTGGATCGGGTTTCGCAACAAAGCGCCTCGGTGCTGTCGCAATTGCGCCGTTATCAAGCGTTGTCCAGTAGTCAGGCGGCGGCTTCGCGGCTACAGGCGACGCTGGGGCTGGAGCCGAGCATAGAAGGAGCCTCGAGCATGCCATTGGCGCAGTTGACCAGCGCCGTGGGCAGCGCGCTGCAAACCTGGAATCAGGGCCAGTTGCCTGCCATCAAGGCGGCGCCATGAAAGCGGTGCGCCTCCCGCTCGCAGTCGCCGCGTTGCTCTGTTGGGGCGTGGCGCACGCGGCTGTGTCCGATGCCGATTCAGGGCTCGATAACCGTGAAATTCGCGCGCAGCTGACGCCGTTGCGCTACACCACCTTGTCCGCCGAGATCGGTGCGAAAATTACCCGTCTGCCGCTGGCCGAAGGCGGGTCCTTCAAGCAGGGGCAGGTGCTGGTGCAGTTCGATTGCCTGCTGCAGCAAGCGCAACTGGCTCAGGCTCAAGCCTCTCTGATGGCCGCCGATGCCAGCCTGAAGGGCAATCAAAAACTGGCGCAGCTCAACTCGGTCGGTGAGGTGGAGCTGAATGTATCCAAAGCGCAAGCGCTCAAGGCCCAGGCCGAGGTGTCGGGCAGCCGCACGGTGCTGAGCAAGTGCCAGATTGCCGCGCCGTTCGCCGGGCGCATCGCCGAGCAGAAAGTGCGCGAGCAGCAATTCGTGCAGCCCGGCCAGCCGCTGTTGGAAATCCTCGATGACAGCACCCTGGAGCTCGAATTCATCGTGCCCTCGCGCTGGTTGGCGTGGCTGCACCCCGGTAGCGTTTTTCAAGTCAGCATCGACGAAACGGGCAAGACCTATCCCGCCAAGGTCCAGCGTATCGGCGCCCGGGTGGATGCGGTGACCCAGTCGATCAAGCTCGGCGCGGTCATCGACGGTCGTTTCCCCGAGTTGATGGCGGGCATGAGTGGTCGGGTGGCAATGACGCCGCCTTAGGTGATACCTGGCCTGCTTGATCAAACCTTCATTTCACTGCGTGCACGGTAGCGCCCAGGAGTTAGCCATGACCCAGTCCCTCGAGTCTCTGCTGCGTTCTTCGTTGAAGGCCCCCAGTGGCCCGCGCTTGCGTCGCACCTCGCAGTTGCTGTCGTTGGAGCAGCGCTTCATGTTCGACGGCGCGGCAGTGGTCGATGCGGCCCACGCGGCACAGGCGCCGGACGCAGCAGTGGCGGCGGTACCGCCGGCGGTCACGGTGCGCGAGGCCGAGCCGGCCAAGGACAGCGGCAAGAAGGAAGTGGCTCTGGTCGATACCTCGGTGGCCAACTACAAGGCCCTCGAAGCCGGCGTGCGCGATGGCGTTGGCATCGTCGAGTTCGACGGCAACAAGGATGGCCTGGCGCAAATTGCCGCCTGGGCCAGCACCCAGAGTGGGCTGGATGCGATTCATATTCTGTCCCATGGCTCCGAAGGTGTGCTCAACCTGGGGGCGTCGCAGTTGACGCAGCGTTCGCTGTCCGACAGCACCACTCAAGCCGAACTGGCGCAATTGGGTCAGGCGCTCACCGCCGACGGCGACCTGTTGCTGTACGGTTGCGATGTGGGCGCAGGTGACGGCGCAGCATTGCTCAGCGGCCTGGCACAGGCGACCGGCGCTGACGTGGCCGCATCGACCGACCTCACCGGCGCCGCCCGCCTGGGCGGCAACTGGACGCTGGAGGCGCACAGCGGCGTCATCGACACTCGGGAGTTGGCGCTGGTCCAGTACGACGGCGTGCTCGATACCGTCTACTTCAACGGCGCCGAATCGAACTATGACTACACCAATATCACGATCGACAGGCTAGTCAGCAATGCCAGTGGTAGTGGCAACAGCACGGTCCACATCTATTTCCAGGCCGACAATATGGGCTTCGATGCCGCCGGCGGCTTGTATCCCTACAACGCCTCCATTGGGTTCGGCAACGGCACCCGCCTGGTCATCACCGCCGAGAATGGTTATACCTTCGGCCTCACCGGCCTGACCGCGCAAGCCTGGACCGGCACCCTGCATTTCACGCTGACGTACGCCAACGGTAGCACCAGCAACTTCGACCAGGGCGGCGTAGACCCGTACATGATGGTCCCGATATGGTCCTTCAACCAGAGCATCAACGACGTCGTCCGCGTCACCATCGACTCGAATGACTACTCGATCTTCCAGAATTTCATCATCACCGACGTCAAGCTGGCCTCACCCGTTGCCACCGTCAGTTCCGCCTCGTTGTCCGCCGACACCGGCACCAGCGCCAGCGATTTCGTCACCAATATCGCCAGCCAGACCATCAGCGGTTCGCTGTCGACTGCCCTGGGCACGGGGGAGCGGGTGCAAGTCTCCTACGACAACGGCAGTACCTGGAACAACGCCAGTAGCTATGCCGTAGGCTCCACCAACTGGAGCACCACCACCACGCTGGCCGGCAGCAACACCTTCATGGCCCGCGTCATCAATACCAACGCCACCAGCAGCACCGCCTACAGCCACACGTACAGGCTGGACACCACGGCACCGACCACCACACTCAGTAACCTGGCGTTATCGGCGGACACAGGCACCAGCACTACCGACTTCATCACCAAGACCGCCAGTCAGACCATCAGCGCTACCCTCAGCAATACCTTGGCAGCAGGCGATGTCCTCTATGGCTCGCTGGACAACGGCGTCACTTTTACCGACATCACCAGTAAAGTCAGCGGCACTACCCTGACCTGGAACGGTGCCACGCTTTCGAGCAGCAACACCCTGATGCTGCGAGTGACCGACAGCGCCGGCAATAACGGCGTGGTCACCAGCAGGGCGTACACCCTGGACACCACTGCGCCTGCCAACAGCATTGCCAGCGCCAGCTTCTCCAACGACAGCGGTACGTCCAGCACTGATTTCATCACCAATACCGCCGCCCAAACGGTCAGCGGCACCTTGTCGGGCAACCTGGCGGCGGGGGACACGGTCTATGTCTCGCTCAACAACGGAGCGACCTGGACGACCGCCAGTGCCAGCGTGGGCAGCAACGTCTGGTCGCTGGCCGGTGTGACCCTGACCTCCAGCAGCACCCTGCGCGTCAAGGTCAGCGATACTGCGGGCAACGACGGCGCGGTCTTGTCGCAGGCCTACGTGTATGACACCAGCGCGCCGACCACCACGTTCAGCGGCTTGAGTTTTTCCAACGACACGGGTACCGCGGGCGACTTGATCACCAACAGTGCGTCACAGACCCTCCAGGCCACGCTCAGCGGCGCGCTGGCCGCGGGTGACATCCTCTATGGTTCGCTGGACAACGGCAGCACTTTTACCGACATCACCAGCAAGGTCAGCGGCACTACCTTGAACTGGAACGGCATAACGCTTACCGCCAGCAACACCCTGCAGCTCAAGTTGGTGGATGCGGCCGGCAACCAGGGCGCCGTGCGCAGCCAGGCTTACGTACTGGACAGCAGCGCACCGGCTGCACCGACCATCACGCTCGCCACTGCAAGTGACAGCGGGATGGCCAATTCCGATGGGGTCACCAATGACTCTACGCCCATGCTGACCGGTACAGCCGAAAGCGGCAGCACTGTCAGCATCTACGATGGCGCCACACTGCTGGGCAGCGTCGTCGCCACGGGTGGCGCCTGGAGCTACACCACTGGCGTGCGCAGCGACGGTGGGCATGTCTTCACGGCCACGGCCACCGATTCGGCAGGCAATGTCTCGGCGGCGTCGTCCGCGGCGCAGGTCACGGTCGACACCATTGGGCCAGCGGTGGGTTCAGTCGCCGTGCCGGCCAACGGCACGTATTACAGCGCCAGCGCGTTGAATTTCACGGTCCACTTCAACGAAGCGGTGTACGTCGACACCACGGGCGGTACGCCCCGTATCGCTATCGTGATCGGCGCCACGACTCGATATGCCAGCTATGTTTCCGGCTCCGGTGGCAGCGCGTTGGTGTTCAGCTATACCGTGGCCAATGGAGATATCGATAGCAATGGCATCACCGTCGGCGCGCTGGACCTCAACGGCGGTAGCCTTCGAGACCCGGCCGGCAACGACGCGAGCACCACCCTTAACAGCGTCGGCAGCACCGCCGGTGTTGGCGTAGACGGCAGCAGCCCGAGCATCTCCAGTATCAGTGCCAGTACCGCCGACGGTGCCTATGGCAGCGGCCAGACCATCACCCTCACGGTCGACTTTTCTACAGCGGTAACCGTCGATACCACCGGCGGCACCCCGACGCTGGCCCTGGATGGCGGTGGCACTGCCACTTACACCGGGGGTTCGGGCACCAATACCTTGACCTTCAGCTACACCGTCGGCGCCGGCCAGAACAGCGCCGATCTCGACTACAGCTCGACCAGCGCCCTGGCGCTCAACGGCGCCACCATCATCGATGCCGGGGGTGCCCACCAGCCCGCCGTGCTAACCCTGGCCACCCCCGGCACGGCCGGGTCGTTGGGCGCCAACAAGGACATCGTCATCGATACCGCGGCGCCGACCAACACCGCGGCCAGCGCGGTCTTTTCCGCCGATACCGGCACCTCGGCCGTCGACCTCGTTACGCGCGCCGCAGCCCAGACCATCAGTGGCACGCTGGCGGCCAATCTGGCGTCTGGCGAGCACGTCTACGTGTCACTCGACAACGGCGCGACCTGGTCCCTGGCCACCACCAGCGTCGGTAGCAGCACCTGGACGCTGGCCGGCCAGACACTGACCGGCAGCGGGACGCTCAAGGTGCGTGTCAGCGACGACGCCGGCAACAATGGCGCGAGCTATTCGCAGGCTTACGTGCTCGATACCACCGCGCCGACCATCACCTTCAGCAGTCTGTCGCTGTCTGCGGACACGGGCATCAGCCACAGCGATTTCATCACGAATACGGCTGCGCAGACCATCAGCGCCACCCTCAGCGCAGCACTGGCCGCGGGCGACGTTGTCTATGGGTCGCTGGATAACGGCGCCACCTGGACCGACATCACCAGCAAGGTCAGCGGCACGACCTTGACCTGGAACGGCGTGACCCTGGCCGCCAGTGACACCTTGAAGCTGCGCGTCACCGACCTGGCCGGCAACAATGGGGTTGCCACCAGCCGCGCCTATGTGCTCGACACCACCGGCCCGAGCACCACTGTCGCCACTGTGGGCCTGTCGAACGACAGCGGTAGCTCGACCAGCGATTTCATCACCAACGTCGCCGCGCAGAGCATCAGCGGTACCCTGTCGGCGAACCTGGTCTCGGGAGAGGTGGTGTACGTTTCGCTCGATAATGGCGCCACCTGGACTGCCGCCAGCACAACCGTTGGCAGCAATGCCTTTCAACTGAACGGCCAGACGCTGACCGCCAGCAATACCCTGCTGGTCAAGGTCAGCGATGCCGCAGGCAACGACGGCGCGGCGCTGTCGCAAGCCTATGTGTATGACACCGCCGCCACTGTCCCCAGCATCGACCCGCAATCGACCGCCAGCCTGACCCCGGTATTGACCGGCAGTGCCACCCTGGCGGCCGGCGAAACCCTGACCGTCAGCGTCGGCGGGGCGACTTACGATGTTACGCCGGTGGCCGGTGCCTGGCGCCTTGATCTGGCCACCGCAGTGCCGGCGAGCGGCGCCCTGGCGCTAGCGCTGAACCAGCAATACGACGTGGTGGCCCGCGTTACCGACCTGGCCGGCAATACCGCCAGCGATACTACTGCGGGCGAACTGATCGTGGGGACGCTCACACCCGGGACCTTGGTCAGCAGTATCAATTTCTCTCAAGACAGCGGTGCTTCGTCCTCGGACTTCATCACCAACGTGGCGGCGCAAACCATCAGCGGCACCTTGTCGGCCAATTTGGGTAACAACGAGAGAGTGTTGGTATCGCTCGACAACGGCGCAACCTGGACGACTGCCAGTGCCAGCGTAGGTGCTGACACTTGGTCGCTGAGTGGCCAGACGCTGACCGCCAGCAACACGCTGCTGGTCAAGGTCAGCAACCTTGTCGGCAACGACGGCGCCGTGAGGTCGCAAGCCTATGTGTATCACACTACGGCCAGCGTCCCGAGCGTCGATGCGCAGACCACCACCAGCACCACGCCGACACTGACCGGCAGCGTGACGCTGGCACCGGATGAACACCTGACGGTCAGCGTCGGCGGGGCAACTTATGACGTCACGCCGGTGGCGGGCGCCTGGCGACTGGATCTGGCCACCGCAGTGCCGGCCAGTGGCCGGTTGAACCTGGCTCCCGGCCAACAGTACAACGTGGTCGCCACCGTCACCGATCTGGCCGGCAATGTTGCCACCGATAGCAGCAACGGCGAGCTCGTGGTCAGCAATGCCGTTACCGCCCCCGCACTATTCCAGACACCGCCCGTGGTCCCCGTGCCTATGCCGTCCGTGGTGTATCCCGCCTCGTTGCTGCCCCCGAGCCTTAGCGATCAGAGTGCACCGCCCCCGCCGGCTCTGAGTGTTGCCAGCCAAAGCCCTTGGCAGTCGCCCGGCCTGTTCGGCCAGACGTTGCAGGCGGACGCGCCGATCCGTGGCGGGCTTGCCGAACTGCTTGGCCCCGACGTCAGTGCGCCGCTGTCGGTGGGCCGTGAGGTGCTGGTGGCGAGCCGGCCTATCGATAATCTGGTGATGCGCAGCGGTGAGCGCATCAGCGTGCAACTCGATACCCATGCGTTCAGCCACAGCATCGCGGGAGAGCGCCTGCAGTTGAGCGCTGAACTCGAAGATGGCCGGCCGCTACCGCCCTGGCTCAAGTTCAACCCGCGCAATGGGCGATTCGAAGGCATCGCGCCCGAAGGTTTTGCCGGCAAGTTGACGGTGCGGGTCATGGCCCGGGACAGCCTCGGGCATGAAGCGGTACAAGCGTTCGATATCGTCATCCAGCGTGACCATCGTGCCCAGGCGCCGGTTGGCCGAAACCCTGCGGCGACCGTGGCCGAGCCCACCGGGCGTAGCAGCCTGAGTCAGCAACTGCATGACGCACGCACGACGAGCGGGCAGCGCCTGGCGGGTCTGGCGCAGAGTGCGGGTGTGCCCGGCAGGCCGCTATGAGCGACGGGGCACCCATCGACGTCGCGGGTTCCACGGCGGTGCATGCGTCGGTCAATCCGCTGCTGACACTGATAGAGCTCGGGCAGCGCGCCCGGGCCGCAACCAGCACTGCCGAGCTGGGCTTTTTATTGGTCAACGACACCCGTTTATTGCTCGCCTATCGCCAAGCGGCTTTATGGATGGCCGACGGCGGTGTACGCGCGCTGTCCGGCGTGGTGTCGGTCGACGGCAACGTCCCCTATGCGCAGTGGTTGCGGCGCCTGGGTGAGCACCTTTCGGCCACTCACCCGGCGGATAGCCCGTTGCCGGTGGACATCGCCTCGCTGCCAGCGGACATTCGCACAGAGTGGGGCGAATGGTTGCCTGGCGCTGCCACCTGGGTGCCCTTGAATGCCGTCGGCGGCGGGCTGCTGCTGGCCAGTGACTGGCCCTTGGCGGTGGAGCTGGAACCTGTACTGTGCGAATGGCGAGACATCTGGCAGCACGCCTGGTGCGCATTGCAGCGCCCCGCGCGCTGGTCACCGCTGGGCTGGCGTGCCTGGTGGCGGGGTGGTTCGACGACGGTACGCTGGCGGCGTTACCTGGTGGCGGCACTGATACTGGCAGGGGTGATGTGTTTCCCTGTGCGCTTGACGGTGCTGGCTCAGGGTGAGCTGGTGCCGGCCAACCCGGACACCATTCGTGCGCCACTGGATGGCGTGATCGCCGATTTCAGTGTGCGCCCCAACGAGTCCGTCAGCCCTGGGCAATTGTTGTTCTCCTTCGACCAGGCACCTTTGGACAGCCGCCTCGCCGTGGCGCGCGAGGCGGTATCAACTGCCCGAGCGCAGTATCGGCAAGCAACGCAGATGATGCTCAACGACCCGCAGGCGCGTGGGCAGATTTCCACATTGCTGGGCACGATCGCCGAAAAAGAAGCCGAGGCCACGTTTTTGCAGGGCCAGTCCGAGCGCTCCCGGGTGCTAGCACCTGGCGCCGGTATCGTCTTGCTCGACGACCCCAGCGAGTGGATTGGTCGGCCAGTTCAGATCGGCGAAAAAATCATGCAGGTCGCGGCGGCCAATGATGTCGAGATCGAGGCGTGGGTACCTATCGGGGATGCCATTCCACTGGCCGAGCAGGCGCAGGTGCAGTTGTATCTGGCGGCTTCGCCACTGACGTCGCTGTCTGGCACCTTGCGCTATATGAGCCATCGGGCAACCGCGCGTCCCGACGGGAGTTATGCCTACCGGGTGCGTGCCACGCTGGCCACTGCGGCTGACCAACGTATCGGCCTGAAGGGAACCGTCAAGCTCTATGGCGATCAGGTGTCGCTGGCTTATTGGGTGTTGCGTCGGCCGTTGGCCGTCGTACGCCAGTTTCTAGCCCTCTAGGCGGGGATGCAGATGCCCTCGTTGCTGCCGGCCCTGCGCGAAGACTTATCCATTGTCCCGGGCCCTCGGCTGCGTGACGGACAACCCAGCTGGACGCTGCACGACCCGGCGCGCAACCTGTTCTTTCAGATCGACTGGCCCAGCTTTGAAATGCTCGGTCGCTGGGCGTTACGCCAACCCGAGGAGATCATCGCGCAGATCAACCGCGATACCACTCTGGCCCTCGACCTTGAAGCCTTTGACGAGTTGCTGGCGTTCCTGCGTAACCAGCAATTGCTGCAGCCGGCAGCCGGAGCGGCGCCGGCCATGGCGGCCCAGATGGCCAGGCAAAGCGGCAGCTGGATGCAATGGCTGCTGCATAACTACCTGTTCTTGCGCATCCCCCTGGTCAGACCGGATCGCATGCTGCGCCGCGTTTTGCCTTACGTTTCGCTACTGTTTACTCGCGGGTTCTGGGTGCTCACGCTGCTGGCCGCAGTGCTGGGTGGCGTGGCGGCCTATCGCGAAAGTACACGCTTCGTGGCGACCTTGATGGATACCCTGACCTGGCAGGGCATGCTGGCGTATGGGGCGGCCATCCTGTTCGCCAAGGTCTGCCATGAACTTGGGCACGCCTTGACCGCCAAGCATTTCGGCTGCCGCGTACCCACCATGGGGGTCGCATTACTGGTGCTGTGGCCGGTGGCCTATACCGATACCAACGAAGTCTGGAAGCTGCCTCGGCGTGGTCAGCGCCTGGCGGTGGCAGGCGCCGGCATTCTCACTGAACTGGCGATCGCCGCGTGGGCCACGCTGGCCTGGGCCTGGTTGCCCGACGGCGGCCCGAAACAGGTGGCCTTCCTGTTGTCCACCACCACCTGGGTGTCGACCTTGATCATCAACGGGAGCCCGTTCATGCGCTTTGACGGCTACTTTCTGCTGTCCGACTGTCTCGGTCTTCCTAACTTGCACAACCGCGCGTTTGCCTTGGCCCGCTGGGATCTGCGCGAGCGCTTGTTCAAGCTTCAGGAACCGGCCCCGGAACACTTCAGCCCGCGCCTGCACAAGGGCCTGGTGATCTTTGCCTGGGCGGTGTGGATCTATCGGCTGGTCCTGTTTCTGGGCATTGCGGCACTGGTCTATCACTTCTTCATCAAGGCGCTGGGCATCTTTCTGTTCGCGGTAGAAATCAGCTGGTTCATTGCCTTGCCGCTTTGGCGTGAGTTCACTGAATGGCGTACTCGTTGGCCGGCGATTCGTCAGGGCGGGCGAGTGCGCGTTTCGGGCTTGCTGATGCTGGCGCTGGTCGTGCTGCTCTTTTTACCCTGGCCAAACCGCGTGTTGACCAGTGGCCTGCTGCAACCGCAACAACGCATGGAGCTTTATGCGCCCGCGCACGCCAGGCTGACGGCGCTGCCCGTGGCCAATGGCCAAGCGGTGATCGCCAACCAGCCGTTGCTCAGCCTCGACTCGGCTGATCTGCAACTGCGTGGAGCCCAAACCACTGCGAGGCAGTCCGCCCTCAGCTGGCAATCCGGCGCCGCCGCCTTTGACAAAAATACCCGTAAGGACTGGCAGTTACTGCACGACCAACTGGCCCATGCCAATGCCGAGCAGGCCACGGTAGGCGCTGACCTGCTGCGCTTTCGACCGATGGCGCCGTACCCGGGTCGGCTGGTGGATATCGATCCGGATCTGCGTCCGGGCGAATGGCTGAAAAACCAGGAACCCTTGGGCGAACTGATCGCAGACGGCCCCTGGCAAGTGGTGACCTACGTCGACGAGGACGAAATCCGCCGCCTGGCCATCGGCGACCGCGCGCTGTTCATCGCCGACGGCCTGGGCGGCCCGGACCTGACTGCACGGATCAGCAGCATTGACCGAAACGCCAGTCGAACCCTCGGCGAGGGTGCCTTGGCAACCTTGTCCGGTGGCCACGTGCTGGTGCGGGAAAACAACGGCATTCTGTACCCTGAACAAGCGGTGTACCGCGTCATCCTCGACATCGAGGCCGACCTTCCCGCGACCAGCCCGCTCCTGCGAGGCCGCGTGGCTATCGCCGGGCGCTGGGAATCGCCGGCGGCGAGGTTTATACGGGCGGCTGGGGCGGTGGCGTGGCGGGAGGCGGGATTTTAGGGGGGCGTGGTACGTACGGCACGTCCCAGCGCAATCATCCGGATGGGTTAAGGATACGCAGGGCTATGAGCGGCTTTGGGGGGGCGAGGACAATGTAATGAATCTCCCTCAACTCGCGTCGACATTGCCCATATTGTTATTCCCCTAGCCACCCCGATACCCTTCTACAGTCGCTGCAAAATCAGCGACAAGGGTGTGGAAGCCCTTTACAAGATCTAGGCACGATACTGATGAAGAAGATCACTCCTTTTTTCATTCAGAAACCGCACTACCTGAACCAACGCTGTAACCAACAAAAGTTTCATAATCCCCGACACACCTGCGGCCTAGGATGAACGGACAAGACCAAGCCTCCGCTTACCCACCCCACAGGAACCCGAAAAATGATCTCAAACCTCTTCAAAGTCTCGCTCATTGCCGGTGCTTTGCTGTTGAGCGCCTGTTCGGGTGTGACGTCTCATGAAACGTATTCGGCCGAATCCGTGCCGTCCGCTGGCTTTGGTCCGGGCCCTACCGGTTCCAACCCCAATAAGATGAATTTCCATGGCA
>Ga0302169_10000307_pt1 | contig 15635 bp, 11 predicted proteins | sample I_Fen_N1_3_FD_193493 | JGI IMG/M metagenome (GOLD analysis project Ga0302169, IMG submission 193493) | Peat permafrost microbial communities from Stordalen Mire near Abisko, Sweden - I_Fen_N1_3 | ecosystem: Environmental > Terrestrial > Soil > Wetlands > Permafrost | place: Sweden: Abisko...
GAAGTATTCATGGTGATCACGACCGTTTGGGTGCAGATACATGTTCAGGAAAGAACAACATTCCTGACATAGACGCGAACCCTGTGGGAGCGGGCTTGCCCGCGATGGCGAATGAGCAGTCGACATCCATGTTGAATGTGCCGGCCTCATCGCTGGCAAGCCAGCCCCCACAGGTTAAGTGGCGGTTACTTGGGATAACCGGCGCGCTTCATCTCTCGCTCAGTGGTTTGCTGCGCCGCCGCCAGCGCCTGGTCAACCGTCATCTGACCGATCAGCGCCGCCGAGAACGACTTGCCGACCTGGGTGCCGATGCCCTGGAACTCAGGGATGGTCACCAACTGAATGCCGATATAGGGCACCGGTTTCAGCGTCGGCTTGCTCGGGTCCGCGGCTTTCAGTGACTCGAGCGTCACCTTGGCAAACGGCGCGGCACTCATGTACGCCTCGCTGTAGGTCGAGGCCCGGGTGCCTGGCGGCACGTTGGCGATGCCGTCTTTTTCTGCAACCAGCGCACTGTATTCCCTGGAGGTCGCCCAGGCGCTGAAGGTTTTCGCCGCGTCCTTGGCCTTGGAACTGGTCGGGATCGCCAGTGCCCAGGCGTACAGCCATGCCGAACCTTTGTCAGTGACCTGGTGCGGCGCGTAGGTGAAGCCGACGTGATCAGCCACTTTGCTTTGGGTCTTGTCGGTGACGAACGAGCCGGCGACGCTGGCGTCGACCCAGATCGCGCATTTGCCGCTGTTGAACAGGGCCAGGTTTTCGTTGAAACCATTGCTCGACGCGCCCGGCGGGCCGGACTTCTTCATGGTGTCGACGTAGAAGTTCAGGGCGTTTTTCCATTCGGGGCCGGTGAATTCCGGCTGCCATTTCTCATCGAACCAGCGCGCGCCATAGGCGTTGGCGAGGGTGGTGATCAACGCCATGTTCTCGCCCCAACCGGCCTTGCCGCGCAAGCAGATGCCGTACTGCTCTTTATCCTTGTTGGTGAGTTTTCCGGCGAACTCGGCGATCTGTTCCCAGGTCGGGCGCTCGGGCATGGTCAGGCCAGCGTCTTTGAACAGGTCGGTGCGGTAATAGGTGATCGAGCTTTCGGCATAGAACGGCAGTGCATACAACGAACCCTTTACCGACAAGCCTTCACGCACCGACGGGAACACATCGTCCAGGGCGTAGCTTGCAGGCAGGTCCTTCATCGGCTCCAGCCAACCCTTGGCGCCCCACAGTGCCGCTTCGTACATGCCGATGGTCAACACGTCGAACTGCCCGCCCTGGGTGGCGATGTCGGTGGTCAGGCGCTGACGCAGGACGTTTTCTTCCAGCACCACCCAATTGAGCTTGATCTCCGGATGCTCGGCCTCAAAGGTTTTCGAGAGCTTCTGCATACGAATCATGTCGCTGTTGTTGACGGTGGCGATGGTCAGGGTCTGGGCGCCAAGGCTGACGCTGCTGAGGGTCATGCAGGTGAGGGCAAGCAGAGCTTTTACAGACGGTTGCATCGTGCACTCCTTTTCTGCACCCGAGGGGGGACAGAAGGACGGTTATTGTTTTTGTGTCTTCCGCTTGTAGGAAGAATCTGCACTGATTACAGCCTTCAATTCACGGCGAAACAAATCATCCGTCGCACTTGAATCGATACTTTTTTGCACTCGGGTTTAGAGCGGTAGACGCAGGGAAGGGCTTTTCTGCGGTGAGGTGATGTCGAATCCGTACAGGTTTTCGACACCAGGCAGGTCAAAACCTGTGGGAGCTGGCTTGCCAGCGATGGCGGTGGATCAGTCGACAGAGATGTTGGTTGCGCGGGCCTCATCGCTGGCAAGCCAGCTCCCACAGGGACGGGTGATGTCAGCCGTGGTTTTGCTCGGTCAGACGCTGCACCACCAACCGCCGGTAATGGGACGGCGTCATGCCCTTTAGCTGTTGAAAGCGCCGATTGAAATTGGAAATATTGTTGAAACCCGACTCGAAACAGACATCGGTCACGGGTTTGTCGCCGTCGGCCAGCAGTTCACAGGATTTACTGATGCGCAGGCGATTGACGAACTCGATGAAATTGCGCCCGGTGGCCTGTTTGAACACGCGACTGAAATAGGTTGGTTTCATGCCCAGGTGCTCGGCGACTTCTTCCAGAGGCAACTCCCGCGCATAGTGGGCGAAGATGTAATCCACCGCCCGGTTGGTGCGATCGATGTTGTGTTCGTCAGCCAGTTGCGGCGTCGTGGCGCCGGACAGCAACTGATAGTCGTCAGTGGCAGCGAGCAACTCCAGCAGGATGAAAAAATGCCCGAGGCGCGTGACGCCCTGGGTATCGGCAATGCGCTGCATCAGGTCCATCGCCTGGCGGATAGTGTGCTTGCAGCGAAACTCGATGCCGTACTGCGCCCGCTCCAGCAGCGGGGCCAGGGTCTTGAGTTCGGCGAACACCTGATAGCCGCTGTCGAACAACTCATCCGTGAAGTTGACCAGCATGTCGCGCTTGGGCACCACTTCATCTTCGGCCACCTGGCTGATCCAGTTGTGGGGCAGGTTGGGGCCGGTGAGGAACAGGCTTTCAGGGTAGAAATTGCCGATGTAGTCGCCGATGAATACCTTGCCGGAGCTGGCGACGATCAGGTGCAACTCGTATTCCTTGTGGAAATGCCAACGTACCAGCGGGCAGGGAAATCCGTGCTGGCGGTAGATGATGGACAACCCATTGTGGTCGTCCATCAGTTCGTAGGACGGGTCGGTCACTCTGGCGGTACGTGTCATGGCGGCACACTTTTCTTGTTATCGCGCTGTGATCATGCCCTTTACGCAGTGAAAAACGCCAGTTTGCCGCGATACGAAGCTTCAGCCAGCGTCAAAAATAGGCTTCACGTTATTTGAAGCGCAATAGACTTTTCGGGAATGCGATTCTTTGCCTCGATCCATTGCGCCATGTACTGAGTGCTCTTGTGATGATGGTGACGCAACATGCTGCCGGTAAAGTTGTCCCGGCGGATCTGCGCCAAATGCCGTTGGCAATGAACCAGTCTTTCAATCAGGGCGGGCCCGTGAATGGATTGCCGGTAACGGCTGGCTAGCAGAGCCTGCGCTTGAACCTGCGTTCGCTGCCACAGAACCTTGTCGGTATACAGCCGCACAGCGTTGTCGGCGAAGTCGCGAGCGGACCGGGTCACGGCGCCGGGCCACGCTTGCTCGCCGTGCATGGCTTCCGCCCCCATCGGGGTGGTGACATTGGGCGTGCCGCAGAGCATCGCATCGACGATTTTGCCTTTGATTCCCGCACCAAAACGCAGCGGCGCCAGGCACACCCGTGCCGCTGACATGACTTGCAACGCGTCTTCCGCCCAGTTCATCACGTGAAAGCCCTGGGCGGCATTGTGCAGCGCGGTCGCCTTGGGCGGCGTGTAAGCGCCATAGATGTGCAACTGCGCGTCAGGTATTTGCTCGCGGATCATTGGCCAGATGACGGTTTTCAGCCAGAGCACCGCATCCCAGTTAGGCGCATGCCGGAAGTTGCCAATGTGCAGGAAATGCGCGCGATCTTCGAACGATGCCGGCGGTTGGTTTGGCAGATCAACCATCAGTGGGCACCAGTGCAGCAGATCTCGCGCAAGTTTGAATTGCTCAACCAACAACTCGATTTCCACTTCGGAGGTCATCAGGTTCAAATCACAACGATAAATCGCTGCGATTTCCCGTTTGGCCAGATCGGTATCGGCCATGAACTCGAACTCTTCACGCAATGCAGGCGCGAACAAGTCCGTGAAATCATTGACGTCGTCACTGGCCTTCAGCCGCGCCTTGAGTCGCTGATGCCGGGCATCGCGCAGGCTTTGCAGGTCAGAGGTTTCAAGCACGCGCAGCGCGGCAGGACAATGTTTCTCCACGCGCCAGCCGAACTGTTCTTCCATCATGAAGCGATCGAACAACACCACATCCGGCGCCAGTTCGTGGATGAACGTGTCAAAACTGCTGTTGTTCAACTCGATCGGCACTTCGCGAATGCCCAGCGCCGTGAGGTCGGCCCGGTGCTCACCGCTGCCGGCCGGGCTGCTGAAGGTGATATCCCAACCCTGCTGCAGGAAAGTCTCAAGGATTTGCATCATGTGGCCACCGGCTGCGGAGGAGCGGGGCTCGGGCCAGACGTAACCAATGACCAGGACGCTGGTTGCGCGAGGTTGACTCATGTACGGGGGTTCCTTGAAGCGTGCAGGGGGCAGGCAAGTAAAAGAGGGGCGGTATTACACCATGGCGGGTAGCCGGATCACTCGAGAATGCTCTTGACCTTGTCCCGCAACTGATCGATGGAGAAGGGTTTGCCAATCACATGCATGCCTTCGGGCGCTTCGATGCTTTCGGCATAACCGCTGGCAAACAGCACCGGCAATTCATGGCGCAGCATGCGCGCCTGCTCGGCCAGCTCCCGACCATTCATCACCGGCAGGCCGACGTCGGTCATCATCAAGTCGATGTGCTGGTCTTCGTCATTGAGGAACGCCAGCGCCTGCTCGCAGCCATCGGCTTCAAGAACTTTGAACTCAAGCTCCTCCAGCACATCGACAATCAACATGCGCACGATGGCATCGTCTTCGACGACCAGAATGATGGGAGCGTTGGCGGACATGGTGGGCATCTCGAAAATTGGTGAGGGTTGCCAGTCGATGTAAATCGCCGGCGTCTTGCATGAGTAAATGGCGACTGCCGACAAGTTCCCGACAGGCTATAAAAAGAGTAGTGACACAGTACATGGAAGGATAACCGCTCCTGTGGCATCAAATCAGCTGAATGTAAGAAATTGCACAAAAACGCATCAGAAATTGGATCAATGCGCCATTTGTGGGGCAAACTCCTTGGTTTTGATCGGTTGGACAAGGCTTGACTATGACCTCTGAGTCTTCAGTTGATGAGCAACGGTTCCGCAAACTCCTGAGCCGCAATATCAGGCTCCCGCTGGGTGTCGGCGTTGTCAGTGCGGTGTTCTTCGTTTCGTTGATCATGTACCTGCTGTCGACGATCCAGTGGGTCGAGCACACGGATCGCGTGATCAATAACGCCAATGAAGCGCTCAAGCTGACGGTCGATCTGGAAACCGGCATGCGCGGCTTCCTGCTCAGCAGTGACGAAAAATTTCTCGAACCCTATGAAACGGCGAAGCCGAGAATCGAGGTCGTGCTCAAAACCTTGCTCGAATTGACAGGCGACAACCCGGCCCAGACCGACCGTCTGCACCGCCTGCAGGCGTTGCAACAGGAATGGGCCGATTATGCGAAAAGCATGATCGATCTGCAGCGATCCAGCGGCGATTATCGCGGCGCGGTGAGGGCTGGAAAAGGCAAGCGCTTGACCGATGAGATCCGCAAGCAGTTCGAAGACGTGATCGACATGGAGCAGCAACTGCGCACCACCCGCAACGATGAGGTGCGGCGCACGACGGTCTGGAGCATCGGTCTCTACCTGTTGTTCATCGCTGGCATCAGTGGCTTGCTGGCTTACATCGGCCGTCGCGACCTGCTCAATCTGTCCAACAGTTACAGCGCCAACCTTGCCGCGCAGCAGGCCAGCGCCCATCGCCTGGAGCAGCAAGCCTGGCTGCGCAATGGTCAGACCCAGCTCGCTGAGCAGGTACTGGGGCAACTGAGCCTGAATGTGCTTGGACGCAACATCCTGCAGTTCTGCGCGCAGTACCTGGGCAGCGCCGTGGCTGCGCTGTATGTCCGCGAAGAGCACGGCGGCCTCAGGCGCGTAGCGTCCTACGGCTTTTCCCGTGAGCAGGAAGCCATCGATCAGCAGATCTACAGTGACGAAGGCATTGTCGGCCAAGTGGCGCAACAGGCACGCCTGATCCGCCTGGACAACGTGCCGAGCGACTATTTCAAGGTCACCTCCGGCCTCGGCCAGGGCTTGCCACACAGTGTGCTGGTGGTGCCGACCAGCGACGATGATCGGGTCAATGGCGTCATCGAACTGGGTTTCCTGCGCCCACTGATCGATCGCGACATCGAACTGCTTGAGCTGATAGCGGCCAACATCGGCACCTCCATCGAGGCCGCGCGTTATCGTCAGCGCTTGCAGGAAGTGCTGGCCGAAACCCAGCAACTCAACGAAGAGCTGCAGGTGCAACAAGAAGAGCTCAAGACCGCCAACGAGGAACTTGAAGAACAGTCGCGAATCCTCAAGGAGTCCCAGGCACACCTGGAAACCCAGCAGGTGGAGCTGGAGCAGACCAACGAACAACTCGCCGAACAAGCAACGATTCTGGCCGAGCAGCGCGACGCCATGGACCTGAAGAACACCGAGCTCAATCAGGCCCAGCGTCAACTCGAAGAGCGCGCCGAAGAGCTGCAGCGTTCCAGCAAGTACAAGTCGGAATTTCTCGCCAACATGTCCCACGAACTGCGCACGCCGCTGAACAGTTCGTTGATCCTGGCCAAGTTGCTGGCGGAAAACCCTCAGGAGAACCTCAGCGCCGAACAGGTCAAGTTCGCCGAATCGATTTATAGCGCCGGTAATGACTTGCTCAACCTGATCAACGACATTCTCGATATTTCCAAGGTCGAGGCCGGAAAACTCGAGATCCGCCCGGAAAACACCAGCGTTGCGCGTCTGGTGGATGGCTTGCGCGGGATGTTCCAGGCATTGGCCACGGACAAGCAACTGGCGTTCCACGCCACGCTGGAAGACAGCGCTCCTTCGTTGATCTTTACCGACCGCCAGCGTCTGGAACAGGTGATCAAGAACCTGCTGTCGAACGCGGTGAAGTTCACCGAAAAGGGCAGCGTCAGCCTCAGCGTTGCCTCGGCGCCCAACCACGGCATTGCCTTTACGGTGCGCGACACAGGGATCGGCATTGCCGAGGATCAGCAGGAAAGTATTTTCGAAGCCTTTCGCCAGGCCGATGGCACCACCAATCGCCGTTACGGCGGCACCGGGCTGGGTCTGTCGATCTCCCGCGACCTGGCCGCTTTGCTGGGCGGCTCCATCAGCGTCAGCAGCACACCGGGAGAGGGCAGCGTGTTCACCCTGGTGTTGCCGCAACAATACGTCGAACCGGGGGACGACCCTGTCGAACCGATGCGAACAGTGGCGGTAGCGGCAGCCCCGCCCGTGGCGCCGGCCATCTCGGCACCGCTGATTGTCGAAGACATTCCGCGCTTCGACGATGACCGCAACCGGGCGCCGTTCGGCACCCGCTGCATTCTGGTGGTCGAGGACGAGCCGAACTTTGCGCACATTCTCTACGATCTTGCCCATGAGCTGGGTTATCAGTGCCTGGTGGCCCACGGTGCCGATGAAGGCTACGACCTGGCCCGTGAGTTCAGCCCCGACGCGATCCTGCTGGACATGCGCCTGCCCGATCATTCCGGGTTGACCGTCCTGCAACGCCTCAAGGAGCACGCGCAAACCCGACACATACCGGTGCACGTGATTTCCGTCGAAGACCGGGTCGAGGCGGCGATGCACATGGGCGCCATCGGTTATGCGGTCAAGCCCACCACTCGCGAAGAGCTCAAGGACGTCTTTGCGCGCCTTGAAGCCAAGCTGACCCAGAAAGTCAAACGCGTGCTGCTGGTGGAAGACGATGACCTGCAGCGCGACAGCATTTCCCGCCTGATCGGCGACGATGACATCGAAATCACCGCCGTCGGCCTGGCCCAGGACGCACTGGACCTGCTGCGTACCACGATCTTCGATTGCATGATCATCGACCTGAAACTGCCGGACATGCTCGGCAATGACCTGCTCAAACGCATGTCGACCGAGGACATCTGCTCGTTTCCGCCGGTGATCGTCTACACCGGGCGCAATCTGACCCGGGACGAAGAAACCGAACTGCGCAAGTATTCGCGCTCGATCATCATCAAGGGCGCGCGTTCGCCCGAGCGCTTGCTGGATGAGGTCACACTTTTTCTGCACAAAGTCGAATCCCGGCTGTCCCATGAACGACAGACCATGCTCAAGACCGCCCGCAGCCGCGACAAGGTGTTCGAGGGGCGCAAAGTGCTGCTGGTGGACGACGACGTACGCAACATCTTCGCCCTCACCAGCGCACTGGAGCAAAAGGGCGCAGTCGTGATCATCGGGCGTAATGGCCTTGAGGCGATTGATCGATTGAATGAAGTCGAGGACATCGATCTGGTGTTGATGGATGTGATGATGCCGGAGATGGATGGCTTCGAAGCCACCACCGAAATCCGCAAGGACCCGCGCTGGCGCAAACTGCCAATCATTGCGGTAACGGCCAAGGCCATGAAGGACGATCAGGAGCGCTGCCTGCAGGCAGGCGCCAACGATTACCTGGCCAAGCCCATCGACCTGGATCGCCTGTTTTCGCTGATTCGTGTGTGGTTGCCGAAGATGGAACGTATCTAGTGGAGCGCAACTACTCAGGTGAGCGAAACAGCGAAATCGAGTTGCGCTTGTTGATCGAGGCGATCTACCTCAAGTACAGCTACGATTTTCGCGATTATTCCGGCGCTTCGATCAAGCGCCGGGTGACGTACGCGCTGAGCCAGTTCGAGTGCGGCACCATTTCGGCCCTGCAGGAGAAGGTTCTGCACGATCCGAAGGCATTCATGCAATTGCTGCAGCTGCTGACGATTCCAGTCAGTGAAATGTTCCGTGATCCCTCGCACTTTCTGGCCATACGCAAGGAAGTGGTGCCGCTGCTCAAGACTTACCCGTCGATCAAGATCTGGATCGCCGGCTGCAGCACGGGCGAAGAGGTCTATTCGATGGCGATTTTGCTGCGCGAAGAAGGCCTGCTCGATCGCACCATCATCTATGCCACCGACATCAACCCACGCTCCCTGGAAAAAGCCAAGCAAGGCATTTTTTCGATGGAGAATGTCCGGGCCTATACGTCTAATTACCAGCACGCCGGAGGCCAGCGCTCCTTCGCCGATTACTACACGGCAGCCTATGGCTACGCGATTTTCGACAAGTCACTGTGCGAGAACGTGACGTTCGCCGATCACAGCCTGGCGACCGACAGTGTATTTTCAGAGACTCAATTAATTTCTTGTCGTAACGTATTGATTTATTTTAATAAAAAATTGCAGGATCGCGCGTTCGGTTTGTTTCACGAGTCACTGTGCCACCGTGGATTTCTGGTGCTGGGGAGCAAGGAAACCCCGGATTTTTCGGCCTATGGCAATCAATTCGAGTCCTTGGCCAAACAGGAACGGATCTACCGTAAATCATGAACGACGCCATGGGCTTGCCTTCTATAGAAGCAATCGTGATCGGCGCGTCGGCAGGCGGGGTTGAAGCGCTGCTCAATATCCTTACCCCGCTGCGCGAAGGCTTTGGGTTGCCGATCGTTGTGGTGCTGCACCTGCCGGATGAGCGGCGCAGCCACCTGGCGGAAGTATTTGCCCGACGGGTGGCCCTGCCGGTTCTGGAGGCCAGCGACAAAAGTCGCATCGAAGCCGGAACCCTGTATTTCGCCGCGCCCGGTTATCACTTGTCAGTGGAGCAGGACCGCAGCTTTTCCTTGAGCCTTGAAGACCGCGTGCATTATTCGCGACCCGCCATCGACTACCTGTTCGAATCGGCTGCCGATGCCTATGGGCCGAAACTGGCTGCCGTGCTGCTGACCGGCGCCAACCGCGATGGCGCCCACGGCCTGGCGCAGGTCAAGCGACGTGGCGGACTGACGGTCGTGCAGGACCCGGACGAGGCGCAGGTCGCGACCATGCCCCAGGCGGCGCTGGATATTCACCAGCCTGACCACATTCTCACTATCCGCGGCATTGGCCGTTTGCTTGTCGAGCTGGAACAAATCGCATGCTAAGTAATTTCCAGGCCAAACTGCTGATCGTCGACGATCTGCCGGAAAACCTGCTGGCGCTCGAAGCGCTGATCAAGCGCGAGGATCGCATCGTCTACAAGGCGCTTTGCGCCGATGAAGCCTTGTCGCTGTTGTTGCAGCACGAATTCGCCATGGCCATTCTCGATGTGCAGATGCCCGGCATGAATGGTTTTGAACTGGCCGAGTTGATGCGTGGCACGGAAAAGACCAAAAACATTCCGATCGTGTTCGTCAGTGCCGCCGGTCGCGAGCTGAATTACGCGTTCAAGGGCTATGAAAGCGGTGCCGTGGACTTCCTGCACAAACCGCTGGACATTCATGCGGTCAAGAGCAAGGTCAATGTGTTCGTCGAGCTGTTTCGTCAGAGCAAGGCCATGAAGCAACAGGTCGAGGCGCTGGAGCAGAGCCGGCGCGAGCAGGAAGCGTTGCTCAAGCGCTTGCAGAGTACCCAGCTGGAGTTGGAGCAGGCCGTGCGGATGCGCGATGACTTCATGTCGATCGTCGCCCACGAAGTGCGCACGCCGCTCAATGGCCTGATCCTCGAGACCCAGTTGCGCAAGATGCACCTTGCCCGGGATAACGCTGCGGCGTTTACCCTCGACAAGATGCAGGCCATGGTCGAACGCGATGAGCGGCAGATCAAAAGCCTGATTCGCCTGATCGAAGACATGCTCGATGTGTCGCGTATTCGCACCGGCAAGCTGTCGATTCGACCGACACGCTTCGATCTGTCGGAACGGGTTCGCAACCTGTTGCAGAACTTCGCCGCACAGATCGAGGCCGCGGAGTCGTCGGTGACCCTGGTGGCCGAGCAACCGGTGGTCGGCCAATGGGATGAGTTTCGTATCGAGCAGGTCATTTCCAATCTGCTGACCAACGCCCTGCGTTACGGGGCCAAGAGTCCGATCACCGTGAAGGTGTACAGTGAGCGTGGTGAAGCACGGGTGGAAGTGCGTGACTTCGGGATCGGCATCAGTGAAGAGAACCAGCACAGGATTTTCCAGCAGTTCGAGCGCGTCACGGCCAAACACGCCGTCGCCGGGCTTGGGTTGGGATTGTTTATTTCTGAACAGATAGTGACCGCCCATGGCGGTACCATTACCGTCGAAAGCCGGATTGGCGAAGGCGCCCTGTTTCGCGTTTGTCTGCCGCTGTAGGAAAACAGTCTGATAAACGCAACCTCTGATCGACCTCACGGTCGTATCAGCAGCTATTGACCGAACAAAGGCTTCCCATGAGTGAAGATGCACAAGACGTCGTATTGATCGTCGAAGATGACCCCTCGATTCTGATGGTGCTGTCGGCCTATCTGTCGGGGGAGGGCTACCGGGTACTGCAGGCCGAAAACGGCGAGCAGGCCTTCGAGATCCTCGCCAGCAAGCCCCACCTGGACATGATGATCACCGACTTCCGCCTGCCGGGCGGAATCTCCGGCGTGCAGATCGCCGAGCCCGCGATCAAGCTGCGACCGGAGCTGAAGGTGATATTCATCAGCGGCTATCCGCAGGAAATCCGTGAAACCGACAGCCCGATCACGCGCACGGCGCCTATCCTCGCCAAACCGTTCGACCTGGATGTGTTGCAGGAAATGATGCAGGACATGCTGTCCTGAGGGCAGCAGGGGCTGCCTTCGGCAACGCCTGCTGGGTCGGGTGCTTCAGACGCTGATCATCTCCCGCACTTTCGCCGTCAACAGGTCGAAGGTGAACGGCTTGGTGATCATCTGCATGCCAGGGTCGAGGAACCCCCCGCGTACCGCCGCGTGCTCGGCATAGCCGGTGATGAACAAGACCTTGAGCCCGGGCCGGTACTGCCTGCCGATTTCCGCCAGTTGCCGGCCGTTCATGCCGGGCAGGCCGACGTCGCTGATCATCAGGTCGATACGCTGCCCCGAATCGAGAACCGGCAACGCGGCGGCCGCATCGCCAGCCTCGACGAAGGCATAGCCCAGCTCGCTCAACACGGTACTCACCAACACCCGGACCGCCGGGTCATCCTCGACGATCAGTACCGTTTCGCCATTCTGCGCGAACAGAGGATGCTGGCGATCGACCGGATTGTCCCGGGGCAGGTCGCCACCGAAGCGCGGCAGGAACAGGCTCACTGTCGTGCCTTGGTCCACTTCGCTTTGAATGGCGACATGGCCCCGGGATTGTTTGCTGAAGCCATAGATCATCGATAACCCCAGGCCGGTGCCCTGACCGATAGGCTTGGTGGTGAAGAACGGGTCGAAAGCCCGGCTGATGGTGCTTTGCGGCATGCCGCAGCCATTGTCGGTGACACTGAGTACCACGTAGTCACCCGGTTTGAGGTTGCTGTGGGCTTCGGTGAAGCGGGCGTCCAGTTGCTGGTTCGCGGTCCGCACCACCAGTTTGCCGCCATCGGGCATGGCATCGCGGGCGTTGATGACCAGGTTGAGCAGGGCACTTTCCAGTTGATTGGGATCGGCTTCGGCCACCCACAGGTGCTCGCTCAGCTGCATTTCCAGACGGATGCTTTCGTTGATGCTGCGTTGCAGCAACTCGCCCATGGAAATCACCAGGTTGTTCATCTCCACCGGTTTGGAATCCAGCGACTGGCGACGGGAGAACGCCAACAGACGGTGAGTCAGGCCCGCCGCGCGATTGGCCGAGGTCACGCCAAGGTCGATCAGGCTGTCCAGATCCTCGGTGCGGCCACGGGCCAGACGCCGGCGCAGCAACTCCAGGCTACCGATGATGCCCGTCAGCATGTTGTTGAAGTCATGGGCGATACCGCCAGTGAGTTGGCCGACTGCCTCCATTTTCTGCGACTGGCGCAACACTTCTTCGTTGTGACGCAGCTGTGCGGTGCGTTCTTCGACTTGCTGCTCAAGGGTTTCGAGGGTGTTCTGCAAGCGCAGTTCGCTTTGGCTCAAGTCGATCAGCCGGTCCCGGGCCTCGTACTGTCGTCGACGTCCGCGCAGCGCAGTGGTCACCAGGCTGATCAATGTCTCCGGATGAAAGGGCCGCTCAAGGAAGGTGACATTGCCCAGCTGTGGGCCAAAACGTGAGGCGGGGTTTTGTTCCGGGCCGCCATGATGGGTCAACAATACGATCGGCAGGTCCGACCAGGCCGGCTGCTGCTCGATCAGGCCCAGCAACGGGTCCAGATCAACGCCCAACAAGGCCTCGGCGGAAATCAGCAGCAACCCCGCACCTTGTTCCAGTTCCCGGCAGAGCTCGACCAGACCTGCGCAGACAATCCCGTCGAATCCCGCTTCGTGGAGCAACATCAAGGCGATCTGGCCGTCACGTCCCAGCGGCGCGAGGATGATCGCGCGCTCGGACGTGGCTTCGATCGCCGTCACGGGGCTTCATCCCCGAGCAACGGGTTGCTGGCGCCCATATAAGTGGGTACGCCGCGTAAAACGCCCTGGAATGATTCCAACGGCTCACCGATGGTCATGCCATGGTTGCTGATGCGGTACTCGCGAATGGTGGATTCATGGCTGCCGGTGCGTTTCTTGATCACCGAAATCGCCCGGCGCACCTTGCCCACGGCTTCGAAGTAGCGCAGCAGAATCACCGTGTCCGCCAGATAAGTGATGTCCACCGGGGCCTGCATATCGCCGACCAGTCCATGCTGGGCGACGGTCATGAAGGTCGCGGCGCCCTGACGGTTGAGGTACAGCAGCAGCTCGTGCATGTGCAGGACCAGGGCGTTCTCTTCGGGCATGGCCGCCTGGTAGCCGTTGATGCTGTCGATGACCACGGTCTTGATGTTGCGCTCGTCGACGCAGCGACGAACCCGGTGGGAGAACTCGCCGGGGGACAGTTCAGCGGCATCCACCTGTTCGATCAGCAAGTTGCCGCTGTGCTGCAGTCCCTGCAAATCGATACCGATGTTTTTCATGCGCTCGAACAGCAGGCCCAGTTCTTCGTCGAAAATGAACAAGGCGGCTTTTTCACCCCTGGCGACGGCGGCGGCTGCGAAGATCATGGAAATGAGGGATTTGCCGGTACCGGCCGGACCGAGAATCAACGTGCTGGAGCCGGTTTCAATACCGCCGCCGAGCAGCGCGTCCATTTCCGCGATGCCGCTGGTCAATTGCTGGCGCAGGTAGCGCCCTCGGTGTTCGGCGGCCACCAGGCGTGGAAACACATGCACGCCATCGCCCATGATGGTGAAGTCGTGAAAGCCGCCACGGTATTTCTGACCCCGGTACTTCACCACCCGGATACGCCGCCGTTCGGCGCCGTAATTGGGGGTCAGTTCCTCCAGGCGGATCACGCCGTGGGCCACGCTGTGCACGGTTTTGTCGAGGGACTCGGTAGTCAGGTCGTCAAGCAGCAACACGGTGGCGTCGTAACGCACGAAGTAATGCTTGATCGCGAGGATCTGCCGGCGGTAGCGCAATGAGCTTTGTGCCAGCAGACGGATCTCGGACAGGCTGTCGAGCACCACGCGGGTTGGCTTGAAGCGCTCGACCACTTCGAAGATCTGCTTGGTGGCCTCACCCAATTCCAGGTCAGAGGAGTACAGCAGCGACTGCTGGTGCTGGGCATTGAGCAGGCTTTCCGGCGGCGTCAGTTCGAAAATATGCACGTTTTCGCCCAGTTCCCAGCCGTGGGACCGGGCGCCCTGGCGCAGTTCGCGCTCGGTTTCGGACAGGGTGATGTACAACGAGCGTTCGCCGGCCTGGGCGCCAGCCAACAGAAAGTGCAGGGCAACGGTGGTCTTGCCGGTGCCCGGTTCGCCCTCCAGTAGAAACACGTGGCCGCGAGAGAGTCCGCCATCGAGGATGTCATCCAGCCCTTCGATACCGGTGGCGGCTTTTACACTGATCAACTCGTTGGATATAGACAAAAAATGCCCTCTCTTGACTAGGGGAACGAGGCAGTGGGCGCTGAGTGCCACAAGGTCTGCCTGTTCACTTGACCTTTGGTCGAGACGAGCGTTCAAGAAAATTTACGCAGGGATATCAGAGACCTTGCTGCAGGGCCGGGTCGTCCGGATTCATCTGTTCGAGTTGCGCCGACAGGATCTGCACATTCTGCAGTTGTCCGCTTTCCTTCCAATAATTGATCAACAGTACTCGCGCCCTGCGATCGTTCGGGTGGCGCTGGACGATCTCCTGCAATTGCTTCTGCGCCGCTTCCAGCTCCTGTTCACCGTGCAGGGTGGTGGCCAGGTCATAGCGATAGTCCTTGTTGTTCGGCTCAAGCTCCACGGCTTTGGACAGGCCCAACAGCGCGAATTCACTCTGGCCATGATTGAGCAGCCAAAGCCCCAGGGCATGCTGCAAATAGGCGGAGTCGGGCTGTGCTTTCAATTGCCTGGCCAACAACTGCCGGGCGGCATCGCTTTGTCCCAGCTTGTCCAGCACCTCAATCTGCATGACCAGCGCCGGGAGGTTGTCGGGGGCCAGGCGCAGGGTGTTTTCAAGCGCCTGCTGGGCCTCCTTGAATTCGGCGTTGTGCAAATGCAGTCGAGCCAGCTGATAGTGATTCTCGGCACTCTCCGGCGCGCTTTTGAGTACCTGCTCCCAGGCATCGATGGCTTGTTCCAGTGGCCCGAAATACAAGCCGAGGTCGTCCGGTGACAAGCCCAGCAAGGCGTTGACGGCGGCCAACCGCACATTCTGGTCTCTGTCATCGAGCAACGGCCCGAGCAATAAGCTGCGCTGGCCGTTGGGCACGAGCCCGCTGATGCTTTTGATCGCCGCGATACGTACCTCGGGCGACTCATGTTGCAAATCGGCGTCTGCCAGTTTCAGGGCCACCGAACTCGGGTAGTTAGGCAGTTCGGCGTGCAGCCAGATGCGCCGCTTGGGCGATAGATCGGGGCGGCCCAATTGCTGGTACAGCACCCGCGCGGC
>Ga0302169_10000308_pt1 | contig 15601 bp, 16 predicted proteins | sample I_Fen_N1_3_FD_193493 | JGI IMG/M metagenome (GOLD analysis project Ga0302169, IMG submission 193493) | Peat permafrost microbial communities from Stordalen Mire near Abisko, Sweden - I_Fen_N1_3 | ecosystem: Environmental > Terrestrial > Soil > Wetlands > Permafrost | place: Sweden: Abisko...
CAGCAGCAACTCCCACGACTTGGCACTGATCTGCCCGCCGACAATGCGCGCGTTGAGGAAGTATTCGAGCTTGTGGATAAAGATCAGGTAACCCAGCGCCGCCACCGCGACCCAGATCGACAGCGACAAACCGACGATGGTGATCAGCGTGTTCGACATCAGGTTGCCGATCACCGGCAACAGACCGAGCAGGAAGGTCAGCACGATCAGGGTTTTGGTCAGCGGCAGCTTGATGCCGAACATCGGCAGGATCACCGCGAGGAAGATCGCGGTGAAGAAGGTGTTGAGCAGGGAAATCTTGATCTGCGCGAACACGATGTTGCGGAACGCCTGCACCAACAGGTGCAAACGGTCGAACAACGCGGCGGCCAGCGGCTTGCGCTTGGTCACGTCCGGCACCCGTTGCAGGGCGATGATCGCGCCCAGCACCATGCCGATCAGCAGCGTCACGAACATGTGCGCCGCGTCCTTGCCCACCAGTTGCAAGTCGCTGAGGTGTTTGCTCATCCACTCACCGATGGCCACCCGGAACTCGGCCGCACTGGCCGGCAGGTAGGCGTCGATGAACGGCGGCAGTTGCCCGCGCGCGCGGTCGACCACGCCCATGAATTTGTCGAGGGAAGCCCCGGGGTTTTCCGCTTCGTGCAGCAAAAAGCTGATGGCGCCGGCGAAGATCAGCGCCAGCACGCTGACCACCAACGTGCCCAGCAATGCCACCGCCAGCCAACGGGCGCGACGGCCTTCGATCAACCGCTGCAATTGCGGCGTGAGCATGTTGACCAGTTCGAACACCAGCAACCCGGCCAGCAGGCTCGGCAGCAGGCGCAAAGGGATGACCAGTAGCAAACCACCGAAGATGATGACCCAACTGATTAACAGCAAGACGTGACGTTGAGAAAACGTTGGCATACAGCCTCAAAACGAACGGCGTAAAAGGATGGGCAGTCTGCCAGCGTTCCGGCGGTGAAGCGAGCGGATGACTCACGAACGGTGTCGCGGCGAAAAGATCGCAGCCTGCGGCAGCTCCTACAGGGGTCACGGTCTCATGTAGGAGCTGCCGAAGGCTGCGATCTTTTGATCTTTATTTTTTCTTCAGGCAATCACTCATGAAGGTTTTGCGCGCATCGCCCTTCAGCGCCTGAGTGGCGGCGGTGGCGTTGCAGGTTTTCATTTTCTCTTGCTGCGGGGTCAGGACTTTGGCGTCATTGGCGGCCGGCGCGGCTTTGAGGCAGGTGCTCATGAATGTTTTGCGCTCATCGCCCTTGAGGCTTTTCGCGGTAGCGTCGGCATTGCAGGTGGTCATTTTGTTCTGTTGGGCCGTGGCGGCGAAGCCCTGGGAGCAGAGCAGCAAACCGATCATCAACAAAGGGACACGCAACATCTTCATGGAGTTTTCTCCTTGTTGCCGCACCGATGGATGCGGCCTCGCCCTGAAGTGTAGACAAAGCCCGTTACACCTTCACCTGATCTCTAAATGGCTGCGTCGATACTGTTCCGGCGTGCACCCGGCCTGGCGCTGAAACATCGCGATAAATGCCGAGCCGGTGCTGTAGCCCATGTCGAACGCGATGTCCTGAATGCTGCGCTGGCTGTCCAGCGCTTCGATGGCCGCGAGAAAGCGCAGGCGTTGCCGCCACTCGCCGAAACTCATGCCCAACTCACGCACGAACTGCCGGGCCAGGGTCCGTTCGCTGACATGAATCTGCGCCGCCCAGTCAGCTAATGGCCGGTTATCCCCTGGCTCGGCCTGCAACGCTTCAAGTATCCCGAGCAGCCCAGGGTTGCTGGCGTAGGGCAAATAACAGGCGTGCTCCGGCGCTTGTTGCAGCTGATCCACCAACACTTGAGCCAGGCGTACATCGGTTTCGCGCTCCGGGATCTTCACGTCCCGGGCGGCGAAATCCTTGAGGATCGCTTTGAGGATATCGCTGATGGCCAGGGTGCAGGCCTGTTGCGGCAAGTCCCGGCATATCGACGGCGCCAGGCACACCGCGCGGTAGTTGATCGGCTGGTTGCTGTAGAAACTGTGTTCGGTCTGCGGCGGCACCCAAACCGCGTACTGCGGCGGCGACATGAAGCGGCTGTTGCCGATTTCCATGTGCAGCACGCCGTTGGCCGAATATTCCAGCGTGCCCCACGGATGGCGGTGGGCCGAGGCGTATTCGTGGGTGTCGAAGTCGGCGTAGCGGAAGTACACCGGCGCCGGGAGCTCGCTGAAATCCAGCAGATCGATGTGTTTGCTGCTCATGCTGTCCGTCATCCGGGGCCGATTGTCTGGATCGCAGTATAGGCTTGCATCCAGACAGGCGGATAATTGCCGCTCATCAACGTTCTGGTTTTTCCCTCATGCAATACGCGTATCCCCTGCTGGCCATTTTCATCTGGGCCGGCAACACCGTGATCACCAAGATGTCGGCCGGCGCGATTTTCCCCGCCGAGATCGGTTTCTACCGCTGGCTGCTGGCCGGGATTCTGTTCACGCCTTTCATGCTCAAACCGGTGATCGCCCACTGGCCGCTGATCCGCCCGAACCTGGGCAAGATTTTCATCCTCGGCGTGCTCGGCATGGCGGTGTATCAGAGCCTGGCGTACTTCGCCGCGAGCCTGACCTCCGCCACCAACATGGGCATCATCCTGTCGCTGATGCCGCTGATGTCCCTGACCATCGCCATGATCAGCCTCGGCCAACGCCTGACCGCCGGCGCCTTGGCCGGCGCGGTGCTGTCGTTTGCCGGCGTGCTGGTGGTGGTGTCGTCCGGCAGCCTCGGCGCGTTGCTGGAGCACGGGGTGAACATGGGTGACGCGATGATGCTGATCGCGACCCTGGCCTACGCGATCTACAGCACCTTGCTGAAAAAATGGCAGCTGCGCCTGCCACCGCTGGTGTTGTTGTATATGCAGGTGTGGGTGGCGGTGGCGGTGCTGTTTCCGCTGTTTGTGATCTCACCGAAAATCGGTCCGACCTTGCAGAACATTCCGCTGGTGCTCTATGCCTGCCTGCTGGCCTCGATGATCGCGCCACTGGCGTGGATGCAAGCCGTGGTGCGCCTGGGCCCGAGCCGGACCACGCTGTTTTTTAACCTGTTGCCGTTGATTACCGCGCTGATCGCGGCGGTGGTGCTGCATGAGCAGTTGGCGCTGTATCACCTGGTCGGCGGGGTGTTGACGTTGAGCGGGGTGATTCTTTCGGAGCGGTGGACCACGGTGTTGGGGCGCAAAATCGTCGTCGCTTGATCGATCGCCATCGCGGGCAAGCCTTGCTCCTGCAACGGATCGACGGGAAACCGTAGGAGCAAGGCTTGCCCGCGATGAACGATGACGCGGTCTAAACGCCTGCCGCTTTCAGGCGGGCCGCATGCTCGACAAACAACCGCACCGGGTCCGCGCCCTTCCCCACCAGCCCCAGCGACTGGTTAACAATGTCGAAGTGATCCATCGGGTATTCATCGCCAATCACCGTCCCCAGGTGCGAGCTGTAACGCCCGACCATTCCGTCGCAATGCCCGGTTTCGCGCACGAAGGTTTTGGCGAACAAGCGGCAACTGCGATTCGTCCCGTCAAACAGATTGCCACCGCGATCAGTCTTGCCCGGCTGCAAGGTCCCGGACCACGAGTAATAGCGCACACCGTTGACCTCTTCCGGGCCGTGCCCGCCCCAGGTTGTTGGCAAGCCCTGTGGATAACGCTGGTTGAACAGCGCCACGCCTGCCGTGGTCAGGGATTCGTGGGAGGCATGAATATCCACCGGCAGTGTCGGCCCGCGATAACCGGTTTCCAGCAGGCTCATCACCGCGCCGATCATCCGCAGCAAGAAGGCGAGTACACGGCCCTTTGCACTGTCCGCCGGGTAGTGTTTGTGCAGGTAATCCGCCAGTTCCGAGCCGTGATTGGGCCCGGCCACCGACGTCACCGAGGCCACTCGGTCCGGGCGCTTGGCGGCGGCATAGCGCGCCGTCAGCGAGCCCTGGCTGTGGCCGATCAGGTTGACCTTTTCGGCGCCGGTTTCGCGCAGGATCTCGTCGATCCGCGCCAGCAACTGCTCGCCCCGCACCTCCGTGGAGTTGAGCGGCGACACCTGCACCGCCACCACAGTCGCCCCGCCCCGGCGCAGCGCCGAGATGATCCCGTACCAGTACGGGTACAGCACCAAACGGATAAACCCGAGCATTCCGGGGACCAGCACCAGCGGGTAACGCGTGGCGGAACCTTGCGACATGGGCGGACATCCTTGTAATCGGTGAGGTGACGCAAGGCGGGATGCAAGACATCAGCCAAGCATCCCCAGCGAAGATGACCAGTCTATGACATCCCCGTTACTTGAGCCCCGCCACCCCCGCCACGATCAGCCCGACCGACATCAGTTTCACCGCCGTCAGGCTCTCGCCCAGCAGCGCAAACCCGAGAAACACCGTGCCCAGCGAACCGATGGCAGTCCAGATCGGGTAGGCGATGCTCACCGGCAAGTCGCGCATGGCCAGGGTCAGGAAGTAAATTCCGCCGACGGCCGCCAGCACCGTGATCACCGATGGCCAGAGCCGGGTGAAGCCTTCGGCGTATTTCATGCCCATGGCGAACGTCACCTCGAAACCGGCGGCGATCAGCAAAAACAGCCAGGCCACCTAAAACGACCTGGCCAGCGCCAGCAGACGCTGCTCGGCCTCGGCGGCGGAGATCTGGAACGTCCGCTCGGCAGACTCTTCACCCTCGGCGGCCACCACCGTCACGTCGGTGATGCCGACAAAGCCCAACGCCGTGCGCAGTAACGTATCGGCATGGTTCAGCGCCTCCAGCTCCCCGCCCGGCCCGAAGCCGAAGCCGCCACGACTGGTGACAATCAAGGCTTTTTTGCCGTGCACCAGCGGCTCGTAGTGGGCCACGCCATTGTCCAGGGTGTGATTGAAGGTCAGGCCGAGTCGCACGATTTGATCGACCCAGGCCTTGAGGCCGCTGGGCACGCTGAAGTTGTACATCGGCGTGGAAATGACCAGCAGATCGTGGCCAAGCAACTCGCCCACCAGTTCATCACTGAGCGCCAGGTCGGCTTGCATCGCCAGCGGCCGGGCTTCGGGCTCGGGGTAAAACGCTGCCGCGACGAACCCTTCGTTGACCGGCGCAATCAACGCCCGGCCGACTTCGCGGCGGGTCAATCTGGATTGCGGATGGCGGGCCTGCCAGGCCGTTAAAAACACCTCGGCCAAACGCCGGGAGTGAGAACGCTCGCCACGGGGGCTGGCGTGAACCGCAAGAACTGTGCTCATCTGAATCTCCTGAAGTACGACACGTGAACAGCGTGTGGCTTGCAGCTTCACGCGCACAGCCAGCCTCGCTCAACTGAGAAAAAGTCATTCAAGATGAATCCAACTCATCCATGGAGCCTTCAATGTTCGCCTCGCTGCCCCTGACCGCCCTGCGCGCCTTCGAATCCGCCTCACGCTTGCTGAGCTTCAAAGCCGCCGCCGAAGAACTCTCGGTGACGCCCACGGCAATTTCCCATCAGATTCGTGCGCTGGAGAGCTGGCTCGGCATCCCGCTGTTCGAACGGCTACCCCGGCAAGTGCGCCTCACCGACGGCGGCGAACGCCTGTTTCAGACCTTGCACGGCGCCCTGCTGGACGTGGCGCAAAGCGTCGACACCCTGCGCCCGCAACGCAGCGGCACCAGCCTCACCATCTCCACCACCGCTGCGTTCGCCGCGTTATGGCTGGTGCCGCGACTGGGGCGCTTCTACGCCCGGCACCCGACCATCAGCCTGCGGCTCGACACCCATTGCGAAGTGATCGATTTGCATCAGGACGCGAGCGTCGATCTGGTGTTGCGCTACAGCCTCGACGAATACCCGAACCTATATGGGCAGTGCCTGTTCGACGAATCCTTCGGCGTTTATGGCTCGCCCGAGCAGGTGAAGTGGGCGAGCCAGCGGCTGCCGACGTTGATCAGCGTGCGCTGGCATAACGCCAAGCTGTACGCCCACGGCTGGGAGGCCTGGTGTGCGCAGTCCGGCGAAACCTGGCTGAACAGCGCTCCTGCGGTGCGCGAATACGACGAAGAGCATTACGCCTTGCAAGCCGCGATCGCCGGGCAAGGGCTGGTGCTGGCAAGCAACATCCTGGTGTCTGAGAGCGTGGCCAGCGGTTTGCTGGTGGCTTACAAGGGTGAGGTTCAGGTTGATGGCGCCGGCTATAGCGCCTTGTGCGTACCGGGTCGAGAACGGCATCCACCAGTGCGGGCGTTTTTCGAATGGTTGCGCGAGGAGGCGCGGCTGTCTGGGCATACCTTGCGTGATCCCGCTCAACAAAGACTGACCACTGGCTCAATTACATAAAACTTTCTGCAGCGCTCACAACTCACACCTTAAGTAGCGATCACGTCCTCAAGAGACGTGACGTCAACCGGATTAGCCTCCAGGAGATCGAGATGAGCGACATGCATTTGTCTGATGTAACCACCCTGCGTGAGCGGGCCCGTAAAAACGTCGAAAACGGCGCCGTGACCGAAAGCTACAGCGCCGATATCGATGAAGTGCTGCGCCTGCTCAACGAATCGCTGGCCACCGAACTGGTCTGCGTGTTGCGCTACAAGCGTCACTACTTCATGGCCAACGGCTTGAAAGCCCATGTCGCCGCCGAAGAGTTTCTGGAACACGCGAACCAGGAAAGCGAACACGCCGACCGCTTGGCCGAGCGCATCGTGCAATTGGGCGGCGAGCCGGAGTTCAACCCCGACCTGCTGTCGAAAAACTCCCACGCGCAATACGTGGCCGGCAAAAACCTCAAGGAGATGGTCTACGAAGACCTGGTCGCCGAGCGGATTGCCATCGACAGCTACCGCGAGATCATTCAGTACATTGGCGAGAAAGACCCGACGACGCGGCGCATCTTCGAAGACATTTTGGCCCAGGAAGAAGAGCATGCCGATGACATGGCTGACATCCTGAAAGACCTTTAAGCCTTAACAGCAAAAAAGATCGCAGCCTTCGGCAGCTCCTACATGAGAACGCGTTCCCTGTAGGAGCTGCCGAAGGCTACGATCTTTTGATCTGCTCTTATTTGGTAGGCTTCACGGCCACCGGTGCCTTACCCGCCTTCATCTGCTCCAGCAACGGCGCACACTGGTTCGGCTCGCCGCCACTCGGTGCCACCAACGCCAACAACCCCGCCGCCGGCGCCGCAATCACGCCCAGCGCCACCATCCCGGCCCCGCGCAGCAACAGCGGCACCGCTTTCACCCCCGCGTCGGGCTTGATGAACTTGCCCCGTACGTACAACGGCGAACGCAGGGAAATCAACCGCCAGCCTTTGGATTCCGGGGTGACGGTCAGGTCCAGTTGCTCAGTCGCCATGTTCGCGGTGCCATCGATGTAGATGATCGCGTTCTCGGTGTCGAAGACAAACAACCGCGTGGTCGCCAGACCGGTCTTGATATCGAAGTCCGCTGCCGCGCAGTTGATCTTCACTTCCTTGTCGCCAAAGATCTTGCCGACCACGTAATTGCCGACGTTGAGCCCCGCCAGTTCCATCAATTCGCGACTGATGGCGCCGTCGTTGATCAGCATTTTCAGCGTGCCGTTGGCCCCGCCCAGCAACTTGGCCACCGAGTTGCCGCGACCGCTGATATCGGCGTCGCCGTTCAGCTCGCCGAAACTGGTTTTCATCGGCTCGAAGGTCGGGAACAGTTGCTTCAACTTGAAACCCCGAGCGGTGAGTTTGGCCTGACCTTCCAGTGGTTCGGCACGGCCATTGAGGCGAATCTGCGCATCGAGCTTGCCGCCAGCCACGCCGAAACGCAGCGGCTCCAGGCTGAGCAGGCCGTCGGTCAGCACCAGATGCGTATAGAGATCGGTGAACGGCAGTTTTTCGCTGTGGACGATGCGTTTGCCGGTGAATTCGACGTCGGCGTCCATATCCCGCCAGCGCTCGGTCTTGAACTCTTCCACCGGCAAGACCTTGTCGGTCGGCTGCTTGCTTTCACCGCCACGGGCCTTCTGCTTGGCGTTGGAGTCGGCGCCGATCAGCGGCGCCAAATCGGCAAACAGCAATTGATTGGAAACCAGCGCGCCGCTGAGTTTGGGCCGTGGCTGACTGGCGACGTAGGCCAGGTCGCCATGAATATCGCTGTCACCGATCTTGCCGTTGAAGCCTTCATAGCGGAACTGCGCGCCGGCCGCGTCGTGCAGCCTGGCGGTCAAGTGACCATCGGTAGCGTAGGGCGGCGAGGCCGGCAGGGTCACGCCGGTCAGCGGATAAAGGTTCGCCAGGCTGCTGCCGGCCAGTTTCAGGCGCAGGTCCAGGGCGCCAAGGTTCAGCGGGTCGGTCAGGGTACCGGCCAGCTCGACGCTGGTGTCGGCGATCTTGACTTGGGCTTGCAGCGGAAACGGCTTGGCCGCGTCCTGTAACGCCAGAAGACCGCCGATCTTGCCTTCACCGGCAAGTTTCTGTTGGTGGTATTGGCCTTTGACCTTGATCGCGAAGGCGTAGTCCTGGGGTGCGCCACCCTTTTCGATGGCGGTTTTCGCGGCTTTGTCGCCGACGATATCGCTGAAGGGAATCGGTTTGCCCAGCGGGTCGATGAGCACGTCGAGTTGAGTTTTCAGGTTCTGGTCGTCGAGGGTCACGTGGCCCTTGTCGAAACCGATAGCGCCGATGTCCACCACCCAGTTCGACGGCTTGGCGTTCGGGTCTTTGGGGTCGAACTTGAACGTCCAGTTGGCGCGGCCGTCGGCCAGGCGCTGGAGGTCGGCGTTCGGTTCGGTCAGGTCAATGCGCGGGATCACCACACGCTGAGCCAGCAAAGCCAGGGGCGAGAGGCGCAACTCGACGCGCTTGAGCGTGACCATCTGCGGTTGCTTCGACCAGTCCGGGTTGCCCAGGCTCAAGTCTTCGGCCACCACGTGCGGCCACGGTACCCAGGCCCGCCAGCCGCCCTCATCGGGCTCGCGCTGCCAGACCACCGCGAGGTTGCCATTAATAGCGAACGGGCGGTGCAGTTCTTCGGAGACTTTGGCATTGAGCGGCGGTTTGATCCGGTTCCAATCGAAGAACACGATGATCAGCACCAGTATCGCCAGCAACACAACAAGCGTGGCGAAGGTCCAGGTGAAAACTTTTGAAGTGCGCGTCATTGCACAGGGCTCCTGAATACGACTGAGCGCCCTGACTGCGACGCACGTTTGAAACGTTAGGCCCGAACCGGCCTGCTATGGAATGTACGACTGGAAAATGGCCCGCAGGTTTAACCGAAATACCGCTTAACCCTCAAATAATCCATCGGCGACACACTGCGCCCGTCTCCAGCGTTACCGCCCCGCACTTTTGTGCGGCACCAATGGGTCGAAAATACCCACCTCGGTGCAAAACGGCCCGCCGGAAACGCCCGTTCTAGAGCGCCCGCACGGAACAATCAATTCTGTTGATTATTACCATTGCGTTTATGAACTTTTGTATCGACTTATCAAGAGTAGCATTGCCCTCGTACCCACTTTATCGCCCTCCCAAGGAGCAACCCATCATGAAACGCCAATTACTGCTTAGCCTGACCCTCTCGATGCTAGCCAGCACCGCTTTTGCTCTGCCAGCCGCTGATCAGGCCACACCGCAAGTCAAAGACAGCCACTCGGTATTCAGCCAAACCGTCGCAGCCGATGGTTCGGATCGCACCCCACAAGGTCAGACCCTGGCCGAAGGTGGTAATGATCGCCTGAAAGAAAAAGGCTTGATCACCCAAGACGGCTACGACAAAACCCCACAAGGTCAAACCTTGGCTGCTGACGGCGCAGACCGCACTCCACAAGGCCAGACCCTTGCTGCTGACGGCGCAGATCGCACCCCACAAGGCCAAACCCTTGCTGCTGACGGCGCAGACCGCACCCCACAAGGCCAGACCCTTGCTGCTGACGGCGCAGATCGCACCCCACAAGGCCAAACCCTTGCTGCTGACGGCGCAGACCGCACCCCACAAGGCCAAACCCTTGCTGAAGGTGGTGGTGACCGTGTAATCGAACGCAACAGTGCTGTGAGCTAAGCCCATGGCGGCCCTGAAAAAAAGCCCAATCTGCGGATTGGGCTTTTGACTTTTATATCCGCCGTACAACCTCGCTAGAATCCTGATCCCCGTTCGACGCCGGCAAAGCCGATTTGCTAGAGTGCGTCGCTGTCCTGTCCAGAAAACACCCTTGCGATGCTGCCCCGCGCCGAACAGAAACAACAGACCCGCAACGCCCTGATGGACGCCGCCCGCCATTTGATGGAATGCGGCCGAGGATTCGGCAGCCTGAGCCTGCGCGAAGTGGCGAAAACCGCCGGGATCGTGCCCACCGGTTTCTACCGGCATTTCGCCGATATGGACGAACTGGGCCTGGTGCTGGTCAGCGAAGTCGGCCAGACCTTCCGCGAAACCATCCGTTTGGTACGCCACAACGAATTCGTCATGGGCGGCATCATTGATGCGTCGGTGCGGATCTTTCTCGACGTGGTCAGCGCCAACCGCTCGCAGTTTCTGTTTCTGGCTCGCGAACAGTACGGCGGCTCGATGCCGGTGCGTCAGGCCATTGGCCGTTTGCGCGAAGACATCAGTTCCGACCTGGCCTCTGACCTGTCGCTGATGCCCAAGCTGCAACACCTGGACATCGCCGGGTTGAATGTCATGGCTGACCTGATCGTTAAAAGCGTGTTTGCGACGCTGCCGGACATTATCGATCCGCCGGTTGAAGCGTTGCCTGAGCATCTGACGCCTCAGGCGAAGATCACCCAGCAACTGCGCTTTATCTTTATTGGCTTGAAACATTGGCAGGGGCTTGGCAGTACCGAGTAGTACGCCTTAAAAGATCGCAGCCTTCGGCAGCTCCTACGGGGATCGCATTCCTCCGTAGGAGCTGCCGAAGGCTGCGATCTTTTTTTGTGCGCCGCAAATCAGTGCACGAACAATCCTCCACGCACCAACATGACCCAAAATCCTGCAACATCCTGAAACAACCACTAAGCTCCGACAGGGTTTTCCTACGTATCGCCCGATTGGCAAGCCCCTTGCTCTAGCCTGAGCATTGTCCTTTGCTGGAAGCTTTCCGATGCTGGTGATTCATCGCAGAATCGACCCTCAACCCGTCTGGGCCGCCGAGCTACACCTGACCTTCGAAGCCCGGAGCAAAAGCCGTTTGCGCTGTTTCAGTGCCGAGCAGGAAGACGTCGGGTTGTTTTTGGAGCGTGGTCAGCCACCGCTGTATGACGGCGAATGCCTACAGGCCGAAGACGGGCGCATCGTCCGTGTTTGCGCCCGCCCCGAACAATTGCTGCACGTCACCTGCGCCAATGCCTTCGAATTGACCCGCGCGGCTTATCACTTGGGCAATCGCCACGTCGCCCTGCAAGTCGGCGATGGCTGGCTGCGCCTGCTCGACGATTACGTGCTCAAAGCCATGCTCGAACAGCTGGATGCCAACGTCGAAAACATCGAAGCCCCGTTCCAGCCGGAACACGGCGCTTACGGTGGCGGCCATCATCACTCGCGTCACGGCGACGAAGATTTCAACTATCCGCCGAAACTCCACCAGTTCGGCGTGCGCTTATGAACCCAGCCTGGGCGCTGCTGCGCCTGGCCAGTCCGCAATTGCCGATTGGCGGCTACAGCTATTCACAAGGCCTGGAAATGGCGGTGGATAACGGCCGGGTGACCGATGCCGACAGCGCGAGACGCTGGATCAGTGATCAGTTGTTGCTCAATCTCGCCCGTTTCGAGGCACCGCTGCTGCTCGCCCATTGTGTGGCGGCCGCCGACGAAAACTGGGCCGAACTGCTGCAACGCTGCGAGGAGCATCGCGCCAGCCGCGAAACCCGCGAACTGCATCAGGAAAGTCGACAGATGGGTTATTCGTTGCAGCAACTGCTCAACGGTTTGCCCGAACTCGATGAAGCGGCCCGAGCCTTTCTCGATCAACGCCCCGAACCACACCTGGCCCTCGGCTGGGCGCTGGCCGCTCGTGCCTGGGGGATCAGTCCACAGGATGCCTTGGCCGCGTGGCTGTGGAGCTGGTTGGAAAACCAGCTCGCCGTGCTGATGAAAACCCTGCCCATGGGCCAGCAAGCCGCGCAACGCCTGACCAGCCAATTGCTGCCGCTGTTGCAAGAAGCCCAGCAGCACGCCACTCACATCAACCCCGAACACTATGGCAGCGCCGCGTTTGGCCTGTCCTTGGCGTGCATGGCCCATGAGCGCCAGTACAGCCGTCTGTTCCGTTCCTAGGGCCTTATTTTTGGAGAATCACATGAACACACAACCTCTGCGCGTCGGCATCGGCGGCCCGGTCGGTTCCGGTAAAACCGCCCTGACCCTGGCCCTGTGCCTGGCCCTGCGCGATCGCTACAACCTGGCGGTGGTGACCAACGACATCTACACCCGCGAAGACGCCGATTTTCTGGTGCGCAACCAAGCCCTGGCGCCCGAGCGCATCATCGGCGTGGAAACCGGCGGCTGCCCGCACACGGCGATCCGCGAAGACGCCTCGATCAACCTTGAAGCCGTGGACCAGTTGAACCGGCGCTTTCCGGGGCTGGACCTGATCATCGTCGAGTCCGGTGGCGACAACCTCTCGGCGACGTTCAGCCCGGAACTGTCCGACCTGACGATCTACGTGATCGATGTGTCCGCCGGCGACAAGCTGCCGCGCAAGGGCGGACCGGGAATCTGCAAATCCGATTTGCTGGTAATCAACAAAGTCGACCTGGCCCCGTTGGTGGGTGCCTCGCTGGAGTTGATGGACAGCGACACCAAACGCATGCGCAACGGCAAACCATTTGTCTTCAGCAACCAGAAAACCGGCCTGGGCCTGGAAGACATCATTGCCTTTATCGAACGCCAGGGCCTGCTGACCGCCGCCTGATCACGACTTATCCACAAGGAAGCTCATCCATGACACTCAAACGCATCCTGGGCGCCCTGGCCCTGCTCTTGACTCCGGCCATCGCCTTCGCCCACCCGGGGCATGGCGATAACGGTTTGATCGCCGGCATCAGCCACCCGATCAGCGGCATCGACCACTTGCTGGCAATGGTCGCGGTGGGTTTGTGGGCCGCGCAGCAGAAAGGCGCGGCGCGCTGGGCGCTGCCGTGCACGTTTGTCGGCACCATGCTGATCGGCGGTGTGCTGGGTTTTGAAGGGCTGAACCTGCCTGCGCTGGAAAGCGGGATTGCGGCGTCGGTATTGGCGTTGGGCCTGGCGGTGGCGCTGGCGGTGCGTCCGCCGTTGGTTATGGCGGTGGGAGCGACGGCGTTGTTTGCACTGTTCCATGGTGTGGCGCATGGTTTGGAATTGCCGGACATGTCGAGCCCTTGGGCGTATGCCGCAGGGTTTGTGGCGGCGACGGCGGCGTTGCATGGCTTGGGTTACGCCGTGGTTCGCGTGTTGCCTCAGGCTGCCGCGCCGTTGATTCGTGTGGCGGGCGCGGCTTCGGCGGCGACCGGGGTCTGGTTGTTGGCGGGCTGATTTCTCTATCGCCTGGTCGGGCCTCTTCGCGGGCAAGCCTCGCTCCTACAGGTTGTGTGTCGTTCGAAAATGATGCGCACGACGCATAACCTGTAGGAGCGAGGCTTGCCCGCGATGGCGGCCTGACAGACACCGCCTCTCTATGGCCGGCCTCTCTGCTAACATGTCGCGCAATCGCCCCTGCCGTGACGACGCCAGCCAATGCCGCCTGTTTCCCGCTCTGCTTCCCAGCCTGAATTGACCGCCCTGTTCGCCTCAGTGCAACAGCACTTCCTGAAGGTGATCGTGCCGCTCTGGCAAGGCCCCGGCTGGAACGCCGACATGGCGCTGCCGTACGAAGCCCTGGACGCCGAACACCAACCGCTGCCACCGCAACGCTATCGAGCCATGGCCTGCGCCCGTCAGCTGTACCTGTTTTCCAGCCTGATTGGTGAAGTGCCCGAAGCGCAAATTCGAGCAGCGGCGCTGTTCCGGTCCTTGCAGCAGCATTTCCACGACGCCGAGCACGGCGGCTGGTTCTACAGCATCGACCCGCAAGGTGCGCCGCTGGATCAGCGCAAAGACCTCTACACGCACGCCTTCATCCTGTTCGCCTGCGCCCATTACTGGGGCAAGGTTCGCGAACCGCTGGTGGAGTCGGTGCTCAACGCCGCCCTGGAAGTCATCGCTCAACGCTTCGCCACGGACGACGGTCTGTACGAAGCCTGCCTGGACCGTGACTGGTCGTCGCTCAAGACCGGGCCGTTGCAGAATCCATTGATGCACCTGGCCGAGGCCTTCCTTGCCACGCTGTCGGTGCGTGAGGACGCCGCCGCCCAAGGTGCGCTCGTCACGTTATGCACAGGCATGCAGAAGTACTTCATCGATCCGCAAACCGGTGCCCTGATGGAAAAACCCTTGGGGGCTGTGGATAACTGGTTTGAACCGGGCCATCAATTCGAATGGTATTTCCTGCTGGAGTCATCGCCATTGCTGCGCGGGTCGAAGCTGCATGCGTCGCTGGATCGTGCCTTTGCTTTCACCGAGCAATTGGGCGTCGATCAACGCAGCGGCGCCGTGCGGGCGATGCTTGATCTGGAACTTGATGGCCGCCCCAAAGACTCGACCCAACGCATCTGGGCCCAGGCCGAATACCTGCGGGCCCTGACCTTGCGACCGGACAGCGAAGCCGCCGTGCTGCGCCAATTGCAAGCGTTGCAGCAGCGCTTTCTGCATGCGGGTGGCTGGTATGAATGTCGTGATGACGCGGGCGAAGTCAGCCGAAACGACATGCCTTCGACCACGCCTTACCACTTGGCGACGTGCTATCGCGGGTTGGTCGAGTATTTGCGCTGACTGATAGATCGCCATCGCGGGCAAGCCTCGCTCCTACAGGTCTTGTGCCGTTCGCATTTTCGCGGTTCGACACAAATCCCGTAGGAGCGAGGCTTGCCCGCGAAGAGGCCCTCAAAACGATCAACGATTAATCAGGCAATCCACTTCCTGTCCCCGGTAAAACTGATGGTCAGCCATCGCGCCGCATCCGCCTTGCCCAACTTCGCGGAAATCTCCTCGCGCAACTCGTCCAACTGCCCGACGTTCTCCAGTCGGTAATCCGCCGGCAACACCACATGAATCTCGATAAACCGCGCCCGTCCGTGCTTCTGCACGTAGGAGATGTAGTCATCGAAACCATGCTCGACCTTGGCCGCGTCCATTACCTGGCGCACTTTGTCGTCCAGTTGATCCGGGGCGATCCCCAGTACATCACGCAACGCCGGGCGCAGGATCTTGAAGGCCGGCGCGAGCATGCTCAGGGCCAGCAGAATCAGGATCAAGGGGTCGACATACACCGCCCACTGGCCATACCCCTGAGACTTGAGCAGCAGCGCAGTAAGAAAACTTACCAACAGCCCCACCGACAGCATCGCGTCCACCAGCCAACTGATGTTGTCGAACTGGATCAGCGTCGATTTGAGCTTGCGGTTGCGATGGCGAACGTAGAAGAAATACGCAAACTCGACCACGGTAAACACCGCCGCATAGATGATCACCAGCCCGAGTTCGATCTCGCGGCCGCCATTGATGATGCCGAACACGCCGTTGAGAAAGGCATAGATCGCGATCAGAAACAGGAAACTGCCCTCGATCA
>Ga0302169_10000309_pt1 | contig 15601 bp, 10 predicted proteins | sample I_Fen_N1_3_FD_193493 | JGI IMG/M metagenome (GOLD analysis project Ga0302169, IMG submission 193493) | Peat permafrost microbial communities from Stordalen Mire near Abisko, Sweden - I_Fen_N1_3 | ecosystem: Environmental > Terrestrial > Soil > Wetlands > Permafrost | place: Sweden: Abisko...
CGGATCCTCGGTGAAGTGAAGAAGGAATACGCCGACCTGCTGCGTCGCGCTGACCACATCTTCATCGAAGAACTGCGCAAAGCCGACTGGTACCACAAAGTCAGCCAGGCCTTCGTGGTGTTCCAGCCGGTGAAATCGGTTGGTGTTGTAGGCGATGGCCGTCGTTACGCCTGGGTCGTTGCCCTGCGTGCCGTGGAAACCATCGACTTCATGACCGCGCGTTGGGCTCACCTGCCTTACGAACTGCTGGAAACCGTCAGCGGCCGCATCATCAATGAAATCGAAGGCATCTCCCGCGTCACTTACGACGTGTCGAGCAAGCCGCCTGCGACGATTGAGTGGGAATGATCCCGGTCTGATTGATCGCCGGTAGCACCTCAAAAGCCCCGTGAATGCAAATTCACGGGGCTTTTGCGTATCAGGACCCTGCCACGTTGACCGGTCTCAGTCCCATGAGCCTTAACGCTGTCGAAAGGTCCGTGATGCTGGGGAAACGCCGGCCGCTGATGGACGGCCAACTTGGCCGCTCAATGTAGAACGAACCGGATTCGCGCTGGATCACTGTGCGAACGATAGTGCCGTCGCTGCTGCGGTGGATGAGCGTGGCCGTGTTATCGATGTTCATCACCACACAATCTCCCGTATTGCGCAGACCTTTTTCCAGTGTTTCGGCCAGCACAACACTGGCCGGAGTATCCAGTTGCAGACGCAGATCGCCTTTGACGCTGGCCAGCGGTCGGCCGAAGTTATCGGTTGGAATGCGCCCCGGGTCCACTTCGATGCCCCGCGCCGTACCGGCGTCGGTGCTTTCTATGCGCAAACTGATGCCGCCCTCCAGTTCGCTGACACCGGGCACGCCGCCCCATGTGCTGGCGTGACTGTCGCCCATTAGCGCGACCCAGCGATGAGCACCTCGGGCAGCCTGGTCGGCGCTGATGACCTGATGGGCAAAAAAATTCATCATCCTTTGCCGGAAATCAGGTTCGACACCGGTCATTCCCGTGCTCCGGTAGCTGGCCATGCAATCTATGGCCTGCACCCGGATATGGCTTCGGCGGGCAGCCTTGACCAATTCCAGAAACGTGAACTGACCGCTGGGGTCGGTGCCGTGCCCTTGATCCAGAACTTTCAGGTAGCGTTCGAGATTTTCGGACATAGTCCCCGTTCGATTGAACACATCCAGATCAGCCTGATGAAAGTCGGTCAGCAAGTGCTCCATGTAGAGCGTCTTGACCTTCTGCTTGCTCAGGACCTCCATGTTTTCAATCAGGACCTGTTTACTAGCCACACTTGAATGGCTCTCACCGACCACCAGCCCTGATGTCAGGCGAAACAGTTTCTTGATGATGTCTTTGATAGGCAGACGCGCTGGCAGCGTAGGGATTTCGGGCCTGGCCGGAAAGGTATTTGATTCGAAGAATGCTGTGGCATCCCGGTACAGGGATTTACGCATTTCCTTGAAGTCGGCAACCGGATTGCTGCCGTCAGGCTTGGGCAGGCTGGCGGCGTAGTCTTTGAGGTCGTATTTGCTTCCTCCCCCTTGGGCAAGGTTTTTGAGCTGTTCGCGCGAAGCCTGGGGCATATCGTATGCGCTGGGCGGGCTGTCGATGTCAGGCAGCGCGGTGCTGTCACGGCCCCAGGGCCATAGTCCGTCGAACTTGCCGCCACCGAACAGACCCGGACGGTTGATAGGTTGCCATTCTCCCGCCGCGTCGAGCCGGACTGGCAGGCTGCGATAAAACGAATAGGGGTTGGCCGGGTCAATGATGACCCAGGTTTTCAATGCCTCGACGTAGCGTACAAGGTAGTAGCTGTCGTTGATCAACACATAGCTGCCGCCGCTTGAAGGCTGATAGATACCGGCAAACTTGCCTTCGTCGCTGACGGGCGACAAGCCATCCAGCACTTCATTGGTTTCAAAGGACGACAGCAGCTCCGTACCTTGCTCGGCATACGCCGGGCCGGGGGCGAATCGGGCGATGGGCGGGAGGTCCGAAGGGGTGGTTGGTCGTTCATTGACAGGTTCGGTGGCCCTTTCCTGTGGGCTGAAGGTTTCGCTGGCTTCACTGACTTCGGCAAGCTCCGTTGCTCCGCGTAGGAACGGCAGGTTGAACAGCGTTTCGATACCGCTGGAGATCGCGCCCACGACACCGGCCTTGCGCTCGGCCTTGGTACTGCCATTGATTGCCTGGTCGATGTTCAAACCCATATCGGCAATGCCGGCGCCAACGGCGGCCAACGCCACGGGCCACCCAAGGCCCGCCATCGAACCGAAGATATGGACGAATGCGTTCAAATAGCCGATCCACATTTTTTTTCGCAAGTGTCCGTTGGAGTGCAGGGACAGGTCCGCATCGCTGTACATGCGCGCCTTCACCGAGTCGCGTAACCAGCTGAAAACATCGCCGCTGATCGGCTCGGCGTTTTGATTGATCAGGTGATGGTCGTAGGCGCCCCATGTTGTGTAGAGCAGATCGATCGTGGCGTTCAAGCCGATTTTACCGTTGTCCTGCTGTTGGGCAGACAACGGGAAATGACTCATGAATCGCGCCCGATTCTCTGCATAGTTGTTTTGCAGCAACAGCCACCAATGGAAATCGAGCAGGGTGGCAAAGATGTGAAAGGTCTGGGTTTCACCCGGTGTGTAAAGGATGTTCACGCCGTTGCGATCGGTGATGCACAGGATATCGGTAGCCTGATAACCGCCGATATCCAGCGCACACACGCGTAATCCGTCCACGGTCGGTGCCTGCGCTCGCAGCATGTCGAGGCTGACCGGCCAGCTCACATTGCCGGCCACGGCTTTGATCACGGTCTTGAGATTTTCGTTGTTCAGTCTTGCGCCGTCATGTTCGTCCAGTGCCTGCACCAGGAAGTTGAGTTTGGCGAGGGTCCGAAAATCGTCCGAATGGCGTGGCCAGAAACGCTCCATTTTTTCCCGGTAGGATTGAGCGAAATTGAGCGCCCAGAAGTCCTTCAGAACATCCCTGGGGTACATTCGGATTTCATTGGTTTCGTTGAAAATGGAGGCGTGAGGACCTTCGTTGTAGAAGCCTCCGTCGCCATCCGGCATGCCAGGGTCTTCCTGATCGCTGAGGCGGAATCGCTGGACCACCAGTTGCGGCAAGGTCAGCGACTCGCAAGGCTTGGGATAACGCTCCCAGCCCAGAAAAGCCTTGGTGCTGCTGACCGATACGTTATCGAAGCGGTGCCACCAGACCTTGTCCGGGTCGATGCCTTTGATTCCGTGTTTATCGAGTATGCCTTTTGCGACGTCGTAGGCCATCGCATGCATGTCGGGGCAGGCCTCGGTAAAAGGCAGCACCAGGGCTTTCAGGGATTGCTCATCCGTGGGATTCGGCAAAAGGGATGGGGCAACTGATTCAGGTAAGTTCATTTCTCGCTCCTTGAGAAAATGGGGCGGTGAGGATCGCCCATTTGCTCAGGAGGAGTGCACTACATAGATATGCCCAAACGCGATGCGCGACCGTGTAGGGTCAGCGACGGGCCACATCCGAAAAGTAGAATTTGTCGAGGGTGTGACGCGATTCGGTGTATTCGAACTGGCGACCGTCCTGCAGGAACGTCTGGTTGCTGACCACGATCACATGGCTCTGGCCGTCGAGGTCCAGGTGCTGCTGGTCATCCTTGCTGCGGGGCACGGCTTCTATGGTGCGTTGGGCGTAGGCGATTTGCAGTTGCAGGGTCTGTTCGATAAACGCGTAGATCGAGTGCTCTGCGATGTCTCGGGACAAGCCGGGAATGACATCGCTGACGAAATGGTTGATGTCGAGAATCACACGTTTACCGTCGATGCGCCGCACGCGCTTGATCCGCGTGATCAGGCTGCCTTCCTCAGCCTTGATGTGTTCGAGCAGCGGTCCTTCAAGAGGGATCTGCGTGAATTCGACCACCTCGGTGCTGACGTCGTTGCCCAGTCGCGGGTAAGTCTCCTGGAAGCTCACGATGCCGCCCAACTGGAACTCGATCGGGTTGGTCGACAGCACGAAGGTGCCTTTGCCGTGGACCTTCTGGGCGAACCCGCGCTCCTGCAATTGCTCGATGGCCTTGCGCACGGTGCCGCGACTGGCTTGGTAGCTGTCCATCAACTCGGTTTCGGAGGGCAATCGTGCACCGCGTTCCAGACGTTCGGTGGTGATGCTGGCAAGCAGATCGCTGTAGATCTGGTTGTATTTACTCATGGGAGGGCTCTGTGCCGCGATGTACTCAGGGTTCGAACCTTAAGGGCAGGGTAGGGGTTTGTCCATGCGGCTTTGGGTTTCATCCACTTCAAGCGTAGGAAATGTCGCCGCCGGCCGGGTCAAAATAAACAAAGTTAAACTCGTCTATACGAGTTGTTGCTTTAACTCGTACAGACGAGTACTTTTCGCTTCGGCGTGCTGCCAATAACAAAAAACTACAGCGGAAGATCAAGCATGAGCCACGACTATCCGAACATCGCCAGCGAGCTGCTGCAAAGCCTCGGTGGCAGCGACAACCTCGAGCAGGCCGCGCACTGTGTCACGCGGCTGCGCCTGGCCCTCAAGGATCCGAGCCTGGTCAACAGCGCCACGTTGAACCAGATCGATCTGGTCAAGGGATCGTTCTTCACCGGCGGCCTGTTCCAGGTGGTCATCGGCCCTGGCGAAGTTGAAAAGGTGTACGCCGAACTGCGACGCCAGACCGGTCTGGCTGCGTCGACCATCGCCGACGTCAAACAGAAAAGCGCCGACAAGATCAACGCCATGCAGCGCCTGGTGCGGGTGTTTTCCGACGTCTTCATGCCGATCCTGCCAGCGCTGATCATTGCGGGCCTGTTGATGGGCATCAACAACCTGATGGGCGCCAAGGGTATGTTCATCGACGGCAAGACACTGCTGGAGGCCTATCCCACCCTCGACGGTCTCTGGAGCCTGATCAACCTGATGGCCAACACTTCGTTCGTGTTCCTCCCGGCGCTGGTGGGCTGGTCGGCGGCCAAGCGTTTTGGTGGCAGCGAGATCCTCGGCATCGTGCTCGGTCTGATGCTCGTTCACCCCGATCTGCTCAATGCCTGGAACTACGGCAAGGCCGTTGCCGGACTCGACGGCCAGCGCCTTCCGTATTTCGACATCCTCGGTGTGTTCCAGATTGAGAAGGTCGGTTACCAGGGCCAGATCCTGCCGATCCTGCTGGCGGCCTATGTAATGAGTGTCATCGAAAAATGGCTGCGGGCGCGGGTCCCGAACGCGGTGCAGCTGCTGGTGGTGCCGATCACAACCATTGTGGTCACCGGCGTGCTGGCGCTGGCAGTGATAGGCCCGGTCACCCGGCATCTCGGCATTCTCATCACCGAGGGCGTGGTCACCCTGTTCGACCTGGCGCCGATGGTCGGCGGTGCGATTTTCGGGTTGCTCTACGCGCCGCTGGTGATCACCGGCATGCACCACATGTTTCTCGCAGTCGACTTGCAGCTAATCTCCACCCAGGGCGGCACGTTCATCTGGCCAATGATCGTCATGTCCAACCTCGCTCAGGGGAGCGCGGCATTGGCGGTGTTCTACATGACCCGCAATGCGCGGGACAAATCCATGGCCTCGACCTCGGCAATCTCCGCTTATTTCGGCATCACCGAACCGGCGATGTTCGGGGTCAACCTGCGCTACAAATTTCCGTTCTATGCCGCCCTGGCCGGCTCGGCCCTGGGCTGCATCTTCCTGTCGCTGAACAAGGTCCAGGCCTCGGCGATTGGCGTCGGCGGCTTGCCCGGTTTCATTTCAATCATCCCGCAGTTCATTCCGATGTTTGTGATCGGGATGGTGATTGCCATGGTCGTGCCGTTTGTCCTGACCTGTGGTTTGAGCATGAAGATTGTCCGGCCCGGGTATCGGGTTGCGTAACGCATCAATTTCTTGAAGGAATCCGCCATGCAAGACTGGCAACGTTCGGTGATCTACCAGATCTACCCGAAGAGTTTTCATAGCCACGCTGGCAACCCCACGGGTGATTTGCTCGGCGTTGTGGCCAAGCTCGATTACCTGCACTGGCTGGGAGTCGATTGCCTGTGGATCACGCCGTTCCTGCGTTCACCACAGCGCGACAACGGTTACGACATCAGCGATTACTACGCCATCGACCCAAGCTACGGGACCATGGCCGATTGTGAATTGCTGATTGCCGAGGCGGGCAAGTGCGGGATCAAGTTGATGCTCGATATCGTGGTCAACCACACGTCCATCGAACACACCTGGTTCCAACAGGCTCGCAGCAGCCTCGACAATCCATACCGCGACTTTTACATCTGGCGCGATCAGCCGAACAACTGGGAGTCGAAGTTCGGCGGGTCGGCCTGGGAGTACGAAGCCCAGACCGGTCAGTACTTCCTGCACCTGTTCGATCACACCCAGGCCGATCTGAACTGGGACAACCCGAAGGTGCGCGCCGAAGTCTTCAAGATGATGCGTTTCTGGCGCGACAAGGGCGTGGGTGGTTTCCGTCTTGACGTGATCAACCTGATCTCCAAACCTGCGGATTTTCCTGAAGACGACACCGACGGTCGACGCTTCTACACCGATGGCCCGAACGTGCATGAGTACTTGCAGCAAATGCACCGTGAAGTCTTCGAGGGGCATGACCTGATCAACGTCGGCGAGATGTCCTCCACCAGTCTGGAACACTGCATTCGCTACTCGACGCCGGAGTCGAAAGAGCTGTCGATGACGTTCAACTTCCACCACCTGAAAGTCGATTATCCAAACCTGCAGAAGTGGATTCGCGCCGATTTCGATTTCCTCCAGCTCAAGCGCATCCTTTCCGACTGGCAGACCGGTATGCAGGCAGGCGGTGGCTGGAACGCGCTGTTCTGGTGTAACCACGACCAGCCGCGAGTGGTCTCGCGTTTTGGCCATGACGGCGAGCATCGCGTGGTGTCGGCGAAGATGCTTGGCACAGCGTTGCACTTTCTCCAGGGCACGCCGTTTGTGTACCAGGGCGAAGAGTTGGGCATGACCAATCCGGGGTTCGATCACATCGATCAATACCGCGATGTCGAGACGCTGAACATCTTCCGGCTCAAGCGCGAGGCGGGTGCGAGCGATGCTGAAAACATGGCGGCGATCATGCAAAAGTCCCGGGACAACGGCCGAACGCCGATGCACTGGAACGCTGAGTCGAATGCCGGTTTCAGCACGGCCCAGCCCTGGATTGGTGTGCCGGCCAACGCGCAGACAATCAACGTCGCCAGCCAACTCGACGACCCGGATTCAGTGCTGCATCACTACCGTCGGTTGATCGCTTTGCGTCGCAGTGAAGCGCTGATGTCCGAGGGTGTCTATCGGCAATTGTTGCCTGAGCATTTGCAACTCTGGGCGTATGTGCGTGAAGGCGATGGCGAGCGTTTGTTGGTGCTCAACAACTTCTATGGCACGCCGTGTGAAGTCGAACTCCCGGATGACGTGATCAGCGAGACGATGGCTCAACGCCTGGTCATTAGCAACCACCCGGACTGTCCGCCGCGAAACCGGCTGATTCTTCTAAGACCCTATGAGTCATTCGTTTTGCATCTGACCGACTGACCGACCACTAAAAATACCAATTTTAAAAAACACGCAGAACGCTGCGCGGGGGATTTTTGCGCGCCGATTTTGTTGCGACACACAATAAAAATAATGGAGTGGCTCTTGAAAACAACAATAAATCGCAGCCTTGCAGTCGCAAGCGTGTGCCTGGCCTTGCCATTGTCGGCGCAGGCCCTGGAGTTTGGTGGATACCTGCGCAGCGGCGTCGGGACGTCGGTCAACGGTGGCAAGCAGCAGTGTTTCCAACTGCCCGGAGCGCAGACCAAATACCGCTTGGGCAACGAGTGCGAGCAATACGCGGAGCTGGAATTGCGACAGGATCTGTTCACGCTCGATGATGGTTCGGTGCTCAGCGTCGACGGCATGGCGTCCCTGTACAACCAGTACAACAAGGACCTGACGTTCAACGGCGATAACGGCTCTGTACGCATGCCGCAGCTGTACACGCAGTGGTCGAACATGCCCGTGCTCAACGGCGGTTCGTTGTGGGCCGGTCGGCGTTACTACAAACGCAACGACATCCATATTTCCGACTTCTACTATTGGAACCAGAGCGCCACGGGCGGTGGCATCGAGGACGTGCTGATCGGCGACCTGAAATACAGCTACGCCTTCTCGCGCAAGGACAACCTGTACCAGAAGAATTACATCAGTCGTCACGACTTCAACATCGCCGGCTTCGACACCAACCCCGGCGGTGCGCTGGAATTCGGCCTGAGCTACATCGACAAACCCGACAGCCGCGATGCTCATCGCGGCTGGGCGATCACCACCCAGCATGTGCAGAAAGGCTTTCTGGGCGGCAAGAACAAACTGGCGTTCCAGTATGGCGAAGGCCCCGGCACCGGGTTGGGCTATACCGGTAACGTGAAGCTGGACGACAGCAGCAAAAGCTACCGTGTGGTGGAGTTCTTCGACTGGCAAGTGACGCCGCGGTTTGGCGGGCAAGTCGAAGCGGTCTACCAGAAAGACATTCGCCCCGACGGCGGCGATCAGAACTGGATGTCCTTGGGCATTCGCCCGGCTTACGCAATAACCGAGCAGTTCAAACTGGTGACCGAGCTGGGTCACGATCAGGTCGAGGCCACGGGCGGTACGCGCAAGTTGAGCAAGTTCACCTTCGCCCCGACCTGGTCGCCCAAAGGCCCGGGATTCTGGGAACGCCCCGAGGTGCGACTGTATTACACCTATGCCAGCTGGAACGAGGCGGCCAAACGGGCGGCCAATGAACTGGCGGCAGGTTCGGCGTTGTCCGACACCGGCGCCTTTGGTTCGGCGCGGCATGGCTCGAATGTCGGATTGCAAGTTGAGTACTGGTGGAAATAAGCGATGCTGTCGGAGCCTCGCGCTCCATCGGCACTTCAAAGAATCAAACAGCAGGTGACGTCATGGCCACACCCCGACAATTGCAACTGCACGCGCCCTTGTCCGGCGTATTGATGCCGCTGGATCTTGTGCCTGATCCGGTCTTTGCCAGCCGGGTGATCGGCGATGGCGTGTGCATCGACCCTACTTCAAATTCGTTGTGCGCACCGTTGGCGGGAGTGGTCAGCAATGTGCAGGCCAGCGGGCATGCGATCAGCATCACCGACGAGAACGGTGTGCAGGTGTTGATGCACATTGGTCTCGACACGGTGAACCTGGCAGGGAAGGGGTTCACGCGTCTGGTGGAGGAAGGCCAGCAGGTGGACGTCGGTCAGGCGCTGATCGAGTTTGATGTCGACTTTGTCGCATTGAATGCACGCAGCTTGTTGACGTTGATGCTGGTGGTCAGTGGCGAGCCGTTCACCTGGCTGACGCCGCCATCGGGTCTGGTCGACAGTGGCCAGCCACTGTTGAGTTTGAATCCCGTCGAGCAGACCTCACAAAAGCTGGTGCCAGAAGAGGGCGACGCGGTGTTTTCCCAGCCGGTGACCCTGGCCAACCCGAATGGTTTGCACGCTCGCCCGGCAGCCGTGTTCGCCCAAGCGGCGAAAGGCTTTTCGGCGAGCATTTACCTGCATAAGAAACAGGAGAGTGCGAACGCCAAATCCCTGGTGGCGATCATGGCATTGCAGACGGCGCACGGTGAGGTCGTGCAAGTCAGTGCGGCCGGCCCGGATGCTGAAGCGGCGATTACGGTGCTGGCCGATCTGCTGCTGACCGGATGCGGTGAAGCGGTGGCCTCGGCACAGGTTCAGGCCGAGGTTCAAGCCAAGCCGATGGAAGCTCAATCGCTGACGGTGCTGCGTGGAGTCTGCGCATCGCCCGGATCGGCGTTTGGCCAAGTGGTGCAGCTCACCGAACAAAAACTGGAGGTGAATGAATTCGGCGTCACACAGCAAGTTGAACGCGATCATCTGTCCCGTGGCCTCGCCGAAGCGTCGCAGGCTTTGCAACAGTTGTGTGAAAACGCCAAGGGCTCTGGACAGGCCGACATCTTCAAGGCGCATCAGGAACTGCTCGAAGACCCGGGGTTGCTGGAAGCGGCTCACGTGCTGATCGACGAAGGCAAAAGCGCCGGGTTTGCCTGGCGCGCAGCCACCGAGTCGACTGCAACCCTGTTCAAAAGCCTGGGCAACGCCTTGCTCGCGGAACGTGCGGCGGACCTGTCCGATGTGGGCCAGCGGGTGCTCAAGCTGATCCTCGGCATACGGGATCAAGCGATGGAGCTACCTGAGGGGGCGATCCTGATCGCTGAACAATTGACGCCGTCACAGACTGCCGGGCTCGATACCTGCAAGGTGCTGGGCTTCGCCACGGTGGGCGGCGGGGCGACCAGCCATGTCGCCATTCTCGCTCGGGCGTTTGGTTTGCCGGCGATCTGTGGGCTGCCTGCTCAAGTGCTGACACTGGCCAACGGCACCCAAGTGTTGCTCGATGCCGATAAGGGCGAACTGCAACTGGACCCCGACCTGGCGGCTATCGAGCAGTTGCGCACCCGGCGCCGGCTGGAACGGCAACGCCAGCAACATGAGTTGGCGCACGCCTCGGTCGCCGCCTGCACCCGCGATGGCCATCATGTTGAAGTGACCGCCAACATTGCTTCGCTGGCTGAAGCCGAGCAGGCCGTGGCGCTGGGAGGCGAAGGTGTCGGCTTGCTGCGTTCGGAGTTTCTTTACCTGGATCGCAATCATGCGCCGAGCCATGACGAGCAGGCGTCCACCTACAGCGACATCGCCAAGGCCCTCGGGCCGGCGCGCAATCTGGTGGTGCGCACACTGGACGTCGGTGGCGACAAACCTCTGGCCTACGTGCCGATGGACAGCGAAACCAATCCATTCCTGGGGCTGCGCGGGATTCGTTTGTGCCTGGAGCGTCCGCAACTGTTGCGCGATCAGTTCAGGGCGATCCTGAGCAGCGCCGGCCTGGCTCGGCTGCACATCATGCTGCCGATGGTCACACAGCTGTCGGAGTTGCGTTTGGCTCGTCAGCTGCTTGAAGAAGAAGCGCTGGCATTGGGGCTCACGCAGCTGCCAAAACTGGGGATCATGATCGAGGTGCCAGCCGCGGCACTGATGGCTGATCTGTTTGCACCAGAAGTCGACTTCTTCTCTATCGGCACCAACGACCTTACGCAGTACACCTTGGCGATGGACCGCGATCATCCGCGCCTGGCCAGTCAGGCCGACAGCTTTCATCCGTCGGTTTTGCGCTTGATTGCCAGCACCGTGAAAGCTGCGCACGCCCATGGAAAATGGGTCGGTGTGTGCGGAGCCATGGCCTCCGAGACGCTGGCGGTGCCGCTGTTGTTGGGGCTTGGCGTGGATGAGTTGTCAGCGAGCGTGCCGTTGATTCCGGCGATCAAGGCAGCCGTTCGCGAAGTGGACCTGGCAGATTGCCGAGCCATTGCCCAGCAGGTGCTGGGGCTGGAAAGCGCCGAACAAGTGCGCGAGGCGTTGCGGCTGCATCACGAGGCGACGGTCGATACTTCACGGGTTCTGGAGAACTGAACATGTTCGAGAAAATGCAGCGGGCGTTCTGGAAAGCATTGACACCGGATCTGGTGGTGGATGAGCCGCAAGTTGTCGCGCAAGTAGTATCAGGCCTGGCGCCGGAGGTCGTGGCGGCCTTGGGCGGTGTGGATAACCTCAAGTCGCAGCAACCTGTGGCGCTGACCCGGGTGCGGGTGGAGTTGCGGGATGGGGCGCGGATGGATCGACAGGCATTGACCGTGGCCGGTGTGCCGGGCGTCATGATGCTCGATGATGGGGTGGTGCATCTGATCACTGGCCTCACGTAATCTGCTAGATCGTTCCCACGCGCGTGGGAACGATCGTATCTGCTGCGGCCAACCGCCGCGCCGCCCTTACTGTTTCTCATCCGCAGGTGTATCGTATTCGCCTTTTGCAGGCTCGCGGGCCTGTCGCTGATACGTGAGGTAGTTGAGTTCATGTCCTTTACCCGTCGCCAAATCCTCGGTGGCCTGGCCGGTCTTGTTGTCGTTGGTGTCGGAGCGGGGGGCGCGTCGCGTTACTGGTTGGGCAAGATGGCCGACGCTGACGCAGGTCACGACTACGAACTGATCGCAGCACCGCTGGACGTCGAACTGGTGGCCGGGCACAAGACCGAAGCCTGGGCATTCGGCCCGTCGGCACCGGGTACGGAGTTGCGCGTCCGGCAGGGCGACTGGCTGCGGGTGCGTTTCATCAACCACCTGCCTGTGGCAACCACCATTCACTGGCACGGCATCCGCCTGCCGCTGGAGATGGATGGCGTGCCTTACGTTTCGCAACTGCCGGTGCTGCCGGGGGAATACTTCGATTACAAATTCCGCGTGCCCGATGCGGGCAGCTACTGGTATCACCCGCACGTGAACAGCAGCGAAGAGCTTGGTCGCGGGCTGGTCGGTCCGCTGATCATCGAGGAGCGTGAGCCCACCGGTTTCAAGTACGAAAAAACCCTGAGCCTCAAGAGCTGGCACGTCGATGAAGAAGGCGCTTTCGTTGCCTTCAGCATTCCTCGTGAAGCGGCGCGCGGCGGTACGGCGGGACGTTTGTCGACCATCAATGGCGTCTCGCAAGCGGTGATCGACTTGCCCGCCGGGCAGATCACCCGAGTGCGCGTGCTCAATCTCGATAACACGCTGACCTATCGACTCAACATCCCCGGTGTCGAAGCGCAGATCTACGCATTGGACGGCAATCCCATCGAGCCGCGCCCGCTGGGCAAGGAATACTGGCTTGGCCCCGGCATGCGTATTTGCCTGGCGATCAAGGCGCCGCCGGCCGGTGAGGAATTGTCCCTGCGCAACGGCCCGGTTCGCCTGGGCACCTTGCGTTCAGTGGCGAATACCGACGCACCGACACCATGGCCGCCGGCGCTGCCTGCCAACCCGGTCGCCGAGCCGGACCTGGCCAATGCCGAGAAACTCAACTTCAATTTCGAGTGGGTGGGTTCGGTGTCGGTGAATGTCGATAACGGCAAACCGCCTAGCCTGTGGCAAATCAACGGCAAGGCCTGGGACATCACGGACAAGACTTGCGCTGATCGCCCGATTGCCAAGCTTGAGAAGGGCAAAAGCTACATTTTCGAATTGAAGAACATGACTCAGTATCAGCACCCGATTCACTTGCATGGCATGAGTTTCAAGGTCATCGCTTCGAACCGGCACAAAGTCATTCCGTACTTCACCGACACCTATCTGTTGGGCAAGAACGAGCGTGCGCAAGTGGCGTTGGTGGCGGATAACCCGGGCATCTGGATGTTCCACTGCCATGTGATCGATCACATGGAAACCGGCCTGATGGCCGCCATCGAGGTGGCGTGATGCGTCAGATTCGTCCCGCCGCGATCATCGACCGCAGCCGTGATCGCGACTTCATGCGCGAAGCCCTGGCCCTGGCTGCACAAGGCGCCGCGTTGGGTGAAGTGCCCGTGGGCGCGGTGCTGGTGCAGGACGGCGAAATCATCGGGCGCGGCTTCAATTGCCCGATCAGCGGCAACGATCCGAGCGCCCATGCCGAGATGGTCGCGATCCGCGCCGCCGCCTTGGCCGCCAGTAACTATCGCCTGCCCGGCAGCACGCTGTACGTGACGCTGGAGCCGTGCAGCATGTGCGCCGGCCTGATCGTGCACTCGCGGATTGCGCGGGTGGTGTATGGCGCGCTGGAGCCCAAGGCCGGGATTGTGCAGAGTCAGGGGCAGTTTTTTACCCAGGGCTTTTTGAACCACCGGGTGTTGTTTGAAGGCGGGGTGTTGGCGCAGGAGTGTGGGGCGGTGTTGAGCGAGTTCTTTAAGGCCCGAAGAGCCAAACCCGCAGACTGAACACTCAAACCTGTAGGAGCCGAGCTTGCTCGCGATGGCGGTCTGACATTCAACATCCTTGTTGACTGAATAGCCGCCATCGCGAGCAAGCTCGGCTCCTACAGGTTATGCGTTACTTACGGGCGACGATGACGGCCCGCATCGGCGCCGGCAGCCCTTCAATCGTCTTGCTGTGATCGTCCGGATCAAGGAAGTCGCTCAGCGACTGATACTTCATCCACTCCGTCCCGCGCTGTTCCTCGACCGTGGTCACGCTCACATCCACACAACGCACATCGGTAAACCCGGCACGGCGCAACCACAGCTCCAACGCTGGCACGGACGGCAGGAACCACACGTTGCGCATCTGTGCGTAACGGTCTTCCGGAACCAGCACCTGCTGCTGATCACCTTCGATCACCAGCGTCTCCAGCACCAGTTCACCGCCCTTGACCAGGCAATCCTTCAACGCCAGCAAATGCTCGATCGGCGAGCGGCGATGGTAGAACACGCCCATGGAAAAAACGGTGTCGAACCCTTCCAGCTCCGGCGGCAAGTCTTCGAACGGGAAGGGCAGGTGCCAGGCGTTCGGTTCCGACAGGTAACGCTGCACGGCCTGGAATTGGCAAAAGAACAGCCAGTTCGGGTCAACGCCGATCACGCTGTCGGCACCGGCGCCGAGCATGCGCCACATGTAGTAGCCGTTGCCGCAACCCACATCAAGAATGCGTTTGCCCTTCAGATCCAGATGCGGTGCAACGCGCGACCACTTCCAGTCCGAGCGCCATTCGGTGTCGACGTGCACACCAAACAAATCAAACGGCCCTTTGCGCCACGGCGATAAACCCATCAGCGCGGTACGCATCTGCGCGCGGGTTTCGTCGTCGCACTCGGTGTCCAGCATCAGGCCATTGAGCAAGTCGACTTCACTCGGCTGGATCTTCGGCAATGCATCCAGCGCACTTTGCCAACGCTCAAGGTCGCCGTGACCTTTCTCCATTTTCTTGTCGAGTTGCGCTTGCAGGGTGTTGGCCCAGGCGGCCAGTGGTGTACCGGCCAGACGGCGGGCGAGGGGGGACAGATCAATCATGGCAAGGCAATCAACGAGGCAAAGTTAAGACACTGGAACCACGGCACGACTTTCGAGAACCCGGCGGCCAGCAGGCGGTCGCGGTGTTCTTCGAGGCTGTCGGGCTTCATGACGTTTTCGATGGCGCTGCGTTTCTGGGCGATTTCCAGTTCGCTGTAGCCGTTGGCGCGTTTGAAGGCGACGTGCAGGTCGGTGAGCAGCGCGTGTTCTTCGAGGTCGTTGAAGCGCAGCTTCTCCGACAGGATCAGCGCGCCGCCCGGCAACAACGACTGGCGAATGCGCGCGAGCAACGCGGTGCGCTGCTCCGGGGCGATAAATTGCAAGGTGAAGTTCAGCGCCACCACCGAGGCTGGCTGGAAGTCAAGGGCGAGGATGTCGCCTTCGATCACTTCCACCGGCAGCAACTCCTGGAACATCGAGTCCTGACCGTTGAGGTATTCGCGGCAACGCTCGACCATTGCCGCCGAGTTATCCACCGCGATCACCCGGCAACCGTCGGTGCGCACGTGCCGGCGCAGTGCCTGAGTCACAGCGCCCAAGGACGAACCGAGGTCGTAGAGCACGCTGTTGGGCTGGGCAAATTGCGCGGCGAGCACGCCGAGGTTTTCCACGATGGTCGGATAACCCGGCACCGAGCGCTTGATCATGTCCGGGAACACCCGCACCACGTCCTCGTTAAAGGCGAAGTCAGGCACCTGGGCCAAAGGCTGGGCGAAAAGGCGATCGGGTT